>Ga0209587_1001073_pt1 | contig 13094 bp, 15 predicted proteins | sample NGEPerD_2_FD_184512 | JGI IMG/M metagenome (GOLD analysis project Ga0209587, IMG submission 184512) | Arctic peat soil microbial communities from the Barrow Environmental Observatory site, Barrow, Alaska, USA - NGEE PermafrostL1-D... | ecosystem: Environmental > Terrestrial > Soil > Wetlands >... | reverse complement strand
CAGTCGATCCAGCCCGAGCGGCCCCGCTCCCGCCGGAGCCGCGCCGCTCGGGCTGGATCGACTGAGACTAAAGTTCCGCGTGAGAGTTGCCGATAAGGCCCTCAGAAGGGGGTCCTTCAAGTCATGTCTCTGCAGCAACGGCTGACGCTGTTATTCGTTGTCATCGTCATGCTGCCGCTCTCGGCGGCCGGCTTCTTCGTGCGCGAGTCGGTCATTGGGGAGGTCAGGCGGCGCGAGGAAAGCCGTCTTCGGCTGGCCCTGGTCGAAACCGAGGAGGCCATCGACGCCAGGTTGAAGTCTGTGGACGAGCTGATCGCGCCGGTCTCGAGTCGCGTGGGCAAGCTGCCCCAGAAGGGCTCGGGCGCGAGCCTGCAGCCACTGCTGAAGCGTGCGCTCGCCAATACCAAGGAGCTCGACTTCCTCATCGCCCTCGACGCTTCCGAAAGTGTCGTGGCTTCGTCCTTGACAGAGCCGAGCTTCGCCCCGGGCTTCAAGGCGCCGGGCGTGGCCGAGATCGTCATGTCGGCTCCCGCGGGAGTGGCCGAGCGGCGATTACGAGTGGCCGGACGGAGCTCTTTCATCGAGAGCTTTGTCGCGGGGTTCTGGGCCGACCGAGAATTTCTCGAGCAGGCGTCGCAAGGCGAGCTCGAGCTGGCCTTAGTGGACGGCGACGAGACGGTGGCGGCGACTGCGGCGGTTCCCGACTACCTGGATCCCGCAGAGCGGGACGGCTCTGTCGAGGTGCGGGTGATCACGCTGCCTCGGGGTGTCAGTGGGGTTGCGTGGTACTCGCCGGCGAAACTTTCGTCACTCTCGCAGCGTGTCCTCTACTACCTGTTGGGATTGCTGGGGGTCGCGTTCGTGGTGGTCGCGGTGTTGTCCCACTGGCTGTCGCGACTGCTCACCAAGCCCCTCACGGAAGTCTCCCGGGGGGCCGAGGCCATCGCCCAAGGCCGTTTCGAGTACCGCATTCCCATCCGCTCCAAGGACGAGGTGGGCCAGCTTGCGGCCTCCTTCAATGCCATGGCGGCGCGGCTCGGCACCACGGTCGAGGAGCTGTCGTCGTCGCGCGATCTCCTTCAGCGCACGGTGCAACGGGTCGGAGAGACATTGCGCTCCACTCACGACATGCGCTCGATCCTGGAGTCGATCCTCAACACCGCGGCAGATGCGGTGGGAGCAGACGTCGGAGTCATCTGGGGCTTTAGCGCCAGGCGCGGCGAGCTCTATCCGATAGTCGTCAGAGACGCTCGGGCAGACGGGTTGGGGCGCGTCTCGGTGGGGTCGGGGGTAGTCGGCCTCGTCGCCGAACGCGGCGTGACGGTGGTGCGTGATGGATCCGACGAAGGCCCCCAGCCGGCCGCCTCGGAGCCGCGTTTCCCCGTGTCGATCGCGCTGCCCTTGTACAGCCAGCAGCGAATCCATAGCGTCCTGACCGTCTATCGACGAGACGCCCAGAGCCCGTTCGAACAAGGAGACATCGACGCGGTCAAGTTTCTCGCCGACCAGGGCCGGGTTGCGCTCGAGAACGTGCAATTGCACGAAGAAGCGCAGCGCCTGTCGATCACCGACGGACTCACGGGGGTGTGGAACCGCCGTTTTCTGCAGATGCAGTTCCGCAGCATGCACGCCACGGCCATGCGCTTCAACCGTCCCTTCAGTCTGCTCATGCTCGACCTTGATCACTTCAAGAGCGTGAACGACTCCTTCGGTCATCAACGAGGAGACGCCGTTCTCATCGAGTTCGCGCAGCGCTTTTCCGATGCAGTCCGGGAGGTAGACGTGGTGGCGCGCTACGGAGGCGAGGAGTTCGTGTGCCTTCTGTCGGAGACCGACCTCTCGGGGGCAGTCGTGACGGCGGAGAAGATTCGCGAAGAGGTTCGCTCGGAGTCATTCGGGGGAGCGGGGGAGCGGCCGATCGATCTCACCGTGTCTGTCGGCGTCGCCTCCTTCCCCCAGCACGGGGACTCGTTCAGGACCCTGGTGGCGGCCGCCGACCGGGGGCTGTATCGAGCCAAGCAGGAGGGGCGCGACCGCATCGGCCTGCCGGAGGGACCGGCGGGCCTCAAAGTAGCCCGCTAGGGGCAATCGGCCCCCGGTACTCAACGCCCAAGTAGCGCCGCGGGGTACCTTTCCGGCACAAGTTGTGCGATCGACTACCTTCAGGCATGGTGATGCGCCGGAGGGCGCCGGGCGATTAGGAGGCTCATATATATGACGGTGCGCAAGGCGGTCATCCCCGCGGCGGGATTGGGAACTCGCTTCTTGCCCGCGACCAAGGCTCAGCCCAAAGAGATGATCCCCGTCGTCGACAAGCCCATGATCCAGTACGTCGTCGAGGAGGCGGTGCGCGCCGGCATCGACGACATTCTGATCGTGACCAGCCGGGGCAAGAGCGTGATCGACGATCACTTCGACAAGTCCCTGGAGCTCGAGCATCACCTCGAGATCAATGACAAGCCCGCAGAGCTCGAGCAGGTGCGGCGCATCGCGGACCTCGCCGATATCTTCTACGTGCGGCAGAAGGAGCCCCTTGGGTTCGGCCATGCCGTTACAGTGGCCCGCTCCCACATCGGCGATGATCCCTTCGTCGTCATGGTCGGGGACGAAATAGTTCCACGGCCGCGAGGAGACGAGCCGGCGTTGGTGGAGAGCATGACGGCGATATACGAGAAGCAACAGGCGAGCGTCGTCACCGTGATGCGAGTGGCCAAGGAGGACATTCCCGCCTACGGCATCATCGATCCAGAAGAAACCTCGGACGGCCTGCTGCGCGTGCTTAACATGGTCGAGAAACCGTCGGTCGAGGAGGCTCGCTCGGACCTCGGCTCGCGCGGCCGATACCTGTTCACGCCGGAGATCTTCGACGCTTTGGAGCGAACCACCAAGGGCTACGGGGGCGAGATCCAACTCACCGACGGAATCAACCTTCTGGCGCAGGAGCAATCCGTCTACGCCTACGTTCACGAAGGCCCCATGTTCGACGTGGGCAAGAAGCTCGACTACCTCAAGGCGACGATCGAGCTGGGCCTCCGGCGCAAGGATCTCGGCGAGCAGCTAAGGGTCTACCTGCTCGAGGTAGCGGATCGCCTTGGCTGACATGCTGGCCGTCTCAGAGGCGCGCCGCCGGGTGCTGGAGGCGTTCACTCCCCTCGAGCCCACCGAGGGGCTGGTGCGTGACGCTCTCGGGCTGGTGGCGGCCGAGACGCTGAGGGCACCGCACGCCCTGCCTCGTTTCGCCAACTCCGCCATGGACGGATACGCGCTCCGAGGGGCAGACGCGGCGGAAGCCTCGGAAACCACGCCGGTGACGCTCGAGGTCACGGGCGAGATCCGGGCCGGAGACCCGGGCGATCTCGAGGTGGCGGCGGGAACGGCGGTGCGCATCATGACGGGCGCGCCTGTGCCGCGCGGGGCGGATGCGGTGGCTCCGATCGAGGTCGCGCAAGAGGATGGGGGCCGGGTCACGATTCTGGCTCCCACCCCTTCGGGCAAGCACGTGCGGCCGGCGGGCGACGACCTCCGCGAGGGCGACGTGCTGGTGGAGGCGGGCCAAGAGCTGGGTCCCGGCGAGCTGGCGCTGCTTGCCTCGATGGGCATGTCGCCGTTGCGTGTGCGCGGCGCCCCCAAGGTTGCCGTACTGGTCACCGGCGACGAGCTCGTCGCCCCCGAGGCGACACCGGGGGCCGGGCAGATCCGCGACTCCAATTCCATAGCGCTCACGGCGTTGGTGAAAGAGGCCGGCGGCGAGGTGATTTCTGCAGGCCCAGTGGCCGACACCTACGAGGCAACCGAGGAGGCTTTTCGGCGCGCTGCCGAGCTCTCCGATTTGGTGATGTCCTCCGGCGGGGTGGCGGTCGGCCGCTACGATTTCGTCAAGGACGTGATTTCAAACCTCGGCCGCATCGATCTGTGGCGCGTGGCCATGCAACCGGGCAAGCCGGTGGTGCTGGGAGCCATCGGGGACAAGCCCTTCCTCGGGCTTCCGGGCAACCCCGTGTCGATCCACGTCGGCTTCGAGCAGTTCGTGCGGCCGGCGATTCGCAAACTGCGCGGGTGCGCCAACCTGCTTCGGCCCCGGATCGAGGCGACGCTGACGGAGACGATTACCAAGCCTCCCGGCCGATTGCACTTCGTACGCGTGCGGTTGGGTCTGGAAGGGGGAAGGTTCAAGGCCACGCCCACCGGGCCGCAGGGTTCCCACATACAGTCGAGCCTCATCAACTGTCACGGGGTGGCGTTGTTCGAGCGAGAGGAGAGCCGATTGGAAGCGGGCGCCACGGTGACCGTCGAGGTGTGGCGGCTCCCGGAGGAGTCATGACTCACCCCGAGGCCCAGGCGCGCATGGTCGATGTCACCTCCAAGTCTGTGACCGCGCGCGAGGCACTTGCCTCCTGCGTGGTGGTGATGAGTGAGTCGACGAGGGCGCTGGTCCAAGAGCGAAGGCTCGACAAGGGCGATGCACTCGAAGTCGCCCGCGTTGCCGGGATCATGGCGGCCAAGAAGACCTCCGAGCTGGTTCCTCTGTGCCACCCGATCTCAGTGGGGGCGGTCGAGGTCTTCTTCGAGCCACGCGACGAGGGCATTGCCGTGTTTGCCCGTGTCCGCACGTCCGAGCGCACCGGGGTCGAGATGGAAGCGATGACCGCAGTGGCGGTCGCAGGGCTGACGATCTACGACATGGTCAAGGGAACCGAGCGGGGGGTCGAGATCACCGCGCTGCGCTTGCTGGAGAAGTCGGGCGGCCGCTCGGGACTGTGGACGGCCCCGGATCACATGCCGAGTGGTGGATAAAGGCTACTGTGTGACCATCTACCACCACTCGCCGGAGAATCTCAGTCTTTGGGGCGCTTGAAGAATCCCGTGGTGCCGGTGGCCTGGCTCTCGAGCACCTGGACCAGCTCCCAGCCGTCCTCGCCCCACTGATTGAGGATCTCCTGAAGCGCGTGCGAGATCAGCGGCACTGTCGCGTACTCCCATTTCTGCATCAACATCTCCCCTTCACGCAATTGTGTGGCGCGCGCCACAGCATTTGTCGAAACGGCGCTTGAACCTACTCCACATGCCAGATCCGTTCTCGCGATCCTCCAGCGGATCGCTGGTCACTCTCTGTTGCTCTGATGGAACCGTGATCGCGCATCGGATCAGGTGGGCCAGAACGCCGTGGCAGAGGATGAGGGGACTGTTGCGGGGTCCTGAGCTCGCAGAGGGTGAAGCATTCATTCTGTGCCGCGCCGCTCAGGTGCACAGTATTGGGCTTGGCTACGATATCGACGTTGTCTTTTGTGACAAGCGCTGGGTTGTGAAGCGGGTCGTGGCTCCCCTGCGCCGCAACCGCGTGAGCCCGCTGATAATGGGGGCGCGCTACGCGATCGAACTTCGGGCCGGGGCTGCGGCTGCGGTCACGCCCGGCTCGGTCTTGAGCTTCAGACCGGAGGTTCGTCGAAGCCGGTCATGAACGATGTGTGAGGCAGGAACAGCCAGAAGCCCTCGCCGCTCTCGAGCTGCTCGGCGAGAAACCGAAGGGTGTCTGGGCGCGGCCCCTGGATGCCGCCCTCGATGCGGACCGCCCCGCGCCGCTCGAGCTCCTCGACGACGTCCTGAGTGGGGTGCCCCTCGATCTCCATATGAGGTTACTTGCCGGAGTCGTGAGGGGGCCGGGCGTAGGTGTCTTTCATCGCGAAGAAGACAGCCATGGACGCGCAGGTCATGAAGCCGACGCCCGAAAACATGAACACGACCTTCAACGTCTCCCCCGACGTGCCCGGCCACCTGACGGTGATGAACGCCAGAAGGGCAAAGACTCCCGTCAGCGCGCATACGGACATACCTGCGATCGCGATGCCGTGGCCGCGCCCCGGCCTTGTCGGAGCTTGGGGCTCGGCCCGATCGACGACCTCGATGGGCGCGTCGAGGCGAATGACGTTGTGCATGTTTTCGGAACCAGTCTTCCCCGGCGGTTTCTGCACTTCCCCTGAGTCCCCCTGAACCCCAACTGTCTCGCGATCCTCCAGCGGATCGCCACTCTAATCTCGCGATCCAGCGGATCGCTGGTTTTGGCGTTCCAGGTATGATATTAGAGTGCGCGTGGCGATGCCAGTGCCTCCCTTGCCGACTTCGTCGTAGGCGCTGGCCGAGCGGGCGGCGCCGGCGATATCGAGGTGGGCCCACCGGATTCCGGGGGCGACGAATTGCTTTAAGAACATCGCCGCGATGATCGAGCCACCCCAACGACCCCCGGAGTTCTTGAGGTCCGCCACGTCCGAGTCGAGCTCCTTGAGGTAGTCCTCGTAGAGGGGCAGGCGCCACAATCGCTCCCCCGAGCTGGAGGCCGCCGCCTCGATCTCTGAGGCGAGGGTGTCATCGTTGCTGAACAGGCCCACGGCCTTGCTACCCAGGGCTACCTTGATGGCTCCGGTCAGGGTGGCAATGTCGACCATCGCAGAGGGGCTTTGCTCGGAGCTATAGGCGAGGACGTCGGCCAGGACGAGGCGGCCCTCGGCATCGGTGTTCGTGACCTCGGTGGTCATGCCGCCGTAGTGCCGCAATACGTCTCCGGGGCGAAAGGACCTGGACGAGACCATGTTCTCGGCCGCAGCGATGACTCCCGTCACATCGGCTTTCACGCCCACGCGCGTGCAGGCGCTGAGCGCGCCGATGACGGCGGCCGCCCCGGCCATGTCCGTCTTCATCTCCTCCATGCTCGCAGCCGGCTTGATCGAGAGCCCGCCCGAGTCGAACGTGATGCCCTTGCCGATCAGTGTGATCTTGGTCGTGGGGTTCTCGGGGGCGTAGCGCAGCAGGATCAGACAAGGAGGACGAGCAGAGCCCTGCCCCACGCCGACGATGCCACCGAATCCCTGGGCGGCAAGCGCCTCGGCGTCGAGCACCGTCGCCTCGAGCCCGGATACGTCGGCGATCTCGCGGACGCGCTCGGCGAGGACCTCCGGTGTCAGAGAGCCAGCTGGCTCGTTCGTGAGGTCGCGCGCCAGCATTGTCGCTTCGGCGCGGGCCACTCCTCTCGCCAGGGCGTCCTCCGGGGGGCCACCCAGGAGAATGAGGCGCTGAGTCTTGGAAGGGTGGGGATCCGACTTGAACGCCGTGAAGCGGTAGGAGCCGAGCAGAAAACCCTCCGCAGCGGCTCCCGCCGCGCTCGCCGAGCCCGTCGCCAGGTGCAGCGTGGAGGCAACGACCGAGCGCTCTCCGAGGCTGCGGGCTGCGCTGCCCGCAACTCCCCGCACGGAGTCCTCGTCGGGGTCCTCTCCGAGTCCGGCCACCGTGATTGATTTCGCTGCAACCTGCCCGAAGCTGGGAAGCGTGACGAGCTCCCCACGCCCCGCCTTGTAGGAGACTTCCTGCAGGTACTGAGTTAGGTAACCGTCGAGCGCCCTGTCGGCGGCCTCCGATCCGGGAGCGAGAACAGCCGTCTCGGCGTCGCGCGTGGCTCCGATCAGGAGCGCGTCGCAAGAGACGCTCTCGACTGCTTCGGTCGATGCCACAACTTGCAAGACAAGCTCCTTTCCTATTTGCCCTGCTTGCTCTGAGCCGCGCGTGCCCCGGAGGTCAAATCCGAGCCGGTTCCAGGGTCCGGGTTTAACGTGAAATCTCGTGGTGGCCGACCTTACAGGAGCGCAGTCGTGACCTGGCTGTTCCTGGCCTTGCTGGGAGTGGCGTGGGTGGCGATCTTTCTTCCCGCCGCGCTGCGGGCACGACGCCGGACGCCGCTGCCGAGCGCCGAGGGCTTCAAGCGCAAGCAAGCATCGCTGAACGCCCGTACCGCTTCCGGCCGCTGGGTGCTGGTGCCCCAGTCTCCGGGCGGGCGCATCGAGGCCGTGCGCCGCCGGACCCAGGCTCATCGCCGGCGAATGTTCGTTGCGCTTCTGTGGGTTTCGGTGCTGTCCGCCGCGGTCGCGGCGCTCCAGGGCGGGGCGCTGTGGGAGGTCCACCTTGCGCTTGATGCCTGCCTGGGTATCTACGTTGCGCTCCTCATCGACGCCAAGAAGAGGCGCAGCGAGCCCTCGAAAAAGGTGTCGCAGCTACAGGAGCGCCGTCCGCAAGCTCCTTCTCCTCCGGAGGAGCGCGTCCTAGAACAGGCGGTCGGTCACTTCGGGGGGCGCAGGGGCTGATCGGCCGTGGACAACTCGGCCCTCGCAGACGCACTCCACGTCCGGCTCGACGCCAAGACCAGAGCCCGGGACCAGGCACTGCAGGCGAGCCGCAGCGCAATCCGCTCCTGCGGCAACGCCATCCGAGCGCTCCACCGGCACGAGCTCGACAACGCCTCGGCGCTGATCGCCGAGGCGCGCGCCTATCTCGACGAGGCTCAGGCGGGCCTGCTTGAGCATCCGGAAATCCTTTATGCGGGTTTCGTCCACGATGCCCAGAAGGAGCTCGCCGAGGCGCTCATCACTTTCGCCCTCGCGACCGGCCGAGGGCTGCCTCCGCCGGACGAGGTCGGCGTCATGCCGTCCGCGTACCTCAAGGGCATGGCCGAGTCCGTAGGGGAATTGCGCCGTCACCTTCTGGATCTCATGCGGCAGGGCGAGCTGGCCCGCTGCGAGGAGCTGTTGGGCGCAATGGACGACATCTACTACCTGCTGGTGTCGATGGACTATCCGGACGGGATCACGATGGGGCTGAGGCGGCTGACCGACGTGGCCCGCTCGATCATCGAGCGCACCCGCGGCGACTTCACGACCTCGTCGATTCAGGCGGGGCTGAGGGCGTCGCTCGAGCAGCACGGGGGCCGGCCCGCTCCCGGTGGTTGACCCTTGGGGGTTTCGGGGGGTCGACGTGCGGCAGTCGCACACCAGCCACCGCCTTCGGTAGTTGACGTGCGACAGTCTCATCTAAACCACCGGGCGGGACTCACTGTCACCGGCCGGGAGCCGCCGCTCGACGCCACCCTCCACGGTGGTTGACGGTCCTCTATTGACTCTCAGCCACCAGCCCGGGCTAGAGCCATTCGGTCCCTACAGCCTTCCGTCCCCGACGGGAGCCGCCCGTAGAATGTGGGGGCCGGGCCAGTAGCTCAGTTGGTAGAGCGCACCCCTCGCACGGGTGAGGTCAGGGGTTCAATTCCCCTCTGGTCCACCTCCTATAGGTCCTGGTCAGCGGCTCTCTTGGTGTCGAGCTCGATAACCCCCGGGCCGGCCTTGGTCCACGTCTGGTCCACATGACGCTTCAGTGCAGCTTGCCGGCGCCGGTCGAGGGCGGCAACCAGCTCGTCCTCGCGGTCTGGAAAAAGGTGGCCGTAGAGGTTGAAGGTCGTGCGGACGTCCTCGTGCCCCATGCGCCGTTTTACCTGGAGCGGGTCGCCGCCGTCATTGATCATGAAGGCGGCGGCGGTGCACGCGTAGCTTGTGAAACTTGAGCGGCGCTAGGCCCCGACCACTGCCACATCTCAACCAAGATGCCTGCAGGGACCACTCCTCCGGCGATAAGCAACGTCGCCCGTCCCCCGGACGAACCCGCGGTCCTCTGGACGAGGGTCGCGAAGCGGGTCATCAGCCCCACGAGGGGATCGCTGCTCAGGGATTGCGGCGGGGACCAGATCACCCGCGCCCAGTAATAGGTGAGGTATGCGCCCGCGACCAACAGCAATGCCGATGCCACACGTTGCATATGGGGCAGCAGACCTTTGAGCCGGAGAGCCAGGCCGTCCCGAGCCAGTGCCGCCCCGAGCGACAGCGCCATCAACATCGTCGCCATCCCGAAGGCGTATGCAACGAATACGATCGTGCCTTCGACCACGCTCGCGGTGGCGAGCGATGCCCCGACGAGCGCCACGAAGATAGGAAGGGTGCACCCGAGTGAGCAGACCGCGTAGGCGGCCCCGAACCAGACCATCGTCGTCGGCCGCCTGCGCCTGGGAACGGAGAGCGGCCGCCGGGGGCTGAGATAGACGGCACGACCGGCCATCCCCGCCACCGCGGCCACTACCATCAGTGCCCCGATGGCGAGCCCCGCCCACGGGATCGCGCTGGTGAGCTGGGTGACCCCGTAAGCGATGGGTACCCCGACGACGGCGAACACAGCGAGGAAGCCGGTCGAGACGAGAAGACCCACCAGGAGACCCTGCGCAGCGCGCGCCGGGGCGCGCGGAAGGACGTCCTCCTCCGCTCCGACGTAGAAGGACAGGAAGGCCGGCAGCAGCGGGAACCCGCACGGGTTCACACTCGCAAGCGCACCGGCAACCAAGGCGAGAGCGAGGGGCAACTCCTATCTCCTCACGGACGCACCCACGTGTCCCCGCCGTCGCGGCTGACGTACACCGATGCTTCGGGCACCTCGAGCACCGCCGCGAACAGGAGATCAGGGTCGTGCGGGCTGAACTCGACGATCGACGCGCCCTGGGGGATCTCGAGTGGCTCCCAGATCTCGCCTCCGTCGATACTCTCGGCAGCCGATCCGAGAGTCGTGACGATCATGTGGTCGGTGTCGTTCTCGTCCCAGCTGACCCACATCGCGCCCTGTACGCCGCCAAGTGATTCCCAGGTCCGGCCCCCATCGGTGCTCTCCACCGCGCCACCGCCCATGTCGGGCGCGAGCAGATGCTCGTCGTTCGAGGGATCGACCTGGATGCGGCCCATAAAAGCGCCACCGACCTCTTCGCTGCGCGCCTCCCAGGACTTTCCGTCATCGGTTGACGCGAACGTCCCGACGCCGGCAAGACCGGCGTACATGACCTCGCCACCCGCGCCGAGTGCGTGGACGTCGGTCGACGGCAATCCGTCGTTTCGTTGCTCGAAGGTCTTGCCGCCGTCCGTCGACACGCTGAGCCCTGGATGTCCACCGACGAGGATGGCGTCGTCGGTGAATGCCCATCCCATCGCGTCGGCACCATTGAGGCTCTCGACCACCTCCCACGTCTCACCTCCATCTGTGGAGATCGAGACGCCCTGGTGACTCCCGATGTAGAGCTTGCCGGGATCGTCGGGGCTCACCACGAGGGAATGCAGATCGCCCCCCACGACCGGGTTCGAAACCGCGACTCCGGGTGCGGGGGCGTCGGTTTGGCCGGAGCGAAGTGCGATCACAACCACGCCTAGGACGACAAATCCGACCACCCATGGCAGCCACGTGTACTCGCGGTACCACGGCTGCTGCTGTTTCTTGCGGGGCCCAGACTTCGGTCTGGCCTGGGGCCGTTTCTTGCTCGGCTGGTGACGGGTTTGCGTCTTAGCCATCGAACGCCTCGGACTTGTTATCGAGCGCCCGCTCCGCCTTCAGGCGAGATATCTCCTCGCGCAACTCGGCAACTTCCTGCTGGGACGCGCCCTGATCGGCAGATTGATTGTGCTTGCGCCCCAAGAGCATGGGGACGCAGATAAACAGCATCATCACCCCACAAGCGAGGGCGGGCAGATAAGCAACCAATGTTCTCAACTTGACCTCCTTGAATTAGACGTAGCGCCCGTGAAAAGGGCGCGCAAAGACGTCTAGGCGAAGCGCGGAGGTCTATAGATAGATCGAGTTAGAAGGAACCGGTAACGAGATTCAGTAGCCAGGCGGAACCGGGTGCTGGACAGGAGCACGCTCAGGACGAGGAGAGACAGGAGCCCGGCGCAGAGGCCGAGCGCGAAGGGGAACTTGGCGGAGGTACAGACGGGACAGTCGCCCATATCGCCCATCCCAATCGGGAGGGCGACCAAGAGCAGCAGCAGGATCAGCAGGACGGCCAGGACCACCTTCATATCGTCTCAGGATACCGCCGTCGGAGTGGATGCTCGGCGGCAGGCGGCAAGATATTCGGCTCGACTCCTAGAGATCTGATAGTAGGCGACGCTCACGAGCTGCCGCTCGAGGACTCCACGTTCAATACGCTCCCCTGTACCTACTCGCTCTGCAACATCCCCGATCCCCTTCGAGCAGCAGCGGATTGACTCCGATCCCGATGAGCTAGAGGCGCGGCTCGATGGCCCAGCGGCTCCCAGGGTGGTGGCGCTCCCACGGAATAGTTGCTAGAAGCGCAAGGCATCGCTTAGGCTCCGACGGGCAACACAGCGTCAGCGTCTCCTGCCACTTGCCGAGATCGGCCTCAGCGGTCGCAAGTTCGGTCCTCGCGGAGGCTTCTTGGACCGAGATCCGGTCTGCTCTTCCTTGAGCAACTCGAGTGGGAGCGCGTTGGTGTTATCGGCGCGCAACAGTTCCGGCGCTCGTCGGCCAGTTCGGACAGCCTGCGGGTATGGGCTACGCGCATGACCGCGGCGTGTGCCTGCCGTTCGACGATCCCTTCCTCTACTCCTGCGTCCCTTCTCGCTTCCAACAAGAAGAGCGCGACACACGTGATAGGCGCATACGACGCCGGTGCCGCCGCCACGTACAGGTTCTCCAAGGCCACCATCGTCGCGGTGGAGAAGACTATCGCAAGACCCGAGAGGTTCGTCTCTAATAGAGCAGTGCTTAGCCCGAATCCACCGATTAGCCCCACGATCAAGCCGCTGAGGGTGCGCGAAGAAGGTTGAACGCCGGTTGTAGGCAGATTCGGTTCGCGAAGGTAGGCATGGGGAGTCGATCTCGTGACGTGCGGGCCGTCGGCGCGAATCCAGCGCACGCAAACGAAGGCCCGCAGGCCGACAAGTTGGGGGCTCGCGGCCGGTTAGATCCGAAGCGGCAGCGAGATCGCCCGGAGCGCGGCCAACGCCGCTGAAAAGCGTGTGGCCCACGGCCAGTTCGTGGGCAGGTGCAACATGTCCTTGCGAGCCGAGGTCGTGATCCGTCCCGGCATCGAGAAGTAACGGCGCCGCATCGTCTTGGTCATGACCAAGGTCTCTTCAAGGCCGATGCGCGCCACCCAGCGCACGAGGTTGTGAGCGATGGTGTTGAACGCGAGCCAGGCGGCGTTGGCTCCGAAGCGGCCCGACGGCATGTGGTTGAGGCCCATGCCGTGCTTGAGGTCTCGGATCGCGTTCTCGACCTCGGCGTGGGCCCGGTGGTCCGCTTCGAGCTCGACCATGTTGCCTCGCCTGTCGGTGATGAACGCGTGATAGCTGTAATCGGTGTAGAGGGCGAGCTGGCTGCCGGGTGTTGGGGGGACGCGCCTAACGATCAGGCGTACCGGGAGTGGGTCCTTCTTGGTCGCGAACGGCGTG
>Ga0209587_1001071_pt1 | contig 13105 bp, 10 predicted proteins | sample NGEPerD_2_FD_184512 | JGI IMG/M metagenome (GOLD analysis project Ga0209587, IMG submission 184512) | Arctic peat soil microbial communities from the Barrow Environmental Observatory site, Barrow, Alaska, USA - NGEE PermafrostL1-D... | ecosystem: Environmental > Terrestrial > Soil > Wetlands >... | reverse complement strand
GCCCCCGCACCCCCCTGCCTCTGCGGATCCAACGACGCCGACGCGGACACCCACGCCGACGGCAACTGCACCGTCGACGGGCGACGCTGCGGGACCCGACCAGGAACCGAAGGTGCTCCGGGCCAGGATGAGAATTCCGGCTATCGGGCTCGATACCGTGCCGATCGTGCCGTACCGCGGTTCACCCGACGACGGCCCCGGCACCCTCATCCAGAACGGCGGGGTGGCGGCCAGCCCGTTCGGGCCAGATGGGGGCGTGGGTCCCGGACAGGTCGGCAACTACATCGTGACCGCACACCGCACGACGACCCCCGCGCCGTTCGCCGACCTGCCGGCGTTGCGCAGCGGCGAGCACGTCCTGATCGAGGCGGGAGGGCAGGTCTTCGACTACCGGGTGACCGAGACGAGGTCGACGTCGTTCCGCTCGCAGCGCTCCCTCGCCCGCCAGTCCGCGGCCGTTCCCGGTCGACCCGGGGTGCCCGCGACCCGGGCCGCGATCACGCTCTCGACCTGTGCAACCCCCGAGGACCACGCGCGCGGCAACTACTGGGCGGACGAGTTCAACAACCCCGAGCACCGCATCGACAAGATCGGGGTGCTCGTCGATGTCCGACCCTCCTGACATGTCCCGGTCCGGGCGATGGTGCGTGCGCCTGCTCACCGCACTTGTGCTCGTGCTGGTGACAGCTGGCTGCACCGCGCCCGATGATTCGTCGGACTCCGCGGCTGAGGACGGCGCTACCTCGGCGGGATCCGACCAGGAGACCGCACCGGAACCCGAGACGCGCGGCGGCGAACGCACCGAGCAGCCAGAACGCGAGGAGCCCGAGGCTGAGGAACCCGAGGCCGAAGAACCCAGGGCCGCGCCGCACCCGGTCTCGGTCCGGGCCCTGATCGAGACCGAGTACACCGGCCGTGGGCTGCGGGTCGGGAGGGTGCTCGGCGAGTTCGAGGGCTACACCGAGTACGCCGTGACCTACCTCAGCCAGGATCTGCGGATCTCGGGAATGAACGTGCCGTCGGGGCGAGGACCCTTCCCGGTGCTGGTGCTCAACCACGGCTACATCGAGCCAGGGATCTACATGACAGGGCAGGGGCTCGCTCGTGAGCAGAACTACCTTGCCCGGCAGGGGTACGTCGTACTCCACACCGACTACCGCAGCCATGCCGGCTCCGACGGCGATCCCGACGTCGACTACGAGCTGCGACTGCCGTACGCCGTCGACGTCATCAACGCGGTGCGGGCGGTCAAACGATCCGACCTGCCCTACCTCGACGGCGACCGGGTCGGGCTGCTCGGCCGGTCGATGGGCGGCAATGTCACGCTCAACGCCCTCGTCGCCCGGCCTGGGCTCGTCGACGCGGCCACCGTCTACGCCTCGACCAGCTCGCTCGCGGCCGACAACTGGCGCCAGTTCTACCAGCCCAGCACCGACCGTGCGGGCGTGAACGCGCGGATCCGGCGTACGTACGGCCTCCCCCGGCAGTCACCGCGGTTCTGGCGGGCCGCCTCGCCACGACCGTACTTCGACCGGGTCACCGCGCCGGTGCTGCTGCACCACGGGACTCTGGACGACTCCTGCCCGATCAGCTGGTCGCAAGACACGCTGGGGGCGCTGCAGGATGCGGACAAGCGGGCGCAGTTGGTCACCTACGAGGGCGAGGGACACACGATGTACGCCCAGTGGCAGCGATCGATGCAACGGACCACCACGTTCTTCGACCGGCATCTGCGCTGACCGTTCTCCGCGGCGCGCTCGGCTTTGCCAGCGTTGTGGACGGTTTGCATGCGGCATACCGCTGGTAAACCGTCCACACCACCGCGGTAGAACGGGTCAGCCGCTGGAGACAGTGACCAGCTGCTGGGTGGCGCGGGTGAGTACGACGTACATGGTCGCTCGACCAGTCACCGACTCGGACTCGATCTCGGTCGGCTCCACGACGATGAGCGCGTCGAACTCGAGGCCCTTGGTGTCCACACCGGTCAGCACGGCGACGCGCGCGTCATCGCCGCCCGAGCTGACGTCGCTCAGATCTGTCCACGAGTCGAGCCACCCCTGGACCTGACTTCGGCGGGCAGCCGGCACGACGACGGCGATGGTGCCCTCCACGGCACCCGCGAGGAGGGAGACCGTCTCGTGCACGCCGGTCTCGAGTTCCTCGACCCGTCGCTGCGACGGCTCGACCCCGGTCGAGCGCACCGCGTGCGGGAGATCCGCCTCCAGCCCGGCCGTTCTCGCGTATTCGGCGGCGTGCTCGTAGATCTCCTTGCTGTTGCGGTAGTTCGTGGAGAGATGGAACTCGTGACGCGGTTTGTCGCCGAGCGCCTCCTCGCGGGCAGCTGCGGCCTCTGCCGGCAGGGGCCACGAGGACTGCGCCAGGTCCCCGACGATGGTCCAGCTCGCGGACCGGCCGCGGCGCCCGAGCATGCGCCACTGCATCGGGGTGATGTCCTGCGCCTCATCGACGAGGACGAGCGCGTAGCCGTCGTCCTCGGTCCGGGTCGAGGTGCGTGGCCCCGTCGCGTACTCCCGGTCGCTGGCCGTAGTGACCTCAGGCATGCTCTCGTCCACCAGATGTGCCAACAGGTCATGGTCCCGGTGATGGTCCCGGTGATGGTCCCGGTGATGGGCCCGGTGATGGATAGGGTCACCGTCTCGATCGTCCCTCGCCGGGGGGTCACCGATCTGGTAGCGGAGCTCGTCGAGCAACGGCACATCCTCGATCGACCACCCACCGGAGGGGGGCGCGGCCCACGACTTCGAGAGCAGCGCGATGTCCTCCTGGGACAGCACCCCCTCGCCGACTCGTTCGAGGACGTCCGGATCGCGCAACCAGCCGAGCACGTCCGTCGCGTCGAGCGAGGGCCACCAGCTCAGCGCGAAGTCGACGAAGTCAGAGCGGCCGAGCATGGTGTCGGCGAACTCCTCCCTGCCGCGATCGAGGGCCCGATCGCCGCGCAGCTGCCGCCACATTGCGTCGACCAGCGTCGAGGCGACGCGTGGGAGCTGCCGGTTCCGGCGACCCTGCGTCAACAGCTGCCGCCGCAGTGTGACGAGCTGGTTCCCGGACAGGATGATGTTCTCGTCGCGATAGAACACGCGGAACTCGTCGGGGGCGCCCGGCACCGGGAGGTGCGCCGTACGCCTCATCAGCTCTGCCATCCGGGCCGCACCCTTGACGTCGGCGACCGCCGGGTCGTCGTGCTGGACGCCCTTGATCCCGTCCACGACCTCGCCCAGCGATCGCAGCGCCACCGCGGTCTCACCGAGGGACGGCAGCACCCGTTCGATGTAGCGCATGAAGACACCCGAGGGGCCAACGATCAGCACACCGCCCCCCTCGTATCGCCGGCGCTCGGAGTAGAGGAGGTACGCCGCGCGGTGCAGCGCGACGACCGTCTTGCCGGTTCCCGGGCCACCGGAGATGGACACGGCTCCGCGAGAGGGAGCGCGGATCGCCTCATCCTGCTCGGCCTGGATCGTGGCCACGATGGAGTGCATGCTGCGGTCGCGGGCGCGGGACAGCTGTGCCATCAGGGCGCCCTCGCCGACGATCGCGAGGTCGGCGTCCGACTCGGCGTCGAGCAGGTCGTCCTCCACCGCGACCACGGTGGGGCCGGCGCAACGAAGCACCCGGCGGCGCACGACCCCGCGAGGGTCGGCCGCGGTGGCCTGGTAGAAGACAGCAGCGGCCGGCGCGCGCCAGTCGATGAGCATCGAGTCGCGGTTCTGGTCCCGCAGGCCGATCCGGCCGATGTACCGAGCCGGCTCCCCGTCGTCACTGAGGTCCAGACGCCCGAACACCAGCCCCTCGTGGGCGGCGTTCAGGGTAGCGATCCGCTTGGCGGCCTGAAACACCATCGCGTCGCGCTCGACCAGGCCACCCTCGTGCCCTAGCCGACCACGCCCGTGACCTTCCCTGGCCAGGGCCTCGGCGTTCCTTGCTGACTGCTCGAGCTGTCGGTAAACAACGTCGACGAACTCCTGCTCATGGGCAATCTCGCGCAGCGCCACAACTTTCCGGGCGGTCTCAGCGGTCAAAACGACTTCACCGTTACCTCGTCGTCGTGCTCCCCGGCGGGGATTTTGGCAAGTCGCCCACTCTACCCCGTGCTAGCTCGGCTGCAGCGGGTGACGCCATCGCAGACCGGGAAAGCGGGAGAAGCCCCGGTCCTTGCTGACCCAGGTCGCACCGTGCTCCACCGCAACGGCCGCGTGCTGCGCATCGGCGACGAAGTTGCCACGCGCGTCGCCAGTGCGACACAGACGGTCGAAGATCTCCCAGTGCCGTGGTCCCGGGAACAAGGTGACCACTCCGACGTGTTGGCGGAGGGTCGTCGTGGCTGACAACGCATCAGGCAGCGGGGTCGCCGGGCTGAACACTCGCGGATGAGTGAGCACCCGAATCGCGCCACCGAGAACCGCGTCGCTGATCCCCACCGGCTGGGGGGCGTTGACCGCGTTCTCCAGCCAGGCACGCATCTCGTCATGGTCGGGGGCATCGGCACGAAACGCGGACACCACGATGTTCACGTCAAGCGCGAGCATCGCCATCCATCAGGTCGAGTAGGGCTGAGCTGTCGTCGAGGTCCACTCCTGGTCGCACCCCGTCGCCGGGAAAGGCGGTGACCCGGTAACGCGTGTCGGCGGGCGCCTGCTCCCTGCGGGCCAGTGCCGCCCGCAGGGCCTCCTCGAGAAAGGAGGTGACCGTCTCGCCCTCTTGCGCGGCGCTCACCCGCACCCGACGGTAGAGATCATCGGGGAGTCGCACCGTCGTTCGCATATGTCAAAGCATACAGCGGTGGTGCCAATATGTCGATGCGTGCAAGCTACTTCTTGCGGTCGAGGAACGCGAGCATCGCCGCCTTGGCCTCCTCGGACCCGAACAGCCTCGCGGAGAGCGCGGCAAGGTCACCGCCGAGCGTGTCGATCCGTTCGACCAGCTCTTGCCCGAGAAGCTGCTTGGTCTCCCGAAGTCCCTGGGCGTTCCCCTTGACCAGCTCGGCGCAGACCCGCTCCACCTCGATGTCGAGCTGACTCTCGGGAACCGCCCTGGTCACCAGGCCCATGGTGGCGGCCGTCGTACCGTCGAACACCTCACCGGTCAGGAAGGTCAGCGCCGCCGCGCGCCCGGCCATCCGCGGCAGCACGGTCAGCGAGATCGCCGCCGGCGTCAGCCCGAGCCGGACCTCGGTGAAGGCGAACGTCGCGTCCTCGGCGCTGATCGCAATGTCGGAGGCGGCAACGATGCCGATCCCTCCCGCGCGGACGTTGCCGTGCAGGCGGGTGATCACCGGCTTGGTCAACGAGACGATGCGGCGCTGGAGATCCACCAGAACGCCGGCGGCTCTCTCCATCCCCTCGCCGCTGGCCTCCGACAGGTCCGCGCCCGAGCAGAACGTCCTCCCGGTGGCCCTGATCAACACCACCTTCACGTCCGGATCGTGCTCGGCCCGGTCGAGTCGCTCGAAGACCTCGCTTACCAGCTGGCGGGAAAGTGCGTTCCGATTGTGCTGCGAGTCCAGGGTCAGAGTCGCGACAGCGTTGGCGACACCGTAGTGAACCAGGCGGTTGCTGAGGTTGTCGGGATTATCGAAGGGTTCCGACATGTGGGGCCTTCCTGTTGGCAGGGCGCGGATCAGTAGGACTTCGGCAGCCCGAGGGTGTGCGACCCGACGAAGTTCAAGATCATCTCCCGCGAGACCGGCGCGACTCGGGTGGCGCGCGCCGCGACCAGCAGCCCCGCCATTGCGTACTCGGTGGTGATCCCGTTCCCGCCGTGCACCTGCACCGCACGGTCCGCGGCAGCACATGCCGCTTCACCCGCGGCGTACTTGGCCATGTTGGCCGCCTCGCCGGCGCCCAGGTCGTCCCCCGAGTCGTAAAGCGCCGCCGCCTTCTGGGTCATCAGCCGGGCCAGCTCGATCTCGATCTTGGACTGTGCCAGCGGATGCGCAACGCCCTGGTGGGCACCGATCGGCACGCCGAACACCTCCCGCTCCTTCGCGTAGGCGGTGGCCTTGTCGAGCGCGAAGCGGCCGATGCCGGTGGCAAAGGCAGCGGCCATGATCCGCTCCGGGTTGAGGCCGGCGAACAACTGCAGGAGCCCGGCGTTCTCGTCACCGACCAATGCGTCCGCGGGAAGCCGGACGTCGTCGATGAACAGGGTGAACTGCTTCTCCGGGCTGACGATCTCCATGTCGATCGGCTGGTACTCCAGCCCGGCGGCGTCGGTGGGAAGCACGAACAGGGCCGGCTTCAGGTTGCCGGTCCTCGCGTCCTCCATCCGTGCCACCACCAGCACCGCGTCGGCCTCGTCCACCCCGGAGATGTAGATCTTGCGGCCCTTCAGCACCCAGCCGTGCAGTCCTGAGCCCGTCGCAGGTTCCTCGTCACGGCGGGCGGTGGTGGTGATCCTGTGCGAGTTCGAGCCGGCGTCCGGCTCGGTGATCGCGAACGCCATCGTCGACGTGCCGTCGGCGATCGAGGGCAGCCACCGCTGCTTCTGCTCCTTGGTGCCGAACCTGCCGATCACCGTCCCGCAGATGGCCGGGGAGACGACCATCATCAGCAACGGGCACCCCGCTGCGGCAAGCTCCTCGCACACCGCGGCGAGGTCGCCGATACCGCCGCCACCGCCGCCGTACTCCTCGGGCACTGCCACCCCGAGGTAACCGTGCCTGCCCATGTCGATCCACAGGTCGGTGGTCTTGCCGCCGCTGCGTGCCTGCTTGACGAAGTACTCCCGGCCGTAGCCGGAGGCGAGCTTGGTGACCTCCTTTCGTAGGCTCTGACGTTCCTCGGTCTCGGTGAATGCAACGGTGGGGTCGGCGCCGACGGTCATCTGGTCTCTCCTTCTGGAGCGTCTTCGGGTGGGTTCTGCTGGTGTACGACGGCCAGCACGGCGCCGGCCGCGACCTGGTCCCCCGTGCTGACGGGCAGATCGGAGATAACCCCGTCGTACGGGGCCGAGACGGTGTGCTGCATCTTCATGGATTCCAGCACCAGCACCGACTGACCTGCGGCCACCTGCTCACCTTGCGCCACCGAGACGCTGACCACGCTCCCGGGCATCGGAGCCAACAGCGAACCTGTCGCCACCTCGACGGCTGGGTCCACGAAGCGGGGTGCGACGGTCAACGCGAGGTGGCCCAGCGCGGACTCGACATCGACCCGGTCGCCGACGACGAACACCTCGAACGGGTGCCTCACGCCCTCGTGCTCGACGACGACCCGCCAGCCGCCTGGGAACGGCTGCACCGAAGCCGCCCGGGCTCCGTGCACCTCGTCGTAGACGTCGGCGAGCAGGTAGCCGTCACGCCCACCGACCCAGCCCACCCGGACGACCGTGCCGTCGTGGTCGAACATGGTGACCTGGGGCTCGGAGACCACGTTGCGCCAGCCGGGCGAGATCCTCTGCTGCACCGGCCGACGAGCCACTGCCGCCTCGACGACTGCCACCGCGGCGGCGAAGAGCATCAGCGTCTGCTGCGTGGCCGTGCCGGGGACCTGGCTGCCCTCCAGGCTGTGAACCGTGTGTCGGAGCAGGAAGTCGGTGGTTACCTCGCCGGCGACGAAGCTCGGGTGACGCAGCACCTCGACCAGCAGGTCGCGGTTCGTGCGGAGGCCGTGGATCTGTGCCCTGGCCAGAGATCCGGCCAGAGTCCGCAGGGCCTGGTCACGGGTGGACGCCCAGGCGACCACCTTGGCGAGCATGGCGTCGTAGTGGGTGCCCACCTCGGATCCGGCCTCGAAACCGGAGTCGAGCCGCAGACCGTACGACGCCGGAGCATCGAACTGCGACGCGACACCGGGGATGTCGAAGCGGGTGAGCCTGCCGCTCTGCGGCTGCCAGTTCGAGGCCGGGTCCTCGGCGTAGAGCCGCACCTCCACCGCGTGGCCCCGTGGTTCCGGGGGGACACCCAGTGGGCGGCCCTCCGCCACGGCGAGCTGCAGCCCGACCAGGTCCAGGCCGGTGACACACTCGGTGACCGGATGCTCGACCTGCAGCCGGGTGTTCATCTCGAGGAACCAGAACCTCCCGGAGCCGTCGAGGAGGAACTCGACGGTGCCCGCTCCGACGTAGTCGATGGCCTGCGCGGCGGCCCGTGCCGCGTCGTGCAGTGCGGCGCGGACCGCGCCGGAGAGCCCGGGAGCCGGCGTCTCCTCGATGACCTTTTGGTGCCGCCGCTGGATCGAGCAGTCACGCTCACCGAGCACCACGACGTTGCCGTGCGTGTCCCCGACGACCTGCACCTCGACGTGACGCCCGTGCTCGATGTAGGGCTCACAGAACACGGTCGAGTCGCCGAAGGCCGACGCCGCCTCGTTGGCCGCGCGCTCCACCTGCAGGTCCAGGGCATCGAGGGAGCGGACCACGCGCATCCCACGGCCGCCACCTCCGGCGGAGGCTTTCACGATCAGCGGCAGGTCGTGCGCCGTCACCGACGCCGGCGTGATCTCGCCGAGCACCGGGACGCCCGCATCGCGCATCAGCTTCTTCGCCTCGACCTTCGATCCCATCGAGTCGATCGAGTCCGGGGCGGGCCCGACCCAGGTCAGCCCGGAGTCGAGAACGGCCCGGGCGAACTCCCCGCTCTCGGACAGGAACCCGTAACCGGGGTGGACCGCGTCCGCGCCGCTGGCCGAGGCAGCCGCGATCAGGAGGTCCGCACGCAGGTACGTCTCCCCGGGAGTGTTCCCGGACAGGCGGACCGCGAGGTCGGCTTCGCGCACGAACGGCAGGTCCGCATCGGCGTCGGAGTACACCGCAACCGTCTCGACGCCCATGCGTCGACAGGTTGCGAACACCCGTCGAGCAATTTCTCCACGGTTCGCGACCAGCAATCGGTTGATCGTCATGGCCGGCCGACTAGCGCGAGGTCGACCGGCCTGCGCCCGCGGGGAGCGTCAAAGGGCTTGGCCGCGGCGGCTTGCCGACGCGCCGCCCAAGCGACCGCAGGCGTGGGCCGGGCGACCGCGGGCGCGGGCCGGGCGACCGGAACGGTGGTTCTGCCAGTCAAGATCAATGCTCCTCAATTCTTGCCGGACGTCTGCGGGGCTCGCAGGCTCGCCCCTCGACCCGGCGGCTACATCCGGAAGACGCCGAAGCGGTCGGTGCCCTCGATGGGGCGGCTGTTGATCACGGACAGGCAGATGCCCAGGACGGTCCGGGTCTCGCGCGGGTCGATCACCCCGTCGTCGTACAACATCCCGGACAGCACGAACGGCAGCGACTCGGACTCGATCTGCTCCTCGACGTACGTGCGCAGGCCGGTGTCGGCCTCCTCGTCATACGGCTTCCCCTTGGCCTCGGCTGCTTGTCGGGCGACGATCGAGAGCACACCGGCGAGCTCCTGCGGGCCCATCACTGCGGACTTCGCGGACGGCCAGGTGAACAGGAAGCGCGGGTCGTAGGCACGTCCGCACATCCCGTAGTTCCCCGCGCCGTACGACGCCCCCATCATGATCGAGAGGTGCGGGACGGTCGAGTTGCTGACCGCGTTGATCATCATCGCGCCGTGCTTGATGATGCCGCCCTGTTCGTACTCCGCGCCGACCATGTAGCCGGTCGTGTTGTGCAGGAACAGCAGCGGTGTGTCGATCTGGTTGGCGAGCTGGATGAACTGCGCGGCCTTCTGTGCCTCTTCGCTGAAGAGCACCCCCTGCGCGTTGGCGAGGATGCCGATCGGGTGGCCGTGCAGCCTGGCCCAGCCGGTGACCAGGCTGCTGCCGTAGAGCGGCTTGAACTCGTCGAACGCGACAGAATTGCCGCCGTTGCCCGGTGTGACCCCGTCGCAGATCGTCTCGATCACTGCACGCGGGTCGAACGGCTCCCTGAGGTCGGTGGGGATCAGGTCGAGAAGCCCTTCGACGTCCCTGCCCGGTTCGGAGTACTTCAAGACGTCATACGTTGGGCTCGCAGTAACCTCCGGAAGGTATGACGTCCTGGCGGGGTGGGTGACCGCCTTGCGCCAGTTCATCCGCGCCACGATCCGGCGGCCGATGCGGAGTGCGTCGTGCTCGTCAACGGCCAAATAGTCAGCCAGACCCGAGGTCCGGGCATGCATCTGCGCGCCACCGAGCGACTCGTCGTCGGCCTCCTCTCCGGTGGCCATCTTCACCAGCGGCGGACCGGCAAGGAACACCTTCGCGCGTTCCTTGACCATGACCACGTAGTCGCTCATCCCGGGGACGTACGCGCCACCGGCGGTGGAGTTGCCGAACACGAGAGCGACGGTCGGCGTCTTGGCGGCGCTGGCCTTGGTCAGGCCGCGGAAGAGATCGCCGCCGGGAATGAAGATCTCCTTCTGCGAGGGCAGGTCGGCTCCACCCGACTCGACGAGGTTGATGGTGGGCAGCCGGTTCTCGCGGGCGATCTGCGCCGCCCGGAACAGCTTCTTCAGGGTCCAGGGGTTGCTGGCACCACCTCGGACCGTGGGATCGTTGGCGACGATCATGCACTCGACACCTTCGACGACCCCGATGCCGGTCACCACCGAGGCTCCCACCGGGTAGTCCGAACCCCAACCGGCCAGAGGGCTGAGCTCGAGGAACGCCGAGCCCTCGTCGACCAGGAGCTCGATCCGCTCCCGGGGAAGCAGCTTCCCGCGGCTGTGGTGTCGGTCCACGTACCTCGGCCCACCCCCGGCGACTGCGGCGGCGTGCTCGGCGTCAAGCTCCGCGAGCTTGTCCAACATCGCACTTCGCCGACCCGCCACTCCCTCTGTGGACAACCCCGCCGAGTCGCCAGATCCTGCAGTTTCCTCGGTGGAAAAACTGCTAGGTCTTGGCGGGTGGGCGTTCATCCGGTGTATCCGAGCAGGCGGGCGGACAGGTCATTGAGCACCTCGGTGGCTCCTCCGCCGATTCCGAGGATCCTGGCGTCGCGGTAGTGCCGCTCCACCTCGGTCCCGTGCAGGTACCCCGTGCCGCCGTGCAGCTGCACGGCCTGGTCGACGACGAACGCACATGCCTCGACAGCCGTGCTCTTGGCCATCAGCGCCTCGGCGATCGGGTGCTCTCCGCGGACGTGCCGGCGGGCGACCTCGCGGGCGTAGATCCGGGCCACCTCCACCCGACGGTGCATCTCGACGAGTGTGTGCTGGACCACCTGCCGAGAGGCGAGCGGCTTCCCGAAGGTGTGGCGAGTCTTTGTGTAGTCCGCGGTGAGCGCCAGCGCGCGCGCCGCGATGCCGTAGCCATGGACGGCGAGCGCGAGCCGTTCGGCGACGAACTGTTCAGCGATCATCGCGAACCCCTGGTTCTCCTCCCCGACGAGGTTGACGACCGGGACACGGCAGTCCACGAAGGACAGCTCCGCGGTGTCCGAACAGTGCCAACCCATCTTCGGCATGCCCCGGGCCTCGAAACCCGGGGTGCCATTCTCGATCACCAGCAGGCTCAGTCCGGCGTGCCCTGCCCCACCAGTGCGGACCGCCGTGGTCACGAAGTTCGCGCGTACCCCGGAGGTGATGAAGCTCTTCTCGCCATTGACCACGTAGTGGTCCCCGTCTCGCCACGCGCGCGTCGTCAGTCCGGCCACGTCCGACCCGCCGCCCGGTTCGGTGACCGCGAGCGCCCCGATCCGCTCACCGGCGAGTGTCGGCCGCACGAACCGGTCGACCAGATCGTCGTCGCCGCAGGCGACGATGTGCGGCAGCGCGATCCCGGAGGTGAACAGGGCCGCGAGCAGACCCGACGACGCGCCCGCTTCGGCCATCGCCTCGGTCAGGGCGACCACGTCCAGGAAGTCGCCTCCGCTGCCGCCGCTCTCCTCCGGAAAGCCGAGCCCGAGGAACCCGTGCTTGGCCGCGGCCAGGTGCAGGCCATGTGGGACCTCGCCTGCGTCCTCCCATCCCTGAAGGTGAGGCAGCACCTCCTTCTCGACGAAGTGGCGTGCGACCTCGCGCAGCGCCTGCTGCTCCGCACTCCAGAAACTGTGCTTCACAGCAGGTTCTCCGTGATGCTGACATGGCGTGAACGCAACCATTCGGCCAGCGCCTTGGCCTGGGGGTCGAACCGGGTCGATGCGGCCACCCCGTCGCCGAGCAGCCCGCGGATGACCACGTTCACGGCCCCGAGGTTCGGCAGGGGGTACACCTCGACATCGAGCTCGGCAGCCTCCGGGATCAGCTCCTTGATCCGGTCGGGCGAGATGAACTTCGTCAGCCATGCGATCCGCTCGTCCGCCTTCGTGCTCTGGTCGACCCACAGGCCGATGTTCGCGTCACCGCCCTTGTCACCGCTTCGTGCGTGCACGAAGGTGCCGAGCGGCTTGCGCCTGGTCACCACGTCGGTGGGCGCCTGGGCGGCGACCTCGCCCGCCGCACGGCCGGTCCGCCCGGAGTGCGTGGTCCGCGTCGGCGCCGGGATGGACTCGGTCGTGCCGTCACCGTGGACCACCGTGTGCTGCACGGTCGCCTGGTCGACGTACGCCGGACGGTAGATGCCGTACGGCGTGCCAGGGGTGGGCGGCGCTGTCAGAGTGAAGCCTGGGTACGACGCCAGTCCGAGCTCGACTGCCGGGGCGGTGAACGCCTTGCCCACGACCGCCGGATCCTCGTCCTTCACGGTGCAGCGGAGCCGACAGCTCGCGCCCTCCTGGGTGGTGGAGTCGTCCACGTCGGTCCGGGCCAGTGTCCATGCCACAGTGGCCGGTGGCCGGTTGGCGAGCGCGAGGTCCATCTGCGCGCGCACCCAGTCCGCCTTGCCGTCGATCTCCATGCCGGTGAGCAGGAACTCGATGGTGTTGCGGAAGCCGCCGAGCTCGTTGACGCACACCTTGAGCTGGTCGGGTGGGGCGATGCCCCGCACACCGCAGATGCGGATCCGGTTCTCGTCGTCGCTCGACAGCACGATGCTGTCCAGGCGCGCCGACACGTCGGGACCGAGGTAGGTCTGCGACTGCACCTCGTAGACCAGCTGCGCGGTCACGGTGTCGATGGTCACCGCTCCACCGGTGCCGGGATGTTTGGTGATCACCGAGCTTCCGTCCGCAGCGATCTCCGCGAGCGGGAAACCGATCGGCGTGCTGTCGGGCGCAATCGCGCGAAAGCCGGAGAAGTTACCTCCCGACGCGTGGGCGCCGCACTCGAGGACGT
>Ga0209587_1001065_pt1 | contig 13174 bp, 10 predicted proteins | sample NGEPerD_2_FD_184512 | JGI IMG/M metagenome (GOLD analysis project Ga0209587, IMG submission 184512) | Arctic peat soil microbial communities from the Barrow Environmental Observatory site, Barrow, Alaska, USA - NGEE PermafrostL1-D... | ecosystem: Environmental > Terrestrial > Soil > Wetlands >... | reverse complement strand
CATCCATCTCACTTCCGGGTTGAAAAGCATTAAAATAAAGATGGTAAAAAACCCTGTTAAGAGTGTCCGGGGAGTTATTTGTGTACACCAATTCCTGAATACCCGTGTATTGATAATTTTTCACATTCATATCCACATCCATCTTATAATCAACTTTTTGTTGCCAGTAAGATGTGTTATTTTGAGCAGTTGCCCAGATACTTGTTAAAATAGTAAGTGTTAAAAATATGCTCTTCATAATTTATTGTTTTGAAACTTTGTCGGCTAAAATTAATGCGTTGTATAGGTTGACCATTTTTCCGGAAGTGGATATTTCTGAGAATTTCTTATTGCTTTTTATTTCCCCTACCTGAACTGTAGCGCTGCTTGGCAACCCGCTATCCATAATTATTTCTTTTACCTGTGCAGCGGACAGTTTTGGATAATAAGACCTGATAATCGCCGCAACGCCTGTAACTGCAGGAGCTGCCATAGAAGTTCCCTGCAAATATTCGTAGGTGTTATTGGGTGTAGAAGACCAAATTTTTGTTCCGGGTGCAAATACATCTACTGTCTTTTTTCCGTAGTTGGAAAATCCGGCTACCAGTCCCGATCCGTAATTGTAGGTTACAGCTCCTACCGTGAGAAAATTATAGACTATTTCCTTAGGTGAATCAGGAAACTGATCGTTTGGATAAATATTGATATTATCCATATCTATTCCTTCATTTCCTGCCGCATTCACAATTAACACATCGTTTTTATCGGCATATTTAATAGCGTCAATAACCCATTCAGGATTTGTTGAAAAGTATTTTCCAAAACTGGTGTTGATAACAGAGGCTCCATTATCTACGGCATATCTAATGGAGAGAGCTACATCCTTATCATATTCGTCTCCATCCGGCACTGCGCGCAGCACCATGATCTTAACATTATTGGCTACGCCATCAATACCTAAGTTGTTATTTCGCTCTGCAGCAATAATACCGGCTACATGGGTGCCGTGCTTTATGTCTTTCTTATCTTGGGTTGGCCCGGTAACATTATTGTTACCATATTTGGTATCGGTAATATCATAAGGATTATCACCAACTACCGCTCGACCATCAAGTTGCAGGTTGAAATGTGAATCTAATCTGTCTGAAAAATAAGCGATGGCTTCATCCAGTTCTTTTAATGCTTCAGGAATATTTTCATTCACATTGTTCTGGATTTGCATCAGCATCCCCTTATATTGCTTCATTTGGTCTGTTTCTGCGGGCATTGCAGCCAATTCCTCTTTGTTGTAATCTTTTTTTCCAAGTTTTGAAGAAACAGCCTCATGCGCGATAATAAGTTGTTCTTTTATTTGAGTGTACTGATTTTTATTTTGAATCGCTTTATTGTATTCCTTGTCGTATTCGGCTTTGGCGCGTTGGTAGAGCGCGTAATCGTCGCCGTCTGCAGTGCTTATGGAACTGGCGGGTTTGCCTTCAAATTTTGGCTTTAATTTCTTATAAATACGTGTGTACTCCATATTCTCCTTCACGGCATCACCCAGAAAATTCCAACCGTGAACATCGTCTATAAACCCATTATTATCATCATCTTTTCCGTTATTGGGAATTTCGCCGGGATTGTTCCAGATTACGCCATCCAGGTCTTCATGAGTGATATCTACTCCGCTGTCTATTACCGCGACGATTACCGATTTACCGGTTTTATTTTTAATTATTTCAGCATACGCCTTTCTTATGCTCATGCCCGGGATTGTATCCGTAATTAAATCGGAAGCGCCCCAACTGTGAAGTTGAATTTCGGTAAGGGGAGTGACTTTTAAAGGGATTTCATCTATATTTTCAATGGGAGTAGAAACCAGGACAGGCGAACTGCTGCCGCAACCCAACATGGTTAAGGAGATTCCCGCAATTAATAATGGCTTTAAAAATGGTAATTTCATTAATATTTTAATTAAAAAGTTGGTTAAAGGTAAAGATTTCGTCAAGGCGCACCCCTTTTTCAGTATTTTTTACGGTTATGATCTCGTTATGGGCATCGTGTTCCAAAAACAAATAATACTCTTCATCTGCCGCTTTATTCATAAAGACTTCCTTTTCGCTCATGGTCAACAAAGGCCGGGTGTCATATCCCATTACATAAGGCAAGGGAACATGTCCGGCGGTGGGAAGCAAATCTGAAACAAAAACTATTGTTTTTCCTTTGTAAACGATATGTGGGATCATTTGTTTATCGGTGTGGCCATCTACAAAGAGTACACCAAAACCTAAATAATCATTCAAAATAAATCTTTCAGAGGCATCTCTTTCCAGAAAATGGAGCTTTCCGCTTTGCTCCATGGGAAGGATATTTTCTTTTAAAAATGAAGCTTTTTCACGTGGATTTGGTTGTGTAGCCCATTGCCAGTGTTCTTTATTGCTCCAAAAGCGGGCATTTTTAAAGGCAGGTTCATATCCGGTTCGGTTTTTATTCCACTGAATGGAACCCCCGCAATGGTCAAAATGAAGGTGGGTCATAAACACATCGGTAATGTCATCCCGGTGAAATCCGTATTTTTTTAATGATCTATCTATGGAATGTTCTCCCCATCTATAGTAATAACCGAAGAATTTTTCGCTTTGCTTCTCCCCCATTCCGGTGTCTATTAAAATTAGCCGGTCCCCGTCTTCTATCAATAAGCAGCGTGCCGCCATGTCTATCAGGTTATTCTCATCGGCGGGATTGGTTCGGTTCCAGAGTGTTTTTGGAACTACGCCGAACATGGCGCCTCCATCCAGTTTAAAATTTCCGGATTCTATTGGGTATAGTTTCATATATAGATATTTATTGTTTTTTATTGGTCCACCGATATTCTATCGGGGGGTAATTCGCATATCTTCATTGGTGTTTGCGCCGAGTTTCCGTTATGCTCATTTCATAATAATTAATTTGAGCTGCAAAGTACTAAAACCTTAAAACATGTTTAATTTCAATCGATTTTATTTGGGTATTTTTAACAAATATTTTAAAAATCGGGTAACTAATCAGTTTATAAAATTTTGAGTACATAGAATAATGCATAAAGTAAGGTGTCCTCAATACAAACAACTAACTTTCAAATAAACGATACTGTTTTTGGTTCATTTTTCTTTTTTCTTTTTATTCGAAGCATTTCAGGCATTAAGCACATTTTAGTGCGGTTTAGTTAAATAATTGAATCTAAAAATGCTATAATTGTATAGTTTACTAAATTGAGTAAATTTGTTGAAAATTTTTGAAATTGTAATTAAAACCGATTTTTGAAATTGTAATTAACCAAAGCATAGGTTTGGTTAATTTATTTTTTTGGAAATTTTGTAAAAAGCATAATTTACAAATCCTAAAAAGACTTATCTTAAAGCCATTGGGCCAATCAAAATAAATTGAATGTTAGAACTCGCAGGATTAATCATATTAGGAATATTGGCTCAATGGGTGGCCTGGAAATTAAAAACCCCCGCAATTTTGCCACTTATTTTAATAGGGCTGTTTGTAGGGCCATTTTCCACCCTGATTTCGGAAGATGGATCCAAATGGCTTGAACCTATCTGGAATGGGCAGCATGGATTATTTCCCGGAGAAAGTTTATACTATTTTGTTTCCCTGGCAATCGCGATAATCTTATTTGAAGGCGGACTTACCCTTAGAAAAAGTGAAGTGGGAGTTATAGGGCATGTAATTGTTAAATTAATAAGTGTTGGAGCGGCGGTAACCTTTTTTGGAGCCGGTTTGGCCGCACATTTTATTTACGGATTTTCCTGGCACATTTCATTCCTGTTTTCATCCTTGATCATTGTAACCGGACCAACGGTGATTTCCCCGATTTTGCGGAATATCCCGCTCAAAAAGCATATTTCCTCGATTCTCAAATGGGAAGGGATTTTAATAGACCCAATAGGCGCGCTTATTGCAGTGCTGGTCTTTGAATTTATAAGGGTGGAAGGCGGCCAGGATTTTACGCAAACGGCGCTGCTCGAATTCGCAAAAATCCTTATATCCGGATTTATCTTCGGATTTGCTTTTGCCAATGCGCTTGCTTTTCTTATAAAAAGAAATGTTATTCCCCATTATTTGCTCAATGTTTTTACCCTTGCAGCGGTATTAGGAGGGTTTGTTCTAGCCGATATTTTTGCAAACGAGAGCGGCCTATTAGCCGTGGTAATCATGGGGATGGTTATGGGAAACAAAAATTTGCCGAATATCAAGGAACTTTTGTATTTCAAAGAATCCTTAAGCATTCTTTTGGTTTCAATTTTGTTTATCCTGCTTGCGGCAAATATAGAAATTGAAGAACTTTTACTGATCTATAACTGGAAAGCGCTGCTTCTGTTTGGCATTGTGGTTTTGTTGATAAGGCCTTTGGGGGTAGTTTTAAGTTCTTTGGGCTCTGATCTTAAAATAAATGAAATCGCATTTATAAGCTGGGTTGGCCCCCGGGGAATCGTGGCGGCTGGAATCGCTTCCCTATTCGGATTAAAACTCGTTCAGGAAGGGGTGGAAGGAGCCGAATATATCACTCCGCTGGTTTTTATGATCGTGTTATTTTCAGTATTATTAAATGCGGCAACTGCCCGGATGTTTGCCCAACTTGTTGGGGTTTTTATCAAAAATTCTGAAGGCATCCTCATTATTGGAGCTTCCATGATTTCACGATTAATAGGGAAATACCTTCAGGACAATAAAAGACATGTGGTATTGGTGGATAATAACGCCGACAATGTTAAAAAATCAAGGGCTATGGGATTGGAGGCAATTGTAGGAAGTGTTTACTCTGATGATCTTATGGATAATATCGAATTAAACGATGTAGGTTATTTAATGGCTATCACCGGAAACAGCGATATCAATCAAACTGCCATCAATAAATTCAAAAAACAATTTGGTGAAAAAGGTTCCTATCGTGTTATTTCTTCTGATGAAATGAACGATCCCGAAAAAAATCCTTCAGAAGGCCTTTTTTCTCAAACCGATGATTTTATTAAGCTTTCTGATGTTGCCAGAAGATATCCATCTATTCATGAAGAGCCCTTGAATAGCCGTAAACATTATGAAGGACTAGTAGAAATTTCAAAAACCAACCCCGATATAATTCCGCTTTTTGTAAAGACCTCTAACGGAAATTTAATAATCATCCCTTCTCAAAGTGCAGATGTTGAGATTGAAGAAGGTTATCATTTTGTTTATTTAGGTAAAAAAATACAAAAAGAAGATAATAAACAGGATCAAAAGGATTTGGTCGGGGAAGTTGAAGATTAGTATTGAGATATGAAAGTGGAAAGTAGAAAGTGGAAAGTGGAAAAAAATAGTGAATAGTGCAAAACAAACATATTTTTTTTGGGAATCTACTTTACTTTAGGTATTTAAAAAAATTTCTATGAACTAATTAGTTACATTATTTGATATGAATGATTTTCTCGAGATGCTTTCCCATGAATTTCAACTTCCACTGAGCAATCCTGTATTGGTTTTCTCGCTTATCCTACTCATAATACTTGTTTCCCCCATACTTTTCAGACGTCTTAATATTCCAGGAATTATTGTGTTGATTATTTCCGGGATATTAATTGGACCTTTCGGATTTGGACTTCTGGAGCAAAATGCGGCAATCGCCCTATTCTCAAAAATTGGATTGTTGTATATCATGTTCATAGCAGGTTTAGATCTGGATATGAACCAGTTCAAGGTGAACAGGAACAAAAGTTTATTATTTGGGCTTTTCACCTTCGCCCTTCCTTTGGGCATAGGATTTCCTGTTTGTTTTTACCTGCTTGGATACGATTTTAACGCGAGTTTCCTTACAGCCAGTATGTTTGCAACCCATACTTTAATTGCATATCCTATTGTAAGCAAAATGGGGATTTCCAAAAATGAAGCCGTAGCAGTCACTGTAGGCGGGACCATCCTTACAGATACTGCCGTTTTGATTATATTGGCCGTTATCCTGGGGAATGCACAGGAAGGTGGGCTTAGCACCAATTTCTGGATAAAACTGATTGTTTCTTTAACTGTTTTTATCGCTATCATGTTTTTGGTAGTTCCCAGAATTGCAAAATGGTTCTTTACCAAAATGGAAAAGGAAAAACATTCGCACTATATTTTTGTGCTTACAGTGGTGTTTTTTGCGGCTTTTTTAGCCGAATTGGCCGGAGTTGAAGACATTATTGGAGCTTTCCTCGCCGGACTCGCCTTAAACCGTTTAATCCCGCATTCATCTGCCCTGATGAACAGAATTGAATTTATGGGGAACTCCCTTTTTATTCCCTTCTTCCTTATCAGCGTGGGAATGTTGGTAGATATCAGCGTGATTTTAAGTGGTTATATGGCAATAGTTGTTGCCATAACTTTGGCTGTTGTGGCAATTAGCGGGAAGTGGCTCGCTGCATTTTTTACGCAGTTGCTATTCAAATATTCCTCCTCGCAACGCAAAGTGATCTTCGGGCTCAGTTCTGGCCACGCAGCTGCGACCTTGGCGGTTATCATTGTGGGTTACAAAGCAGGAATAATAGATATCAACATTTTAAACGGAACTATTATCCTTATCCTGATAACCTCCATAGTGGCAACTTTAGCCACTGAAAATGCTGCGAAATTGCTGGTTTCAGAATCCAGGGAAACAAATCCGGAGGAGATCAAGAGATCTGAAAGTTATAAGAAGGAAAGCATTTTGCTTCCGCTTGCCAATATTGAGAACTTTGATAAGTTGATGGAATTTGCCATTTTGATCAAAGATAAAACTTCAGCCAATCCCGTTTCCATCCTCTCGGTTGTGCCAAATGATGAGGAAGCAGAACTCAACATCGCCCAGGCAAAGAATAAATTGGATGAATATGTGAAACAGGCAACGGCTGCTGAGACAGAGGTAGAAATAATATCAACCATCGATGAGGATGTCGCCAATGGGATTTATCGAAAATCAAGAGAACTGATAGCCGATTTGATCATTTTGGGCTGGCCAACAAGCACTCAGGGTATAGAAGATATAACGGGTGGAAAAATGGGAGAAATTCTCGAAAAAACCACAAAAACCACTTTTATTTGTGATGTGATAAAACCCTGGGAAACTCATCAAAGAATGTTTGTGGCTGCAACTCCCCATTCTGAAAAAGCAGAAGGATTTCAGTTATGGGTAAAAAAACTCATTAAACTATCAGAGGAATTGAGCATTCCCATTATAATGAATTGCACTCCCGAAACTCAAAATGCGATTGAAAATTTGATAAAAATGCTCAAGATAAAGGCTTCCCTGGAGTTTCGACATTTTGTGAATTGGGACGATTTCCTTATATTGTCAAAAGACATGTTTAATGACGATATTTTTGTTTTGATCTCTGCAAAAAAAGGAACAAAAAATTATCAGGGAAATCTCCACATAATTCCAAATAAACTCAATAGGTATTTTACGGAATTCACTAAAATTCTTGTTTATCCAAACTGAGTAGAATTAGGCAAGCGCGGGAATTGTGATAAGGGCATTTCCACATTCCCAGCTTATCTTCATTTTTATAAGGGATATTATTTTTGTCTATTCTAAAAAACCATTCCCCGTTTTCATGATCTTTAATATTCTTTTTGATAAACTCCCAGATATCAAATTTTGCATTCCTAAATTTTTTTTCTCCTGAAATCTTAAAGGCATAGTCCAAACCAACCATGGCTTCAGCCTGGGGCCACCAGTGCCTGTCTGTATCCACTTTTCCGGAATCAAGATCTTTTTCATTTAAAACCCCTCCATTTTTTATGTATGCTTCATTGATAAAAACATGTGCCACAGATACTGCGGCCTAACGCGTTTTTTCCATGAGGTTCTCATTTTTTAATACCTTAGCGGCTTCAATGAGCAACCAAATAGCCTCAATTTCATGGCCATAAGAGACAACATTTCCTGAACGGTTCCATTTTTTATCAAAAAACAATTGAAAATGTTGATTGCTTTTATCCAGGAATTTATCTAAAAATAAATGAACCAGGTTTTCCAATGCCTCATTTACCTTTGGCTTTTCATTTCCGGCAATCTGAAGTAAAGAAGTATATGCTTCCAATATATGCAAATGCGTGTTCATGGTTTTAGCGGCATTTTTATCTTTTTCGCTTAAACGCATATCTTCTATTGGCGACCAATCTTCCTGGAATGCTTCTAAATATCCGTTGGTATCTTTATCCCTGGCGTGATCCTCAATTAAACTAAAAAGTGAAAACGCCCAATTTTTAGCATTTTCATCTTTGGTGAGCAGGTAATATTCAGATAAAGCATAAATGGCAAAAGCCTGTGCATAAATTTGTTTTCTTTTATTTAAAGGAACTCCATAAGCATCCAGCTCCCAATATATTCCATGGAATTTCTCATCTTTAAAATATTTCTTTAAATAATCGTATGCCTTTTCTGCAAAAGGGAGAAGTTTTTTATTTTGATTATAATTCCCTATTGCAGAGAATGTCCATAAAATCCGGGTATTTAAAACAATTCCTTTAGAAGCCAGCAATACCTCATGATTAAAGTGATCACGTTGACCAATAAACCCACCGTTAACTTTGTCTACACTAAAATTTATCCAATAATTCAGGATATTATTTAATTCTGAAGTTAATTCGGTTTGAAATATTTTTTCCGGATTTTGCTGCATTACTCCAATTCTTTATTTTTTTGAATTTGTTTTAATATATTATTTACAGAAGCCGCCGATGTAAATTCATCTCTTGGGCTATTTTTAGTATAATCCATTAATTTTTCTACAGTTGAAACCGCCACGTGAGTTCTGGTATCTGATGATGCATAGTAAATAAAAACTTTCCCATCATTGTCTTTTATCCAGGCGCTGCAAAAAAGCACATTTGGGACATCCCCCACAGTTTCCTCATAATTTGGAGCCATAAAATAACCTGCAGGCTGATAAATTACTTTTGAAATATCTTCTAAAGAGGTCATAAAAAGATAAAGTGTATAGCGTAAACCCGCAGCCGTGTTTCTTACTCCATGTGCCATATGCAACCAACCTTCATCGGTTTTAAGAGGTGCCGGTCCAAGACCGTTTTTCATCTCATAAATGGTATGGTAAATATTTTGGTTAATGATTTTTTCATCTTTCAGAATAGGGTTCTGCATATCCCTTACATATCCCAGTGCAATACCCCCACTTTGACCTACTTCAATAAAATGATCCTGCGGACGGGTGTATAAAGCATATTTTCCTTCAACAAATTCGGGATGCAAGACAACATTACGTTGTTGCCTGGAATTCGAAATTAAATCTGGAAGGCGTTCCCAGGTCATTAAATTTTTTGTGCGAATAATCCCCGCATTAGCTATTGCTGCTGTGGGATCCTGAGGTTTTCTTTTGTCTTTTCTTTCTGTGCAAAAGATTCCGTAAATCCAACCATCTTCATGGGCTGTAAGCCTTAAATCATAAACATTGGTATCCGGTTCCTCTGTTTGGGGTAAAACTATTGGTTTTTCCCAGAATTTAAAATTATCGATCCCATTAGGACTTTCTGCCATTGCAAAAAATGATTTTCTGTCGTTCCCTTCTACCCTAACGGCAAGCACATATTTATTCTTCCATTTTATAGCACCCGGATTAAAGGTTGAATTAATCCCAATCCTTTCAAGGCCCAAAGGGTTTGTGTCAGGATTCAAATCATACCTCCAATTTATTGGCGTATGAGCCGCCGTTATCACCGGGTTTTTATAGCGGTCAAATATTCCATTCGAAAAATCTAAAGGAATATTAGTTTTATTAATTAGCTCATTATATTTTTCCAAAAGGCTCCTGTAATCTGGGATCTTTTTATTTGTGTTATTTGGTAATTTAGAGTCCATTTTAAATTGTTGTTATTAATAATTAGATGCACGATTAATGTTATCCCACCAGGTTTTTTTTAAAATAATAACACAAATTCCAAGTACTAATATTGATATAACCAACGGAATATTCTGATGTAAAATGAGATAAAGCGGAATTACAACTAACAAGGTTTGGGCAATAACTCCAATGATAATATTGAACATATCCCTTAAAAATTCTTTGTTTTTTTTGAAATCGGGATATTCTTGTTCCACCTTTTCCTGAATTGGTTTCCAAAATCCCCATGGCCTTGTTTTGCGGTAAAAATTCATTAATACTTTTTCATTGGTTGGTGGTGCGGAAAAGGTTCCAACAATACTTCCGGCAATAGAAATTAACAAAATTACAGGGAAATAGTATAAATCCAGAGTATCCATATAAATGGGAAATATAAGCGCGGGGATTATACCTGAAAGCATCCCCCAAAAGTATCCTTCCCCGTTGAAGCGCCACCAATGCCATTTCAATAGGTTTGATACAACATAGCTGCCATATAAAGCTGAGACAATCCACTGTAAAATTGAATTCACGTCCTGAACAAAGAACCCCAGGACAATGCTCACTAAAACAACTACAATTCCACTGCTGTAATTCATCCTTTTTACCTGATTGGAGGAAGCTTCCGGATTATAGTGCTTGAGATAGATATCGTTCACCAAATAGGCCTGCGCGGCATTTAACGTGCCGGCAAAAGTCGACATAAATGCGGCTAAAAGCCCGGCCAGCAGAAAACCCAATAAACCAACTGGGATAAATTGTTGAATAGCCGCAGGCAAAACTTTTTCGAAATCTATAATTCCGGCGGAAGTTAAATTTAGCTGTTCATAAAAAAGGATTCCCAAGACTGAAAATCCACCCACCATTAAATACCGGGTAGGAATTAAGGCTACAATAGATAGAGCACTCATTTTTGCAGCTTCCAAAGGGGATTTTGTAGAGAGGATTTTTTGCATATCGTAATTTGGAGCCGGCCCTGCAATGCTGGCTAAAATTCCTTTAAACACCATAAGCATAAAGAAAATCCCAAACAGGGAATATCCGTCTGATTTTATCTTGGTATTTACTTCATCTATAATACCGCTCCAATCCATATTTAATTCCCAATTGAACAATGGATTATGCCAGGCTTCGGGAACATTCAAAGAATTACCTCCCATGGCTTGCCATGCTATTACAGCGATTGCAATTGAGGAAATTGTCATTATGCTATATTGCATTACATCCGTCCATACAATACCGGACATTCCTCCCATAATAGAGTAAAAAACAGCAAATAAAGTGAATATTATACCATAAAAATGAGGAATATATTCAGGAGGAACCCCAAAAGGAATGTAATTTGAAACGATCTCCCAGGGGATAAATATTTCAATAAATTTTCCGAGTCCAATAAAGCCGTATGCTAAAAATCCGAGACAACTTAAAATGGCGAAAATAACAATTATAGTATGGGACCTTCTTCCTCCTTTTTTGCTGTCAAACCGAAATAAGATCCATTCAGCCCCGGTAGTTACATTAGACCTTCTTAGCCAGGCGGCGAGATAAACCATTAAAAAAACCTGATTAAATACAGGCCATAACCAGGGAATCCATATGCTTTTAAATCCGTAGACAAAAGTGAGCGTCACCAGCCACATGGTCCCGGAAATATCAAACATCCCCGAGGCATTTGAAAGCCCCAACATATACCAGGGAAGTTTTTTACCTCCCAGCAAATAATCATCTTTGCTTTTTTGAGCCTTTTTTCTTAAAGCAAGCCCTATAATAATTGTGCCTACGAGGTAAAGTAAAATAATTGCAATATCTAAGCCTTGTAGCATTTAGTATAAATTTTTTTAGCGGGAAATTTTCTTTACCTCATTTAAAAAATAATATTTCTTCCAAATCTTCAATTTTTTTTAAAATCACCTTTGGAAATTTCTCCTTTGTAAGTTTTAAAATAATGAGAAGTTCCGGCATTTCTATATACAAAACCCAGGTTATTCCAGGGAAATTGAGGTTGATTTAAACGATCTAAAAAAGTATAAGTGTAAAAATAACGCATAACATTTTAGTTAAATTCTGCATTTATTTTGATGTAAAATAAGGGTAAGTAGTTGAAATAATTTAATTTTATCAAAATCTTATATTTAGCCTATAATTTTTAAAAATATTTTCTATCCCAAAAATAGGATACTTAATTTTATTAATTTGATAGGATATTGTCAAATAACGATAAAATATCATCCATAATAGCCGAGTTTTAATATGATACGTAATGATATACATAGGGAAATAACACCTTTAGCTCTGGAAGACAGCTTTTTAGTGTTTGAAAGGGTGAAAAATAATTTTGATTTCCCCGTTCATTTTCATCCTGAATATGAATTAAACTTTATAGCTAACGGAGCAGGAGTCCGAAGGGTGATTGGAGACAGTCTGGAAGAAATTGAAAATATTGAATTAGTATTTGTTGGCCCCAACCTGCACCACGGATGGCAGATGCATAACTGTACAAGTGATAAAATACATGAAATTACTGTTCAATTTCATATGGATCTATTAGATTCAAAACTTTTGGGACGGCGGGTTATGAAGCCTATAAAAGATATGTTTGAAAGATCATCCCATGGGATCTTATTTTCAAAGAAAATTTCTAAAAAAATTCTGCCTAAACTTCAGCAATTATCAAAAACAGACACTATAAATTACTTTTTGGAACTTATTTCTATTTTACAGGATTTGGCTCTTTCCACAAACCAGCGTTTATTATCTACCTACTCAGCAAATTATAAAGATTTTGAAAATAGTGATAGGATTAAAGTGATTTATGAATTTATTCAGGAGAATTACTCTTCTAAGATCACACTTTCCGAAGTTTCCAAACTTGTAAATATGAGTCCGGTTTCCTTTAACAGGTTTATTAAAAAACGTACAGGTAAAACCTTTGTTGAATATGTAAACGATACCCGAATAGGTTTTGCCTCCCGGTGGTTAATCGAAAAAAAATTGAGTATTGCCGAAATAGCTTATAAATGTGGTTTTAATAACATTGCCAATTTTAACCGGGTTTTTAAGAAAAGCAAAAAATGTACTCCAAGCCATTATAGAGCAGAATTTTCCGGAATTAAACGCGTCTTATAATTAGAAACATTTTTTGCCGAAATTCACAAAAGCAGAATTTAAGAATATTGTACAAAAGTCCATATATATAAAATATTTTGTTACAACCTGTAGCTAACAGCGATGGGAAAAGGAGTGTTTTAATCCGGAAATTAGTGAAATTTTCCAGATGATAATAATAGTTGTTATGTGGTAATTTCTCTATTTCCTCAAAAAAGGAACCCTAAGTCACAATC
>Ga0209587_1001064_pt1 | contig 13177 bp, 13 predicted proteins | sample NGEPerD_2_FD_184512 | JGI IMG/M metagenome (GOLD analysis project Ga0209587, IMG submission 184512) | Arctic peat soil microbial communities from the Barrow Environmental Observatory site, Barrow, Alaska, USA - NGEE PermafrostL1-D... | ecosystem: Environmental > Terrestrial > Soil > Wetlands >... | reverse complement strand
CTTTGACTTTAACAGCATTACTCATTCTTCAAGCCCCCTATTCTGGAAATTTGAAACGGTTTCCTAACGATTGGGATAATCTATCGATGATGATCGCCAGAAAGACAATACTAATCCCAGCTTCAAATCCTTTGGCAATATCAATACGCATAATTGCCTGTAAAACATCGTACCCTAACCCCTTTGCCCCAATCATCGAGGCAACCACAACCATGGCCAAAGCCATCATGGTCGTTTGATTAATTCCTGTCATAATTGTCGGCAAGGCTTGGGGAAGCTGGACTTTCGTTAAGGTTTGCCAATTGGAGGAACCGAAGGAATGCGCCGCCTCAACCATTTCTCTTGGTACATTTCGTATCCCTAAATCTGTTAAGCGAACGATCGGGGGAATTGCGTAAATTATGGTGGCAAAGACCGCTGGGACTTTCCCCATCCCAAAAAGCATCATCGCTGGGATCAAGTAAACAAAACTCGGCATAGTCTGCATTCCATCCAACATCACACGCATAATATCATTAAATCGTTGATAATAGGCCATAAGAATTCCAGTTGGGATTCCAAGTAGTAAAGAGATAACCACGGAAGTTAGTACAATGGCTACAGTTTGAATCATAGAGTCCCATAGCCCGAACATTCCGATGAGGGTGATTAAGGCGGTATAGATCACAGCAGACTTCAGTTCTTTTATCCGCCAAGCTATGACGAAGACTAAGATTAGGATGACCCACCAAGGGAGCCATAACATAAAGTTTTCCATTTGTAGGATAAACCAAAGTACCCCGGTAGACACCGCATCGAAGAAACTCGGGAAAGTATGCATTAACCATTTGATAAACTGATCCACGTAGATTCCAAGTTCAATCCTTAGGGTCTCAGGAAACATAATTACAACCCCTTTAAAGAAATTGGGCAAAAGTTCATGGCTAACACATGTAACTTTGCCCATTTCAGTCTATTTTAGTGCTGCTTTGACCTTATCAGCAACTTCACTCGGTACCCATGGTGTCCAAAGGTCGGTATGACTCTTTAAGAACCATATAGCAGCTTCATCTGTACTTGCTTTATTATCTTGCATATAAGCAAGCGCTTCATTGATTAAGGGGCTGCTTGTTTTATAATGACTTAAAAACTCAACAATATCAGGAGCTTTAGTCTCCATACCTTTGCTCACTCCGACGGTCACAGTGTCCGGAGCAAATTCACATTTGTATCCGTCATTCCAGAGTGCCTCATCATAAGGTGTATCAGCGAGTAGGGTCATATCATATTTTCCCATGATCCACGTTGGTTCCCAGTAATACCCTAACCACGGTTTTCCTTCTTCGTACGCTTTAGTCATTGAGGTTGCAAGTGCTGTGTCTGATCCTGGGCTAAAATAGTTATAGGTTTTATCTAAACCATAACTCTTAATTTTGGTTTGGAGTATTTTATCAACTTCCCAACCCGGAGGCGAACCATACATTCTGCCTTTTGAAGGGACTTCCGGATCTTTAAAGAGCTCCCAATACTTAGGTAGATCTTGAACACTTTTTAGATCAGGTGCCAGCGGCTTAATTCCCTTGGCAGGATCCCCTTTGATCAGATAGGTTGGAACATACAACCCTTGAGCATTGTCATCGAAGTTTACCGAAACTTCCTTGATAGCTCCATCCTTTATTGCTTTGTCGTACTCTTGCTTAATGTTAGTCGTCCAAAGTTCTGTATAAATGTCAATATCGCCTTTAACAAAAGCGGCGAACGTAATCGGGGTCGAGCCACTTATGACATCTGTTTTATAGCCATACCCTTTCTCGGCAATGAATTGAACTACCGAATTATTGAATTGAATACTGTCCCATCCCGGATCCGCAAGTTTTAACGTGGGTTTTTCTTTGGGAGCCGTCTCAGTTTTTTGATCCGTCGCTGCTCCACACCCGACAATTCCAACCGCAAGGACTAAGCTCAAAAGGCTTATCCAAGATATTAATTTACGTTTACCCATTTCTACTGCCAACCTCCTTAAGTTCATACAAGTTGTATGTTACTCTACTAGTTTACAGGAAAAACCTAAGAATGGGAATTCCCATAATATACGATCTAGCTCTGTAGGAGTTCTTTACGTAAGATTATCTTTGTATATTAGGCATTTAAACAAGAATACACGTTATTTGTGCCTATGGGTATGCACACAGTCATAAGCGAGGGCGCCGATACAATCTTCGGAGGGCAAAAGCAACGTTTGAGCGAACTAAATATAGTATGCTTAGATTAGATAGCAAATTAACCATAACATAAATTAAGTATGAGCATATTGACTTGATATACGGACAATGCTAATCTTCTATTGCGAAGAAATTCAGGAGAAGATCAGTGGATGAAATGAGGAAAAGCCATGGACAAGACTCCGTCAAAAAAATATCGTGTGTTATTCTAATGTTTCTATAATAATGTGTTTTTAAACAGTCCGAATAGGGCTGTTTTTTATGATAGCTTGTTTTGATTTACCAACATAGCGCACTGCTGTTTCGCGAATGTCTAATACCTCTGCTTGAGTAAGTTCTCTTACCACTCGTGCAGGTACTCCCATCAGCAGAACGCGGGGTGGGTAGGTTTTGTGTCCTGGAACGAGGGTCCCCGCAGCGATCGATGTTTCTTCATTGATCGTGGCACCATCGAGGATAATCGCGCCCATGCCGACAAGTGATCCTTTGCCGATCTTACACCCGTGGAGGATCGCGGAATGACCTATCGTGACATAGTCTTCAATTATTACGGGTTGGCCTTCGCTGACGTGAATAACGACTAAATCCTGAATATTAGTATATTTACCAATGCTAATTTTTGCTAAATCACCTCGAATTACCGAATTATACCACACACTGGATTGTTCTTCAATAGTCACCTCGTCAATTATTTTACAGCCCTCAGCGAGAAATACGCTTTCAGAAATTTGGGGTGTTTTGATTGGATTGTGCAGCATTGTCCTCTTCCTCCGTTTATTGTCATAGTTTAACCGTTGAATGGTTTCCAATTTTCATTATACTGTAGGATTTTCTGTAAGACTAGTAAAGCTAAGACCGAATTAATAAGAGGACGCTGCTAATGTTGCAGGGAAAATTCTGTGTTTTGTAGTTGAGGTAGTTTGCTTTTGAACCATTCAGTATGTAGATTGCCAAACTGGGTGTGATTTATCTCACACCAAAAGAATCTTCCCAATCACAGTATCGTGAGCAAAATTGATTTAAACTAAGCTTAGTCAAGTCAAGTCAAGTCAAGTCAAGTCGTGTTACAGCAACTTTAAATTAAATAAATTTAGGGGGAAACAAAAATGAGTATGTTTTGTTATCAGTGTCAAGAAACGGCCAAAGGAACCGGTTGTACGATTAAAGGGGTTTGCGGGAAATCCGAAGATGTTTCTAATTTACAAGACCTTCTGATCTACACCTTGAAAGGGATTGCGGTTTACGCAGTTCAAGCGCGTGAACTCGGTATAGCACGTCCGGACGTCGATAAATTCATCATGGAAAGCCTCTTTAGTACGATTACAAATGCTAACTTCGATGCAAGTCGTTTTGTAGAACGAATTCAAGAAGGTCTCAAACTCCGTGAAGAACTTAAACAAGAAATTCTTAAAACAGGTGGTACGATTCCAGCAAACTTAAACGATGCAGTAACTTGGACGGCCTCCACAACTGATTTCGAAACGAAAGCCGCACTCGTTGGCATCTTAGCTACTGAAAATGAAGATGTTCGCTCACTTAGAGAATTACTCATTTACGGTTTAAAAGGAATTGCAGCTTATGCCGAGCATGCGTATACTCTAGAATACAAAGAAGCAGGTATCTTCGCCTTCATCGAAAAAGCCTTGGCAGCTAGCCTCGATGATACACTTGCAGCGGGTGATCTCGTAGCCCTTATCTTAGAAGCAGGGAAATACGGAGTTGATGTGATGGCTCTACTCGATAAGGCGAACACCACCTCCTACGGTAACCCAGAACTCACCAAGGTAAACCTCGGGGTTAGAAACAACCCAGCCATTCTCATCAGCGGCCATGATCTGAAGGACCTCGAAGAGTTACTCATCCAAACGCAAGGTACCGGCGTGGATGTATATACACATGGAGAAATGCTCCCAGCTCACTACTATCCAGCCTTCAAGAAATATGACAATTTTGTCGGCAACTACGGAAATGCTTGGCATAAACAAGATAAAGAATTTGCTTCCTTTAATGGTCCAGTGTTCTTAACCACCAACTGCCTCGTTCCCCCCAAAGACTCCTACAAAGAGCGTGTCTACACCACAGGAGTTGTCGGCTTTGAAGGAGTTAAGCATATCGCTGACCGTGCAGACGGAAAGCCTAAAGATTTCTCTGCACTGATCGCCCACGCCAAGAGATGCCCAGCACCTACAGAAATTGAGACTGGTGAAATCGTTGGAGGATTCGCCCATAATCAAGTTATGGCCCTAGCTGACAAAGTCGTCGATGCCGTAAAAACCGGAGCTATTAAGCGTTTCTTCGTTATGGCTGGCTGTGATGGACGTATGAAGAGCCGTAATTATTACGCAGATTTCGCACAAGCACTGCCAAAAGATACCGTGATCCTGACGGCAGGATGTGCAAAATATCAGTATAATAAACTGAACCTCGGAGATATTGGTGGCATTCCGCGAGTGCTCGATGCAGGACAATGCAATGACTCCTATTCCCTGGCCGTGATCGCTTTGAAACTGAAAGAAGTGTTTGGCCTAGAAGACATCAATCAACTTCCAATCTCCTACAACATTGCTTGGTACGAGCAAAAAGCGGTGATCGTCTTATTGGCCCTTCTCTCCCTGGGTGTGAAAAATATTCACTTAGGACCGACGCTACCAGGTTTCTTATCTCCCAATGTCGTGAAAGTCTTAGTTGAAAACTTTGGCATTGCAGGCATTTCCACAGTAGAAGAGGATGTCGAAATGTTCATGGCTCAATAGTACACTCCTCAAGCTGATAAAGGCCCCCTTTACTGAGTTTAATTTCAGTAGAGGGGGCCTTTATGGGTAGGGCAATTCATGAATTGCCAATTGTTATGAAGGTTTTGCCACATTTAAGATTTGAAGATTTCTTTTTGTACTCATCATGTTTTTGGTGCGTAGCCCTGTAATAAATCTCTTACTACTTCTCCGGCTATCAGAAGTCCAACAACGGGTGGAACAAAGGAAATACTCCCTGGGATTTGGCGTTTTTGCGCACAGTGCGCATCCCCACTAGGACAGATACAGTTATTTCGGCAATCGTCTTCCGAGGCGAGCGGAGTAAGTGGAAGATCCGGGGTAGACACGACTTTAAGCCCCTTTGTAATCCCTTCTTTGCGCAGCAATTTGCGCACTGCCTTGGCAAGCGGATCTCCGCTGGTTTTGGAAATGTCTGTTACCCTGTAGTTTTCTGCAGTTAGGCGGTTTCCAGTGCCCATGCTGGAGATCAAGGGGATTTTGCGAAGCAAACATTCTTTGGCTAGGCTTACTTTGCTGGAAACAGTATCGATCGCATCGATCACATAATCTAGCCTTCGTCCAAGCAAGCGGTCCGCATCTGCGGCAGAATAAAATTCCTTGATCACTTCGACCTTGGCCTCTGGGTTGATCTCTAAAATTCGGCGTTTCATGATTTCGACCTTGGCTTCACCTACGGTGGAGTGGAGAGCATGTAATTGGCGATTAACGTTTGTTAGACAGATTTCATCATAGTCAACTAAGATTAAATGACTTACGGCTGCACGAGCCAGAGCTTCCACGGTGAAAGAGCCGACTCCTCCAATCCCAAAAATCATGACCGTGCTTTTGCGGAGCTTTTCTAAACCGTTGTTTCCAATAAGAAGTTCAGTTCTTGAGAATTCGTGTTGCATGATGCCCTCCACCTTTTATATTACCTTTTTGATTTTATCATAACCCATAGCAAGAAAAATAGTAAAAGGTTTTTAAAAGGGCTATACGGCGAGAAAGTAGGGAATAAGTACTAATTGACATAAACTATTTATGGGGATTATAATAAGCGGAGTTGAGTTACAGTCGCTGGCGAATTGCCGAGAACTCGCTTGAACAACTCTTCGCGGACGTTAGGAGTGATATACCCATGGCCAAGGAAAAAGAAGCTGCTCTCATGGAGAAGACAGATCATTTGTTTAGGGCAGTTTGGAAAAAGTATCAAAACTTTTTGATGCCTGAAAACAGTGATCTATCGATGCACCAGATGATGTTTCTTAAGTATCTGGAACGTCGAGTTACCTGTACTCCGTCCGATATTGCCCAACAGTTCGGGATCACGTTGGGGGCCGTGACTGGATTTGTGGATCGTCTCTATAAGTTAGGTCTTATCATGCGAACGCGTAGCGAGGAAGATCGCAGGGTTGTTATAATCCAACTTTCTCCTAAGGGGATTGAACCCTTAACTGCCTTCGCAGAGGAACGAAAAACAAAGTTTGCGCGCCTATTTCAGAAGCTAGATCTTTCTCAAGTCGCAGAACTGAATAAGGCTCTGGAACAGTTGGATGTTGTACTGGACGATTTAGCAAAGGCAGATAAGGAGTAATAGTATGAAGGTTAACCAAGTCAAAATTCCCCGCCTTATTCAAGATCCATCATTAATCCGTTTATTAGAGAAAAATGCAATATAGATAGGAGTTTTTGGGATGTCGAAGAAGTTTATGGGACCTATGGTGATTTTGCTTATCATTCAGTTTCTAGTCATGGTAGGGTTTGGAATTGTTATTCCAATTCTGCCGTTTTTTGTGACCAAGCTTGGCGGAGGAGCACTATCGTTAGGAATTTTTATGTCTGTATATTCCATCATGCAGTTCTTTTTTGCACCTTTTTGGGGCAGGTTGTCCGATCGTATTGGCCGGCGACCGGTTATTCTCATCGGGCTCACTGGGTACGGCCTGACGTTTATAATGTTTGGGATGGTAAATAATTTATATTTATTGATTGGTATTCGTGCCATTTCTGGAATAGTGTCATCGGCAACAATACCGACGGCCATGGCTTATTTAGCAGATATTACAGAAGGCGCGGATCGTTCGAAAGGGATGGGGATGATTGGTGCCGCTATGGGGCTAGGTATGATCTTTGGTCCAGCCCTAGGAGGGACGCTCGGACACTATAGTTTCTCTTTACCGTTTTTTGTTGCGGGAGGATTAGCCTTACTACTTTTACCGTTCACCTTGGCATTCCTACCGGAATCCTTGAAGCGACCGACTGAAGTTATCAGACGCAGAACGTCTTTGTTCACTTTGTCAGTGCTGAAGGATCCTCTATTTGCACTTTTTGCTTTTAATTTCGTTTTAAATTTTACAATGTCCATGTTCGAGAGTACGTTTGCTTTGTTGGCAGCTGCTAAGGTTGGCTTCGGTCCACGGGACATGGGGATCACCTTTGCCATTCTTGGTGTCTTTGCAGTGATTGTTCAGGGTGGACTTATTGGCCCCTTGTCCAAAAAATTTGGGGACGCCAAACTCGTCAAAGCCGGGGCAGGTTTTTGCGCAACCGGGCTGATTTTAATAATCTTGTCTGCGGATTATGGAAATGTCATCTTGTTAGTTATGTCTACTGTTGTTTTCATGGTGGGAAATTCCTTGATGGTGCCAGCCAGCTCGAGCCTAGTTACAAAACAAAGCACTCAAGGGCAGGGCGCTTCTCTCGGATTATTTGCCTCCTTTGCTAGTCTGGGCCGAATTATTGGGCCAGTAACAGGCGGAGCACTTTTCGGTTTAAGTATGGGTTTACCCTATGTCACAGGGTCAGCGTTCTTGGTGCTTATCGTTTTAGTCGCCGGAGGGAAACTAGGCGTGAAGACTAAAGCTTCACTGGTGGAGAAGGTGTCTTAGGCAAGACTTGAAATTCTGGTGTTAGAACCAAAAATAGATTAAGATAGATGATATGAATGTTTAATGTAGGTGGTAAAACAATGACGAAAATAATCACAAAAAGAACTAATAATACTCAGACTGCTAATCTCACACTGGGGGGAATTACCCTGGGTTTTTTGCTCAGTTACCCGTTTCATGCGGGTTTTGTTGGCGGGATCATCTCCAGTGGATGTAGCGCGGGAATGATTGGAGGGCTTGCGGATTGGTTTGCGGTGACGGCGCTTTTTCGACGTCCCTTGGGAATTCGACCGAGCAAAGTAATTCGCACTGAGATAATTCCCCAGAACCGTGAACGGATTTTTGCAGCCTTAGCGGATATGGTAGAGCATGAATTACTTTCGCAAGATGTTCTCCGGCGGAAATTATCTGCTTGGGATTTTTCAGGCGTACTCCTTCGGATCTTGGGCAAGGAAGAGGTGAAGCTTTCCGCCCGCCCCTTATTAACGCATCTGGTGGAGGATCTTGTTAAAGATATGGAGCAAGGAGAGCTCACTCGGATTATTCGGGACTCACTTTCAGAAAACTTGGGTAGCATGAATCTCTCGCAAACTCTGGCGGAAGTTGTCGAATTCACGTTAGACCGCGGAGATGTCGATCAGGTTTTGAGGGCTATTTGCAGTGCACTTAATGAATATGTAGAGCAACCTGAGGTCAAGGCTGCCCTCATAAATATGCTGGAAGCAGCCCTAATAAGATATGGACAAGACAATCCTACACGTAAAATGGTCGTTAAATTTCTCCCTGCTCCTTCTGTTCTTGCGTATGGCCTCCAGGAAAAGGGCAAAACGGTGCTTCAGGACGGTACAGTTGAGCAATGGTTGAAGAATTCCTTGCTCCGTTTCATGTTGGAATTTAAGACAAAATCTCCGCTTCAAGAAAATCTCAATCGATTTTTACTTAATCTTCTAAATGAAAGCGCAGAAAACTCGGCGATAAAGGAAAATAATGCGGCTTTCATAGGGACAAGCACAAGCACGGGGAAAATACCAGCTATGATTGAACACTTTATGGAAAATTTATGGGACAATTGGGATGAGTACCGTGTGAGATTGCAGGACAATCTTTCCTTGAGGTTGGAAGTGGATGAAAGGGTCAAACTTTTCCTCGAAAAACAAATTGGATTCCACCACAAGGCCATTGGGCGCATGGTTCGAGAAGGATTGGACCCCCTGACAGATGACAAGCTCGTTGAATTGATTGAGGACAAAGCGGGTAATGATCTGCAAATGATCCGGATTAACGGGTCGGTAGTGGGCGGTCTGGCTGGAATGCTGATCTACGTGCTTGGGACGGTGTTAAAATGAATTATCACAGAAAAGCAAATATTACCTTGGCCACTGTTTTCCTCTTTTTCTTGGGTGCTGCGGTGTTAGAACATTTCAACCCAAGTAACTTTGGAATCAGGCTGATATTTTTCGTCTCGGAAGCGGCCTTGGTGGGTGGAATTGCTGATTGGTTTGCGGTAACAGCGATTTTCAAAAAACCACTGGGCTGGGGTTATCATACCGCTCTGATTCCCCGAAACCGCGAAAAGGTGATCGAAGCAGTGGCGTCAATCGTACAAAAAGAGTTGTTAAACATGACTATAATTCGCAAGAAAATTGAGGGGATTCCATTTGTCGAAGGACTCCTTCTCAGAGTGGAGAAAGTAGGCGGATCAGTTTACCTAACTGACATGATTTTGGCGTACCTCCGGCGTTATGCAGAAAAACAGGAACCAGCTCAATTGGCTGAGAAACTAGCAGTATTGATCCGCACGAATGCCAGGAATTGGAGTTTAGCGGCAAGAGTGCAGGATATACGCGAGTGGGCGTTAAAACATGGCTATATCGATCTCGGGCTGGACCTTTTAGCCGAAGGGCTCTGGGATAAAGCAGCGGATGGAGAAACACGGCAGATCATTCTCCATTACCTTGAGGAAATTAAAGAAGAAAAGGTGGGCAATGGAGGGTCAATATTTCGCACTTTGATGGGGTTTGTGGAAATGTCAGATGGGTTAAACCTCGACGAAGCGGCCGATGCGCTCCAAGTGGAGTTACTCCTGACCTTACGTAAATTGAGAGACCCGCTAGATCCTTTACGTATAAGCCTAAAGGATATCCTTCTAAATAGGGTAGTAGAATTAGAGTTTGATACCAGGTTTAGGGCCCAAGTTGAGGAATGGAAGGAAGACGTATTGACCGATGCCTTACTGAGCAGATTTCTGGAAGCTGTTCTTGGGGAAGCACTGAAAGTCGCCTCAGTTCCTTCTACTCCGACGGAGCCGAATGCTTTGTATCGTACGATTCACCCTTATATAGAGAAATACTGGGTTAGCGTTCAGCACAACTCTGAGCTTCAGACGAGGATCAATACGTTCCTTGTGGATACCTTATGCAGAGTGATTCAAAATGAACATGACCTTATTGGTGGTATGGTCAGGGAGACTCTTGCTGCGTACACGGACCAGGATCTCAATCAATTTGTGGAGGAGAAGGCAGGGAACGACCTCCAATGGATCCGGATTAATGGGTCGATGATTGGTGGAATTGTTGGACTCCTCATGTTCCTATTTTTGGAGTTTGTCTATGACCCCTTTATCACGTTTACTTTGATGAACCTGATCCGATGAAAGCGCTAAATCGAATATCGGGTATAGATTAAGTGCTTATATGATGACCCTCGAACGCTAATCTCTGGTTCGTATCTCAGGTTCTGGCTTCTGGCTTCTGATTTCCGACCTCTGTAAGGTATACAGGATTCATTAGAGATAAGCATTGCAAGACAGTTTGTGGGCATGCTAAAATATTAAACATAAGGTGTGCACAGCTGAAACAACTCTGTTAGAAAAGATTAGGCAAAGCAATGGCGCTTTGAGAATACTCGCAAGAGTAGCTCAAAGCGCCATTTTGTTTTGAACTAGTTAGAAAGGCACGAACCAACTTGCTAAACTTACATGAGGAGGAATGATTATGGATACGGGAGATACAGGATTTATTATGATTTCAACAGCACTAGTTTTTCTTATGACCCCTGGGTTAGCACTTTTTTATGGTGGCATGGTACGTAAAAAGAATGTTCTCAGTACCCTGATGCATAGTTGGGTCATCATCGGTATTATGTCTTTACAATGGATCTTGGTGGGCTATACTTTGGCTTTTGGGCCAGACCTTCACGGCTTAATTGGAGGTTTAGACTGGCTTGGGTTAAATGGAGTTGGAATGGTGCCTAATCCGGATTACGCGGCCACCATTCCAGCCATAGTATTTATGGCCTTCCAAATGATGTTTGCAGTCATCACCCCCGCTTTAATAAGCGGTTCAATCGCAGAACGGATGAATTTTCCAGCCTTTATTGTCTTTATACTGTTGTGGGCAACCTTTGTTTACGATCCTTTAGCCCATTGGGTTTGGGGTATCGGTGGTTTTTTAAGGACGCTTGGAGCGCTTGATTTTGCTGGGGGAAACGTAGTGCATATTAGTTCAGGATACTCCGCCTTAATAGCCGCCTTAGTGCTCGGTAAACGCAAAGGATTCGGTAAAGACTCAATGGCGCCGCATCACGTGCCGATGACCGTTTTAGGAGCAGGTCTCCTATGGTTTGGCTGGTTTGGTTTTAATGCAGGCAGTGCCTTGGGTGCGAACGGCTTAGCAGGCATGGCTTTTGTGAATACAAACACAGCGGCTGCTGCGGCAGCGATTGCCTGGGTCGTCGTAGAGCGCTTACACAGAGGAAAATCCACCATGCTCGGTGCAGCCAGCGGTGCAGTGTCTGGATTAGTTGCCATAACCCCGGGTGCAGGCTTTGTAACTCCGCTCTCCTCCATAGTTATTGGTTTGGTTGGCGGTACGGTGTGTTATCTAGCAATTAGCGTCATAAAAGCGAAATTCGGCTACGATGATGCCTTGGACGCTTTTGGCTGCCATGGGATTGGGGGAACTTGGGGAGCTTTGGCAACAGGTATCTTTGCTACCAAGACCATTAATCCGCTCGGCGCAGACGGCTTATTCTACGGGAATGCTTCACTCTTGGAAATCCAAGCTATGAGTGTGGGAATTACGGTGGTATTTACCGTGACGGCGTCGTTCATCATTTTAAAAGCAATTAGTATGGTGATGGAACTGCGCGTTAGTGAGGAACAGGAATCAACTGGTCTAGATCTTTCGCTACACGGAGAGCGGGCTTATTCGGAATTCGTCTGAGCTGAGCCTTAGGGTAGGGACAATTTAAATTGTAGGAGTGATATAAATTGAGGAAAATTGAGGCGATTATTCGTCCCGGCAAACTCGACAGCGTAAAAGATGCATTAAGCAATCACGGGGTCAATGGTTTGACAGTGACCCAAGTAATCGGGTGCGGTAAACAAAAGGGAAACACCCAGATCTACCGGGGTGTCGAGTATACTGTTCATCTTATTCCCAAGGTGAAGATCGAAATCGTTGTTATGGATAAATACGTGGAAGAGATTATCCGGGTTATTACCCAAGAAGCCCAAACCGGGGAGATCGGAGACGGAAAGATCTTTGTGTCTGCCGTGGAAAATGCCTTTACCATAAGAACAGGAGCCACAGGAGCCACAGGAGCCACAGGAGAACAGGCATTATAGGCAGGGAACGGAACATGAAAATATTATAAAATATAGCAATATATGTAACAAGAAATAAGGTTCAGCGTATGATAAACAAACGCTGAAAGGGGGATTCAAAATGGCACTCGGAGCTGGTGGATTTGGTGGAGCTGGTGGAGCTGGTGGAGCTGGTGGTTACGGTGGCGTAGGAGCTGGTATCGCGGCCGTTGTTGTAATAATTTTGCTTCTCATTGCATTGGGCATCGTATTTTAAACTCTTAGCGCAGTTCAATGACTTGAAATTGAAGGAGGTAAAATAATATGTACGGATATGGTGGTGCTGCTGCTGTGGGTTGCCGCGTAGCTCCCGTTGCCCCCGTTGTTGGTACGGGGATAGGGACAGGGATCATTGCTATAGCAATATTAATCTTGATTGCTTTGGGAGTTATCTTCTAAGAGCGTATATCTGAAAAAATGAGGCTCCTTGGAGGGGCCTCATTTTCTTTATACTACTTAAAAATTTTTAGTCGGTTTAGTCTTAAACTAAAGTAATATTTTATGGTTTCTTAAAAAGAAAATGAAATCTTTATGAAAATTGCTGAAACGATGCAAGGCTCTGATGAGTTGAATGGTTGTCAACCTGATAATGATTATGGCCTTGACGATAGTTACTTGTGGTGATCAAATTTCTCTTGACACCATAATGGGACAGGGATAACTCCATGTTCCATTATGGTGTCTTATGTA
>Ga0209587_1001062_pt1 | contig 13180 bp, 15 predicted proteins | sample NGEPerD_2_FD_184512 | JGI IMG/M metagenome (GOLD analysis project Ga0209587, IMG submission 184512) | Arctic peat soil microbial communities from the Barrow Environmental Observatory site, Barrow, Alaska, USA - NGEE PermafrostL1-D... | ecosystem: Environmental > Terrestrial > Soil > Wetlands >... | reverse complement strand
GGTACTTGGTGCCGGACGTGGTCACGTAGTACCGCGGGTCGAACTCATCGGAGGCGTGAGCGGGCAGGGTCGCGCTGGCGACGGCCGCGTAGTCCATAGATACGACCCGCTCGAGCTCCTGCTCGCCGACGTGAGTGGCCACCTCGATCTGCTCGGCCTTGGTGATGAGGTTGCGCGAGCTGTCGAACACGCTGATCACGGCCAGCAGCGCGATCACTCCCACCGTGGCAGCCACCACCAGCTCGATCAGCGAGAAACCGGACTCAGAGCCGAGGCTCTCGCGCAGCTCGCTAAGCCGCCTAGCCATTGTCGAGGTTCCGCATGTAGAAGCCGTCGTCCAGGAAGACCTTGTGCGTGTAGCCGTCGGTGCGCTCCCCCGTGGCCGGGACCTTGAGGGTGAGGCGCACGAACTTCGGCGGAGTCACCCCGACGGGCTCATAGGTGAAGGCCGCCGAGGACACCCTGGGCACGATCGTGATCTTCGGACCAGGGACCCCGCCGGTGATCAGGTACCTGACGCACTGCTTGAGCCCGGCCACGCTCGGGTGCGGCTCATTGCAGTCGAACACCACGCGACGGTCGACCCCTCTGATCCGCACGCTCACGTCCATTCCCGTCGCGGTCGTGGAGTTCAGCGTGTAGGCCTGGCGCAGCTCTTCGGTCATCCCGGAGAGCGCCACCTGGGAGTCGTGCAGGGTGAGCGCCCGCTCCTCGTCCTTGGGGACGACCCGCTGCGCCCCCTCGGTCAACGACAGGATCGCGCCGAGCACCACCACCAGCAGCACGGCGGTGTACATCGTCTCGATGAGCGTGAACCCATCCTGATCGGCAGCCCGTAGGCGGCCCTTGAAGCTACGCCCCATGTGGTCCCTATTCGGCTCCGCAGGGGAAGTCTTGACCCCGCTGGACGCACGACTTCGGTCCGCCCCTTCATATGCGAACATACGTTCGCCTGTGATCGTCTGTGTCCTGATCCCCCGATTCGCCCTGCTCGCCGCGCTAGATGACCCAAGGTGCGGTGCTCGCCTGAGACCGGTCCGTGCGGTGCTCGACCGATCGCCGATCGGCCTGCGCTCCTCCGGTGACGATCAGGCTGCGCTCCTCCCCGGTCGGCGGCCGCCACTCGAGGAGCCGGTGGCGCTGGCCCCCGAGGCGGGGCGTGAGCAGATGGTGGGGGAGGCCTCCGCCCCGGCCGAGGCGTTCGGCGTGGTGGCGGGCATGCGGCTGGGCGAGGCGCTGTCGCGCTGTCCCGAGCTGCGGCTCGTGCCGCCCGACCCCGAGGCGGTGCGGGGCCTCTGGCACGAGGTGCTCGACCGAATCGAGCGGATCGGCGGCGCGCCGGAGTCCGAGTGCGCCGGCGCAGCCTTCTTCGAGGCCGACGGCCTGCGCGGCATCCACGGCGGCGACCTCGCCGGCGTTCTGGCCGCCACCCGGCGCTCGCTGGGCCGTGGCAGCCGGATCGGCGCCGCGCCGAGCCGCTTTGCTTCCTATTGCGCGGCGCGCGAGGCGCGCCCGCGGCGGGCGCCCGTGGTGGTCGAGCAGCGTGAGGCGGCCGGCTTCCTCGCCGGGCTGCCCACGGCGCTGCTGCGCTCGCGCCCCGAGTTCGGGCCCCTGCCCGAGGTGCTCGACCGCTTGGGGGTGCGCACCCTCGGCGAGCTGGCGGCGCTGCCCTCGCGCTCGGTGGCCGAGCGCTTCGGCCACCCGGGCCTGCTGGCGCTCGACCTCGCGCGCGGGCGCGACACCCCGCTCGAGCCGCGCCGGCCGCCGGAGCCGGTGTCCGAGCGGATCGAGCTCCCCGAGGCGGCCTCCGGCCAGCAGCTCGAGCGCGCGCTGGAGATGCTGATCGCCCGCGTGCTGGCGCGCCGCGAGCGGCGCGGGCGGGCGCTGCGGGCGCTGGCGGTGTCGGCGCGCTTCGTGGCCGGCGGCACCTGGCGTGAGACGGCGACGCTGCGGATCGCCAGCGCCGATCCGGAGCGGATCAGGCTGGCGCTCGGCCCCAAGCTGGCCGAGCTGCCCTCGCCCGCCGAGTCGGTGGCGCTGGAGGTGGAGGCGTTCGGGCCGCCCGCCCAGGACCAGGGCCGGCTGCTCGACGAGGAGGGCGCCGCCCGCCACGCCCGCCTCGGCGAGGCCGTGCGCCAGGCGCGCCAGGCGGCGGGCGAGTCGGCCGCGATGCGCGTGCTGGACGTGGACCCCGACTCGCGGCTGCCCGAACGGCGGTCGGTGCTCGCCCCGTTCGTGGACTCCACGCCCAAGGGCAGGCATCGGTGAACGCCCGTTCGTCCAAGCGGCTGGCCACGCCGTGCGCCGCCCGAGTGCGCGTTGGGGAGTGCGGCGTTCCGGTGGCGCTGGGCGGCGCCGCGGTGGACTCGGTGCGCGAGGACTGGGTGGTGGAGGACCGCTGGTGGACCGGCCGCCCGGTGCGCAGGCGCTACTTCGAGCTGGTGCTGGAGGACGGGCGCAACGTGGTCGTGTTCCGCAACCTGTCCGGAGGGGGGTGGTTCACGCAGCGGGGTTGAAGGAAATGCTACCTGTGACCGGACCGGCGCGGGCGGGCCGGATTGCCCGAGCCGCCCTTCTTCTCCAGGTTGAAGATCGTCTGGGGCAGCTTGGGCACTGAGCCCGGCGCCGGAACGCTTCCCGGCTTAGCGGGGGGCGGATTACTCTCTTTCCGCGGGCCGGACATGCTTACGAGGCTAGCGCAGCCGCCGTCGATAAACCAGCCGTTTGGACGACGAGCGAGGCAAGTGCCAGCGACAGCCAGAACACCAGTCGCTTCACGCCATTGGCGTTGTCTTCTCGGCGTTCCTCGAACGCCTCAGCGAGCGCGATATCCACCATGGGCTGCTCGGTGATGCCCTGTTCCCAGAGCGCACGATAGGTGGCGCCGGCCCTGACGCTGAAGCCGAACTCATAGGGACGTAACAGCAACACCACGAAAAGCAAGACGCCGCTAGAGCCCAGCAGTCCAATCACCGTCGCTACGACCTCCCAGCCGCCGTTCGGGTGGGCTCCCGCGAAGACGGGTCTCGCGAGCAGTGGCGTTCCTGCTCGGCGAGCGCTTCGGCCCCCAGCTCATAGATGCGCTCTTCGAAGTTCGCCACACCACCAGCGTGCCGGGGGCACCGGACGCAGAAGGAGGCCTACCGGCAGAGGGACGAGGTCACACGCGGCCCCGGCTTCGCAACCGGTCTGAAAAGGTGCCCCGATGGACCAGGGGGAACGTCGAAGCCGGCGTGAGGCGCAGCGTGCCCAAGCGGTGCGCCAGCGGCGCCTCATCGCGGTCGCCGGAGTGGCGGGCGTGGCGTTGGTGGTGGGAGTCGCCGTAGGGGCCGGCGAAGGTGACGGCGAGGACTCCCGCCCTGACGCCGATCGCCCGGCCGAGCTGCCCGGCGGCGGACGGCGGCTGTTCCCAGACCGCCGCGTGGTCGCCTTCTACGGCGCTCCTCAGGACGAGGGGCTGGGCACGCTGGGGATAGGCACGCCGGCGGCGGCCGCCAAGCGGCTGGCCAAGCAGGCGCGCCCCTACGCCACCCGCGAGCGGCCGGTCCTGCCCGCGTTCGAGCTGCTGGCCGTGGTGGCCGCAGCCGCTCCCGGCGACGACGGCGTCTACCGCATGCGCCAGGGCGACGATGTGATCCGCCGCTACCTGCGCGCCGCCCGCCGCTCGAACTCGATGCTGCTGCTCGACATCCAGCCCGGCCGCGCCGACTTCCTCACCGAGGCCAAGGCGCTGGAGCGCTGGCTGCGCGAGCCCGACGTGGGACTGGCGCTCGATCCCGAGTGGCGCATGGACGCGGGAGAGGTGCCCGGCGAGACGATCGGGGAGGTGGACGCGACCGAGGTCAACGCCGTCTCCATCTGGCTGTCGGGCATCGTGCGCGATGACGACCTGCCGGAGAAGCTGCTGCTGGTGCACCGCTTCACGGAGGGCATGATCGAGCGGCCCGAGATCCTGGAGCGCCCGGCCAACGTGGCGGTCACGCTCAACGTGGATGGCTTCGGCACGAAGGCCCAGAAGCTCTCGAAGTACCGCGCGCTGGTGCCCCGGGGCTATCACGCGGGCTTCAAGCTCTTCTACCGCGAGGACACCGGCCTGATGAGCCCCCGCGAGGTGAACGCCGTGCGGCCCCAGCCCGACGTGGTGGTCTACGAGTGAGCGCCCGGCTCGCGTAGCCGCGCGAGCGCCGGCTCCCAGAAGCGCTCCTTGGCGTCGTTGTAGTCGGGCTGGTGGACGAGGCAGAGGCATCCCAGCTCCACACAGGATGTGAGGAACTCGGGCCGGTCCACGCGTACCGCGAGGTCCACGTCGCCCTTGGTGAGCGCGCCCGGCACGGCGGTGGCGCCCACGTGGTTGATCTCCGCGCCGGGGAGGCGCTCGAGGATGCGGCGGCTGTGCTCGGCGGCGGCGGAGTCGGCGGCCTGGCGGATCTCGGCCTGTGGGATGAAGTGCACAGCGGTCATCGCGGTCAGGGAGTGCCTCGACGCAGATCCTCGATAGGGCGGTTACGGGTCGGGCTCACCGCAGTCTCGTGGGACTTCGGCATGACAGTCATGCCGAAGCCCCCAAACTCGGACTAAGCCGTTGCTTCGCGCCGATCGGGCGCGGGCGCACCCTTGCAACCCGCCCCCCAGGAATGCGAACATGCGTTCGTGTCCTACGTCGAGCTGCATTGCCACACCGCCTACTCGTTCCTCGACGGGGCCTCGCATCCGCAGGAGCTGGCGGGGGCGGCGGCCGAGCAGGGCCACGAGGCGCTGGCCGTCACCGACCACGACGGCCTGCACGGGTCGATGGAGGCCGCCCAGGCACTCAAGCCACTGGGCGTGCGGCCGATCACCGGTGCCGAGCTGTCGATGGAGGACGGCAGCCATCTCACGCTGCTGTGCGAGACGCGCGCGGGCTATCGCAACCTCTGCCGGCTGATCACCGAGGCGCACGCCGGGACGCGGCCCAAGGAGGGAGCCGGGAAGGATTTGGCACGGATGCCGAATCCTTCGGGTCGGTCTCCGCTCCCGCCGGTCACTACCTACGAGGCACTGACGCGCCACGCCGAGGGGCTGGTCTGCCTGAGCGGCTGCGCCCGCCACGGCGCACTGGCGCGAGCGGTGGAGGCGGGCCGCCACGCCGAGGCCGCCGAGGCCGCCCGGCGGCTGAAGCGCATCTTCGGCTCGGATCACCTGCGCGTGGAGCTGCAGCGACCGTTCGCCCGTCACGACCGTCGTCGCAACCGCCTGCTCGCGGGGCTGGCCGAGCGTCTCGGCGTGCCGGTGGTGGCCAGCGGGAACGTGCACGCCCACCGCCGCTCACGCGCGCTGTTGCAGGACGCGCTGGTGGCCGTGCGGCTGGGTCGCACGCTGGACGAGTGCGAGCCCCAGCGCCGCGGCAACTCCTCCCACGTGCTCGCCCCGCCGGAGGCGATGGCGGCCCGCTTCGCAGAGCACCCCGAGGCCGTGGCGGAGACGGCGCGGCTGGCGGAACGGCTGCGCTTCGACATCACCCGCGACCTCGGCTACTCCTACCCCGGCGCGGAGGATCCCGACGCCGACCGCCGCCTGGCAGAGGCGTGTGCCCACCGGCTGGCCGAGCGCTATCCCGCGGGCGCCGCCCGGCAGCGCGCGCAGGCGCGCCTGGAGGAGGAGCTGGCGGTGATCCGCCACCTCGGCCTGTCTGGATTCTTCTGGCTTCACCGCGACATGCTCGAGCTGGCGCGCGAGGTTGCGGCCGAGGTGCGCGGTGCGGACGCCGCCCGGGCGGTGCTCCCGCCGGGGCGAGGGAGGGGGTCCAGCGTGGCCTCGATCGTCTGCTACCTCACCGGCCTCTCACACGTGGACCCGCTCGCCAACGAGCTGCACCTCGGGCGCTTCCTCAACGAAGAGCTCACCGCGCTGCCGGACATCGACCTCGACTTCCCGCGCGACATCCGCGAGGTGCTGATCCCGCGGGTGCATGAGCGCTACGGCCACGACCGCTCGGCGCTGGTGGCGGCATTCGCCACCTACCAGGTGCGCTCGGCGGTGCGCGACTTCGCGAAGGCGCTGGGGCTGCCGCCCGGGGAGATCGAGCGCCTGGCGCGCACGGTGGATCCGTGGAAGCCGGGCAACGACATCGAGGAGGAGGTGGAGAAGACCCCGGCGGCCCGTGGCGGCTCTCCGCGCTGGCGTTCTCTGGTCCAGCTCGCACGCCAAGCGGCGGGACTGCCGCGTCACCAGTCCCAGCACCCGGGCGGCATGGTCATCTCCACCCAGCCGCTGATCGACCTGTGCCCGATCCAGCCCGCGGCAATGGAGGGCCGCCAGATGGTGCAGTGGGACAAGGAGTCCTGTGCCGACGCCGGCTTTCTCAAGCTCGACCTGCTGGGCCTGGGGATGCTCTCGGCGGTGGAGCGCTGCGTGGCGATGATCGACCGCACGCGCAACGAGCGCATCGACCTGTCGCGGATCGACTTCGACGACAAGGAGGTCTACCGCCAGATCCAGGAGGCGGAGACGATGGGCGTGTTCCAGATCGAGAGCCGCGCCCAGATGCAGATGCTCAAGCGCACGCGGCCCGAGTCGCTGGACGACCTCACCGTGCAGGTGGCCCTGGTGCGCCCCGGGCCGATCCTCGGCGGCGCGGTGCACCCCTACATCGAGCGCAAGAAGGCGCTGCGCGAGGACCCCGGCTTCAAGGTGCCCTACGAGCACCCCTCGCTGGAGCCCGTCCTCAAAGACACGCTCGGGGCGATCGTCTTTCAGGACCAGGTGATCGAGGTGGCGATGGTGTTCGCCGGCTTCTCGGCCGGCGAGGCCGAGGGGCTGCGCCGGGCCATGAGCCGCAAGCGCTCCGAGGCGGCGATGCGCTCCTACGAGGAGAACTTCGTGAAGGGGGCGATCGCGAAGGGAGCGCACGCCGATACCGCCCAGCGGGTCTACGACCAGATCGTGGGCTTCTCGGGCTTCGGCTTTCCCAAGTCGCACTCGGCCGCCTTCGGGCTGTTGGCCTACCAGTCCACCTGGTTGCGCGTGTACTACGCCCCCGAGTTCCTGTGTGCGCTGATGAACGAGCAGCCGATGGGCTTCTACCCGTCGGACACGCTGGTGCACGAGTCCCAGCGGCGTGGAGTTCAGGTGCTGCCGCCGTGCGTGGGCGCCTCGGAGGTGGAGTGCTCGGTGGAGTCGGGCGCCGTGCGCATCGGCGTGGGCCACGTGAACGGGGTGCGCGAGGCCGACGTGCGCGCGCTCGCCGCCGAACGCGACCGCAGCGGCCCGTACCTCTCGATCGCCCAGCTTGCCGCCCGCTCCGGCGCGGGCGCGGACACGCTGGAGCGCCTCGCTTGGGCCGGCGCCTGCGACATGTTGGTGGAGGGGCCCGAGGAGAGCCGCCGGCGTCAGGCGCTGTGGCTGCTCGGCGTGGCCGCGCCCGGCGTGCCGGTAGGTCGCAACGGCAAGAACGGCACCCAGCTCGCCCTGCCGCTCGAGCCCCACGACGCGCCCGGATTGCGCCACCTCGACGCCTGGGAGCGGCTTCTTGCCGACTACGGCTCGACCGGGGTCACGCTGCGCGAGCACCCGCTGGAGCTGATGCGCCCGGGCCTGCCACGGCACGCAGTGTCGAGCGCCGAGCTGGCCACCGCGCGCCACGGCAGGCAGGTCACGGTGGCCGGCCTGGTGGTGGCCCGCCAGCGTCCCGCCACCGCCAAGGGCGTGACCTTCATGCTGCTCGAAGACGAGCACGGCACGATCAACCTGATCGTCCCGCCGCCGGTGCACGACCGCTGCCGGCCGGCCGTCCGCGGCGAGCCGCTGGTGATCGCCGACGGGCGCCTGGAGCGCCGCGAGGGCGTGATCAACGTGCTGGTGCACGACGTGCGCCGCCTGGGTGAGGGTGCGAAGGATTTGGCGTCCATGCCAAAGCCTTCCCGCGGCGACCTGCCCAAGGCCGAGGTGCGCCACATCGAGCCCAGGCGCACGTGGAGTACGGAGTCGGGCGAAGACGTGCCCAGCGTGTCGTCGGCTGACCTGGCGGCCGCGGTGCCGGCGGCCAACAGCTTCGGGCGGGGCAGGCGCTAGCCGCACTAACGTGCCCTCCCATGCCCGGCCGCATCCTCATCGGCACCTCCAGCTGGGCCGACCCCGGCTTCGTGAAGGACTGGTACCCCGATGGCATGCCCGCCCGGGACCGGCTGCCGTGGTACGCCGAGCGGTTCGAGGGGGTGGAGCTGAACTCGAGCTTCTACGCGGTGCCCGAGCCGCCCACCGTGCGGCGCTGGGCCGAGATCACCCCGGACGGCTTCACCTTCGACGTGAAGCTGCACCGGCTGCTCTCGCGCCACTCCGCGGGACTGGACTCGCTGCCCCCGGACCTGCGCGACGACACCACCACCACGGCCCGCGGGCGGGTGGAGCTCACGCCCGCCCTGGAACGCAGGCTCGTCGAGGAGACGCTCACCGCCATCGAGCCGCTGGACGAGGCCGGCAAGCTCGGCGGCCTGCTGCTCCAGCTGACGCCGGCGTTCTCGCCCAAGCGCAACGAGCTGTCCGAGCTCGAGCCCCTGGTGAGGGCCATCCAGCCGCATCGCCTGGCGATCGAGTTGCGCAACCGCCGCTGGGTGGACGACGAACGCACCGCGGACACGCTGAGCTGGTTCTCCGACAACGAGGTGGCGTTCGTCAACGTGGATGCCCCGCCGGGTGACGCCACGCCGATCATGCCGTCCGAGCTCGATGCCGTCACCCGCGACGACTTCGCCTACGTGCGCATCCACGGCCGCGACACCGACGGCTACCTCAAGGGCGACTCGGTGGCCGAGCGCTTCGGCTGGATCTACGGTGACGAGGAGCTAGAGGAGATCGCCGGCCGCGTCGGCGGGCTGGCCGAGGACGCGGCCGAGGTACACGTGTTCTTCAACAACAACCGCGACGACGATGCGCCCACGGCCGCGCGGCGGTTCCGGGCGCTGCTGGGCCAGGACCCCGGACCGCCGCCGGACGACGGCCAGCTGAAGCTCGCCTAGCGCGGGCGGCCGTTACGGTCCGCCGAGGCCACCCGCTCCATGCGCTCGTGGCGGTCCTCGCCCAGCGCCGAGCGCGGACTCACGCCGAGGCGGGCAAGGCTGTAGCGGCGCACGCGCACCGCCGAGGCGGCCGTCTCCGAGGCGCGGGGCACGAGCGTGTAGCGGGTGACCGGAACACGTTGGCTCATACCTCGATGTTCGGCAGCGGGCGCACGCATTTCTTCCGCCGCGCGGCCAAAGATCTCCTGCTCTGCCCCGACGCTCGGTCCAGTCAGCGGCGCAACTCGAACCACACGCGCTGACGCTCCGGCTCGTCGACTACGCCCCACTCGTCCGAGAGCCGGTCCACGAGGAACAGGCCCCAGCCTGACTCCTGGTCGGGGCGCGGTAGCCGCGCGTGCGCCTCGAAGGGAACGCCGCGGTTCGAGACGTCGACGCGCAGGCTCTCGGCGCGAACCCGCACTGACATCTCGATCGTGCCAACGCCTGCGTGGCGGACGGCGTTGGTCACCAGCTCGGTGACCAGCAGCCTGGCGCTCTCCAGCACCGGTGGCTCGAGCTCCTCGCTCAGCCGGGAAAGCTCCGTCCTCGCCCGGGACGCGGCCTGCGGTCCTCCGGCCACCCGCAGCTGGAAACCCTGATCGGGTCGCTGTGGGCTGGTCTGCGGCATTGTGGCCAAGGCGCTCTCCGGACTCGTTGAACTCGGGGCGGTTGGTCCCCCTGCTCCGGGAACTCTTTCCCCTTTCGGCCAGCTAGCCAACATTGCCTTAGCCGCGAAGCCAGGTTTGCGACGCCGGAGGGACAACTTGTCAGGATTCGAGCGGATACCTGTGCAAGATCGCGACCCCTCAGGCGTCTGGCGCGTGCGCGCCGCCAACCCCTCGCCCCTCACCCTCGACGGCACCAACACCTACGGCGCCGGCGGATGGGTCATCGACCCCGGCCCGGACGACGATGCGCATCTCGACGCGGTGCTCGCAGCATCCGGTGACAGCATCGAGGGCATCGTGCTTACGCACTCCCACAGCGACCACTCCGAGGGCGCCGAGTCCCTCGCGGCGCGTGCCGGGGGCGTGCCCGTGGTGCTCCCGTCCGATGGGGAGGAGGTGGGTCCCTTCCACGCCCTCGCCACCCCTGGCCATGCGCCCGACCACGTTTGCCTGCTCTTTGGCAAGACGTGCTTCACCGGCGACACCGTGCTCGGCGAAGGCTCGGTGTTCATCGCGCCCGGCGAGGGATCGCTGTCGGCATATCTGGACTCTCTGCGCCGACTGCGCGAGTTGGACCTCGACGTGCTCTGCCCCGGCCACGGCCCCTACGTCTGGGAGGCCGCCGCCAAGCTCGACGAGTACATCGCCCACCGCCTCGAGCGCGAGCGGCTGCTGGTGGAGGCGCTGGACGCCGGCGCGCGCACCGAGGACCAGCTGCTCGACCACGCGTGGTCCGACGTGCCGGAGCACCTACGCCCGGCGGCCGGCCTAACGCTGCGTGCCCACCTGGAGAAGCTGGGCGACGAGGACCGGCTGCCCGGCGGCCTCGAGCCGGGGCTGGTGGGCGGATGAGCTCGGCGGCGGCCACCGCCACGCCGGTCAGGCTCAACCGGCGCGGGCTCACGGTGCTCGGGCTCGGGCACATGTGTACCGACCTCTGCCAGGGCGCGGTCCCCGCGCTGCTGCCCTTCCTCGCCGCCGAGCGCGGCTACTCCTACGCCGCCCTGGGCGGGCTCGTCTTGGCGGCCACGATCGGCTCGTCGCTCATCCAGCCGGCGTTCGGGTTGCTGTCGGACCGCTCGGGCCGCCCGTGGCTCATGCCGGTTGGCGTCTTCGTAGGGGGAGCCGGGGTGGCCGTCGTGGGGGTGATGCCCAGCTACGCCGCCACCGTCGCGGCCATCGCGGTGAGCGGTGTGGGCGTGGCGGCCTTCCACCCGGAGGGCGCGCGCTACGCCGGGCTGGCCTCCGGCTCGCAGCGCGGCCGGGGCATGGGGATGTTCTCCGTGGGCGGCAACGCCGGCTTCGCGCTTGGCCCGCTGCTCACCACTCCGCTGGTGCTGGCCTTCGGCCTGGAGGGCACGCTCGGGCTCGTGGCGCTGCCCGCGCTTGCCGCGGCGATGCTCGCCACCCAGCTCGACCACCTCCGTGCGCTCGCCGGTGGCGAGGGTGAGGCGGCGCGCATCGCCGCCGCCGGCAGGGACGACCCGGGGGCGTTTGCCCGCCTCGGCGCGGTGATCTCGCTGCGGTCGGGGATCTACTTCGGCCTGCAGGCGTTCGCGCCCGCCTACCTGGTGGCCGAGCTGGGCGCCTCCGAGACCACCGGCAACGCGGCGCTCACCGCGATGCTCCTCGCGGGGGCGGTGGGGACTCTCGTGGGCGGCGAGCTGGTGGACCGCCTCGGCGCGCGCACCGTGCTGGTGGGCTCGCTGGTGGCGCTGATCCCGTTCCTGCTCGCGCTGCCGCTGCTCGGCCTCACCACCGCCGTGCTCTGCCTGGCCGCGATCGGGTTGCTCACGATCTCCACCTTCAGCGTCACGATCGTGCTAGGCCAGCAGTACCTGCCCAGCCGCGTGGGGCTGGCGTCGGGAGTCACGCTCGGCCTCGCGATCGGCGTCGGCGGGCTGGCCGCCACGGGCCTCGGCTTCGTGGCCGACGCCTACGGAACCGAGACGGTGCTGTGGGCGATCGCCGCGCTGCCCGTACTGTCGCTGCCGCTGGCGTTCACCCTGCCCTCGACGGGTGGCCCGCGGAACAAATCACGGTTGGCCTGATCGCTTTCGCCGCGGGATAGCCTGTGGGGAGTGATCACCACCAACCAGTTCAAGAACGGTTCCCACATCGACGTTGAGGGCACGATCTTCAAGGTCGTCCAGTTCCAGCACGTCAAGCCCGGCAAGGGCGGCGCCTTCGTCCGCACCAAGCTCAAGCGCGCCGCCGACGGCGCCGTGATCGACCGCACCTTCCGCGCGGGCGAGAAGTTCCGCCCCGTGCGCACCGAGGCTCGGCGCATGCAGTACCTCTACTCCGACGGCACCGACGCCCACTTCATGGACTCCGAGACCTACGAGCAGCTCACCGTCCCGCAGGACAGCGTGGCGGACTCGCTGCGGTGGATCACCGAGAACGAGGAGGTGGAGCTGCTCTACGTGGACGAGGAGCCCTCCGATCTGCAGATCCCCGTGTCGGTGGAGATGGCTGTGACCGAGACCGAGCCCGGCCTGCGCGGCGACACCGCCTCGGGCGGCGGCGACAAGCCGGCCACACTGGAGTCGGGCGTGAACGTGCGCGTGCCGCTGTTCGTGGACGTGGGGGACCGCGTGAAGGTGGACACGCGCTCGGGCGAGTACATGTCGCGGGCCTAGGAGGAACGAGTGCGTCGCAGTGAGCAGAGGCGGGCAGCGGTGGTGGCGCTCTACCAGGGCGACGTGACCTCGCGCACCGCCGGCGAGCTGCTCGAGCCCACGGCGCGCGAGTTCACGCGCGAGCTGGTGGCCGGCGTGGAGCACGACCGCGAGTGGCTCGACGAGCTGATCGGGCGCTACGCGGAGGGCTGGACGCTCGACCGGATCGCCCCGGTGGAGCGCAACATCCTGCGCGTGGCGCTGTTCGAGCTGCTGCGCTGTGAGGACGTGCCCTCCGAGGTGGCGATCGACGAGGCCGTCGAGGCCGCGAAGGAGCTGTGCGGCGCGGACGCGCCTGGCTTCGTGAACGGCATCCTCGGCGCGGTGCACCGTGAGAGGGTGGGCGCGTGAACGACGAGCTCGACCGCCTGGTGCGCGAGCTCCAGGACGCCGCGGCGCGCCTCCGCGCCGGCGACATCGAAGCCGACGAAGCGGCCGCGCTGGTGGAGCGCTGCTCCGAGCTGGCGGCGCAGGTGGGCTCCCAGCTGGACCGAGCCGGCCGCGAGGCCGAGCGCGACGAGCCGGTGGAGGGGCAGGAGCAGCTTCTGTGACCGCCGGCCCCGGGGCGGGCGCGCCCAGCGGCCCGGCCACCGCCTACCCCGTCGAGTTGCAGCAGCGCGTCGAGGCCTACCTGGCCGGGCTGCGCTTCACGGCCGAGCCGGGCACCGACCGTCTGGAGGAGGCCATGCGCTACTCGCTGCTGGCGGGCGGCAAGCGCATCCGCCCGGTGCTCGCCCTGGCCACCGCGGAGGCGCTGGGCCACGATCCCGATGAGGTGCTGCCGCTGGCTGCGGCC
>Ga0209587_1001061_pt1 | contig 13182 bp, 14 predicted proteins | sample NGEPerD_2_FD_184512 | JGI IMG/M metagenome (GOLD analysis project Ga0209587, IMG submission 184512) | Arctic peat soil microbial communities from the Barrow Environmental Observatory site, Barrow, Alaska, USA - NGEE PermafrostL1-D... | ecosystem: Environmental > Terrestrial > Soil > Wetlands >... | reverse complement strand
ATCCGGCATGCCGTATTTCAGCATGGCCAGGCGGTCGATGCCGACGCCGAAGGCGAAGCCTTGATATATCTTGGGATCGAGCTCGACGGCTTTCAGCACGTTGGGATGCACCATGCCGCAGCCCAGGATCTCCAGCCATTCATCGCCTTCGCCGATGCGGATCTCATCGCCCACCTTGGCGTAGCCGATATCGACTTCCATCGAAGGCTCGGTGAACGGGAAGTGGCTCGCGCGGAAGCGCATCTTCACGTCCGGCACCTCGAAGAAGGCCTTGCAGAATTCCTCGAGCACCCATTTCAGATGCCCGAGATGGGTCTCCTCGTCGATCACCAACCCCTCGACCTGATGGAACATCGGCGTATGGGTCTGATCGGAGTCGCAGCGATAGACGCGGCCCGGCGCGATGATGCGCAAAGGCGGCTTGTTGGCGAGCATGGTGCGGATCTGCACCGGGCTTGTGTGGGTCCGCAGCACGGGGCGTGTCCCGTCGGGCCTTTCCGCGAAATAGAACGTGTCGTGATCTTGCCGCGCCGGATGCTCGGGCGGGATGTTGAGAGCGGTGAAGTTGTTGAAGTCCGTCTCGATGTCGGGCCCCTCGGCGATCGAGAAGCCCATATCGGCGAAGATCTCGGTGATCTCGTCGGTGACCTGGCTGACGGGGTGAATGCGCCCCGCCCCAAGGGGGCCTTGGCGAACCGGCAGGGTCACATCGGCGCGCTCATGGGCCAGCTTCTCGGCCGTGGCAGCGCGCGACAGCGCCTCGCGTTTGGCTTCAAGCGCGTCCGACACGGCGGTCTTCACCGCGTTGACCGCCTGGCCGAAGTCGCGGCGCTCTTCCGCAGGCATGGCGCCGAGCCGCTGCATCAGCGCCGACACGGCGCCCTTCTTGCCCAGCGCGCCGATGCGCACCTCTTCGAGCGCGGCAAGATCGGACGCGCGCGCGATCGCCTCAAGAAGCTCTGTCTTGAGGTTATCGAGCTCTTGCGCGCTCATGATCTAGGCTCCCTGGCCCGGGCCGGTCGCCGGGCTCACGCCCGCGCGGCAGATGAAGCAGCCTCGACCAGCCCCTGGAAGGTTTGCGGCTCGTGCACGGCGATATCGGCAAGGACCTTGCGGTCGAGATCGATCCCGGCCTTCTTCAGACCGTCGATCAACTGGCCGTAGGTCGTGCCGTTGGCGCGCGCGGCGGCGTTGATACGCTGGATCCACAGGCTGCGGAACGTGCGCTTCTTCACCTTGCGGTCGCGATAGGCGTATTGGCCCGCCTTCTCGACGGCCTGCTTGGCGACGCGGATGGTATTCTTACGGCGGCCGTAATAGCCCTTTGCCTTGGTCAGCACCTTGCGGTGGCGGGCATGGGCGGTAACGCCGCGTTTTACACGGGACATAGCGATGCTCCTCGAAGCTGGTTTCGTCCTTAGGCCCTAGCGGCCATAGGGGAGGAAATTCTTCTTCACGATCTTGGCGTCTGCGTCGGCAAGGACCATGGTCCCCCGGGCATCCCGGATGAACTTGGTGGTCCGTTTGATCATGCCGTGCTGCTTGCCGGCAGCGGCGCATTTCACCTTGCCGGTGGCCGTGATCTTGAATCGCTTCTTGGCACCGCTCTTCGTCTTGAGCTTGGGCATTTGGCTTCCTTAACTTTTGGCCGTGGCAGGCAAGGCCCACCCGGCATTCTTGAACTTGATGCTGGAAAGCATGCGAGCCGCCACGGCATGCCCTGCCGGGCGGCTCCTTGAAGCGCGGGTTATAGAGGGATTTCGGCCTCTATGGCAAGCGTCTAGGCCCGAATGGGCGCCAGCACCATGACCATCTGGCGGCCTTCCAGGCGCGGCTCCGATTCCACCTTGGCGATGTCCGAGGTGTCGGCTTTCACCTTGTTGAGCAACTGGACGCCGAGGTCCTGGTGGGCCATTTCGCGGCCCCGGAAACGCAACGTCACCTTCACCTTGTCGCCTTCCCCGAAGAACCGGTTCATCGAGCGCATCTTCACGTCATAATCGTGCGTGTCGATATTGGGCCGCATCTTGATCTCTTTGATCTCGACGGTGCGCTGCTTCTTGCGCGCCTCTGTGGCCTTCTTTTGCGCCTGATATTTATATTTGCCGAAATCCAGGATCTTGCAGACCGGCGGCTCGGAGTTTGGCGAGATCTCGACAAGATCGAGCCCGGCCTCCGCGGCGCGCGCCAATGCGTCTTCGATCTCCACCACGCCGACATTGTCGCCGGTGGAATCAATGAGCTGGATTTTGGGGGTGTCGATGCCCTCGTTGACACGAGGACCGCCCTTATTAGGGGCAAGCTTCATGGGCCGTCTTACGATGTTCCATTCTCCTCTGTTGAGCGGGCGCCCTCGCCGCGGCGAGGCACGGGGCGCAGCCAAATCGAATACTAAGACCGAAGGTTCTACAGGATGGCAAAAAGCCCGACAAGTCACGCTGGAAGCGTCATAGCGTCGAAGCCTGAGGCGGACAAGGAAGGTTTTCGGCAGGCGATAAGGGCTTAGGCAGTGGTCGCGCTGTCCCCGTGCATGACCGGAACCGGCGTATCGAAGACGCCCCAACGCCGCAGCATGCGTCGCATGATCTGGTTCACGAAGCGGCTCGCCTCGTTGCTGATGAAGCTGGAAGCGCGCGCCTCGAGCGGCCGGGGCTGCACGGCGCTGGTGTTGTGCCGCGCCTCGCGCCAGGTTTCCCAAAGCTTCTGATCGATCGCGTTTTCGGCCTTGATCCCCTCGATCGTGGCGCTCGGGAGCCGGTCCAACGTCAGCGGCGTCCAGCCGGCCACGCGCGAGAGCTCGGCAAGCGTATTGTGCGCCGTGGCTGAGGCGGAGGCAGAGATGCCGAGTCTGTCACCAAGGGAATCGATGAACTCGTCGCACAGCAGGTAGTCGCCGACGAACCAAAAGTTCGCGAGGAAGGCATTCACGAGATCGTACTTGTCCTGGTCGGACAAGCTGGCCATGTCTGCCCAGGTCAGTTCGAGAAAGTTCGATAGGATGTAGTGCGTGACAAAGTTTCGTTGTGTCGCGCCGTAGGCCACGTCGACCCCATAAGGCCGCATGCCCCCCGCGACGTACCGTGCCATGCGGAAATTATAGTAGGACACGAAATGGCTCACGGGATCCCGCAGCAACAGACTGCGTTTGATCTGACGCCCCTCGAATAGAGGATCGACGGAGACCCCAAGGTAGTGGCCGCCGACGACTTTGGTCCGCCGCGGATTCGGTAGGTCCGTAGGATCATATCGAGTCGCGAAGCGTCCGAGGCCGCGGCGCTTCTTCATGCGGTGATAGGCCGGATTGGGCAAAGCCTGCGTCAGGTGACGGTCGATCGTCCGGCCCGCGCATTTCGGCACGTGATAGACAAAATGGACCGACGCGCCGTCAGTGCTCTGCGACGCGCTGAGCTGATTCGAACGATGTGACATTATCCCCACCGACATGCCACCAAGACTGCCATCGGCATGCTTAACAAAACCTTTCATCCTTGGTTCCATGGAGGATGTCAGTTGTCTCCACAAACGGATGGAGGCGGAACCTAAACGCTTAAGAGGAACCTTTCCGCCAAATTCGAGCCGAGTAACTCGTCGTAAACCATCAGAGTCGACCGTTGCATTTTCTGCAAGGCAAACTGGGCGGCAACATGTCCGTGCGCCCGGAGACCAAGCGCCGCACGCTCTTCTGGGGAAAGCGCCAAAGCATTGGTGATTGCGGTTGCAAGCGCGGCGGAATCAGCCGGAGGTACAACCCAGCCGGTAAAATTTGGCGAAGGCGCGGGAATTACATTCTCGGGTGCTGCACCAACATCGGTGACGATGACGGGGCAACCCATGGCTTGCGACTCGATACTGGTGCGGCCAAAGGTCTCCGCGGTTGCCGAGGCGACCACCGCCACTTTCGCGAGAGCGAAGGCCGCGGGAATGTCGTCGCAGTGCCCGACGAGACGAGCGCGACCCTCAAGTCCGGCAGCCTTGATGTGTTGCTCAAGCTCCTCTCGATAGGCATCGCGCCCTTGCGCATCGCCAGCGAAGATAAAAATCGCCTCGCCGAGTTGATTTGCGGCCAGCATTCGCCGCGCCGCCTCGATGACATGGTTTTGGCCTTTCCAGCTTGTCAGCCGCGCCGCGTGCAGAACAACGGGCTGATCTTCTTGCACGCCCCAGCCTGTGCGGAGCCTGTCGAGGCGTGAGGGCTCGATCGACGCTTGCGCGAAATGCGAGGGGTCGATGCCGCGATAGATCACCCGCATGCCCTCCATCGGCACGTGATGACGCGCGGCGATCAGACGGGCTGTGTAGTGCGAGTTGGCGATGACGCGGTCGCCTCGCGCCATGACGCTGCTGTAGAGCGTCTTGAACGGTGCGCGGCTGCTATAGGCGCCGTGATAGGTGGTCACGAAGGGGCGCTTCGTCCACCGCGCGGCAAGAAACGTGCTCCAGGCCGGGGCCCGGCTCCGCGCATGAAGAAGCGTGACGTTGCGCGCCTCGACGATCTTCGCAAGCCGGCGTGCATTGGCCAGGATGGTGACGGGGTTCTTGCTCGCCACCGGCAGGGAAATGATCTCGCCGCCGGCGTCCGAGACGGCGGTTGCCATCCGCCCCCCTTCGAAATGATCTCGCCGCCGGCGTCCGAGACAGCGGTTGCCATCCGCCCCCCTTCGGTGGCAACCAAGGCCTTCGCGCCGGCGTGGGTGAGCGCTTGCGCGATTTCGACGGCCGATTGCTCGCTGCCCCCGGCATCGAGCCGCGGCACGACTTGCAATATGGTCACCTCTGCCATGATCCTCGTCTTTGGCGAAAAAACTGGAATGCGCCAGCGCTAATTAGGATGGACCAGCAAGAACCACAAATCCTCGAGATTGGCCAAGGCGCGAGACGGCGCCGTATCGCTTATCGCTTCGAGGCGGGCGCCGGCGAGACCAGCCCGGCCGTGGTTTGGCTGTCCGGCTTTCTGTCCGACATGACGAGCACCAAGGTCGGGGCCTTGAGCGACTGGGCGCGCGGCCAAGGCTACGCCATGCTCCGCTTCGACTATTCCGGCCACGGAGTCTCGGGAGGGGACATCCTGCAGGCTTGCGTCGGCGATTGGCTTGAAGAAGCCACCGCCATGCTCGCGCTTGCCGGCAATCGTCGCCTCATTCTCGTCGGCTCGTCGCTGGGAGGTTGGATCGCGCTTCTGCTGGCGCGCGCGCTGGCCAAAACGGGGGACAGTCGTCTCGCCGGTCTCGTGCTCATCGCGCCCGCCTGGGACATGACCGAGAAGCTGATGTGGGACAAGATGTCGGCCAAGACGCGCGCGGTCGTCGAGACCGAAGGCGTCTTCTATGCCCCGTCGAACTACGACGCGCCCTATCCGCTCACCAAGATTCTCATCGAGGAGGGCCGCAATCATCTTCTTGCGAGCGGCAACATCGAGGTGGGCGTGCCCGTGCGCATCCTACAAGGCACGCGCGACGAAGACGTGCCGTGGCAGCACGCGCTCGAACTGGTCGATCTCATCGCGGGCGACGATGTCGAGCTGACGCTTGTGAAGGACGGCGATCATCGCTTGTCGGGACCGGAAGATCTGCGCCGCTTGGAGCGCACCGTTGCGAGCCTGATCGAGCCGGTCAAGGTTTGAGCGCTGCCAATCCTTCGCGGTAGGTAGGGTAGCGCAGCTCGACGCCGAGCTCAGACTTGATGCGCGCGTTCCCGATACGCCGGCTGCCCTGATAGAAGGTGCGCGCCATGGGCGACATGTACATGTCGGCATCCTCGAAGTCGATCTCCGGCGGCGGCGCGACCCCAATCAATTCCGCCGCGTAGGCCACGACATCGCCGGGCGCCGCAGGCTCATCATCCGCGACGTTATAGATGGCGCCGCCGCGCGGCTGTGCCATTGACGCTTCGAGCACGCCCGCGATGTCCTCCACATGGATGCGGCTGAACACTTGTCCGTCCTTGTTGATGCGCCGCGCGGTGCCGGCCGCGAGCTTGTCGAACACGCTGCGCCCCGGACCGTAGATTCCCGCGAGACGAAACACATGGACCGGCACGCCGATCTCCTTGCCGAAGTCGAGCCAGGCTTGCTCGGCGTGCACGCGCGCCTCCGTGCGTGCGCTGTTGGGTTTCGGAGCTATCTCCTCGTCCGCCCAGTTCCCCTGCTGATCGCCATAGACGCCGACCGTGGAGAGATAGCCGATCCATTCAAGCGAGCCGAGCTTGGCGATCTCGTCGCCATAGCAGGCAAGCACCGGGTCGCCGTCGTGCCCTGGCGGGATCGAATGAAGCAGATGCGTCGTGCCTTCAAGCAGAGCGGGCAGCGCAGAATTATCCCTCGCGCCCCCGAAGCGTGTGGCCTCGTAGCCTTGGCCGCGGAGCTCGCCGATCTTCGGGGCCTCACGCGCCGTGCCGGCGACGGACCATCCATCGGCCGCAAGGCGCTTGGCGAGCTCTTGTGCCGAGAAGCCGAGACCGAACGCGAACAGGCGGCTCACGCGGCCACCTCCAACCATTCGCCGCGCACGGCAGGGTTGGGCTCTCGCGTGGCGAAGGACGCGCGCAACGCCGAGAGACGCTTTGGCGCGAGCCGCGACAACGCCCACACCGCCATGGCGCGCACCAGGGGAGACTCGTCGGAGAGCAGCGCCTCCACCTGCGGCACGAAAGACGCGTCGCGCGAATTGCCGGCGGCGATCAGCACATTGCGCACGAAGCGGTCGCGGCCCGTGCGCTTGATCGGCGTGCCGCGAAACCGCGCGCGGAACGCCGCATCGTCGAGGGCGAGCAGCTCTGCGAGCGGCGGATTGTCAGCCTCGTCGCGTATCGCGAGCTTCGTTTCATGTGAATCTTGCGCGAACTTGTTCCACGGGCACACGGCGAGACAATCGTCGCAGCCGTAAATGCGGTTGCCCATAGCGGCACGAAACCGCGGCGCGATATGCCCCTTGTGCTCGATGGTGAGATAGGAGATGCACGCTCGCGCGTCGATCTCGTACGGCGCGGTGAACGCGCCCGTGGGGCACGCATCGAGACAACGGCGGCAGGCGCCGCAATGATCTTCTTCCGGCGCGTCCGCATCGATCTCCGCCGTGGTGAAGATCGCGCCGAGAAACAACCAGGACCCGAGCTCCCGCGACACCAGATTGGTGTGCTTGCCTTGCCAGCCGAGTCCGGCTTTGGCCGCGAGCGGCTTTTCCATCACGGGTGCGGTGTCGACGAAGACCTTCACGTCGCCGCCGGCAAGGGCTTGAACCTCGCGGGCAAGCGGCTTCAGCTTCGCCTTGATCACGTCGTGATAGTCCGGGCGCTTGGCGTAGATCGAGATGGCGCCCCGCGACGGCTCATCGAGTACAGCCAGCGGGTCGCCTTCGGGCCCGTAATTCAGCCCGAGCAGAATCACGCTGCGCGCCTCGGGCCACAGGGCACGGGGGTCTTGCCGGCGGTCCGCCGTGTCGGCAAGCCATGCCATGTCGCCTTGGCGCTCCTCGGCGAGGAACCGGCCAAGCGCATCGCCCGCGCCTTCGGGCGCCTCCGCGGTCGTGAAGCGCACGGCATCGAAGCCCAATGCCTTGGCCTTCTCGGTGATTTGCGATTTCAGCTCTTGCGCCATGCCCACTTTCGGCTTGCGGGCGACCCTCAAAAATCGAGGTCGGCATAGGTCCCCGAAGGGACGAAGCCCGCAACGCGGTCTTGCAGCAGCGGCCGGAACGAGGGCCGCGATTTCACCAGCGCGTACCAATTCTTGGCCGGCTCGAATTCTTCCCACGGCACCTCGCCGAGATAGTCCAAGGCCGAGAGATGGGCTGCAGCGGCAAGGTCCGCGAAACTCATGGAATCGCCCGCAAGCCAACTCCGCGTCTCGGTGAGGTGACCGACATAGGTCAAATGATAGCGCAGATTGTCGTGGCCGGCCCGCATGGCTTCCATATTGGGTGAAGAGCTCTGGGGGCCGTAGCGCCGGAACACCTTCTCCACCACCAGGTAGTCCGTGACCTCCGCGTGAAACTTATCGTGGAACCAGTCGACCAGCCGCCGGACTTCGGCGCGCTCCGCGGGATCGCCCGGAAACGGTAGAAAGCCGCGAACGGGGCGCTCGTCCATGGTGTCGCCGAGATATTCGGAGATGGCGTAGGCGCCCGCGATCGGTCCGCCTTCCTCCGGAATGAAGACCGGCAAAGTGCCCGCGGGGTTCAACACCAGTAATTCCTGCCGCCACTCCCAGGGCTTCTCCTCGGTGAGCTCCGCCTCGATCCCGCACTCAGCGAGCGCCAGGCGAATTGACCTAGAGAAGGCGCATAGAGGATGGTGGAGGAGATTTGGCATCAATGGCGTCGGCGGCTATTCGGTCCGAATTGAATCGCGCGGGGCCAGAGCCTCGTATAGAACCTGCACGCACACCGAACAAGCCGCGTGACGAGGGGCCATGACGATAGAGCAGATCATCGTGATCGCGGTGGTGCAGGGGATCACCGAGTTCCTGCCCATATCGTCCTCCGGTCATCTGATTCTTGTTCCTTATATCCTGCATTGGCCCGACCAGGGGCAGTTCGTGGACGTCATGGTGCATGTCGGCACCTTATTTGCGATCCTCATCTATTTCTGGCGAGATGTCTGGCGCATCACACTCGGCGGCCTCGAGCTGTTCAAGGGCAAGGTCACCGACGAAGGCAAACTGGCCATCTACATCGTCCTGGCGACGATTCCGGCTGTCGCCTTCGGTCTCTTCCTCAAGAAGTTCGGCTTCAGCGCTCTTGATCGCAGCGTCGCCGTCGTGGCCTGGAACACGGTTCTTTATGGCTTGCTGATGCTGGTCGCCGATACGGTCGGGCCGCAGGTGCGGACCATCGAAAAGATGACCCTCGGCAGCGCCATGATTGTCGGCGTGGCGCAAGCGCTGGCCTTGATCCCCGGTACCAGCCGTTCCGGCGTCACCATGACGGCCGCGCGTTTCCTCGGCTTCACTCGCCCCGATTCGGCGCGTTTCTCGTTCCTGCTCGGCATTCCGGCCATTGCCGGCGCCGGCGTACTGACCGTGGGTGAGGCGCTGGCCGCCGGCGACACCATCACCATGGATGCGGTCTACTGCGCAGGCCTCACGTTTCTCGCGGGCCTTGCGGCCATCGCCTTCCTCATGGCGCTGGTCAAGCGGATCAGCTTCCTGCCCTTCGTGCTCTACCGGATGGTTCTGGGCGGCTTCCTGCTGGTCATGCTCTACAGCTGAGGCGCCGCGCGCGGAGCCTCACGCCTTGTAGACGGAAAACTGCCCGCGAGGCCGGAACTGCTCCAGATAGTCCGGCACCACGCTTGCCACCGCCACAGGCTCGATCTCCAAGCCCTGCAAGGTGCACCCGGTCTTGATCGCCGCCTCGCTCACCACGTTGTCGGTCTGAAGCAGCCGGACCTGGTCCACGGTAAGCGGCGGTGTTGGCAGCCATTGCAGAAATGCGCCTTGCAGCTTGGCGAGCCAGAACGGCAGTGGCACCAGCGCGCGGGATCGCATGGAATAGGCCAGCACGCGCTCCATCACCTCACGCATGGTGAGGATTTCCGGTCCGCCGAGCTCATAGGGCGCATCCGCGCCGTGCCGGCCCTGAAGCGCGGCAACGATCGACTGCGCCACGTCGCCTACGAAAACCGGCTGGAACTTGGTGTGGCCGCCACCGATCAGCGGCAGCACCGGCGAGATGCGCGCAAGCGCGGCAAAACGGTTGAAGAAATCGTCTTCCGGCCCAAACACCACGGACGGCCGGAAGATCGTCGCGCCGGGAAGGATGTCTTTTACCGCCGCTTCGCCCGCCGCCTTGCTGCGGGCATAGATGGAAGGCGAGTCCGGATCGGCGCCGATGGCCGAGACATGCACAAACATGCGCGCCCCGGCGGCCTTCGCCGCCTCCGCCACGTTCCGCGCGCCTTCGTCCTGCACGGACTTGAAGGTCTGCTTGCCGCCCGCGAACAGGATACCGACCAGATTGATGACGGCGTCCGCGTCCTCTGCCGCCGCGATCAACGAGTCCTTGTAGCGCACATTGGCCTGGACCGGCACGATCTGCCCCACGCCGCCGAGCGGCTGGAGATGGCCGGCGAGTTCTGGGCGCCGGACGGCGACCCGCATGCGCGCCCCGGTGCGTGCGATGGCCCGCACCACATGCCGCCCGAGGAAGCCGGAGCCGCCATAAATGGTCACCAGCGCCCTGTTATTGAGTGTAATGGCCACTTAGATGCCCCTTAACCTGACCCGCGCTATTGTGCACTTGCAGCAATACACGAGGGAAGGGCCGCCTTGAAGGCGCTTCTCCAAGCAATTGACAACGAGAAGCGCCAATCGTACCTCAACGCACTCAAGCCCAGGTGGCGGAACCGGTAGACGCGCTAGCTTCAGGTGCTAGTGCCCGAAAGGGCGTGGAAGTTCGAGTCTTCTCCTGGGCACCATCTCTGCTCGCCCCCGCGCAAAGCGGGGGGCTCTAGAATTTTGAGACACCCTTGAGCCAGCCACCGCCCGTCGAGCTTTACCAAGGCGATCTGCCGCCAGGCCGTTTTCGTGGCAACGCTATCGCCATCGACACCGAGACGCTGGGGCTCAATCCGCATCGCGACCGCCTTTGCCTCGTGCAGTTGTCTGATGGCGACGGCACCGCGGCGCTGGTGCAGGTCAAGGCCGGCCACGACGCCCCGGAGCTCAAGCGGCTGCTGGCAGACGAGAGCATCCTCAAGATTTTCCATTACGGCCGCTTCGATATCGCCGTGCTCAAGCATTTCCTCGGCGTCATGGCGGGGCCGGTCTATTGCACCAAGATCGCCTCGAAGCTGGCCCGCACCTATACCGACAAGCACGGCCTCAAGGATCTCTGCCGGGAGATCCTCGGCATCGAATTGTCCAAGCAGCAGCAATCCTCCGATTGGGGCGCGGCGGAGCTGACCTCAGAGCAGCTCAACTATGCGGCGAGCGATGTGCTATATCTGCACGCGCTGAAGGATCATCTCGACGCCATGCTGAAGCGGGAGGGCCGGGACCATCTCGCGCGCGCGTGTTTCGAATTCCTGCCGACGCGGGCCGAGCTCGATCTCGAAGGCTGGGCCGAGATGGACATCTTCGCCCATTAGTGCGGCCTAAGGTCCTGAGACTCCAAGGCTCTCGGTCGTAATCTGATCAAAGTCCTGCGGCTAGGTTAGGCTGGATGGCGAACAGCCGGGGGCCTTGCGAATTCGTTGGCGGATATTGATGGCATATGAGGCGAATCTCGCCGGGGCAGGCCGGCACCATACCGTGCGTACGCCCGCCGAGCGCGAGCGCGCCTTTGTGAAAGCCGAACGCCACAGCCGCCAGGTGCGGATTCTTCGCCGAGTCTTGCCGGTCGTCGGGCTCCTCGTCTTGGCCGTCTACTTCGTCTCCACGCGGCTCAACGTCACCGTCGGCGACGTCACCGCCAGCATCGACGGCATGGAGATCGCCGACGGAAGCTTGCGCATGCTGAATCCGACGCTCAAAGGCACCAACAAGAAAAACGGAGATTACGTCGTAAAGGCCGAGTACGCGGATCAGGACATTAAGAACCCCAACATCGTCAAACTCCACGCGATTCGGGCCGATATGTCCAACCCATCGGGCGGTTGGTCGAGAATGCAAGCCGTCCGCGGCAAGTTCGATAGCAAGACCGAGCGTCTCGTGATGAAGGACCACATCACGATCGCCACGAGCACCGGCGTCACCGGCGAACTCTCATATGCGACCCTTGACATGCCGACCCAGACGCTCAGATCGCACAACCCCGTCTCCTTCAAGCTGCCCAACGGTACCGTGAGGGCAAACGCGTTGACGTTGCGGTCGAAGGAAAACACGCTCGTTTTTCGCGGCAACGTGTCCGTCAAGCTCGCAAGTCCTCCGCAGTCCGCAAGTCCTCCGCAGTCCGCAAGTCCTCCGCAGTCCGCAACTCCGGCGGCGAAAGCCGGTGCTGCGCTATCCCGGGGGGCACCGATGAAGGAAGGCGATGACGCCAGCCGTGCGAGCGAAGGCCTAGCGGGCGCGCCATGAAGCGTTTTCCAGTCCTTTCGCTCTGTTTGGTGGCGTCCGGATTGGCAGCGGCCTCAGCCCTCCTTTGCGCGGTCCCAGCTGAGGCGCAGACCCTCAACAATGCTTTCGGCGGTCTGTCCGAAAGCTCTAACGAACCCATCGACGTCAAGTCCGATGTGCTTACGGTGTACACGGACGAGTATATCTTGTTCAGCGGCAACGTGAAGGCGGTGCAGGGCACCACGACCCTACGAGCAAGAGAGCTCAAGGTGCACTATCGCGGCGAGGGCAACGGCGCTGGCGCTGAGGCTGAAAGTGCGGAACAGCCGGCAGTCGGTGGAGGCGTCGTGCCGCCGGCCACCGGAGGGAGCGTAGCGCCGACAACCGCAAGCAGTCCTGGACCGACGACACCAAATTCAGACGAAGGCGCACCGGCAAGCTCGAACAAGCCGCCTGCGGAAGCGGCGGGCGAGGATAACACCCAGCGCACCATAGAGGATCCGATCGACATCCAATCGGACTGGTTACTCGTCCACGACAAGGAAAAGTATGCCCATTTCAAGGGCAATGTGCGCGTTGTCCGGGGCGACACGAAGCTGCGCTCCGAAGAGCTCAAAGTGAACTATTCCGGCGGTGACAGTCTCGCGGCGACGACCGAGGCGAGCGCGCGGCGACGACCGAGGCGAGCGCTAGCACGCCCACTCAGATCACGAAGATCGTGGCGAGGGGTAGTGTTCATGCGTTGCTCGGGCCGAGGGCAGCGAAGGATACCAAAACGGCCAAGCGGCCGGCCGAAACCGCCAGCGCGGGCACCAAGGTCGCCGACGCTAGGCCTCAAAGTGCGACGGCGCCAACCGGCGGACCCGTGGTGGCGAATAATGGTCCGGCGGTCTCGCAAGGCACCCCGCCAGCGACGAGCGAAAAAAGGGAAATCACCAGGCTAGAGGCGACGGGCGACGTGGTTATCGTGAGCGAAAAGGACGAGACCTCTACCAGCGATTGGGCAATCTACAACCTGCCTTCACAGCTCGTGACCATCGGTGGCAATGTGGTGTTATCGCAAGGTCAGAGTGTGCTAAAGGGTGACCGGCTTGTGATCGACCTAAGGACGGGCGAGAGCCGGTTCGAAAACACCGGAACGGCCGCGTCGGGCGGGCGCCGAATTCGTGCGCTTTTCATGCCCAAGGACGACG
>Ga0209587_1001060_pt1 | contig 13192 bp, 15 predicted proteins | sample NGEPerD_2_FD_184512 | JGI IMG/M metagenome (GOLD analysis project Ga0209587, IMG submission 184512) | Arctic peat soil microbial communities from the Barrow Environmental Observatory site, Barrow, Alaska, USA - NGEE PermafrostL1-D... | ecosystem: Environmental > Terrestrial > Soil > Wetlands >... | reverse complement strand
GTCGGCAGCATCGCCCACGGTGAGAACAGAGTGGACTCCGACGTCGATTGTATCTTCGTCTTCGATCAGTTGGACGAGCGAGTGGTCCCGGCGGAGTTCGTGTGGATTCCCCAGACCGGTTCCTATCACAGCATCTTCGAGGTCGAGGCGTCCGATGTGGGCGGTGTGCAGATCGATGCCTGGAGGGTGTCGACCGGAGAGTTCCGCGGCGGCGACTGGGACGAGGGGCTCAGGCACGACCTGGCATCCGCCATCGTGATCGCCGACAGGGGAGGGACGAGTAGCCTGCTCCTGCGGGAAAGGCTCCAATACCCCGATGCACTCAGGCAATGCCGCGTCGCCGAGCACTTCGGTCGGGCGGGGTACTATTCGGAGGAATGGCGCGTCCAGGAGTGGATCGGGCGCGGTGGCCTCGGAGGCGCCCACGACCAGCTCACTGCCGCTTTCGAGGAAGTCCTCAAGCTCCTGCACGCATACAACCGCGTCTGGCTGCCCTGGAGGTACCGGTGGCTGGTCTCGGCTCGGAAGCTCGCCTGGCTGCCCGACGGTTTCCACGATAGCGTGCAGACGATCGCAACCAGCGTATCGCAGTCACAGGAGAGTCTCGTGCGGCGGAGAGTGGCCGTGACGCGGTTGCTCGACACGATCGGGGTGAGACTCGAGGCCGAGGGGCTCGTGGCGGAGCCGGGTGAGGCCTTTCGAGCGACCCATCCGGGGTTGGGATACGGGCACAATATGGAGGCATGGAGCCAAGGACACCGGGAGATACTGAAAGAGAGGCGCGGTCGGACGTGAGCGGATGCGGGATGCGCCGGATCTGGCGGATAGTGTTTCGCCTCTGGTGATCGACTCCAGTCGCCCGCTGATGGGTGCCGACCGTTGATTGCACGATGCACATCGATGGCGTTCCGCACTGATCGATCACGGCCTACCGCGACATTTTCGCGATGTCATTCGCGAACCGAACCTCCGAATCGTCCTCCGGCTGGTAGTCGATCACTTTTCGCGCATTCGTGATGCTCCAGAATGTGCGGGCATTGTTCGAGACCCCGTAGAAGATGTGGAACGGCACGCCGAAGTCGTCTACGATATCCGGCGTGTCGACGGATTTGCGGAAGAGTTGCCGCAGGTCACGCTCGCTGATGTAGCCGGTGATATCGCGAAGGTACCGCGCCACCGGCTGGCCCTCGAATTCACTGGCGTCGATCTCTCGCGGCGCGACGATCCGGATCATGATGACTTCAAGCTTCCTTCCCAGGGATCCACAGGCATAGAGAAATCCGAGCGACTCATAGGCGGCCTTGGCCCATCCGTAAAAGCTGTCCGGTCTGGGATAGTCCTCCGGGGTGACGCGATCTCGCAATCCGGCGTAATACGGCTGCTCGTACCATTTCGCGGCCTGGTTGGTGCTGGCGGCGACCACGCGCCGGACGCCGGTGCTGAGGGCCACGTCGTACACGCGCTGCATCATGTCGACATTCTTGCGCTCATCTTCATAGACCGTGTCGGGATCCGGGCGGATATAGCCGGTGTGAATGACGGTGTCGACACCCTCGAACAATGGCGCAAGTTTCGAGGGATCATCATTCAGCACGTCGACGATTTCGACATCGGGCACCACGTCTCCATCTCGATTTCGGTCCCTGACATCAACCAGGCGGAGATCGTAGCGATCCCGCAGCTCAGGGAGAAGCTGTCCCGCGATGTACCCGGTTGCTCCGGTGAGAAGGACGCGTTTTCGTTGGGAGTCCATGGAACATCTTCTCCTTGTATCCACGGTGATACCGTGCATGTCGCACGTTTTCATTCAGGGTACCAGTTCGAGGGGCGTGAATGCACGGAAGAGCATGGTCCCGCCCCTCCGTGCTGGGGATCATTGAGAAGACGCGATCTTGTTTGCTCAAGTTGGGATTTGCGGGTCATTGCACATGTGTCCACTGTGGGCCGATGAGTTTCGCGACGCCCGGTCCGGACGGTACCGTCCGGACCGGGCGTCATGTGAACGCACCAGTGGAAACAGGTGGCCGGCTAGTCGACCACAAGCGTTCCGACCATGCCTTCCTCGACGTGACCGCCAAACGTGCAAATGAACTCGTAGTTACCGGCCTCGTCCGGCGCCACAAACGTGACCGTCGCCGATTCTCCCGCGCTCACCGAGCTGGTGCCGGTTTCCACGACGGGAATGGTGAGCGTATGCGGAATTGACCCGATGTTGGTAAACGTGAGTGTCACCTTCGTCCCTGCCCGCACGCGCAACTCGGCCGGGTCGAAGAGAAACTCGCCTCCGGATACGGTCAGCGACGCGCTGTCCGCAGCTGGCGTCGCCAATGTGTCACCACACTCCGGAGGCGGAGTGGGCGAGAAGTCGCGATCCACACCGGGTTCAACCTGGCGTCCATCGAAAGCTTCATAACTGTCAGTGGCGACCCAGAGCAACCAATACCCGACCTGACCGGGGCTGCTGCCGTGCCCTTCACCATACGACGGCGCGTGCGTCTGGTGGAAGTGCGGAAAGTCTTCCGTCGGTTGCGACTCCAGGCAGAAGGTGCCGGGGACAGTGATACCAACGTCCAGGAGCTTCGTCGCCTCCGCGGGGTTCGAGCTGTCGAACTGGAGAAGGATCGTGACGTCTTCGTTGATCCACTTGTGGAACCGGGGCGCGGTCTGACCCCCGGTCAGGATGTTGTCATTGAAGATGCCGGTGAGTTCAACGATCTCGTTCGATGTCAGCGCGTCGGCGTCAGCCGGACTGAAGTTCACTTCCGGGATGTCCGACCCGCACGCGGGTGGCGGCAATGGCGAGAACTCATAGTCGACGCCCGGTTCGACCAGACGTCCGTCCCGCGCCTCGAACGTATCGGTGGCCACCCAGGTCAGCCAATACCCCTGATCTCCGGGCTTACTCCCATGGCCTTCGGGATAGCTCGGCGCCTCGTATTTGTGGAAATGCGTGAACGACCGGTCCGGCTGCGTTTCGGCGCAGAAGACCCCCTTGACGCCGATACCGACGTACTTGATCGCAGTCGCCAGCGACAGGTCAGAATCATCGAGCTGGAGAAAGATGAAGACAGAGTCGTTCACCCAGCGCGAGATCCTGGGTGCGGTCTGCCCGCCGGTGAATACTTCGTCGCCGAATTGCGCGGTGATCTCCTCGAGCTCCTCCGGTGTGAGATAGAGTCCTGTCGGTTCGGACTGCGCGGCACGTGCTGTAGCAGCCGTGATCGACGCAATGACGAACATGCACGCAAACAGAACGCGGAAGACCCGGTGATCGATTGCCATGTGAATCACATTGCACCATCCCTCATGAACGTTGACCATCACCCGGACCAGTACGGCCGCCTGTGGCGCCAAAGATGGTGGCCCAACCCGTAACCGAGCGAAGGTTGACTTGATTCTGCCGTTCGTCGACGACCTGGAGCGGCCCTCCGCCGCGCGTACGGCCACCCGGTTTTTGCTAGTGTGGCCGCAGACCGTTACTCATACATATGCGGTACGATGCTGATTGGATCCCAAGCGCTCCGTCGCTGACGCTTGCATCGTAAGGTCGCAAAAAAGCGTGGGTCGGTGTCAGGGTCCGGCCTCCAGGTGGCGGAGTATCTCGGTGCCCCGCGCGCGGGTGCCACCGGCCGGTTGGAGTGTCACGAACGCCGTGGAGAAGGTCGGCCCGGGCTGGTCTGCAGTGTAGAGCAGGATGCCGAAGCCAGCCTCATCGACTGTAAGCTCCCCGGCGAAGACCGTGTGCCCGTCGGATTGCAACCAGACGTGAAATGTGCCGCCTTCGGGCGCGTCGGGGAGGCGACCCGCCATCACCACCACATAGGGCATGCCGGGCCGCGTGAACACCTTTCCATAGGATGTCGAGTCAGGCTGCCGCGCCGTGAGGAAGAGACGATCGGTATCATCGAACCCAATGACTTCGAAGACAAGCTCCTGCTGCCCCACTACGTCACCAAGTAGATCGACATACTCGGCTCGCAGGTCCCGCTCCCGATCCAGCGCATCCGCCAGGCGCAATCCCCATAACAGGGACACCACGAGCAGGATGAGCGGCGCGCCCGTGGCCAGCAGACGCCACGGGCCCTGCCATCTTTGCTTGGGCTTCGGGCCATCGGGGCGGGTGGCGATCCCACCGGATGCCGGGTGGATGGATGGCGCTGGCGCGCTCGATCTCTCGGTGACCGTCTGGAGAACGTGCTTCCTGACTTCGTCTGGCACCGTCATCGGATGTGCCACGGCCAGTGCCTCTGGGAACACGGCAGCGATCTCCACCAGCGATGCGGCCTCTCGCCGGCATGCGTCGCACGTTGCCAGGTGGCGCATGATGTCATCACGCTCGTCTGGTTCGAGGGCATCTAGGGCGTATGCGTCGAGTCGTTCCCGGATTCGCTTACAGTCCATCTGTCAACCGTGCCTTCGTTGCTGGCGAAATCGAATCATCCTCGTCGATGCGGCCCACGTCGAGACCTGACCGCTGACCCGGAGCCAGCGCGCGGCGCAGTTTCTGCATGCCAAGGCTCGTCCGTTTCTTGACGGTGCCCAACGGTATGTCCAGATACCGAGCGATGGCGGACTGGCTCAAGCCCCCGAAGTAGGCCAGGACAAGCACTCGACGCTGCTCGGCGGGCAGGCCGCTGAGCTCGGCGGCAAGTACCTTCGACTGATCGCTCAGCCAGGCATGCTGCTCGACATCGACCGACGTATCAGGAGTCCGTGAGAGAATGTGGTCGATGGTCTCGCTCGTTTGTGCGCGCTTTTGTTGTGACCGGTTGCGGAGCTCGCGGATAACGCGGTTGCGCGCCACCGTCATGAACCAGCCCCTGAAGGTGCCGCGTGACGCGTCATACTGATCAGCCTTGAGCCACAGCTGAAGGAAGACCTCCTGGACGATCTCGTCGGCATCAGTGGCACCAAGCAGGTGCGCGGCCATGGAGTAGATCGATGTGACGTATCTATCGTAAATCACTGTAAACGCAGTGACATCCCCCGTCGAGACCAGACGCGCCAGTATGGCGTCTTCCTGGGTTGATGCCGGTATTTCCCCGTTGTCGTTCAAGATCGGAACTCCGCATCGCGCCCCGATGGAACGGGCTCTCGCGATTGACATGTCACCGCCTATGTGTTCAGTATGCTGTGAAGTTGAGTTTGGATCCCTGTGCTGTGCCAGCGTGCGCGATCGCTTTGCGTATGTACTTTTGCCTCCGCAGGTCACCGGTGAGTCCAAGCCGCGGAACGGCAGTCCGGTTGTCAGGAGAATCCCAATGGTGAACACCGTCCGCATCGTGATTGACACGGATTTCCGCATCGGCGAGGTCGATCCACGCCTCTACGGCTCGTTCATCGAGCACATGGGGCGCTGCGTCTACGAAGGGATCTACGAACCGGACCATCCGACCGCCGATAAGGCCGGTTTTCGTCAGGATGTGCTGGAGCTGGTTCGCGAGTTGAACGTGCCGTTCATTCGCTATCCGGGTGGAAACTTCGTTTCCGGCTACAACTGGGAGGATGGCGTCGGACCAGTCGAAGATCGACCGCGACGCCTCGACCTGGCGTGGAAATCCACCGAGTCCAATCAGGTCGGCGCCAATGAGTTCGCGGCCTGGGCGAAACGTGCCGGCGCCGAGGTCAACATGGCGGTCAACCTCGGCACGCGGGATATCGACGCCGCGCGTAACCTGCTTGAGTACTGCAATCATCCGAGTGGAAGCTACTGGAGCGATCTCCGGCGGTCGCATGGAGTGGAAGAACCGCATGCGTTCCGCACGTGGTGCTTGGGCAACGAGATGGACGGTCCCTGGCAAATCGGTCACAAAACCGCTGATGAATACGGGCGACTGGCGACGCAGACCGCAACGGCCATGAAGTGGGTTGACCCGTCCATCGAACTTGTCGCCTGCGGCAGCTCCAATTCGAGGATGCCGACATATCCCCAGTGGGAGGCGACCGTGCTTGAGCACACCTACGAGCACGTCGACTACATCTCCCTCCATACCTACTACGGCAATGCGGCGGACGATCTGGGTACCTACCTGGCGATGTCGATCGACATGGACACCTACATCGAAACCGTGGCTGGCGTGTGCGATTTCGTCAGGGCCAAGAAGCGCAGCAAAAAGCAGGTGAACATCGCTTTCGACGAGTGGAACGTCTGGCACCGGACGCGGGAGAGTGACCGGGAAACGAAGGAGAAACGACCATGGCAGGTCGCGCCGCACCTGGCGGAGGAGCCGTATTCGCTTGAGGATGCCCTCGTTGTCGGGTGCATGCTGATCTCGCTGCTGCGGCATGCCGATCGGGTGAAGATCGCCTGCCTGGCCCAACTGGTGAACGTGCTGGCGCCGATCTCGACTGAAACTGGCGGTGGTGTCTGGAAGCAGTCGATCTTTTATCCATACCTGCACGCATCCCGGTTCGGACGCGGAGTCGCGCTGGATGTGCAGGTTGCCTCGCCACAGTACGACAACATGAGGTTCGGCGGCGTGCCGTTACTTGAGGCGATCGCGACGCTCGACGACGAGCGAGAAGAGCTGACGATCTTCGCAGTCAACAGGGACCAGGCTGGACCGCTTCCGATTGAAGGCGATCTCCGGTGCCTGCCTGGCTTTCAGGTGGTGGAGCACCTGGTGCTTGAACACGATGACAGGAAGGCACGCAATACGATCGAGCAGCCCAGCGCGGTGGCGCCGCACAATCGTGGAGATGCATCGCTCGACGGTGGGACGCTCAGCGCAACGCTGCCGAAGCTGTCGTGGAATGTGATCCGCCTCGCCCGAATCCATGAGTGATACGGTTCCGCGGTGCCGTTCACGGAGCTATGACTGGCGCCGATGCCGGCAGTTCGAGCCAATACCGAGAAGTGAAGCCGGAGATCATGCATGCACAAGCCAGCCTCCATTGCCGGCATCGCCGCGGGCGCCGGTTCGGGCGAAATCGAGGGGTACCAGGTCGGCTCAAATGTCTCGATCATCATTGTGGAACACACCGCCATCGGAGCGGGACCGGCCATGCATTCCCATCCCTATCCCGAAACGTTCGTGGTGCTGGAAGGCAATGTCGAGTTCAACGTCGGTGGTGAGCGAATCACCATGTCGGCGGGATCGGTGCTCGTCGCCCCAGCCGGAATTCCGCACCGGTTTGCGAACCTCGGGCCGGGACGATTGCGCCAGGTCGACATTCACGGCTCGGATCGGTTCATTACGGATTGGCTCGATACCTGAAGCGGGTACTCGCGTCGTCAGGCGCCGGAGCGATCCCGAACGCCCAGATCGTTAACCTGATGCAGGCTGGGCCATCGCTGTACCTCCCCGGAGATATTGCGCGAACCATGCGAGGGCATCCTCCCATGCCGCCAGCGCCTGCTCGCGGTTGTAACGCTGACTGGTGTCATTGTGGAAGGCGTGTTGGGTGCCGGGATAGACGTTGATCTCAAACGTCACATTGGCTTCTTCCAGCGCCGCAACGAGCTCGTCGCGACCTTCGTTGGCAAAATCGTTTGGGTCGTCGGAGTAGACACCGAGGATGGCGGCCTGGATATTCGAGACGGCTTCCAACGGCGGAGGTGGTCCATAAAACGGAACCGCGGCCGTGAGCTCGGCAATCTCCGTCGCCGCTCGCCAAGTGATGCCGCCACCAAAGCAGAAGCCATTCATGCCGATGCGCGAGGAGTCGACCTCAGGCCGGCCCGAATAGTACGTGATGGCTGCCTGGAAATCGGCGACGTGGCGGCTCGGGTCTCCGTCAGTCAGGATCGCCGGGATCTCCGACGGATCCTCGACCGCGGCGGTACCGCCCTGGCGGCTGAGCAGATCGACGGCACAGGCAGTGTAGCCGCTGGTTGCAAACCGGCGCGTAACATCCCTGATGTGATCGGTCAACCCGCGATTCTCGTGACAAACGAGGATCAGGGGGTAGAGCCCACTGCCAACAGGTGTAGCGCTGCCGGACGGCTTCAATTCGCCCGATGGTGCGGCTTCATAGGCCATGACGGTTTCATCGTCCGCTCCGGGAAAGGTGATCTCCGACGTGACGACACGTGAGTCGTCGGGGGCGACGGATATCGGGCTTTGTGGCCCGTCGGGCGGCGGCGGTGTGGCGCCCTGGGCTCCGGCGGGATTGACGCCCAACGTGGTGAGGACTGTCGCGGCCGTCGCGACGCCGCCGGTGATGTGAAGCACTCGGCTGAGCATGTCCCTGCGAGAAAGGTGCCCGTCTTCGTAATCCTCGACGAACTCATGCACGAGATAGCGTTGCATCGGGTTGAGTTGCTCCAGGGGTGACATGTGGAACCTCCTTCACGATAATCACCGCGCTACACCTGACTGGGATATACGACGCGGCCGCGGCAAAGGATGCATGGAGACTGGCCTTAACGTGTCGCGAAGGGGCGCTCCGCCCGACAGTCAACCATCGAGCGCGACATTTTGCTGGTGCGTCGCTCATGGTTGGCCTCCCTCCGTCCTGGGCGCGTCGGGATCAGGGCCCCATTCCTGCCAGGAACCGGTGTACAGCGCGACATCCTCATAGCCGATCAGGTGGAGCGTGAACGCCGTCACCGCTGAGCGCACGCCGGAAGAACAATAGGGAATGATGCGCTTATCCGGGGTCGCGCCAATCGCTTCATACATCGCTCGCAACTCGCCAGGCGGTTTCCAGAACCGAGGCGGTTCCGGCAGCGCATTCAGCGGGTAGTTGAGGTTGACCGCGCCGGGGATGTGGCCCTCGGCGTATTCGTCTGGCGTTCTCGCATCGACGATGACGACATCAGGGTCGTCGAGACTCGCCATCACCTCGTCCATCTGCGCGAGAACGTCAGGCCGCGGCACTCCCTGATACACAGCTGTACCGGATGTGGCTGAAACGCTTGGACCGGAGCCGGCCTGATTGCCTGCTTGCCGCCATGCGGGAAGTCCGCCGTTTAGCACCCGGACATCGCTATGACCGAGGTATCGAAGAATCCACCAAAGGCGGGCAGCGAACAGTGATCCGCCATCGTAGACGACCACGGTACTGTCACGGGCGATACCGAGATTGGCAAGCGTCCGTTCCAGGGAGGCTCGCCAGCTTGCAATCGAGGCATCAGAGGTATCGACCACTTCCAGCGCGGGCCAGTCGACCTGCACCGATCCTGGAATGTGCCCTTGGGCGAAGTCTTCGGCGGGCATCAGGGCAACGATCACGAGTGACGGTTCTCCCTGCCTGGCATTCAACCAATCCGGATCGACCAGCGAGTCCGGAGCCGCATATCCAGTATCCTCACGCGCTGGCGTTGCCGCCGGTGTTCCCCCCGCGAAGGTGGTGCGGGCAAATCCAGGCGTGACGGACAGGGCCACGGTCGCCGACACGGCACCACCGACCAGCGATCGCCGCGAGTACTTTGGTTTCGATGAGCACGATTGATGGCGCATCAGGCTGACATCCTTCTCCTACGGTTTTCGGGCGATCAGTAGTGGAACGGTGGTAGGTGCCCCTCTAGTTTAGTCAAGCGGTGGCGGCGGGGTTGGCGGGTTTGTACATGGTGCGATCGCGCAGCATGGCATAGAGCACGTCCACGCGCCGCCGGGTCAGCGCGAGGAGGGCCTGGACGTGGCCCATCCCTTCGCCCTTCTTGCGGTCAAGTAGCGCCGGTCGGTGCGCAGCGAGGCAAATGCCGCCATATACCAGGCCTGCCGCAAGGGCTTGTTGCCGTGCCGGTTGCGGATCTGGTGCTTCAGCGAGGTGCCCGATTGTTTGGTGACGGGCGCCACCCCGGCGTAGGATGCCAACTGCGCCGCCGAGGCGAAGACCTTGCCATCGAGCTCCACCACCGTGCGGGCCACCGTCCTGGTGTGAAAGCCGGACAGGGACATGAGGATCGCGGTATCCGGGTGCGCGGCGAGCAGCTGTGTCATCTCGACCTGGACCGCGGCGCGCTGGCGGCGCAGCAGCTGGAGCTGTTCCACCAGGAGCGGGAGCACGCGCGCCAGCCCGGCACTGCTGTCCAGCTCCATCGTCTGCTGCGCCAGGGCGGCTTGCACATCGGCGGCAAGCTGGGCGGCACGGCGCGACCCGCGGCGGGCCAGGAACCGCGTCATCCGGGTTCGTCCCAACCGGCGCAAGGCCGCCGCGGTGGGGTATTTCTCCAGCAGCTCCGGCACCCCGGCATTGGTCAAGCGTGGGCCAATGACGCGCTCCAGCGCCGGCATGGCGCTCGTCAGCAGTCCGCGGATGCGGTTCTTGCCAGCGACCAGCTGCTTCACCAGGTCATCATCCACCCCACACACCACGCGCAGCTCGGCCACCACCGGACTGGGGGCGGTCAACGGCCGCACCGCATGGGGCATGCTGCGTGCGGTCTCGGCGATGATGCGGGCGTCGCGCACATCGGTCTTGGCCTGGCCGGCGAAGGTCTCGGCCACATGCCGCATCCGCCGTCCCGGCAGGTACACCACCGGCAGCCCCTGCGCCTGCGCCACCGCCACGGTGAGCGCGCCGATCGAGCCCGGCTGGTCCACGCACACCACCGGCGCGCCGATCGCCCTTGCGGCCTGGAAGATCGCCACCAGCGCCGCTTCGTCATTGGCCACGGGCTGATCGAGCACGGACGCCCCGGCCGTATCCAGGCCCACCACATGATGGCGCGCCTTGCCACTATCAATGCCAACAAAGACTGATGGTTCCATGGCGACCTCCGGGTCGTGGTACCCTGCGAGTGGCGCCTGTCAGCAGGCACGGTACCGTGCCATGGGGCAGTCCCCTCTCAGCGATCAGCGCCACCCGACGATGCCGGCGACAGCACCTACGACGTCATTCCGACAGGCGGACCGAGTCATACCGGCATCGGCAGGAAGGACGATCAGGGACACGCCCCTGATCGTCCTTCTACTGTACCGGGCGGACCCGCGCAGCGGTTGTCCGCCCAGTGGTCGCGCAGCGGCCACAATAGGCGGTGGATGTCCTACCGAGTGGCATGCAATCATCCTGCAAATCGCTCTAGGAATTGTCGGAGGTGATTCCCTCCGAGTCTCGACCCGTAGACGAGACAAAACAGCGATGGATCGCTGGGAGGGTATCACCATGGACGATAGCACGATCCCCGCCGTGCTGGCGGAGCTGATCGACCTGCCCGCGGGCTGCGCGACACCACGGAGCTGGACCTGGCCTCCGCGGAAGCAACCACCCTGACCTGCGTGCGGGACCTGGTCAGCCGGGTGCTGGAAGCGAGGATCACGGCGCGAGGCGCGGGCCAGCAGCAAGGCGGTCCCACCTGCGCCTACGGTCGCGAATCACTTCGACGAGACGCCGCACCTTTACACGTCCACATTCGGCGTTATCGACGTGCCGTACTGACTCGTCAACCAACCAATCTCGTCAGCAGTCGTGTCGAATACGAGCACTCTCGAGCTCTTGCCCGTGGCCGCCTCAGTTCGCTCCCCAACAATCTGACCATATGTACGTGCATCCAGGACGTCGTCCGGGATACCAACACGTTCGAGCAGCAACTCAAGCGAATTCGGACTTGTCGTTTCAAACTCGAGATACGGTCCAACTGGGGGTGGGAAGAGGTCGAGACAGGCCTCCCAAGACGAGCCTGACAGCTCGCCCTTCAAGATGACTCGTCGCTTTTCGACCAATGAGCGGATTGCCAGGCTCCCGCATGACTTAGCGAGGCGACTCCACCACTCAGCAAGCGTTCCTGGAGGGTTGAGAACTGGCAGAGTCAATCCCGTTCGCGAGTAAACGTCGCGGCAAATGAGCTCGCTGGTTTGACGTGCATGTTCCGTGTCGCCCCCAATGAACTCGATTTCCGTATGTTCCTGGAACCATCGAGCCCGAGGAGTGGCATTAGGCGACACCTTGAGTGTCACCAGTATTCGACTATCGGTGTTGGACTTGACTCTTCGGTACCGCAGGAGTAGGCCTGCGTTGCGCATGGCGAAGTCGCCTGTGTCAAGCACGAGGTCAATCTCTTCTCTTGCGTCGTGAAGATGTGCACCCAGGCGGGCCAGTGAGTGCAACATTTCGAGTGAAAAAGCGGTGGATGCCAGAGGAATTTTGACTTCGCATTCACGCATTTAGCTCCTCCTGTTTGCCTCGACGCGAGCTATTTGGTGTCGAAGTGTAGTGAGATTGGTCCAAGAGAGCCGGCATTGCTTCATGAGCAATATCAACCATGTCCAGAAATAGTGGTGAATTAAACAACTCCCTCAGTGCGCGGGTAGTTTTGACAATGTTGAGTTTGAATGCCGAGCGGGCAGCGGTGGACGAACCAATCGAAGGACTGCTCCGCATGTCCCGCAAACGTTGCGGCGTTGCGACGCCAGTCTGCAATGCCGCGCGCCATGCAACCACACTGACGCTCGAAGAGGCGTGACCGGCGGCGGTGGCAGCGACACATTTCGTCTCGTACTCAGTGCAGCGCCATCAAATCCGTGAAAACACTTGAAACGTGCCCGCCAGTGTAACTGACGTGTGCTGAGCGAAATAACACAGGAATGGCCACTCGTGTGAGTGACCATTGTGCTTGGTTCCATGGGCGTTTCGTGGAGCGGGAGACCGGACTCGAACCGGCGACAATCTGCTTGGAAGGCAGACACTCTACCAACTGAGTTACTCCCGCAATGGTAATGTTTCCTGATCTTCCCGGTCGGGGTGAGAGGACTCGAACCTCCGACCTCAGCGTCCCAAACGCCGCGCGCTACCGACTGCGCCACACCCCGAGGTTCAGCCCAAGGCGGTGGACCTCCGGCGAGGAAGTATAGGAGTTCCTTCCACGCCTCGTCAACTGCTTGTGGGAATAAGATGGGGCGTCGATTCTAACTGCCGCATCCGTCACGCGGTGACTGCCTGTCACGCATCGGCGGGGGGCATCGCCGGTCGGCACGATACGGGTTCGATGTGGCGGCGCTGATGGCGCTGTGGCGGGCGGCTGGTGACGTGCCCGATAGGCGAGCTGCTGACAGGCGTGGGAGCAGTAGTGCTGTCTCGGGTCTACCGTCTCGACAGGCTCGCCACAGCCGCTACAGCGACGCTGCTGAGGCATCTCAGGCGGCACTGGCGCATCCTGTACCAACGCGGCAAGAAATCGACGGGGGTCGCCGGTGTCGAGAAAGCGACAACATCAGTATACCGTGACTCGAACACCTGTTCGCATCAGCCGCCAGTGCCGTCACCAGCGGGTATTGCCGGCGTTCCCCCCGAAATCGGTGTCGCGGAG
>Ga0209587_1001059_pt1 | contig 13196 bp, 17 predicted proteins | sample NGEPerD_2_FD_184512 | JGI IMG/M metagenome (GOLD analysis project Ga0209587, IMG submission 184512) | Arctic peat soil microbial communities from the Barrow Environmental Observatory site, Barrow, Alaska, USA - NGEE PermafrostL1-D... | ecosystem: Environmental > Terrestrial > Soil > Wetlands >... | reverse complement strand
ATTGCACCGGGGCTATACCGGTGTTCACAACTCTGGCGACGGTGACAAGGGCGTGGCCGAAGTAGGAGTCCACCCCCCCTATACGATGGCTACATCATCAAACCCGTGCGTCTTAACCTGCTACTGGACACTATCGCTCGCGTACTGGAGCTGGAATGGCGGTTCGAAAAAAGTGCCGAACCGCTGCCCCCCTACCCGAGCCCGGTGTTCTGCCGCTTCCAGACATAGCGCACCGACTAACACTCGCGAGCCTGGCTCGAATAGGCCATCGTCAGGGGCTTATGGAATCCCTGCACAGGCTGAAACACAGCGGTGAGGCTGACGAGCGCTTTACTCTTGAGCTGACAGGTCTCACCAATGACTTCCAGTTTGAGAAAATTCTTGAACTCCTTAAGGTAGCCGAACATGAAACCTCATGATGACCGGAAAACCGTTGTAATGGTCGTGGATGACGCGATTGACTCCATCCGAATGATCAGCGATGCGCTCGCAGAATGGCTCAGCCACAACCTGGAGCCAGGGCACCAGATGCCTATACATGCTCTGGACGTCCAACACTCGGTAGAATATCTGGCATTGGTGGATGCTCGGGAGTACGTGCTTCGGCTGAAAACACCGCAGAACCAATTGCTGGCCACACAATAACTGTACCCACGCATTCCTATAATCACTAGACCCGAATAAGCGGCAAATCATCGTCACTGCCCAACCGGCGCACTTCACGCAACAGCTCATCACCATCAGCAAGACCCAGCTGCAAAACGTTGCGGAAGCTTTGGGTGATGCGGACAGAGTACCCAAGATCGTGCATTAACGAGCTGGCTTGCAAGTTATTCAACTGGCCTTTGCGCACGTCGCTGAAGATTCGATGCCGGAAGCCGGAATCAAACTTTGCCGCTTCGCCATCAACCCAGTCCAAGCGATTGCGCCACACGTCATCCGGCACTTCCAGGCTGCTGACCTCACGCACCTGCCTTAGCACCCACAAAAGATGTCGGCGCAGCTCCATATAGTGTTCATGGGCGAGCGAGCGTTCGTCGCGCAGGTAACGTCCCAGGTTTTTCTGCAGCGCCTTTGCATCTTTCACCGCATCCACCAGCTGCAATGCAGCCACTTGGCAGGTCATCCAGAATTGCTGGTGAGCCTCATCTTTGGTGGTATCCAGCCGGCTCATAAAGCCCAGCAAATCGGAATAGACCACTTTGATATGGCGGCGATACAAATCTTCAATATCCAGCCCTTCAGAATCATCCGGCCGCGCGTTCAATCGGGCTTCATCCACTTCCCGCGAGATCAGTTGCTCAACGGGCTGATACAGCGCGTGACAGATTACTTCAAGACTCAGCCGGCCAAGGTGCTGCAACTCCTGGACAACAGCCCGGGAAGCTGTGTCAACCGATGCCAGCGCCGCCTCGTTCAGATAGCGTGCATGGCTCTCTGGCAGCTCTCGCTGTTCCACAGAATTCCGTGGGCCGATAGCGGCATCCGTAATCAAAACAGCAGGCTCTGCGCGATCCGGTAAAACCCGGCGCAATCCGCGTTCCAGCTGTTTCTGCCAAGGCCAGAACAGCAGTACGCCAATCACGTTAAACAGCGTCTGGAACATGGCCAGCTGCAACAGTGTGTTATCTCCTGCGCCAAACGCGGTCATCAAAATCTGAGAGATCCAGGTAAGCGGCGACAGCAACAGAAAGGTAACGGCGCCCGTGAGTATATTGAAGAGCGCGTGCACAAGCGCCAGCCGCTGCCCGCTGCGGTTACCCCCCAGCCAGCCAATAATGGCCGTGGTAATGCTGCTACCAATATTGCCGCCAATTGCGATGGCAATACCCTGCCACAGCTCTATCTGACCGCCAGCCAATGCGGCAAGGACAAGCATGAGGGTGGCGTGACTGGACTGCAGAATCGCCGTTAATACCAGGCCGATAGCAACAAAGCTGAGCTGAACCATGAAGCTGCTGTCCATGGGGCCGGCAAGATCTATTACGCTGCCAAACTCGGTGAAACCACCTTTGATCTGGTCAATGCCCAAAAATATGAAGGCTATGCCCAGAACAATGCGACCAAAGGCTTTACCTTTCGGGGAGCTGAAACCGGCGAGTACGCCGAACACCAACAACGACAATGCCAGCGGGCTCAGGCTGAAATCCTGACCGGCCGCCGCAAGCAGCCAGATGCCACCGCTGGTGCCCAGATTAATGCCCAGCAAAATGGAGATACCACCCGCGAGGTGAATCAGCCCGGTACTGATGAACGCGATGGTTAACAAGGACATCAAGGTAGTCGACTGCAATATCATGGTGCCGCCCACACCAAACATCAGCCCTTTGAAAGGCGTGGCTGTGCTGCGCTCAAGGAGCTGCTCCAGCCGGCTTCCCGCAAGATCCTTCAGACCTTCTTCAAGGCATTGCATGCCAAACAGAAACAAAGCCAGACCGGCACACAGCTGCAACCAGCCAGTGCTGTACCAGAAGCTTACCGACAATATCACCAGCGCAAACACTGGTAGTACAAACGATTTCATTCTAGCCATTTACGCAAAATCCGGAGTTGGCGCCATCACGGCAGCATTTCGATAACCATACCAGAAGCGGAACAAATCCAATTCACTCAATTCACGCTAGACTGGTCGGTATGAATAACCGATATGCGGTGGTAATCATTTGAAAAAGCTACTCCTGATTTGTGGCATGGCCCTGCTGATGGCGGCCGTTTTCAGCACTATAGCCCAGCCAGTTCCTATTGAGCAGAAACTGATCAACATTCAGGCCCGCGATGTGCTCGGTGATTTTCCCGGCATTGAGCAGGAGTCTGTTGAAATCCAGGCGATACTGCTGGATATGTCAGACGACCCTATGCTGCTTTTGAAAGCTCAGACAGCGTTCATGCGCTACCCGGGCATGGCCCGAAACCTGTTCCCGCTTTACGCTGCAGAGCCGGAGTTTCAGGATATCCTGCGGCAGTATGGTGAGGACGTTCTGCCACCCATCCAGCATTTCGTAAGCCGGCCCATCAGCACGATTGCGTGGATGAACAAGGCGTCCCGACAATATCAGGCCGCCAAGCGGTTCTTTACGGGCGCACCGGAGACTTCCATTCCTGACAGCCAGTCACCAAACGAGCGTGAAGAGCTTTCGCCAGAAGAGCGAGGCTGGTACGCCGTCAACTTCATTCAAAACGAAGGCCACGACTTCCTCGGCCAGTTTATCGTGGATAGCCAGGGGGCTACTCTGTGGATCGGCACTGAGCGGGTGCTGGAAGGTGTGAATCAGTTTTTCGCCAGTGGCATTCGTGATCTTGAGAGAAACTACCGCTCCGGCAATGAGATTACCGCCGGCGACCTCGGCTGGGCCTCAGTGGATGTCCTGATCTTTGCCAGTGCTGTAAAAGTACTCCGCGTTGGGCGTGCGGCAGCGGTCACCACCAAAGGCGCAAGCCGGGGCACTCGTTCTGCCGCGCTGGCCGCACGGGTTACACGTGGTGGAAAAATGGTTCTGAGCGGCGCCCGGTACGCCAAATGGCCCCTTATGGTCGGCGCTGGCTACCTTATTATCACCCACCCCAGCATTATCAACGATCTGCTCGCCGGTGTTGCAGACGTGCTCGGCTATCCCGTGGCGGCAGTGCAGTTTGTGGGCTGGTTGCTATTGCTGATCCCTGCGCTCTACATCGGCAGCTGGCTGTTATGGTTGCTGGCGCCAATGTTGATGGGTCTGTTACGAGCCATCAGCTATCTGATTGCGATCCTGAGCGGCCGGCGGCATCGAAACTCGGGATACGGTAAGCTATGACGCAACCACGAAGCCTTAGCAACCGGACCTGCTGACAATGGCACTTCCCTAGTTTCTTGGCTGCCCGCAGTGGCAGCAATGGCGCTCGCAGGTGCCAGACGCCTTCCGCTTTCTGCTTAAGTTTCTCCACACCATCACTCACGACCGATTGCGGTCTGGCGTAGACGGCGCGGAGGCCCTGAGATTCACTGAAAAACAGCCCCAGATGGGGCTGTTTTAGATCAGCGTACCCGGCCGGCTAGCTACTTACGTGCCTTGGCGAGCCGGAACAACGCCTCGGGCGCCACCCGCTTGAGCCACAATGCAGCCATTTCCTTGCCTTTACCCACCGGGATCTCACGCTTTTTCGCGTTCAGGCCCTTGACCACCACTTCAGCGCAGTCATTCACCTCCATACCGCCGGCGATATCGTCATCCTCCTGCCCAAAGGCCTTGCCGTCACCTGCAAGCGCGTTGCGGGCAATATCCGTTCGGATAAACCCGGGCACGATGGTCGAAACATGAATGCCCTGCCCTTCCACCTCTGCACGCAGAGCATCAAAGAAGCCCATAACCGCGTGTTTGGCGGCACAGTAACCGGTACGCAGGGGCGCACCTACCTTGCCAGCCACACTGGCTGTCACAGCAATATGGCCAGCACCACGCCCAAGCATATGGGGCAATACCGCCTTGGTAAGGGCAATCTGCCCCATCACATCTACTTCCATCAGCTGGCGGTAGACCGACATATCTGTATCCACACACAGCGAACGCTGAGACACACCGGCATTGTTGATCAACAGATCAATGTGACCAAACCGGTCGAGCACGGTCTGTACCGCACCTGGCAAGGCCTCCCAATCTGTGACATCCAGAGACAGAACCAGAACCAGAACCTGATCCGCGCCAAGGCCTTTCTCCCGGCAACGCTCAGCTACACGTTCCAGTTCGCTTTCCCGGCGGGCGGTAAGCACAAGCCGAGCGCCCTCCTGCGCGAATCGAACAGCCAGCGCCTCGCCGATGCCAGAGGAGGCGCCGGTTATCCAGATGGTTCGGTCAGACATTGCCGTTTCTCCAAAAAAGGGTTTACCAATGGGTTTGTGAGTCCAAATCTCTACCTTCCCCGAGTCTAACGAAAAGCGACGCCAATACGAATATTGATGCGCCGCTTCGCTTGATCTGAAAAGTGTCAGGAAGCGAGTATCAAACCACTCCCATGCTCTCTCTTACTGGCACTGCCCCTTCTCGAAAACACCCTCCGAGATTTCGCGGACCCAGGCGTAACCACCCGGTATGGCCCCAAGGTAATCGTCACCGTTCGCAAGGGCACGAAGACTGTAGTTACCGCCAGCGTAGGCGCGGCCTGCGGATATATGGGCGCTGGGGGATGCTGTTGCCTGTTCACAGGTTTCAGTCGGCGCATTCGGATCCGTTACCTCGACCTGGCGCTCCGTCGTCGTCACATTGGTGTCACTGTCCGTTGCGGTGTACAAGCAAGAGTAGGTGCCTACTGCAGACGTATCGACTGAGCTGCAGTCCGCCGTTACCGTTACTGATCCGTCTTCCGCATCTTCTGCTGTAGCTCCCGGATCGGTAAACGAGGTATTCAACGCAACTGGCATGGGATTATCACCAATCAGAGTGATGACCGGAAACCCTTCGGGAGCAGTGCCCGTGATCAGTATCCTGTGAGTTGGGCGTAGCCAACGGCCTATCGAAATAAACGGTCTCAACCACCGACCGGGAACCACTGGTACCGTCCTGGGTGTAACGGGTACGAGTACAGCCGTAGTTATTCTGGTAGTACGGAGAACAAGCAGTAGATTCTGCGTTCGCTTCGGCAGGTGTATCAAAAGCCGGATCACCAAACGCTTTGAGGTGGGCATCACGGATGTGATCGGCAGAGGTTTTTATAACAGTGCAGTCGTTTTCATTCTGCAGCACCATCAGCGGGATGGGATAGGCGTCATCCAGCTCAGCCCCCATATCGGAGACCACTCGGGACACACTGTGAAACGTCGCACTGCCTGGACACTGGCCTGACAGGGATACCGAAGATGAGTCCTCTCCATAAGGAATACCGGCCGCCGGCGTAGTTGTCTTCAACCGCCAACGCGATCTGGTGCAGGTCCTCCACTTCTCCGGCGCCTTGGTGGCGATGGTGCTCAAACCAGAAACCCCAGCAGTTCTGATTACGCAGCCCGTCATAACTGGTGATATAGGGGGCAACGAGAATAAAACCGTACTGATCTGCAGCCGCCTTCAGGCCCCAGTCATTCAACACATCATTGTTGGTCTGTTTACAGCCATGCAACGCCATAACCATGGGTGCAGGCGACTGGATATTATCCGGAACGTAAACCTTGTAGTCCCGGGCCCGGGACTGATTATAGGCTTGCTGTGGCAAGGTGTAGGAGTCGGTCTGGCCGGCACTGGCAGGCAGCGAGGGCAACATTAAAGCTACGGAAATCGTCAGTGCCGGCATAGCGACACGACGAATCCAGTTGAACGCAATGTTCGACATGGAATGCTCCTTCTTGAATTTATTGTTTAGCACCCAAATAAGACGAAAAATCATGCCACATCGATAACACTTTCATTTTAAAGCAATATCATTTTTGAGTAAGATGAAGAATGACCGGGCAGCCGGACGGCGTGTCCGGGAACTGCGACAGCCGCTTTCGCAAGCTCGTTGCTCTGATGTTGCCGTCCGTGGCATCCGGTGCCAAGCTCTCAGAACGAAACGGCAAACTGCCGTAACAAGGAGAATGTCATGGGAAGCTCAAAACTCGTCGGTATCGTTTTACTCGTAGTTGGCATTGCCCTGCTCTACTTCGGTTTTCAATCAACACAGTCGGTTGGCGACCAGATAAGCGAGACGTTCACCGGGCGCTTCACGGATAACACCATGTGGTATCTCATCGGTGGTGCCGCATTGGTCGCAGCCGGCGGATTTCTAGCGCTCTTCAAAAAGTAATCATCAGAAAGGACAGCTATGACACTTCATCTCGAACTCGCTCCCCTCATAAGCTTGGGCGCAGGGATTGGCATTCTGGTGTTCCCTCGCCTGCTTAACTACATTGTTGCGGGCTACCTGATCACACTTGGTGTTCTGGGGTTGCTGGGGCATTCACTCTGACGTGTTGCAGCCAGCGATAAGGCACGGGCTCACGCTCGCTGTAGGAAATATCGCACGTGCCAGCGAGCCAATATCCGATGTGCCCCGAATTCATCCTCGCTAGAATAAGCAGCGTCAGGGATGACAAGCCAGCAAGGAACGTTGGCACAGGGATGAAGCGCTCAGGATGAGCTACAGCCTGAAGGAACAGGCGGGGGTCAGCCACGGAATCAGGGATCACAAGGAATGTGGCCCTTATCCGTGCACTATATGTCACGGATACCAAGTGATTGTCCTTTGCTTTTTACTGAACCCGCCGGAACCCGAAAACCCCGCTTCTGCTGCCTTGCGCTCTGACTCATAACCATAACGACGCAACTCAGCCTCAGGGGCAAATTAACATGAAGCACACACCTTTTTTTGCAACACTTGCACTGCTATTCAGCTTGGTAACCGGATTCGCTCATGCGCAACCGTCGGTTATCAACATCAACCTCGCAGACACAGCTACTCTTTCAAGCCTTGACGGCATCGGTAACAGCAAAGCGGAGGCGATCGTCGCTTACCGCGAAGCAAACGGTCCGTTTGAGACAACTCAGGACCTTTCCAATGTAAAAGGCATTGGAACACGCACAGTTGAGAAAAACGCCGAGCGCTTAACAGTAAAATAGGTACTGGAAGAAAACGCTCCTCTATCACTAACAGAGCGGCGGCTCCGGCTGCCGCTCTTCCTTCCCAGCCCCACGTCCCACGAAAGTCTTCTGGCAACCACGCATTAGCCGCCCTATGATTACCAGACAATAATTCTAACCGGCTCGAGTGGCACGTTATGGCTGATCCCATCAAGGTTTACCCGCCAAAACCCTCCCACGTTTATTTTTACGCGACCTGTCTGATAGACATGTTCTACCCGGATGCAGGCATGGCCGGCATACAGTTACTCGAGCGTGAAGGCATTAAGGTCAGCTTCCCGGAGGATCAGACGTGTTGCGGCCAGCCGGCTTATACGTCCGGTTATCATGACGAAGCCCGGGCAGTTGCTAAGGCCCAGCTTGACCTGTTCCCTGAAGACTGGCCCATCGTAGTGCCTTCTGGTTCCTGTGGCGGAATGATGCGCAAGCACTATCCGAGCCTGTTCAAAAATACTGCTGATGAAGAGAAAGCCGCCAATATCGCCAGTCGGACCTGGGAGCTCACAGACTTTTTGTTGAATACCTGCCACATAAAGCTGGAAGATCTGGGCGAGCCCACCACGGTCGCCATGCATACCTCCTGCTCAGCTCGCCGTGAAATGGGCGCGACGGAAGTCGGCCCCCGGCTGATAGGGCAGCTGACAAATGTAAACCTGGTTGAGCAGGTGCGCGCTGAGGAGTGCTGCGGATTTGGCGGCACCTTTGCGGTGCGCCATCCTGAGATTTCCGGGGCCATGGTCAGCGAGAAAGTGGACACCCTTACCGATACCGGCGCCGGGACATTTGTGACAACAGACTGCGGATGTCTGATGAACATTGCAGGTTGCGCCGAGAAAAACCGAAAGCCCCTCACAGGCCAGCATATCCTGAGTTTTATCTGGGAGCGCACGAGCCCGGACAATGGAGGCAGATCATGAGCCAGACTACCTCCGAAGACCCGCACCACATAGACGTAAAAGAATTCCACCCCCGTGCCCAGGCGGCTATTGCGGATCCAAAGATACGCCAGAATTTCCGCAAAGCCATGGACGGGCTTATCGCCAAACGTAAGGATGCCTTTGAAGGCTGGGACCTGGAAGCGCTGAGAGACCTGGGCGCCAATATCCGCCTGCGAGCATTGGCAAATCTGCCAGACTTGCTCGAACAGCTCGAGAAAAAGCTTACCGAGAACGGCATCAAAGTACATTGGGCGATTGACGGCGACGAAGCCTGTCGGATTGTCCGGGATATCTGTGTAGCCAGGGACGCCAAAACGGTGATCAAAGGCAAATCCATGGTGTCCGAGGAAATGGAACTGAACCATTACCTCGAAAAGCAGGGCATTGAGGCACTGGAATCAGATCTGGGCGAGTACATTGTTCAGCTTGCCGGAGAAACGCCGTCCCACATCATCATGCCCGCGATTCACAAGAATACGGGTGAAATTTCCGAGCTGATGCATGAAAAAACCGGCACCGATCTTTCCAACGATGTGGAATACCTGACCGCCAGCGCTCGCCAGCAGTTACGTGAAAAGTTCATGACTGCGGATGTAGGTGTCTCCGGCGTGAATTTTCTGGTAGCCGAAACCGGCACGCTTTGCCTGGTGGAGAATGAAGGCAACGGTCGCATGACCACCACGGTGCCACCCTGCCATATTGCCGTTACCGGCATAGAGAAAGTGGTGGGTAATCTGGAAGATGTGGCTCCGCTTCTGGCGCTATTGACCCGATCTGCCACCGGGCAGCACATCACCACCTACTTCAACATGATTTCGGGCCCGCGCAAACCAGGAGAACTCGACGGCCCCGAAGAAGTCCACCTGGTGCTAATGGATAACGGCCGCTCGTCCATTTATCAGGATGACGAACTGCTGGATACCCTGCGCTGTATTCGGTGTGGCGCCTGCATGAACCATTGCCCGGTTTATACCCGGGTGGGTGGCCACACCTATGGCACCACCTACCCAGGCCCGATCGGCAAGATTCTGATGCCCCACCTTATCGGGCTGGATGAAGGCCGGCACCTGCCCACAGCCTCAAGCCTCTGTGGTGCCTGTGGCGAGGTGTGCCCCGTCAAAATCCCGATACCGGATCTGCTGGTGCGTCTACGCCAGGAATCCGTGGATGGCGACAAACTCAATCCCGCCAAAGTGCGCGGCCACGGAGCAAAACGTGGCACTCTGGAAGCGCTGGTCTGGAAAGGCTGGAGCTGGATGCATGCACGCCCAGCCGTTTATCGGTTTGGCACGGTAGTGGCAGCACGCCTGCGCAAGCTGCAACCGGGGCAACTTGGTGGCTGGACAAAATATCGTACGGCACCAAAACTGGCCGCCAAAACACTCCACGAACGCATGAAGGAGCGCGGCCAATGAATTCCCGGGACACCATTTTACAACGCCTGCGTAACCGCAGTGGCGGCGAACTGAGCGCACCGGATTGCGACTTCGCCGTATTGCAGCGGCCATCATCCTCAGTGGCTGAACGCGTTAATCAGTTTCAGAAAATCATAGAGTCGGTGCATGGAGAAGTGCACCGATGCACGCGGGAATCCTGGATAGCACAGCTTGTCGATATCCTCTCATCTCGTAGTGCCCGCAGCCTGCTCATTCCCGCTGCACACCAGATTGGCCGCGCACTGCGTGATTCCGGGCGAGAGGACCTGCCAGAACTGCTGATTTATGACGAGCCTATAGAGAGCTGGCAGCCTCACCTGTTCAACGAAGTGGATGCCAGCATTACCTCCACCCGGGGCGGTATTGCCGAAACCGGATCACTGATTCTGTGGCCAACACCAAACGAACCTCGCCTGATGAGCCTGGTGCCGCCCATCCATATTGCCGTGCTGGAAGCATCAGAACTCTACACAACATTCCACGAGGCGATGCATGCCCAAAACTGGGCGTCTGGCATGCCTACGAACGCTCTGTTAGTCTCCGGGCCATCCAAAACTGCCGACATTGAACAGACTCTGGCTTACGGTGTTCACGGCCCCAAAGAACTGATCATACTGGTTATAGAATGATTCGAGGCGCCCTGCTAATCGCCTTGGCAGCCCTGCTCTGGGCGACCACGGGGATCGTTGCAAAATTTCTGTTTACCGAGACTGAGCTGCAAGCCACCACTCTGGCCTTTCTCAGGCTGGCCGTTGCTTTGCCGTTTTTCTGGATGCTGATGCGCAGAGAACAACGGCACCTTCAAAAAAACGCCAACACAGATACGAAAGCACCAGGCAGCTCCCTGCGGCAACTGAATTTGAAATCCCTCGCGCCGCTTGCCGCGCTTGGGCTCTTCCAGGCCATTTATCAGGGCAGCTATCTGCTTGCGGTGGACCTGACCGGGGCGGGCATCGCCACGCTGATTGCCCTGTGCTTGCCACCTGTGCTGGTGGCGATACTTGCGGCTCCGCTGCTGGGAGAAAAGCCGGGGCTGCTGACCGTTATGGCGCTGGTTACCGCCGTTATCGGCACCGCCATGCTGGTTCTCAGCGATATGGACACCAGCGGCACACTGCGCCTTGCCGGCATACTCATGGCGCTTCTGGCGGCACTGGTTTACACAGGTTTCACGCTGACAAGCCGCTATAGCTCCGCCGGTACGCCGGTTTTTACCACCGCATTCATCTGCTTTTTTACCGCCGCGATTATCCTGCTACCCGTTGTAATTCTCAGCAGTGGCTTTAAAGGGATTGAAGAACTTGAGCTCCGACACTGGCTGATGGTGGCCTTTATCGGCGTTGTGCCCACCTGCATCGGCTACGTGAGCTTTTTTACCGGCATGAAAACCACACCCGCCACGCTTTCGAGCATTATCGTCACGCTGGAGCCGCTGTTTGTCGCTTTACTTGCCTGGATTTTTTTAGAGGAGATTCTGGGGCCGATTGGCATTGCCGGCGCGCTGATACTCACCGCCGCGGTGATTGTGGCCTCACGTTATGGTGGGAAATCCGGTGCCGCCCCGAAGGACGGCGCGGAAACATCGGCCTGATCAGCTGTTCTTGCGCTGTTTTTCCAGCATGTCCGGCTGCAGTATCTCTATCCAGTAGCCGTCAGGATCCTTGATAAAGGCGAGACCTTGCATCTTGCCATCGTCGGGCTTCTTGACGAACTCAACGTCCAGGCTCTCAAAGCGCTCGCAGGCGGTGTAGACATCGGGCACTGCGATACCGATATGACCAAAGCCCTGCGGCTCGTCGTTGCCATTGTGATAGGCAAAGTCATTGTCATTCTCGGTGCCCCAGTTATGGGTCAGCTCCAGCATGGCTTCGCGCCCGAACGTGTAGGTGGTTCGGTGAGCGTCATCTGTTGGCACATGGCCAGCTTGCCGGTCGTCAAGGTAGCCCAGAAAGTAAAGCGTAAACTTCATTTCCGGGAAATCCAGCTTACGCACCAGCCGCATTCCCATCACCCGGGTGTAGAAGTCCATAGAGCGCTCCGGATCCTTGATGCGCAACATGGTCTGATTAAACACATAGCCTTCCGTTTCCGGAACCGGCTCTTCATGCAGGCCGGGGGCTTGGTCAAAATGCTTGGGCATGGGGTGTTCCCTTTTATTACTTTTAAAATTCAGGGTATATACCTGCGTGCGTTTATGCCGAATTTCAAGGCCCCCCATAATATGCGGGAGGTTCATAGGCTGACCGCGGGGTGTGATAAACTCACGCTCATACACTCCCCTGCCGCAGCAGAGAAGACTTCCGGCCCATCGGCTTTCAAGACCTGTTCAGAGAACCTTTATGGATTTCAAGGTGCCTAACACCCTGGCGGAGCAAATCGCCAATTACCTGGCAGAACGGATTATGACCGGGCAGATCCAGCCCGGAAAGCGCATTCAAGAAGCAACGTTGGCCGGTGAACTCAAGGTCAGCCGGGCCTCCGTAAAAGAGGCGCTGTATACCCTTGAACGTTGGCATCTGGTAGAAATCACGCCCCGCAAAGGCGCAGCGGCCTCAAAGCTGGATGCCAACCACGCGTCGGAGCTGTACGACGTTTACATGCACCTGTTGATGATGCTTGCGGCAAGGCTGTGCGAACGCTGGCAGGAGAGCGACAAGGATCGCATGCTGGCCGTGGTCGCCAGTGCTGTAGAGCAAATGAAAAAGCCCTCGGCCGATATTACGGCGGTGGTTGAGGCCAGTTTTGAGGTGATGGAGGCTTGCTGTGAGCTGGTGGGCAATGCCTATCTCACGGAGGCGCTTTCAAACTTCAAGCCCGCGGTGAGCCGCGCCTACTACCTGAGTGCGGAGCGCTATCGCCAAGATCTGGCTCAGACAAGCCAGTTTTTCACTCGCCTTCCACAGGCCGTGTTAGCAAGGGATGTAGAAAAAGCCCAAGCCGTGATCCGGGATTTTTCGGAGCACCAGAAAGCAATGATTCAACGAGCTTTGTCTTCTACATAACTGTGATTGAACTCACAGACAGATCGCTGCCTCGCGCCTATCGTAACAACATGTAACGAAACTCTATTCCCGCTGCATTGGTTACGCCGTCCCCTGCGGCAGGGGAGCTTGGATAAAGCTCCCTACCAACAAAAACAATACAGACCATGAAACCGGGGCCATCATGATTCAGCCGCACACCTGTCGTCGCCCGACAAGATCAACAGCGCTTTCACTCTGGGTGTTCGCACTCTCCCTGCC
>Ga0209587_1001056_pt1 | contig 13220 bp, 10 predicted proteins | sample NGEPerD_2_FD_184512 | JGI IMG/M metagenome (GOLD analysis project Ga0209587, IMG submission 184512) | Arctic peat soil microbial communities from the Barrow Environmental Observatory site, Barrow, Alaska, USA - NGEE PermafrostL1-D... | ecosystem: Environmental > Terrestrial > Soil > Wetlands >... | reverse complement strand
CAGTGGCGTGGCGCTTCGGATTGACGTGGGAAACAGCGGCCGCGTGGCTGTTTACCTGGGCGCTGATAGCGCTGTCGTGCATAGATCTGGACACCAAACTGCTGCCGGATTCGATCACCTTGCCCGCGCTATGGCTGGGCGTGCTGCTGAGCATGGGCGGTTTATTCACCGACCTGCAAGCCAGCGTGCTGGGGGCGATGTTCGGTTATCTGAGCCTTTGGTGCGTGTATCACGTATATAAACTGATAACCGGCAAGGAAGGCATGGGCTACGGCGACTTCAAGCTGCTCGCCATGCTGGGCGCGTGGGCCGGCTGGCAGGCGCTGCCGCTGATCATATTGCTCTCCTCGGCCATCGGCGCAATTGTCGGCGTGAGCCTGATATTAATTCTGGGCCGCGATCGCAACGTGCCCATCCCGTTCGGCCCTTATCTGGCGATGGCCGGATGGATCGGGCTGTTGTGGGGAACACCGATCACGGACTGGTATTTGCGCCACGCGACCTAGCAGGCTGTTTTTCAACAGCCTGCTAGGTCGCGTGGCGTGGATGCCCCGGAGAGTCACGTACCCGAAGCTGACGTACAATAGCCGCATGCTTACCATCGGGCTTACCGGCGGCGTCGGCTGCGGCAAGAGCACGGTCGCCGCGCTGTTCGAGAAACGGGGCGCGCCGGTGGTGGACGCCGACGTGATCGCGCGCGAACTTACCGCCCCTGGGACTCCTTCACTAGAACGTATCGTCGAAACCTTCGGTGTGTATCTGCTGATGCCCGACGGACAGCTGGATCGAAGCGCGTTGCGGCGGCTGGTGTTCGATCAACCGCCCGCGCGTCGCCAGCTTGAAGCCATTCTGCATCCTCGCGTGCGTGACGAGATTTCGCGGCTTCTGGGCCAGCTTTGCGCGCCGTACGGCCTCGCGGTAATCCCGCTACTGGTGGAATCCTGCATGCAGGATACGGTGGATCGCGTGCTGGTGGTCGATTGCGAGGAGTCGCGGCAGGTGGAGCGCGTCAGCGCGCGCGACGGTTGTTCGCCGCGCGCTGTCCGCGCCATCATGGCCACCCAGGCATCACGCGCCGCGCGCCGCGCCGTCGCCGACGATATCATCGTTAATGATGGCTTCACTGATCCTCTCGAAGCCGCGGTCGAACGTCTCCACAAACGGTATCTCGAACTCGCCGCCGGGCGAACCCGGAGCGCTTGACCCCCGGCCTGCCGCCGGTTACTTTGCCGTCATAACCAGATTGCGGAAAGCTGGCATTCCGACCGCAGCGCCACGACACACCATGGGGCCATCGCGAAGTGAATCAGATCGTCACCTACGAACAGCCGTTGAACGAGCGCCTGCGCACGTTCCTGCGGATCGAACAGCTCATGGAGAATTTCGAGCACTGTCTCGCCCGCGATACGGCATGGGATACCCAGAGCGCGCTCATGCTGCTGCTGGAGATCCTGAATCTGGGCGCGAGGGTCGATCTGAAAAGCGAACTGATGATGGAACTCAAGCGTCAGATCGCGAACATGGAGCGGCTCGAACAGGTTCCGCAGGTAGACAGCAGCCGCCTGCACGGCATTGTGGAGCGGCACCAGCAGCTGATCGCGTCGCTGCACGCCCAGACCGGCCAGCCGGGTGCGGCGTTAAAAAACAACGAGTTCCTGAACAGCATCAGACAGCGCACCATTATCCCGGGCGGTACCTGCGATTTCGATCTGCCCGCTTATCACTACTGGCTGTCCGAACCGGTGGCGGCGCGCCATGGCTTGCTGCGCACCTGGATCGCGCCCTTCAGAAACATTCACGCGGCCATCGTCGATATTCTCAGTCTGGTGCGCGAGAGCGCCACCCCGCAACGGACGCGCGCCGCCGTGGGGTTTTATCAGCAGAATCTGGATGTGAATCAGCCTTACCAGTTGATCCGCATACTGCTGGGCGAAAAGTCCGACTATTACCCGGAGGTCAGCGCCGGCAAGCACCGTTTCACAGTCCGTTTCCTGCGGCAACCCACACCGGATACCCGGGGAGTACCGGTGGACAAGGATCTTGAATTCGCGCTCGCCTGTTGCGCACTGTGATAGATCCTCCGGCGAGTTGCCGACGTAACGCCTGGCGCCGATAACCACGCGAAAAGCTTCGCCCAAATATCAAAGCGGTTAATCGCCTCGATGACCGCACCACAGCGATCGAATAGCCGCGATTCCCTGGCCGCCGCCGCGCCGCACGCGGCTAAGGTCACGTGGCGACATGCCGCCCAGGGCGTAGACCGGCATCATCGCCTGTTCGCAAAGCGCGCGAAAACCCGGCCAGCCCATTGACTTAGCGACCGGGTGACTGGGGGTGGCCCTGACCGGCGACACGAGTGCCAAGTCGGCGTGGATTTTGTTGGCGAGGGCGAGTTCCCGCGGGTCGTGGCAGGCGACTGACAACATATAATCAGTCGGCAACGGTCTGGTGCGCAGACACAAGAGCCGCGTGCTGTTGACGTGCACGCCGTCGGCGCCAAGACGCATCGCCCACTGGGGCTCAGCGTTTACCAGCATACGGGCGCCATGCGCGCGGCACCGGTCGAGCACGGCGCGGGCGAGATTGGCATAGGCGGCCTGGTCCATATCGGGCGCTCGCAGTTGCACAAGCTTGATGCCCATCTTTAGAGCTGCTTCCAGATTTTCCATGAAGCGGGCCGCATCCGGCCCGGGTGGCGGCGTGATCAGATAAAGCTCGGGCAAATCGAGCGCTTTCAGGATCGCTAAATTCGCGGCGGGAAACGTGAAGCGCGCAAGCTCGCGCGGCGCACTCCAGGCAAGCCGCTGGCCCTCCTTGCCGTATGGCTCGCCTTCATAGCGGGTTACTTTCCAGACGTCCAGCAACACGGCCTTGTCCGGATAACGGTGACGGACCTGAATCAGTGGGGCGCATTTCCGCGCATGCACGCCCAACTCTTCGAACAGCTCGCGCGCCAAGGCTACGGTGGGCGCTTCGCCGGCTTCTACCTTGCCGCCGGGAAATTCCCACTTGCCACCCTGATGCAGATGGTCCGGACGCCGCGCGATCAGCACCCGGCCGGCCTTGTCGAACAGCGCGGCGGCGACCACGTGAATGTATGTCTCGGGCATCGCGGCTTGCGGCTGCGCCGGCTCGTTAGCTGCGATATTCCGCATTGATGCGCACATACTCGTAGGACAGGTCCGATGTCCATACGCGAAATGACTCGGACCCACGGTGCAAATCCGCGCGGACGACGATCTCCGGCTGGCCCATGACGCGCCTGCCCGCCGCTTCGGTGTACTCCCGCGCCACACCACCATTACGCGCTACACACAAGTCACCCAGAAATATTTCCACGCCTTCGATAGCCAGATCCTCGACATCAGCGCGTCCCACCGCCGCGAGTATCCGCCCCCAGTTCGGATCGCTGGCAAAAAAAGCGGTCTTGACCAGCGGCGAGTGCGCTACCGTAAACGCCACGCGACGCGCCTCATCGACGCTGGCGGCGCCAGTCACCGCCACGGTTATAAACTTGCTGGCGCCCTCCCCGTCTCGCACGATCGCCTGCGCCAGCTCGATGGCGACCTCGTTCAGGGATGATTGAAATTGCGCGCGCGCCGAATCCGTGTCGATATCGACACCGGATTGGCCCGTGGCGATGAGCACGCAGGCGTCGTTGGTGGAGGTGTCGCCATCGACCGTGATGCAGTTGAACGATGCATCGACCGCAACTCGCAAGGCCGAATCCAGCAGCGGCTGCGGCAGACACGCGTCGGTCGCGATAAACGCCAGCATCGTAGCCATGTCGGGCCGGATCATGCCCGCGCCCTTGGCGATGCCGGTAATACAGACGCGCTGGCCTGCTATTGTCACCATCCGAGAAGCGCCCTTGACCACGGTATCGGTGGTCATGATCGCCTCGGCCGCCTGTAGCCAGCCATCCGGCGCGAGTTCTGACAGCGCGGCGGGAAGCGCGCGCACAAGCCGGTCTACCGGCAGGCGTTCGCCGATGACGCCGGTGGAAAATGGCAGCACTTCATCGGCGCCGCAGCCTGTCTTTGCGGCCAGTGCCGCGCAAGTCTCCAGGCAATCCTCGATTCCATTCACGCCGGTTCCGGCGTTGGCGTTGCCGGCGTTGATGAGCAGATAGCGGGATGCGCGCACGGCGAGATGGCGGCGGGCGATGACGACCGGCGCGGCGCGGAATGCGTTACGGGTAAACTGCGCGGCAATACGGCTGTTGGGCGCCAATTCGATCAGCGCGACATCCAGACGGTCTTGATAGCGGACACCAGCCGCTGTTGCCGCCAGCCGCACACCGGCGACCGGCAATAGCCGCGCGGGCAGATTCAGACCGACAGCCACGGTCGCGAGTGGTTGTAATTTATCGAGATGCTACAGAAGTTTATCGAAATTCCACCGGGTTTATCGAGAGCCCGCTAACGCCAGCATCCATCAAACCAGTCTGCCGTGGCACTGCTTGAATTTCTTGCCGGAACCGCACCAGCATGGCTCGTTGCGCCCGACCTTGCGGCCCTGCCGGCGGTAAGGCTGATGCGTGGGTTCGGTCGCCGGCTCGGCGGCCTCGGGGCTCGCTTCCGGCTCCGGATGTAGCGCGCTGCCAGCATCGGCGTGCTCGTACTGCATATCCGGCGTCTTGCGATTTTCCCGCTCCAGTTCATCGAGCTGCTGCTCGGAGCGCACCTGCACCCTGGCGAGGATGGACACCACGGCGTGCTTGATCTGCTCCAGCATCTGCTGAAACATTTCGAACGCCTCGCGCTTGTATTCCTGCTTGGGATTTTTCTGCGCGTAGCCGCGCAGGCCAATGCCCTGGCGCAGGTAATCCATGGCGGCCAAATGATCTTTCCAGTGACCGTCCAGGATCTGCAGCATCACGTCGCGTTCGAAGCGGCGCATCGTGTGCGCGCCGATCTGCTGCTCCTTGTCCGTGTAGATGCCGGCGATCTCGGCCAGAATACGCTCCCGCAAAGGCTCCTCGTGCAGCGCCTGATCTTCATCCAGCCACTGCTGAATTCCCATCGGGCGACCGAACTCGCGTGCTATGGCCTCGGTAAGACCCGGCACGTCCCACTGTTCCTCGATACTGCCCGGGGGGATGTACTGACTGGTCACGCCGTTGACCACGTCCTGCCGGATGGCGACGATGCTGTCCGAGATGTCGTCGGCCTCCATCAGTTCGTTGCGCTGCTGATAAACGACCTTGCGCTGATCGTTGGCGACGTCGTCGTATTCCAGCAAGTGCTTGCGGATATCGAAGTTATGCGCCTCCACCTTGCGCTGAGCGTTTTCGATCGCGCGCGTGACCCAGGGATGCTCGATCGACTCGCCCTCTTTCATGCCCAGCCGCTGCATCAGCCCCTTCACCCTGTCGGAGGCGAAGATGCGCATGAGGTTGTCTTCCAGCGACAGATAAAAGCGGCTCGAACCGGGATCGCCCTGACGTCCGGAGCGTCCTCGCAGCTGGTTGTCGATACGCCGCGAATCGTGACGTTCGGTGCCGACGATATGCAGCCCGCCCGCGGTTAGCACCTGCTGGTGTCGCTCGCGCCACTCGTCTTCCACTTTTTGTCTGGCGTCTGGGCCGGCGTCTTCGCCCAGCGCGGCAAGTTCCACATCCAGACTGCCGCCCAGCACGATATCGGTGCCGCGACCGGCCATGTTGGTGGCGATGGTAACCGTGCCGGGCCGCCCGGCCTGCGCGATCACGTGCGACTCCGCTTCGTGCTGCTTGGCATTGAGCACCTGATGTTTGATGCCGCCCTTGTCGAGCAACCCGGACAGTGTCTCCGATGCCTCGACCGAGGCGGTGCCGACCAGTATCGGCTGGCCTTCGGCAACGCAGACCTTGATATCTTCGATGATGGCCTGGAATTTCTCGGCGATGGTCAGGTACACCAGATCGCCCATGTCCTTGCGCACCATCTGCTGGTGCGTTGGTATCACCACAACTTCCAGGTTGTAGATCTGATGGAACTCGAAGGCCTCGGTGTCGGCGGTGCCGGTCATGCCGGACAGCTTTTCGTACAAACGAAAATAGTTCTGGAAGGTGATCGAAGCCAGGGTCTGATTCTCGTTCTGGATGGCCACGCCCTCCTTGGCTTCGACCGCCTGATGAAGCCCCTCCGACCAGCGTCGCCCTGGCATGGTGCGCCCGGTGAATTCATCGACGATGATGACTTCGTTGTCGCGCACAATGTAGTCCACATCCCGCTGGAACAGGGCGTGCGCCCGCAAACCCGCGTTCAGATGGTGCATCAGGCCAATGTTGCCGACGTCGTAAAGGCTTTCGCTGGCCTTGATCAGATCGGCCCCGGCGAGCAACTGTTCGACCTTGTCGTGGCCTTCCTCGGTGAGATACGCCTGTTTGACCTTCTCGTCCACGCTATAGTCGCCGGGCCCGTCTTCTTCGTGCTGCCGCGAAAGCTTCGGGATGAGCAGGTTGACGGCGGCATAAGTCTGCGAATTTTCACTGGTGGGACCGGAGATGATCAGCGGCGTACGCGCCTCGTCGATTAGAATGGAATCGACTTCGTCGACCACCGCGAAGTTTAGGTCACGCTGCACCCGGCTGGCCTTGTCGAAGGCCATATTGTCGCGCAGATAATCGAAGCCGAATTCATTGTTGGTGCCATAGGTCACATCGGCCGCGTATGACGCACGACGGGAGGTCGAGTCCATACCGTTGACGATAACGCCCACGGTCAGGCCCAAGGCCTGGTAGACCTGCCCCATCCATGCGGCATCACGTCGCGCGAGATAATCGTTGACCGTGACGACATGCACGCCACGCCCGGCCAGGGCATTGAGGTACACCGCCAGCGGAGCCACCAGCGTTTTGCCTTCGCCCGTGCGCATCTCGGCGATCTTGCCATGGTGCAATACCATGCCGCCGATGAGCTGCACGTCGAAATGACGCATGCCGAGCGCGCGCCGGCTGGCCTCTCGCACCGTGGCGAACGCTTCGGGCAGCAATGCGTCCAGCGTTTCGCCCTGCGTCAGGCGCTGTCGGAATTCGATCGTTTGTTCAGCCAGCGCGCTGTCGCTGAGCGCCTGCATCGCGGGCTCCAGGTCATTGATCGACCTGACCTGTTTTTGATAGCCCTTGAGAACGCGCTCATTGCGGCTGCCGAAAACTTTTCTGAATACGGCGGTTACCATGCGGGAGAAAACCAGTATATGTTAAAAAAACGCCTGCACGCCGTACGATAACGGGGCATTCGGCTACGTTGTGTTCATGATAACGTATCTGCAACCATTGGTGGCCGGGTGCAAGCGCCTGACATCCTAAGCCATACGAAATTATGCGGGGGTCCTTGAATGCGAATGTTAAACAGGCTGATCGCCCCGGAGCTGCTCCGGCAGGCCCGCGTATTCGAATCGATGACCAGAATACTCAGGACGTGTCTGACGGACGAATGTGCAATGCATTGCTGGGTGGGCGGTATCCGTGATCAAACTCTGGTCGTGGTGACGGACCATGCCGGCCACGCGACTCGTGTCCATTATCAGCAGGGCGAGATACTCGAATGTATCAATAAAGGCTTCCGTTCGGAATTGCCAACGCCGCTCACACGGCTCAGGTTGAAGGTGCGCCCCATGCCGGAAGCTCCGGTCAGGGACATTCGCCGCCCCACACTGTCCTCGGATAACGCCCGGCGGCTGCTTTCAACGGCGGACGGCATTGCCGACGCCGGCGTCAAGGCGGCGCTGCAACGCCTCGCTCGCCGCGGCGGCGCTGATTTCTGATTTCGACTCGCGCTTATCGCAGCTACACCGCGGTGAGCGGACGGCTATAAGAGATCGGCGCCTGCCTGGCTTCATCTTCGAAGGTCACCGCCTCCCAGGCATCTTCCCGCGCCACCAGCGCGCGCAGCAGCCGATTGTTGAGGTCGTGACCGGACTTGTAGCCGCTGAACGCGCCGATCAAACTGTGGCCCAGCAGGTACAGGTCACCGATAACATCCAGAATCTTGTGCCTGACGAATTCATCTTCGTAGCGCAGACCATCCTCGTTCAGCACCCGGTAATCGTCCAGCACCACGGCATTGTCCAGACTTCCCCCCAGTGCGAGCTGGCGTTCGCGCAACATCTCCAGATCGCGCATGAATCCGAACGTGCGCGCGCGGCTGACTTCTTTGACAAATGATGTCGTCGAGAAATCGAGCTCGGCATACTGCCCGCGATCCTTGAACACCGGATGATCAAAATCGATGGTGAGTCCGACCTTGAAGCCGTCGAACGGATCGAAGCGCGCCCACTTGTCGCCATCTTCCACCTTGACGATTCGCTTGATGCGCACAAACTTCTTGGGCGCGGCCTGCTCGACGATCCCGGCGGACTGCACCAGAAACACGAACGGGCCGGCGCTGCCGTCCATGATGGGCACTTCGGGTGCACTCAGGTCCACGTATGCGTTATCAATGCCCAGTCCCGCGATCGCCGACAGCAGATGTTCGACGGTGGAGATCCGCACGTTCCCCTTGACGAGTGTCGTCGAAAGCCTGGTGTCACCCACATTCTCGGGGCTGGCTTTGATTTCAACCGGCACATCCAGGTCAATACGACGAAATATCACCCCGGTATTGACCGCCGCCGGCCGCAAGGTGAGGTAAATTTTCTCGCCGGTGTGGAGCCCGACCCCGGTAGCCCTGATCGTATTCTTTAAAGTTCGTTGCTTGATCAATGGAATTTCCCGCTCAACATCCACACAGAAAAAAGGTTTTGCAAAAATGGGGCCACGCGTAGAAATCGCGGTGGCATCAATGACCGCTCATGCTGGCCATTATGTCACACACGTTCAACCTGTCATCCCTGATTTCCGGATGCACCCGCACATGCCGGTGCGCTGACGAAAGTCGGCGCTCGCCATGTAGGTCTGATTCCGGCCGAATTTTGCAATCCGACGGGTCCGTCGCGGCACCAAGCCATACGACAGCCCGACGGGGGATTGACTCCCGCCGCCGGCCCGCCCGCTAGCACTCAAGCTTACATTGCCGCCCCCCGTGTTGCGTGGCCCTGGCCTGATGTGACGCCTGACATCTAGTCCGCCTGGCGCCGCAGGAAGGCCGGAATATCGAGATAATCCAGATCGTAATCGCCGCGCTCGGAGTCGAACTTGCCGGCCGGCCTGGCCTCGTTGCGCATAACCGTCGGCCGCTCCAGCTTGCCGTAATCGACCTCGCCGCTGGCGCGTTTTTCCACCAGCTTGACCGCCGGTTTCTGCGCGACAATGGGCCGCGACCCGAGCCCGGTGGCCACCAGAGTGACGCGCAGATCACCACCCATGTCGGGGTCTATTACTGTCCCCACGACCACCGTGGCATCGTCGGAGGCCATCAACTTCACCGTATTGCCCACCTCATCAAACTCACCGATGGACAAGTCCGGACCCGCCGTGACATTAACCAGAATGCCCCGCGCGCCGGCAATATTGACATCTTCCAGCAACGGGCTGGCAATCGCGGCCTCGGCGGCCACCCTAGCGCGGTGTTCGCCATGCGCCGTACCTGAACCCATCATGGCCATACCCATTTCCGACATAACGGTGCGCACGTCGGCGAAATCGACGTTGATCAGACCCCGACGGGTAATCAGCTCGGCTATGCCCTGCACGGCGCCCAGCAGCACATCGTTGGCAGACTTGAACGCGGACAGCAGGTTCGTGTCCTTACCCAGCACGGCCAAGAGTTTCTCGTTGGGGATGGTGATCAGCGAATCGACGTGCTCGGAAAGCTCTTCGATGCCCTTGCACGCGACCTGCATGCGCTTGCCCCCCTCGAACGCAAACGGCTTGGTGACAACCGCGACGGTAAGAATACCGAGTTCTTTCGCCACCTCCGCGATGATCGGGGCGGCGCCGGTACCCGTGCCGCCCCCCATGCCGGCAGTGATGAACAGCATGTCGGCGCCGTCGATGACTTCCTGGATGCGGTCGCGGTCTTCCATCGCCGCCTCGCGCCCCACGGTGGGGTTGGCGCCCGCCCCCAGTCCCTTGGTAATGCCGTTACCCAGTTGCAGCACGGTCTCCGCGCTGGTGTTCTTCAACGCCTGCGCATCGGTGTTCGCGCAGATGAAATCCACGCCGTCGATCGCCGCCAGCACCATGTGCTGAACGGCATTGCCGCCGCCTCCGCCGATACCGATGACCTTGATTACGGCGCTTTGATCGTACGAATCCATCAATTCAAATGACATTACAGTCTCCCGTTAATAGGCTGAGTATTAATCGGCTTCAGAGATTGCCCTGAAACCAGCTTTTCATCCGTTTCCAGACCGCCGATACTCCTTTGTCGGCGAAGTTTTCCGCATTGCCCCCCTGGCGGCTGCGATAGCCAAACAACAACAATCCCACTCCTGTTGCATGAATGGGGTTACGCACAACGTCGCTTAACCCCGACACGTACTGCGGCACGCCCAGGCGCACCGGCATGTGAAATACTTCTTCCGCGAGATCGATCACGCCCTCCATTTTGGCGCTGCCGCCGGTCAGCACTACGCCGGCCGCCACCAGCTCTTCCAGGCCGCTGCGTCTTAGATCGGCGTGCACCAGCGCCAGCAATTCTTCATAACGCGGTTCCACCACCTCGGCCAGAGTCTGGCGTGATAGCCGTCGCGAGGGGCGATCGCCCACGCCGGGCACTTCGATGGTGTCGTCCGGGTTCGCCAGCTGGCGCAGCGCGCACGCATATTTCACCTTGATCTCTTCGGCGTACTGCGTGGGTGTGCGCAGCGCCACGGCAATGTCGTTGGTCACCTGATCGCCCGCCAGCGGGATGACCGAGGTATGGCGGATCGCGCCCTCGGTGAACACCGCCACGTCGGTTGTGCCGCCGCCGATATCGACCAGACACACGCCCAGTTCTTTCTCGTCTTCGGTCAACACCGCGTAGCTGGAGGCCAGCTGCTCAAGAATGATGTCATCGACCTCCAGTCCGCAGCGGCGCACGCACTTGATGATGTTCTGCGCGGCGCTGACCGAACCCGTAACCAGGTGCACCTTGGCCTCCAGGCGCACGCCGGACATGCCCACTGGCTCGCGGATGCCTTCCTGCTGATCGATCACGAATTCCTGCGGCAGGATATGCAGCACCCGCTGGTCCGCCGGGATCGCCACCGCGCGCGCCGCGTCGATGACTCGATCCACGTCGCTGGCCGTGACCTCGCGGTCCTTGATCGCGACGATGCCGTGCGAGTTAAGGCTTTTCACGTGGCTGCCGGCGATCCCGGCGTAGACTGAATGGATTTCGCAGCCGGCCATAAGCTCGGCTTCCTCCACTGCACGCTGAATGGACTGCACGGTGGATTCGATATTGACCACCACGCCTTTCTTCATGCCGCGCGACGGGTGCTGCCCGATGCCGATGATTTCAATCTGTCCGCTGTCGGTCACTTCGCCGACGATCGCGACCACTTTGGAGGTGCCGATATCCAGCCCTACAATCATGCTTTTGTCAGATTTTCTCGCCATTACTCTTTACTTGCTGGTTGAATTCGCAGCGCCCGCGCCAGGCTTGACCACGTGCTTCCAGGCAACCGCCAGACCGTTGGTGTAACGCAGATCGATGCTCTTGATGGATGCGGCCCGCGGCGCCAGCGCCACGGGATAAACGCTTGCGAGGCGCCTCACGCGAGCGCGCGGGTCGCCGCGCCCGATCTCAACCGGTACGCGCGCGCCCAGCAGTAGATGCCAGGCGCGCCGCTGGTCCTGCACCAGCGCGCTTGCCGTCAGGTCGGCGGACAACAGGGTCCGCGCAACGCGGCGATAAGTGCGCAGCAGGTGTCGTGTGCGAAGGGCCGGCTCGTGCAATACGGGCAATTTGTCGGAGACCTCACCATCGTGAGGCTTGAAGACGTGCCCGTCGTCGCTCAGCAGCGCATCGACACCCCAGCGCGCGACCGGCTCGTAGGCGCTGACGCGAATGCTTAAAGTGTTCGGCCATTCGCGCCGCACCGAGGCGCTCTCGACCCAGCTCAAGCGGTTTAGCGCGCGCTCTAGCGCCCGCAGATCGATCGTGAAAAAATTGCCCGTGACCTGTGTGCCGACAATTTTTCGCAAATCCGCGCTGTCTTCGACGCCTTGTTCGAAACGCACGTGCTCAATGGGCAGCACATCGGGCTGACGTAACTTATAGAAACCCAACACCAGCAGCATCAGCACCGCGATCACGGCAAGCACCTCGATCCAGTCACGCCACGACAACGCGCGCATCTTGAACTTGGTGCGCGGTTGCGCGCCCTGACGGCGTTTCGCGCGCGCGAATCGGAACGTTGCCAATAGCCCTCTTCCTCGTGCTTCATCTTTCAGCGCGCGCCGCCATTGAGGTTGCCAGAATGCGCACCACCAGCGTCTCCAGTTCGATGCCGGCAACAGCGGCCGCCTTGGGCACCAGACTATGGTCGGTCATGCCGGGCACCGTATTGACCTCCAGCAGCCAGGGCTGGTGGTCGCTGTCCAGCATCAGATCCACTCGTCCCCAGCCGCCCGCGCCCACCGCCACGAACGCATTCCGGCACAGCTCGGCGATGGTTCGCTCCTCGTCCTGCGGCAATCCGCACGGACAGTAATAGTGGGTCGTGTCAGTGAGGTACTTCGCCTGAAAATCGTAGAAGCCGCGCGGCGTCTCCATGCGGATCAGCGGCAAGGATTCTGCGCCGAGCACGCCCGCGGTGAATTCGCCACCGGCGATCCAGCGTTCCGCGATCAACGTGTGGTCGTGTTGGAAACCGAGCGCACACGCGCCCTGCATGTCCTCGGCCCGCGTCACCTTGCTGATGCCGATGCTGGACCCCTCGTGTATGGGCTTGATCGCCAGCGGCAGCCCCACGGTCTGGATTATGGTTTCCAGATCGGCGGCGTCCGGATCGGTGCCCGCCTTCACGACCGCCCAGGGCGGCGTCGGAAAGTTCGATTGCCGCCACATCATCTTGGTGCGCAGCTTGTCCATGGTCAGCGCGGAACCCAACACGCCGCTGCCCGTGTACGGAATGCCCAGCACCTCCAGCGCGCCCTGGATTACGCCATCTTCACCACCCCGGCCGTGCAGAACATTAAAAGCGCGCTCAAACCTGCCCTGAACAAGCTGCTCCAGCACGTCGCGGCCGGCGTCGATGCCGTGTGCATCGACGCCAGCGCGCTGGAGCGCCGCCAGCACCGTCGCGCCACTCTTGAGCGAAACGTCACGCTCCGCGGACCAGCCGCCGTAAAGCACGGCGAC
>Ga0209587_1001055_pt1 | contig 13229 bp, 12 predicted proteins | sample NGEPerD_2_FD_184512 | JGI IMG/M metagenome (GOLD analysis project Ga0209587, IMG submission 184512) | Arctic peat soil microbial communities from the Barrow Environmental Observatory site, Barrow, Alaska, USA - NGEE PermafrostL1-D... | ecosystem: Environmental > Terrestrial > Soil > Wetlands >... | reverse complement strand
GTCCGTAGCCATGGTCGATCATCAACCGCAGCAGGGGGCTTTCGAACTGGTAGAAGATCGGGTCGCCGCGACCCCGGAACCCCGACGCCCCTTGACACGAAAGGCGACCCGGGATGAGGGTTGCCCGGGCGCCGGCGCCGGCGCAGGAGGAGCGACGATGACAGAGCGCATGCCGATCATCTACGTGCGCGGCTTCGCCGGCGGCACGTCGGGCATCGACGAGCAGGTCCAGGATCCCTTCTACGGCTTCAACCTGGGCTCCACCCACGTCCGCGTGGGCGGTCGCGGCGACCCGATCTTCTACCAGTTCGAAAGCCCCCTGCTGCGGTTGATGATCGACCATGGCTACGGACTGCATGTCGAGGGCGGGCAGCTGGCCTGGCTGTCGCGGCAGGATGACGCCGCGGTGGAGCCGGCGACGATCTGGATCCACCGCTTCTACGACGTGTCGGCGTCGACCTGGGGTGACAAGCCCCAGGCGTTCAGCCTGGAGCACGCCGCCGAGGACCTGTTGGAGCTGGTGGAGCTGGTCCGGCGCAAGACCGGAGCGCCGCGCGTGCACCTGGTCGCCCACTCCATGGGCGGGCTCATCTGCCGTTGCCTCATCCAGAAGATCATCCCGGAGCGCCAACGCCGCGGCGTCGACGATCGCCCGGCCAGCGACTACGTGGACCGGTTGTTCACCTACGCCACGCCGCACGGCGGCATCGAGTTCGATGTCGGCTTCGGCCTGCTGGAGCGGCTGCGCGACACGTTCGGCATCGGAGGAGGGGACATCTTCGGGCCGGCCCGCATGTATCAGTACCTCACCCCCGTGGATTCGGGCGAGTCGGGGAAGCAGGTTGTCCTGGGCGATCCGCCGAAGGGCTGGAAACCGCAGGAGATGCCCGACGAGGCCTTCCCCAAGGACCGCATCTTCACGTTGATCGGCACCAACCCGGCCGACTACGACGCCGCCCGGGGCCTGTCGTCAAAGGCGGTCGGTGTCAAAAGCGACGGGCTGGTGCAGATCGAGAACGCGTACGTGCCCGGCGCCAAGTTCGCGTTCGTGCACCGAAGCCACAGCGGGCGCTACGGCATCGTCAACTCCGAGGAGGGCTACCAGAACCTGCGCCGCTTCCTCCTGGGCGACCTCGAGGTCCAGGCCGACCTGGTCGGACTGCGGCTGCCCGACCGTGGCGCGGATGTCGTGTGGCAGGCCGAGATCGAGCTGGCCGTGCGCGGCCTCCCCATCCTGATGCATCAGCAGGTCGCCGCCCACCACTGTCCCGTGGTGCTGGGCTTGCACGCCGACACCGCCGACCGGCCCGTGCCGCTGATCACGACCTTTCTGATCGCCGACCCCTCCAGCAGGCCCGCCGACCGTCAGCACACCCGGTACACCCTGCACCTGCGCGTGCTGTCGCTGCGGCAGCGTCGGGGCATCTTCGACTTCAGCGACCACCTTGAGCAGGGCGCCGACTTCGACGACCTGCTGATCGTCGACGTCGGCGTCACCGACGGACGACTGGTGGCGTGGGCGCGTTGGAACTCCGAGCTGCCCACGCCCCTGCGCGACTACCGGCCGAGCGGTCAGCCGCTGGACGACGAGGAGCCGGCGGCGGGATTGTGGGTATCCACCGTGCCGCTGCCGGAGTCCGCCCGCGCCTTCCTGGGGCGGGGCGCCTCGGTCCAGCTCACCGTCCAGGACCGGGGCCGGCGGGGGCGCGCGGGTCTGACGCCAGTGGGTGCCGGAGGTTCGAAGCCGACGCCCGGCGGTCAACCCGGGCCGCGCCGCGACAAGAAGCGATCGGCGCCTCCCGCGTCCCCCAAGAAGCAGCCTGGGTTCTTCAAACGTCTGCTCCGCCGCTTCCGACGGAAGACCTGACGCCTGGGCTCGGCAACGGGGTGCGGCGCCGCGCACGGTGAACACGAGTGCCTGCCGCGAATCCCCCTGCCCCGCGCGTACGGCGCGAGCCGCGCGCAAGTGGAACGATGGGGCGGCTCGCCGGCGCGGCTGCCGTCCGGCGCGACCGCGTCCCGTAGCCCTCCGAGGAGGACCCTGTGCGATTCCTGCTCGACCGTCGGCCCGACTTCGACCTGACCTATGACGACGTCTTCCTGGTGCCGGGGCGCTCGTCGGTGCTGTCGCGCCGGGACGTCGATCTCACCACCGACGACGGCACCGGCACCACCGTGCCGATCGTGGCGGCCAACATGACGGCGGTGTCGGGTCGCCGGATGGCCGAGACGCTCGCCCGCCGCGGTGGCATGGCGGTCATCCCCCAGGACATCCCGGTGGACGTGGTCACGGCGGTCATCGACTGGGTCAAGTCGCGCCACCCCGTGTTCGAGACGCCGATCACGCTGGCGCCCACCGACACGGTCGGCGACGCCCTCAGCCTGCTGCCCAAGCGGGCGCACCACGCGGCGGTGGTGGTGGCCGACGGCCGGCCGATCGGCATCGTCACGGCGGCCGACTGCACCGGCGTGGACATGTTCTCCCAGGTGCGCGAGGTGATGACCGCGGAGCTGCTCACCCTCGCCGCCGACATCGACGTCCGCACCGCCTTCGAGCGGCTGCACGACGCCCACCGGCGTCAGGCGCCCGTGGTCGACGACGACGGCCGTCTGATCGGCCTGTTGACCCAGCGCGGCACGCTGCGCTCGACGCTGTACACGGCCGCCGTCGATGCCCGGGGCCGGCTGCGCATCGGCGTGGCCGTGGGCATCAACCGAGACGCGCCCGCCCGCACGAAGGAGCTGCTCGCCGCCGGTGCCGACGTGGTCGTCGTCGACACCGCGCACGGGCACCAGGAGCGCATGCTCGAGGTGGTGCGGGAGGTCAGCGACCTTGCCGGCGACGCGCCGGTGGTCGCGGGCAACGTCTGCACCGCCGAAGGTGTGGCCGACCTGGTCGCGGCCGGCGCGGACGTCGTCAAGGTGGGCATCGGCCCGGGTGCGATGTGCACCACGCGGATGCAGACCGGGGTGGGCAGACCGCAGCTGTCGACCGTCCTGGAATGCGCCGCGGAGGCGCGTCGCCTGGGTGCCTTCGTGTGGGCCGACGGCGGGGTGCGTCATCCCCGTGACGTCGCGCTGGCGCTGGCCGCGGGTGCCAGCAGCGTGATGATCGGATCCTGGTTCGCCGGCACCCACGAGTCCCCCGGTGACCTGCAGCACGACGTCGAGGGCCGGCCGTACAAGGTCAGCTTCGGCATGGCCTCGGCCCGCGCGGTGAAGGTGCGCACCGCCACGGAGGGCGCCTTCGACCGGGCGCGCAAGGGCGTCTTCGAGGAGGGCATCTCATCCGCCCGGATGCTGCTGGATCCGGAGCGCCCGGGCGTGGAGGACCTCCTCGACGAGATCATCGCGGGCGTGCGCTCGGCCTGCACCTATGCCGGCGCGGCCGACCTGTCCGCCTTCGCCGAGCGAGCCGTGCTGGGGGTGCAGTCGGCGGCCGGGTATCGCGAGGGCATGCCACTGCCGGGGGGTTGGCAGAGCTGACCGCACGCACCTTGCGCATCGGCCCGTTCGTGATCGACCCGCCGGTGGTGCTCGCCCCCATGGCCGGTGTGACCGACGCGCCCTTCCGCGTCGTGTGCGCCGCCCACGGCGGAGGGCTGTTCGTATCGGAGATGCTCACCGCTCGCGGCCTGGTCGAGGGCGGCGAGCGCAGCTGGGAGATGGCGCGCCATCACCCGGCGGAGCGGATCCGCTCGCTGCAGCTGTACGGCTCGGACCCGGCCACGGTCGCGGAGGCCGCGCGGCGCCTCGTCGCCGGCGACGACGCTCGCGGCGTCGCACCCGTGGACCACATCGACCTCAACTTCGGCTGCCCGGTGCCCAAGGTCATGCGTGGCGGCGGCGGCGCGGCGCTGCCGGTCAAGCGCCGGCTCCTGGCCGAGGTGGTGCGGGCGGCCGTGGACGCCGCCGGCGCGGTCCCGGTCACCGTGAAGCTGCGCATGGGCCTGGACGACGAGCGCCTCACCTATCTCGACGCGGGCCGCATCGCCGCGGGGGAGGGCGCGGCCGCCGTCGCGCTGCACGCCCGCACCGCCCTGCAGGGCTACGCCGGAAAGGCCCGCTGGGAGGCGATCGCCACGCTGAAGGCGGCGCTGCCCGACACCCCGGTGCTCGGCAACGGCGACGTGTGGAGCGCCGAGGATGCCCTGGCGATGGTGGCCGCCACCGGCTGCGACGGCGTGGTGGTGGGGCGCGGGTGCCTCGGTCGGCCGTGGCTGTTCGCCGATCTTGCGCGGGTCTTCGCCGGCGAGGCGCCTGCCGGCCCACCACGCCTGGGGGCGATCGTGGCCACGGTCCGGCGGCACCTCGCGCTGGCCGTCGACTGGAGCGATCACGAACCCTCCACGGTGCGGCGCTTCCGCAAGCACCTGCGCTGGTACCTGCAGGGCTACCCGATTGGCGCCGCGCTGCACCGGCGGGCGGGGCTGGTGAGCTCGGTCGCCGAAATCTCGGAGTTGCTGGACGACCTGGACCCCGCGCTGGAGGTGGTGCCGAGCGCGGTGCGCGCGCCGCGCGGGCGCAGCGGGCCGATGGCGCGGCTGGTCCTGCCGGAAGGCTGGTGGGACGATCGCGACGCGGCGGTGCGGGTTGCGGAGCCGGTCGGTGCCGTCGACGGTGGCTGAGGACCCTGCCGTGGTGCCCCGCCGGCTGGTGCTCGCCTCCGCCTCCCCGCGGCGCCTGGAGCTCTTGCGCCTGGCGGGCCTGGATCCCGAGGTGCGCGCCGCCGACGTCGATGAGTCCATCCGAGCCGCGGAGGACCCCGGGGTCTACGTCGCCCGGCTCGCCCGCGCCAAGGCGCGTGCGGTCGCCGGTGGTCGCGACGAGGCGGTCGAGGCGGTTCTGGGAGCCGACACCACGGTGGTGTGCGACGGGGTCGTGATGGGCAAGCCACGCGACGCCGAGGAGGCTCGGCGCATGCTGTCCCGCCTCAACGGCCGGGTGCATGAGGTCATCACCGGCGTGGCCGTCACCGCCGGTGGGCCGGCCGTGTTGGAGGACCGCGTGCTCACAAGGGTGCAGGTGGCCCCCCTGACGGCGGCGCGCATCGCGGCCTACGTCGCCTCGGGTGAGCCGATGGGCAAGGCGGGCGGCTACGCGATCCAAGGACGCGCGGCGGCGTTCGTCGAGCGCATCGAGGGCAGCTACACGAACGTGGTGGGACTGCCCCTCGTCGAGGCGCTGGTCCTGCTGCAGCGCGCCGGCGTGCCCATGCCCTGAGCCTCCGGCGGCGGCGTCGCCGATGGTTCCACAGACCGGCGCAGCGGACCCAAGCCGATCACGCGATCGGTCATCCGAGCGAATCATTGACCCCCAACTCGGGCGAGCCCATGCTCGGGTCGGCGAAGCCGCACGGCATCGCCGCATCTGGGGAAGGAGAGGGCCATGACAACCGCTGCATTTCCACGAGCGGCAGGCGCAACCGGGAGTCGGCTGCGCATCGGTGTCGGGATGATGACGGCCGCCGCCATCGGGTTCATCGGCTACGCCGTGATCTTCTTCGTGCGCAACTTCACCGACGCGTTCCTGGAGCTGGGGATCGGTCCAGCGCAGGTGGACGTCGGGCGTGCGGAGATCACGGCGTTCAGCCCGTCGCTGCTGCATTACATCGGCCATCTGCACATCGCCGTGTCCGGATTTATCGCTGCCACCGGGGTGGCGGTTGCCGCGCTGGCGTGGTTCGGCGTACGGCGACGCGAGCTGTGGGCTTGGACGACCGCCGTGGTCGTACCCGTGCTCGGTCTCGCGGTCGCCCTGCCCGCGCACTACCCGAACGGCTTTGACACCTTCGCTCACCTGGGACTGATCTACGCCGCGACCGCCGTGTTCATCATCGGCGCGCTGCTTGCGCTGCCTGCGATGCGGCGTGCACCCCGCTAGGGCCGATGGCAGGAGCAAGGCGCTGGCGGCAGTGGCGTTGTGCGCTGCGAAGTTCCCCGAAATAGGGGTTGCCCACATCCCTCGGCGCGGCGTACCGTGACCCTGGGTGATCGGCCAGCCCGACTCGACTTGGTTTGATCGGAACGGACTGGCGGCGGGTGCCCACCGTCCACGGGGCGGGCAACGGCGGGCCGGAGCCCGCGCAGGTCGAGGTCAGCCGATCTGTGCGGGCTCCGCTGCTGCATGGGGGCGGACCACCTCTCGCGCCCGAGGCTTGGTGGCGCGGATCACGCACCGGGGGTGTGCGCGATCCTTGGCACCTCGTTGGTCGGGTGCGCGCGGCGCTACGGCGCCCCGCGCAGGAGCGGGACCAGCAGGGGCAGCGACACGATCACCAGCACCACCCGCACCAGGTGGAACATGGCCACCTCGACCGCGCCGGTGCCCTGCTCGACCGCCAGCGCGGTCATCACGCTCAGCGCTCCGGGCGAGGTGGCCAAGACGTCGCCGGGCACGGACATGCCCAAGGCTCGCAGCAGGTAGACGATGCCGAGGCCGGCGACGATCAACAGCAGCGCCGACAGCATGGCGGGCACGATCACCGGCGCCAGCTGCACCATCGCCTGGCGCGTGAGCGTCACGCCGACTGCGGCGCCGATGATGATGAAGGCGCCGTCGCGCAGGGACTTCGGCACGTCGATGGTGGTGCCCATCAGCAGCGTCACCGCAGAAGCGCCCACCATGGCCCCCAGGATGAGCCCGCCGGGGAGGTCGTAGCGCTGGGCGAGCAGCCCGCAGACGGTGGCGGCGGCAAGTGCGGAGAGGAGGTTGATGATGCTCATCGCCCGACCGTACCCGGTGCCTCCCTGTGGCCGCCAAGCGCGCCACAGATCAGTCGTCGACGTCCATCCGCTCCATCCGCTTCAGGGTGAGTCCGAGGAACACAGCGACGTAGAGGGCGAAGACCGCCAGCCCCTCGGCCATGGGGCGCAGGGCGATTGGGGCGCGGAAGAGCTCCAGCAGTCTCGGCCAGTAGGTGGTCAGCAAGTAGGGGTGCACGGCCGACAGGGGATCGAGCGCCCCGACGATCTGCAGCACGATCGCCACACCGACCGTGGCGGCGGTGGCGGCGGGCCCGGAAGAGGTCAGGCTGGACAGCCACACCCCGAGGACGCCAAGGGCGGCGGCTCCCGCCAGGGCGTAGCCGGAGCCGAGCAGCAGGCGCCCCAGGCCCTCGGCGAAGGACAGCGTGGTGCCCGACAGGGTTGTCAGGGGACCGAGGCCGAAGGCCAGCCCGCCGACCGCCAGGCCCACGACGTCGAGCACCAGCAACACCATGGCCAGCAGCACCACCACGGCGAGCACCTTGGCCAGCACCAGGGTGCGCCGGCGCACCGGCACCACCAGCAGGTAGCGCAGCGTTCCGCCGGCGCGCTCGCTGGCGAAGGTGTCGCCGGCGAGCAGGGCGGCGGCGAGCGGCAGGAGGAAGGGCTGCACCACGACCAGTGCGGCCAGAGCGGCGAACAACCCGTTGCTGGTGGCGAGGGTGAACAGCCCGTCCCCGACGCCGGGCGGGGGCGGGTCAAGGACCAGACCGAGCACGATCAGGGATGGGACCGCCGCGAGCACCACGCACAGCACCCACACGCGCCAGCGTCGCAGCGACCGGCGCAGCTCAACGCGGAGCACCGGAGTCTCCGGTCAGGTCCAGGAACACGTCCTCCAGGCGCTCGCGCAGCGGGTGCAGCGCGGACACGGCCACACCCGCGCGGACCAGTGCGGTGTTGACCGCCGCGGCGGTCGCCGGCGGACGCAGTCGCACCTGCAGCTCGACCCCGGCGTGGTCGCCCCCCGAGCGCTCCACGCCTCCTTCGTCCTCGACGCCTTCCACGCCCTCCACGCCCTCCATGGCGGTGAGCACGCGGCGCGCGGTGGCGGCGTCATCCACGCGCAGCCGCGTGCGGGCGCCGGAGGGCCGCAGGCTGCCGGGCGGGCCCTCGGCCACCAGGCGACCGCGAGCCAGGACGGCCACGCGGTCGCAGGTCGCCTCCACCTCGGCCAGCAGATGCGAGGACACCAGCACCGTCCTGCCCTCGTCCGCCATGCGCCGCAGCAGCGCCCGCATCTGCGCGATGCCCTGCGGGTCAAGGCCGTTGGTGGGCTCGTCCAGGATCAGCACGGCGGGATCGCCCAGCAGGGCTCGCGCGATGCCGAGCCGCTGGCGCATGCCCTGGCTGTAGGCCTTGACCTTCTTGCCGGCGGCGTCCTGCAGGTCGGCGATCGCGAGCACCTGACCGATGCGGGCGCGCCGCCTGCGACGGTCAGCGGCCGGCGAGGCCGCCGAGGCGAACAGGTCCAGGTTGGTGCGCCCCGAAAGGTAGCCGTAGAAGGCGGGCTCCTCGACCAGCGCCCCGACCCGGCGCAGCGCCTCCACACCGCCACCGCCGACGACGTCGACTCCCAGCACCTCAACCTGTCCGCTGCTGGGGCGGACCAGCCCGAGCAGCATGCGGATGGTCGTGGTCTTGCCGGCGCCGTTGGGACCCAGGAAGCCGTACACCTGGCCGGGCGCCACGCACAGGTCGAGGTCGTCGACGGCGCGCAACGCTCCGTAGGTCTTGGTCAGACCCTGCGTGCGCAGGGCGGGTCCCGTCTGGGCCGCCGAGCCGGCCCGTGCGGGCTCGGGCTCGGCCTCGCGTACCGCTTGCGTCACGGCAGCTCCGCGGCGACCTCGTCCAGCCGCCACAGCGGCACGAGCCCCAGCAGCAGGGCCGACTGGCCCCGGACGGTTGCGACCCGGGCCGACAGCAGCGGTCCGTCGAGCGGCAGCAGCGCTTGCGCCTCGGACGGCAGCTCGGTGGCCAGCGGCAGCACGGCCACGGCGGAGTAGCCGGCGCCGATGCCCTCGCCACCGTGATCGCCGCCGCTCGGCCCTGCGGCTGGGCCAGGGTTCAGCATGCCGGGCAGGCCGCTCTTGCCGGAGTCCTTCGACCAAGGGACCGGTGCGGCATGCTCGGTCACGACCGACCCCGGCGGCGGCGTGAAGTCGAACAGCGCGGGGTCGACCGGCGCGAACGACACCTGCGTCCAGGCCAGCTCGATCGAGGGCGCCACCGCCCCGCGGGCGTACAGGGCCACACGCAGGGGCACGCGTGTGTCCGCGTCGACGTCGAGCTCGACGCGGCCGAGCGTCGTGACCAAATCGGCCGGCACGACCGCCAAGCGATAGGCGGGGCGGCCGGCCACGCGGGCGGTCCCCTCCACGGCCACGTCGGCGCCCTCGGACAGCGACTCGACCAACGGGATCGCCAGCGCCAGTGGATCGGAGAAGGCGAGCGGACCATGACCCGGTGCCGTGCCGCCGCTGCCCGTGCCGTCCGTGCCGAGCTCATCCGGCAGCGTCCAGCGGTTGACCGCAAGGGTCTGCGAGTCCCAGGTGCTCAACGTGTCGCCGTCGGTGACGACCACGCGTTCGCTGGCGGCGCCGAGCAGCGCGGCCCGCAGACCGTCGGCACTGCGCTCCACGCGCAGTCGGCTCTCACCGAGCAGGTCGGCGAGCGGGCTGTCCTGCGCGGCGCCCGGCAGCTCCGGCAGCCCGAGCCCGAGCGTGGCCGCCAGCTCACCCGAGACCGGCGGTGGGTCCTCGGCGGTGCGCAGCACGGACGCGATCAACTCGTCGGCGGCCACCTCCGGCAGCGCCGGCGCGGACACGGCGGCTTGCGCGCCTAGCCCGAGCAGGGCCGCCACGAGCACGGCGGTCAGGAGCGCGGCAAGGGGTCGGGAGGCGGTGCTCGCCATCTTGGGGCTCATAGCTCTTCGAGTCGTCCGGGTCGGGAAGCGGAGCGATCCCGCGCCAGCGTAGGCCTCCTGACCGGCCGGCGCCGACTAGGGCCCGGCCGAGACCGCCTTGCTGGGAGTTCGCGCACGGTTTGAGGTAGATGGAGTTCAGCCCTCCCCTGCAGATGAGGTCCGGCCTACGATGACCCGCCAACGCTTGTCACAGGTACGAGGGAGACTGGCGTCATGAGCAAAGTCGTGCGCGTACGTCTGTCGGGTGGCGAAGCCCGGCTTGGCAGCGTGCCGGCCGCTGACGTCGCCCGGCTACTGCTGGGTGTCCAACGTGCCGCCGCACGTGCCAGCGGGGCCGTCCTGCGCCGCGGAGTCAAGAAGACTGGCCGCTGGGGCAAAGTCATCGAGGATGCGGTCCGTTTCCGCCTCGTCGGCATCGAAGAAGGCAGTGTCGTAGGGATTCTCGAGCTGCCTGCTGTCGAGACTGGGGCGGATCAACTCGAATTGGACGCCGGTAGCTTGGGAGAGGCGGCGCTCGTCGCCACCATCCGCACGGCGGCAGGAGAAACAGATGACGCCGACGTGGCCCGGGCTCTCGTGAGGATGGTCGAGCGGCTGGGCGTCGGCAGCCGCTACGAGGCGGTGACGTTCGAGACCGACATCCCCGGCGCTCCCAGCCGTGTGGTCGTGGATGGGGCGGCCTGCAGGAGGCTGCAGCAGCTCGCGGCCAGCGAGCCGGAGCCGCGAGCCGACACCCTTGTCGGGCTGCTCGTGGAGGCGGACTTCGAGTCGTACACGGCGCGCCTGCGCGCCGCTGACGGTCAACGAATTATCGTCGATTTCGATGAGGAGCAAGCTGACGACATCAAGAAGGCGCTGCGCGGTCGTGCAGAGCTGGTGGGAGAGGTCGCCTATGACTCGTTGACCGCTCAGGCCGTGCGGGTTGACTTGCGCGCGATCACGCGCGCGGAGCAACTGGCGATGAGCCTGGATCCAGGGGAGTTCTGGGTGGACGTCATCATCGACAAGCTCCGCGCGGAACACAGCGGCATTCAACCGATCACCGACCCGGCCGTGCTCGCAGCGAAGGACCTCACCGACGAAGAAGCCGACGCACTCCTCGCTGCCCTGGAGTCGTGACGCCCGTCGGTCCCAATGGGGACAGCGGCGACGGGAAGAGCTCAAGCAGCGCCTCCGAGACCACTTCATCGTGCTGACAGCCACCGACGCGGTCGTCGGCAAGTACGCCGAGTTGCACGCCCGCTACGCCGGACGCCTATCGCAGGGTGGGCAGAACGACATGTGGACGGCGGCCTGTGCGCTGGCGCAGCCTGAGCCGCTTCCCCTCGTCACGAACAACCTCGGTGACTTCGGCACCATCGCCAGCGACTTCCCGCTCAGGATCGTGCATCCCGACAGGTAGCAGACCCGCCGGCCTCCGGCCATCACCACCCGGCATCGTCACCCGGGAGGATCCTTGCGGGCCCGGCTGGGCGCGACCCGAGGCGGCTCGCCGGGCTGCTTGGGATACACCGGCGGCCACGGGGCGTCCATCAGGCCGGACGCCAGGTCGCGCTCGCTCATCGCCAGCAGCGGCTCCAGCGGCTGCGGGTCCCCGGCGATGCCCGCCCACGGGTCGCCGCGCTCGGCCAGCAGCGCGGGGACGCTCGCCATGGTGAGCTCATCGGGGTGCCAGCGATCGACCTCGTCCCACGTCAGCGGCGTCGACACCTGCGCGCCCGGCCGCGCCCGCACCGACCATGCGCCGAACACCGTCTTGTGCGGGGCGTTCTGGTTGAAGTCGACGAAGATGCGCTCGCCCCGCTCCTCCTTCCACCACGCGGCCGTTACGAGGTCGGGTCTGCGCCGCTCCAGCTCACGCGCCACGGCGACGGCCGCGGCGCGCACCTGGTAGGAGTCGTAGCGAGGGTGCAAACGCACGTAGACGTGCAGGCCCCGGTTCCCGGTGGTCTTGGGATGACCCGCCAGACCGAGCTCATCCAGCAGTGCCCGCAGCTCGCGCGCGGCTTCCCGGATCTCGGCGAAGCCGGTCCCGGGCTGGGGGTCGAGGTCCAGGCGCAGCTCGTCGGCGCCGTCGGGACGGTCGGCGGTGGAGGGCCAGACGTGGAAGCCCAGGCAGGCGAGGTTCACCGCCCACACGACGTGGGCCAGGTCCTCGATCACCAGCGCCCGCGACTCGGTGCCGTTGGGCGTGCTCACGATCGTGGTGCGCAGCCACTCCGGAGCGGTGTCGGGGATGCGCTTCTGGAAGAACGACGAGCCGCCGGCGCCATTGGGGAAGCGCTGCAGCAGCACCGGCCGACCGCCCATGGCCAGCAGCAAGGGCTCGCCGACGGTGAGGTAGTAGCGGGCGAGGTCGAGCTTGGTCTCGCCGCGCTCGGCGAACAGCACCTTGTCCGGGCTCGACACCGTCACCGACCGCCCGTCGACGTCGAGCTCCGCTGCAGCACCGGCCATGACCAGCACGCTAGCGGCTGGCGGCGCCTTCAGTCGACCGGCGCTGGCAGCCTGCGGGGGCCGGGCGCCGGTCGGTCACGGGGCCGGTGGCTCGTCGGCGCGGCGCAGGCGCAGCCAGCGGAAGCCGTGACCTTCGAGTCGCAACCTCAGGGCGCCGTCGCGCAGATCCTCCTTGGCGTCGAGGTCGTGCAGCAGGTCGACGGCCTCGGTGAAGATGCGATCGCCGTCCACTTTCAGCTGCAGCTCGCATGGCACGCTGCCCAGGTTGTGCACCGCGACGACCGCGCGACCCTCCCAGTCGTAGCGGTGCGCGAGCACGGCGTCGTCGCCGGAATCCAGCAGCGACCAGCGCCCCCAGCCGAACTCGGGCGTCACCCGCCGCCGGCGCGTCATGCGCTCCATCCAGTTGAGCAGCGATTCGGGGTCGCGCTGCTGCGCGCCGACGTTGACCTCCTCAGGCCCATAGCGGCCCTGTGGCAGCGGCCTGCGCAGGCGAGCCGGCCCGGCCGTGGAGAAGCCACCGGTCGGTCCGTCGGTCCACTGCATGGGGGTGCGCACGCTCAGGCGTCCGTCGATGTCGAGGTTCTCGCCCATGCCGATCTCCTCGCCGTAGAAGAGCACCGGCGTGCCCGGGAGGGAGAAGACCAGGCTGTAGACGAGCCGCAGCCAGGCTGGATCGCCGTCGACCATGGGCGGCACCCGCCGTCGCAGCCCCCGGCCGAACAGCTGCATCGACGCCTCCGGCCCGAACGCGGTGAACACCTCCTGCCGCTCCGCGTCGCTCAGCTGGTCCAGCGTCAGCTCGTCGTGGTTGCGTGCGAACACCGCCCACTGGCACTCATCGGCGACCTCCGGCAGACGGGCGAGCACAGCGGCCAGCGGCCGCGCGTCGCCGCGCGCCAGCGCCAGGTACATCTGCTGCATCACCGGGAAGTCGAACAGCAGCTGGATCTCGTCGGCCTGCTCGTCGCCGAAGTAGGCGGGGAGCTGGTCCAGCGGCAGGTTGACCTCGCCCAGCAGCACCGCGTCGCCCCGCCGTCGCGAGATGAACGCGCGCAGGTCCTTGAGCAGCCCGTGGG
>Ga0209587_1001053_pt1 | contig 13233 bp, 10 predicted proteins | sample NGEPerD_2_FD_184512 | JGI IMG/M metagenome (GOLD analysis project Ga0209587, IMG submission 184512) | Arctic peat soil microbial communities from the Barrow Environmental Observatory site, Barrow, Alaska, USA - NGEE PermafrostL1-D... | ecosystem: Environmental > Terrestrial > Soil > Wetlands >... | reverse complement strand
CCGAGACCAGGGTCGAGCTCACTGAGGTCGACGGATATGTATGGCACGGCTTCGTCCCCGCCATCGAGCCCGGTCAACGCTACGGCTTCAGGGTCCACGGTCCGTTTGACCCGGCTCAAGGTCATCGCTGCAACCCCGCAAAGCTGTTGCTGGACCCGTATGCCAAAGCCATGGACGGGCAGATCGACGGCGACACGTCCTTGTACTCCTACGAGCTCAGCGACCCCACCAAGCCCAATGACGCGGACTCGCTGGGTCACACCATGCTGTCGGTGGTCGTCAACCCGTTCTTCGACTGGGGCCACGACCGCCCGCCACGTCACGAGTACCACAACACGGTCATCTATGAGGCCCACGTCAAGGGCCTGACCATGACCCACCCTGACGTCCCCGAAGCCATTCGCGGGACATACGCCGCGATCGGTCACCACGCGATCATCGAGCACCTGGTCGGCCTCGGCGTGACCGCCGTCGAGCTGATGCCGGTGCACCAGTTCGTCCAGGACTCCACGCTGGCGGACCAGGGCCTGACGAACTACTGGGGCTACAACACGATCGGGTTCCTGGCTCCGCATGCCGCCTACGCCGCCACCGGATCGCGCGGTCAGCAGGTAGCCGAGTTCAAGACGATGGTGAAGGCGCTGCACGAAGCCCAGATCGAGGTCATTCTCGACGTGGTCTACAACCACACGGCCGAGGGCAACGAGAAGGGCCCGACCATCGCCTTCCGCGGCATCGACAACGCCGCCTACTACCGCCTCGTCGACGACGACAAGTCGCGCTACTACGACACCACGGGCACCGGCAACAGCCTGTTGATGCGCAACCCCCACGTCCTTCAGCTGATCATGGACTCGCTGCGCTACTGGGTCTTGGAGATGCATGTCGACGGGTTCCGTTTCGACCTCGCGGCAACCCTGGCCCGCCAGTTCCATGAGGTGGACCGGCTCTCGGCGTTCTTCGACATCATCCAGCAGGATCCCGTGATCTCTCAGGTCAAGCTCATCGCTGAGCCGTGGGACCTCGGTGACGGCGGCTACCAGGTCGGCAACTTCCCCCCGCTGTGGACCGAGTGGAACGGCAAGTTCCGCGACACGGTGCGCGATTTCTGGCGGGGTGAGGCGGCCTCGTTGGGCGAGTTCGCTTCTCGCATCACGGGTTCCAGCGACCTTTACGCGCATTCGGCCAGGCGTCCGATCGCCTCGATCAACTTCGTCGTGGCACACGACGGTTTCACCTTGCGTGACCTCGTGTCCTACAACGAGAAGCACAACGCGGCCAACGGAGAGACAAACCACGACGGCGAGAGCCACAACCGGTCCTGGAACTGCGGGGTAGAGGGCGAGACCGACGACCCCGCGGTCAACGCCTTGCGCAGGCAGCAGCAGCGCAACTTCCTCACCACACTCCTGCTCAGCGAGGGTGTCCCGATGATCGCCCACGGCGACGAGGTCGGTCGGACCCAACGCGGCAACAACAACGTCTACTGCCAGGACAATGAGCTCTCCTGGATCGACTGGGAGCTGGCCGAGGACGAGAGCCATTTGCTCGCCTTCACCAGTGCAGTGGTCTCACTGCGCAAGGAGCACGACGTATTTCGCCGTCGCCGCTTCTTCGCCGGCGACGCCGCCCATGGCGGCAAGAGCGAGCTCGGAGACATCGAGTGGTTCTCCTCGGACGGCACCGAGATGGACGAGCTCGACTGGCGCAACGGATATGCCCGCACCCTCATGGTCTTCCTGAACGGCCAGGCCATCCGTGAGCCGGATATCCATGGACAGCGCATCGTGGACGCTGACTTCCTGCTGCTGTTCAACGCCCACAGCGCCCCGGTCGACTTTGTCCTGCCGCCCGATCTGTACGGCACGACGTGGCGCGTCCGGCTGGACACCACCGAGGCCGAGCCTCCCAGCGACGACCGCAAGGACTGGATGGCCGCAACAACGCACGCGGTCGTTGGTCGGTCCATGGTCGTGCTCGAGGCAATCCCTGTTGCCGAGGTGCCCGTCACGAAGATGCTGAAGCGCAAGCCCTAGCTCGCCGCCAACCGCGCCTTCTCAACCTCGACATCAAAGGTCGCGGCGGGCCACTGGGGCGCCATCACCCGCAGGTGTTCAACCACCAGCTGCTGGACGGCCAGCCGTGCATACCACTTGCGATCCGCCGGGACGACGAACCACGGCGCAGGTTCGGTCGAGCACTTGTTGATGGCCACCTGGTAGGCCTCTTGGTACGCCGGCCAGCGCTCACGCTCGTCCACGTCCCCCGGGTTGTATTTCCAGTGCTTGTCCGGTCGTTCGAGTCGCGCGGCGAGGCGCGCCTTCTGCTCGTCGCTGGAGATGTGCAGCATGACCTTGACGATGGTTGTCCCGGCTTGTGTCACGGTCTGCTCGAACGTGTTGATCTGGCCATAGCGCCGACCCCAGGTCGCAGGCGGCACCAGGTTGTGCACCCTCACGATCAGGACGTCCTCGTAGTGCGAGCGGTCGAAGACACCGATCTGGCCCGGTTTCGGCAAGGCATTGCGGATCCGCCAGAGGAAGGGATGCTCCCGCTCCTCCTTGGTCGGTGCCTTGAACGCGGTGCAGCGAACGCCTTGGGGATCCACCGCGCCAACGACGTGGCGCATGATGCCGCCCTTGCCCGAGGTGTCCATCCCCTGCACCACCAGAAGAAGTGCCGCGCTCCCGCCGGCCCTGGACTCGGCATACAGACGCTCTTGGAGCTCAGTGAGCTCTGGAACCGTTGCGGCCAAGAGCTCAACCCCTGCAGCCTTGTCCCCGTCGTAGCCCGGTGTCGAACGCGGGTCACGGTCGGCCAGCACGAACCCGGGGCCGGCCTTCAGCGCTCGCGTGAACGACCCTGACCCGACGGCCGTCCCTGACGCGGTCTTCGCCTTGTTCCTGCTCTTGGCCATGAGCACGATGGTTGCAGCACACCGCCCAGGGCGCGACCAGATCGGTCCAATTGAAGCACTTCAATGGGAGGATGGCGCCCATGCGCGTGCTCCTCGCCCACGACGACCTCGGCCGTTGGGCCCCTGGCCATGACGGCACGATGGACTCCGAGGCGCTGGCGCTCGCCTACGCCTACCCAGAGCTCTCAGGGTCACAGACCTGGGTCAGGGCCAACTCCATCTCGTCGCTGGACGGCGCCGCAACCGGCGACGACGGGCGCTCCGGCTCGATCACCACCGGTGCAGACCGCGACGTCTTCGGGATGTTGAGGGCGCTGTCCGACGTGATCCTCGTCGGTGCGGGAACGGCACGCATCGAGGGGTACCGACGCGCGACTGTCCGGGCCCCCTGGCTGGAGCATCGCGCCGGTCGCCCTGCGCATCCCACGATGGCGGTCGTCAGTCGCTCGGGCGACATCCCACCACGCTTGAGCCAGGCCCGTAAGAACTCAGGCGAGGTCTTGCTGTTGACCTGCGAGCGGGCCGGCGATGAGGCGATCGATCTGGCTCGCGGGACGCTGGGGCAGGAGAACGTGATCCTTGCGGGGGGCGCCAGCGTCGACCTTCCGGCGTCCCTGGACGCCTTGGCCGTTCGGGGGCTGCGTCGCATCCTCTGCGAGGGCGGTCCTCACCTCATGCGCGACCTGACCGCATCGGGACGGCTGGACGAGCTCTGCCTGACCCTCGCTCCCACGTTGGTCGCCGGGGACCATCCACGCATCACGGCCGGTGCGCCGATGTCCGCAAACCTGCTGCCCCGGCTACTGATCGAGTCTGAGGGGACGATCCTCGGGCGCTGGTCCCGTCCTGACAGCTAGCCGGACCGACCGTTTCACTCAGCAAGGAAGGCACGCACGACGGCATCCCATCTTTCGGGATCGACATTCCATTCCTTGGTATGCCGTGCCTCGTGCCACGGCTCGAAGCGAACCAGGTCGGGACGTCTGGCGGCCAGTGAGATCGACGGCCCGACGGGAACGAACTCGTCGTCAAGTGAGTGGATGATCAAGGTGCGGTGGTTCAGCTCGTCGGCGCGGTACTCCCAGTTGGTCAGGGCAACGTCGATGGGCTCGTGCACGCCGACCAGACGGTGCGCCCACCGATGGCCGATCAGCGAGCGGCTCAAGCTCTCGATCGGGCCGGGGATCTTGTTCAACGCACCGTGGTGACGCAGCACGTCGGCCCAGTCGATGACGGGCGCGTCGAGCACCACCGCCCTGACACGATCTGAAAGCCAGGAACGGTCCAGGGTCTGCAGGACGATCGCACCGCCCATGGACCAGCCGAACAGGACGATCTCCCGTGCGCCCTCTCCGACGGCATACAGCAGGGCAGCCTCAAGGTCCCGCCACTCCGAAAGCCCAAGGCTGTATCTGCCGTCCGAACTTGCCGGGGCGCCGATGTCGTTGCGGTACATGGGTATCAGGGAGGTATATCCGAGCTCGTGCAGCAGTGGAACAGCACGCAGGCACTCGTCGCGCCGTGCTCCCCTGCCATGCACAAGAATCGCCCAGCGATGCGCGGATCCGTTCGGCGGCGGCACCTCCCAGGCAGCAAGCATCCCGATCTCTGCGGGTATCTCCACATCACGCGACGGCAGCCCCAACGCATCCTGGGGGTTACCCGCGAAGTAGTACTGGTTCCAACGCGCGGGGCCGATGCGAAGCTCACCGGCATCAATGCCCTCCAGCACCCGTCGGACTCGCCCGGACTCTTCGTCAACCGCGAGTACAGCCCCCACCCTCGCGTGGCCCCGACCGCCGTCAAGCCAGAGTCCGTACCTGCCGGGCTGCCAGGACTCCGGCGTCAGGCTCAAGGTCACACTGTCGTCCTCGATCGCAAGAACCTGGGTGTCGTCTGGTTTGAGCCGGTCAGGCGTCAGCACCCTGCGTGCGACATACGTCGCAGCGCTGACCGCTCCGACCGCTGATACGGCGGCCACCGAAGCGCCGGCTGCTGAGGCCACCACCAGGCTCTTTCGGCGAAGCTGACGAAGTGGAGGCACGCGAGCATCGTCGCAGGTTCACAATGCATTCGTGGACCTTCCCATCGCCCTTCCGGTGACTCCCATGCTGGCCAAGGCCGTCGACGGCGTGCCGGCGCACGATTCGGTCCCGGGAGGACTGTCCTATGAACCCAAGTGGGACGGCTTCAGGTGCATCGTGCTCCGCGACGGCGACGAGGTTCAGCTTGCGAGCCGGGGCTCCAAACCGCTGACCAGGTACTTCCCTGAGCTCGTCGACGCGGTCCGTGAGCATCTTCCCCAGCGCTGTGCGATTGACGCCGAGATCGTCGTCCGCGCGGGCCGGCCGGGCGCAGAACGACTCGACTGGGAGAGTCTGTCCCAGCGGATCCATCCCGCCGACAGCCGAGTCCAGCGCCTCTCCCGCGAGACTCCCGCGGAGCTGGTCTGTTTCGACATCCTGGCCCTCGGCGACGACGACCTCACCGCGATGGCCTTCGGTGCACGCCGCCAGCGCCTGGAGTCCGTGCTGTCCACGCTGCCCGCCGCCGCGCCGGTGCACCTGACCAGGTCAACCATCGATGCCGCCACAGCCCAGGACTGGTTCGAACGGTTCGAGGGCGCCGGACTCGACGGCGTCGTTGCCAAAGATCTCGCGGCGCCATACCAACAGGGCAAGCGCGTCATGCTCAAGATCAAACACGCACGAACAGCCGAAGCAGTAGTCCTGGGCTACCGAATTCACAAGTCCGGCAACGGTGTTGGCTCACTTCTCCTTGGACTGTATGACGAGAACGGCACCCTCTACAACGTCGGCGGGGTTGCAGCGTTCACCGACGTCCGACGCCTCGAGCTGGTCGATGAGCTCGCGCCGCTCGTCGTCACCGACGAACAGGGCGATGTGGCGAAGGGCTCGACTGACCGCTCCCGGTTCAGCGGCAACAAGGACATGAGCTTTGTCAGGTTGCGTCCGGAGCGGGTGGTCGAGGTGAAGTTCGACCAGATGGAGGGCCTACGCTTCAGGCACTCCGTGACCTTCCTGCGCTGGCGCCCGGATCGCGACCCCGCCTCCTGCACCGCGGCTCAGGTGGAACGACCCAGGGGTTACGACCTCGAGGATGTGCTCGAGCACTGAGAACCAGTGCGTGCCCGAATGGTCCGCGACCAAGGAGATGGTTCTACTCCCAAGGAGACGGCTCGACCAGGTCGTGCCGTGGCGGGCGCACGTCCCCACATTTCGTGCAGAGGACCACCCAGACCCCGCCTCTCTGCTCGCAGGTCAGCGTCCATGGGGTGTTACACGCGTGGCAGAAAGCGGTCACGGTCCTCGTTCGTTGCCGGAGCACGCCAGACCGCGGCTGGACGGACTGCGGTTGAACGGACAGTGACTGATCAGACCATGATGGGATGCTCATCTGTTCATGCTCATACGCGGATGGGAGAAGCGCTTCCACCAAGAGACGTAGTTTGCCGTCAAAAATGTCGTAGGTGCACTCAAGGTGGGCGGCCCGGAACCACGAACCAAAACATGACTACACGACCCAAAACATGACCAAAAGGGCTCCCTCTCGACTCGAGACTGGGCGGTTGACCGCAGCTTGCGCAGAGCCCGGCACATTTACATGCCGACGAACTGCCGGCTTGGGCGGCGAACTTGTGACCCAAGGTCCCTCAAACGGACTAAGGACTCCATCGGTCAAACGACGTACACGCTCGCTGGGATTGGGGAACAACATATGTGTCTGGGCCGGTTCGCGGCACACGTAGTGGACGGATCCGGCAAGGAGAGACTCCGATGAAGGCACATGAGATTGCCGTGTGGGTGGCAGGGCTGTCACTGGCCATGGGGGTTGGGGTCGCCGTGGCGATGGTGATGATCAGCGCGATCGACAAACTGGCGATGGTGTTCTGACGGACACCACGAAATCAGCGAACCAAGTTGCCGGCTTGGCGTTTTCGCGACGGCTGGACCCTCGGCGGCTCGCCGGGCATCTTCGGGTAGTCCGGAGGAAAGGGCATCTCACCAAGCCCCCGCTCTTGGACGTCCTTGTCCCACAACGCAATTGCTTGGGAAACATCGACCACAGCGTCGTCGATGCCAGACCACGCGTCACCCTGAGCGGCCAGGATGCCGGGGACCGTCCGCACGGTGAAGTCCTGGGCTGACACCTCACCCAGCTGCTCCCAAGGGACCGGCATGGACACCGGTGCACCCGGCAGAGGTCGAGGGCTGTAGGCCGAGGCGATGGTGCGGTCACGGTTGGCCTGGTTGAAATCCACGAAGACCTTCTGGCCGCGCTCTTCCTTCCACCAGGCCGTGGTGACCTCGTTCGGCATACGGCGCTCCAGCTCGCGCGCGATCCCGATGACTCCGTGACGCACGTCCAGGAACTCGTGCGTGGGGCGGACCCGCGCATAGACGTGCACCCCGCGGTTTCCGGACGTCTTGGCCCAACCGGTGAGCCCGATCTCCGCCAGCAGGTCCTTCAGTGCGTATGCCGCCCGCACGGCGTCCGCGAAGTCCGTTCCAGGTTGAGGGTCGAGGTCGATCCGGAGCTCGTCGGGGTTGTCGTTGTTCGCGGTGCGGACCGGCCACGGGTGGAAGGTCACCGTGTTCATCTGCACGGCCCAGACGGCCGTGGCGACCTCGTCGATGACCAGTTGCGGGTGGCTTCGGCCCGAGGGATAGGTACACATCACCGATCGCACCCACTTCGGAGCTCCCCGCGGAGGGTTCTTGGAGAAGAACTCCTCCCCCTCGATCCCCTTGGGAAAACGCTGCAGGGTGATCGGCCGAGCGCCCAGCGCGCGCATCATCGCGTCGGCGACAGCGACGGTGTACTCAGCGAGCTCGAGCTTGGTGATCTCGGTGCTGCCGACGTCGTTGGTGGCCGGCCAGATCGCTCGGTCCGGGTTGGAGATGCGAACGTCACGGACGACCCCTTCAGGCCCTGGAACCTGAAGGACTGTCGCGCTGGTCGCCATGATCGGGAGCCTAGCCGCCGTCCTCCAGGAGCGAATTGGTCATGCCTTGGTATGGGTTGCCACGAACACCCACCAAACGCCGCAAAAGGGGCATACGTTCGGCGAGGATTGCGGACCCCACCTGACCCACCTCCCTGAAAGGCAATCAATGTCGGCCTTCAATCTCCGAACGTGCGCAGCCGTCATCGCACCCGTTCTCGCCATAAGCGGTGCGCTGTTCGCCGCCTCCCCTGCGCAGGCGGTCTCCGCCAATGTCGTGATCTCCGAGGTATACGGCGGCGGCAACAACGGCACCATCTGGAAGAACGACTTCGTCGAGCTCTACAACCGCTCGGACGCAGCGGTTGATGTCACCGGCTGGGTCGTGCAGTACTACTCCGCGGCCGGCACTGTGCCGGCTGGTGGCACGGCCACCCTGACCGGCTCCGTGGCACCAAAGCACACCTACCTCGTGCAGATGGCCGCGGGCGCCAACCTCCTCGCCACGCCCCTGCCCACGCCCGACGCGATCGGCACGGCGGGGATGAGCGGCACGAGCGACCGCGTCGACCTTCGTCTGGCGGACACCACAACCGTCGTCGACCGGGTCGGGTACGGCACCGCGGCCACCTTCGAGGGCAGCCCCGCCCCGGGCCTCAGCAACACCACCTCGGCCACCCGAAACGCCCCCTGCGTCGACACAGACGACAACACCACGGACTTCCGCGCCACCGAGCCGACGCCTGAGAACAGCGTGGTCGACAAGCCGGGCTGTGCCGTCCCCCCGCCCGTCGACGATCCCGAGACGATCGCGCAGATCCAGGGCACGAGCCACACCTCGCCATACGACGGCAAGCAGGTCAACGGTGTCCTCGGGGTCGTGACCGCGGTCGGTCCCAACGGCTACTGGATCCAGAGCACCACCGCTGCCGACGGAGACATCGCCACCAGCGAGGGGTTGTTCGTCTTCACCAACAAGGCTGTCATCACCGTCGCCGTCGGCGACGACGTGAGCGTCGACGGCTCGATCTCCGAGTACCGCCCCGGAGGCGGCGCCAACCTGACCACCACCGAGCTGACCGGTCCGAAGGTCACCGTCCTGAGTTCTGGCAACACCTTGCCCGCCCCGGTGGTGCTCGGCGTCGATCGCACCGCACCGCAGCAGGTCATCGAAGACGGCGACCCACTGAATGTCGAGTACCTCGAGGCGCTCTTCCGTCCCGCGACCGACGCGATCGACTTCTACGAGTCCCTGGAAGGCATGCGCGTCGCCGTCCGCGACGCCAAGGTCGTCGGTGCCACCAAGTCCTTCGGCGAAATGACCGTCATCCCCGGCCAGATCGTCGACGCCATCACCTCGCCGCGTGGCGGGGTCGTCTACTCCGGCTACGACCACCCGAACGCGATGCGGATGCAGCTCGACGACGCGCTTCTGCCCAAAGGCGCGATGCCGATGGCCAGCGTCGGCGACTCGATCGCCGGCGACACCGTCGGTGTCATCGACTGCTCGTTCAAGAACCCCAAGCTCGAGGTGATCGAGCCGCCGGTGCTGACGCTCGGCGGGCTGCAGCGCGAGATCACCAAACCCCAGTCCAACAACCAGCTGGCCGTGTCGACCTTCAACGTCGAGAACCTCGCGCCCGGCGACCCCCAGATCAAGTTCGACCGCCTCGCCGGTCAGGTCGTGCTCAACCTGGCGAGCCCCGACATCCTGGCGCTGGAGGAGATCCAGGACAACAGCAGGGCAGCCAATGACGGCACGGTCGACTCGACCCAGACCACGGACAAGCTCATCGCCGCCATCGTCGCGGCGGGTGGCCCGGCCTACACGGCGCGTTGGGTCAACCCCCAGGACCTGACTGACGGCGGAGCGCCCGGCGGCAACATCCGCCAGGTCTTCTTCTACCGCGCAGACCGCGGAGTGGGCTTTGTTGCCGCTCCGGCAGGTGACGCGACCACCGCCGAGAGCCTGACGATGATCGACGGCAAGCCGCACCTGGCCCTCAACCCGGGACGGATCACGCCCACGAACGTGGCCTGGAACTCCTCCCGCAAGCCCCTCGTCGCCGAGTTCACCTTCCGTGACAAGACCGTCTTCGCGATCGCCAACCACTTCGCATCCAAGGGCGGCGACGACCCGTTGTTCGGCAAGTGGCAGCAGCCGGTGCGTTTCTCGGAGGCGGGGCGCCACGGGCGGGCACAAGGCGTGCGGTCGTTCCTCGATGAGCTCCTCGCGGCTGACCCGAACGCGAACGTCGTGGTGCTCGGTGACATCAACGACTTCGAGTTCAGCCGCACCGTCGACATCATGGTCGGCTCCGGCGCCAACGCAATCGTCGACCTGCCGCGCATGTTGCCGGTGAACGAGCGCTACTCCTACGTCTATGAGGGCAACAGCCAGGTGCTCGACCAGATCCTGATCAGCCAGGCGCTGACGATCGCTCCTCCGGGCGCCAAGTACCCGGCGTACGACTACGACATCGTGCACACGAACTCCGAGTTCTATGACCAGGACTCCGACCACGACCCCCAGGTCGTGCGGCTCGCCATCCGGGGTGGCGTCGGCTGACCCCAACCTGGAGACACCCCGGGTATGACGGGTGGTTGGCGGGCGCGCGTGCCTGCCAACCACCTGATCCTCACGTCGCTGCGCGCTTCGGCGGAACCTTACGGCTCGACAACAGCACGCCTCGACGGGAACGTTCCTGACGGGGCGTGTTGTTGTGTAGATCGTGAAGTTGTTTTCAGCCCTGCGTAGGAGGACACCGATGATCGACGGCCGTGCCTATCCCCTGACCAAGACCGACGAGCAGTGGCGCGAGGAACTCACCCCGGCCGAGTATGAGGTGCTGCGTCAGGCCGGCACCGAGCGCCCAGGTGTCGGTAAGTACACGGACACCCAGACCCAAGGGGTGTACTCCTGTCGAGCCTGCGGCACCGAGCTGTTCCGCAGCGACACCAAGTTCGACAGTCACTGCGGCTGGCCGTCCTTCTACGCCCCGCTGGCCGAAGACCGCGTCGAGTACATCGAGGACCACACCATGGGCACGAAACGGGTCGAAGTCCGTTGTGCCAACTGCGGATCGCACCTGGGTCACGTCTTCGAGGGCGAGGGCTACGACGTCCCGACGGACCAGCGGTACTGCATCAACAGCGTCAGCCTGCGGCTCGAGCCGGCAACCGGGTAGAGCGGCATCTCGCGGGCCGAGCCCCATGACCAGGCTCGGGATGTCGCCTGCCGTCACTAGGTTTGATGCCATGACGACCCCAGACGCAGGCCAGTTCCGAACCGATCCGCCCCGCGTCGCCGACGAGCGCGACATGTACCAGGCGTGGCTGGACTTCCATCGGGGAACCTTGCTGTGGAAGTGCGCCGGGTTGACCGACGCACAGCTCAAGAGTTCCTCAGCCAGTCCGTCAACCTTGACGCTGCTCGGGCTGTTGCGGCACATGGCCGAGGTGGAGCGAGCGTGGTACCGCAGCCGGGCGGCTGGGCTCGACCTGCCCGATCTGTACTGCTCCGATGACGACGAGGACGGCGACTTCGACAACGTCGCGGACGCCGATGTCCCTGAGGCATTCGCGACGTTCAAGGCCGAGTGCCTGGCCGCTGATGACGCCGTCCGCACGAAGTCCCTCGACGACACCTTTGTCGGCAGGAACGGCCCGATCTCGTTGCGCTGGGTCTATGTCCACATGATCGAGGAGTACGCCCGGCATAACGGACACGCCGATCTGCTCCGCGAGTGCATCGACGGCAGCACCGGCGACTGACCACGCTCAGCTCAGTCAGCTCATTCAACTCAGTCGACGCAGCGAAGCCGCCACAAGGTAGCCAGCGCGGGGGACGTCAGGGCAAGGAGTCGACCAGCGCCGCAACCTCGACCCGCGGGCCGGTGTAGAACGGCACCTCTTCACGCACGTGGCGGCGGGTCTCGGAGCCCCTCAGATGACGCATGAGGTCGACGATGCGGGTCAGGTCGTCCGCCTCGAACGCCAGGATCCACTCATAGTCGCCCAACGCGAACGACGCGATCGTGTTCGCGCGCACGTCCGGATAGTCGCGCGCCATCTGTCCGTGCTCCGACAGGAGGCTACGACGCTCGGCGTCGTCCAGGAGATACCACTCGTAGGAACGCACGAAGGGGTAGACGCAGATGAAGTCTTTCGGGTCTTCGTCGGCCAGGAACGCCGGGATGTGTCCCTTGTTGAACTCGGCCGGACGGTGCAGGGCGGCAACCGACCACACCGGCTCCAGGTGGGCGCCGAGCTCGGTGCGACGGAGCCGGTGATACGCCGTCTGCACGGTGCTGACGTCCTCGGCGTGCCACCAGACCATGAAGTCGGCATCCGCCCGGAGCCCCGCGACGTCATAGACCCCGCGCACCACGACACCCTGCTCGGCTATGTCGGCAAACAGCGCCTCTACCTCTGCCGCGACCTTGGCACGATCCTCGGGCAAGGGGCTCGTGACCTTGAACACCGACCACATCGCATAGCGGATGCTGTCGTTGATCTCGCGGATCTGGCTGGCTGAAGGCTTCGGGCTCATCTGGTCATTCTTACTCATTGCTTCCGGACAACCTGACCGTCTCAGGCGTGCGTCAGAACCCGGCTGGGGCGCCCCCGGCCCCTCTTCGTCCCCGTGACCGAATCGACACCGCCAGGAATGGAACGAACGGGGCCGTCGGCCGCTCCAACGGGAATACCGTACGAACAGCGATCGTCCTCCGGAGGTTTGCCATGAAGATCACGTCCCCCCTCAGCAAGTCCCGCTGCCACGCTCGTCATGCTTATGGCACGGGGCCGCATAACCCCACCGGAAAGCTAGTCGCCGCGGGCGCACTCACCGCCCTGTTGCTGGCCGGCTGCAGCGCCGGCAGCCCAACCAGCGCCGGCAGTGATGCAGCAGTGAGTGGTGGCGTGGTGGCAAGGGACAGCCTCCAGTTCGGCGCCCCCGAGGCCAAGTCCGGCGCGGTGGCGCCAGGCGCCCCGGCCGATGCCTCCAAGCCCGGGTCGGCCGCGGTCAGCGTCGGGCCCAAGCTGACCAAGAGCGCGAGCCTTGAGCTGCGGGTCAAGGACATCAGCGTAGCCGCGGCCCAGGTGCGGAGCATCGCTACAGGGCTTCAGGCCCAGGTGCTCAGTGAGCAGATCGGAACGGGAGGCCCGGGCGACCCGGTGCCCCTCTCCGGCAACGGAGGGTCCTCCAGCCAGCCCGGTGACGGGTTTGGTTTCGGCACCATGACCTTGTCGGTGCCGGCGGACAACCTGGATACGGCGCTCGACCAGCTCGGCAAGATCGGCGCTGTTCTGCAGCGCAACACGTCATCACAGGACGTCACCTCGCAGT
>Ga0209587_1001052_pt1 | contig 13233 bp, 10 predicted proteins | sample NGEPerD_2_FD_184512 | JGI IMG/M metagenome (GOLD analysis project Ga0209587, IMG submission 184512) | Arctic peat soil microbial communities from the Barrow Environmental Observatory site, Barrow, Alaska, USA - NGEE PermafrostL1-D... | ecosystem: Environmental > Terrestrial > Soil > Wetlands >... | reverse complement strand
CAGCTGACGCATCCTGCGCTCGGCGTCCCGCTCGGCGATCGCGTTGCGCTTGTCGTACGCCCTCTTGCCCGTCGCGATGGCAATCTCCGCCTTCACCACCCCGTGCCGAAAGTACAGCCGCAGCGGTACCAGGGTGCGGCCTCCCTGGGCCGAGCTCACTCCCATTCTTTCGATCTCTGCACGATGGAGCAACAGCTTGCGAGGCCTCACCGGATCGTGGTTGTCCCGATTCCCGTGCGAATAAGGACTGATGTGGCAGCTGAGCAGCCACACTTCGCCATTGCCGACGCTTGCATAGGCATCGGCAAGGTTGGCCTTTCCGTCGCGACAGGACTTGACCTCGGTCCCCACCAACACCAACCCGGCCTCGAAGGTCTCCTCGATGGCGTAGTTGTGCCGGGCCTTGCGATTCTGGGCGATCAGCTTCGTGCCCGAGCCCTCGTCGCGGGCCACCCTCAGTGCTCCTGCGCGGAAGTAGCGTCAGCATCCAGGGCGGCACTGCGCGGCGAGGGCAAGGCGCGAGGAGCGCTGCGTACCTGGAAGGTACGTGAGCGACGAGACACGCCGCCATCGTCGATGCAGGGACGTTCTGGTGCGATAAGAATCCCAATTCCGACCTCGGCGGAGCCGTCGGGACTTACGCAAAGGTGCACTAACCCTGGGCGCCGGTGGTGGAAAGGACGATGCCCTCGAGGATCTCGGCCGCTCTCCGCTTCTGGAGAGCGGCCCCACCGGTGATCTCAACATCAGGCTCGATGCCCTCGCCGTTGATATCGCGACCCGCCGGCGTCAAGTAAGCGCCGGTGGTTATCTTGAGGGCGGAGGCATCGGGAAGCGGGAACACGTTTTGGACCGAGCCCTTTCCGTAGGTCGTTGATCCGACCAGAATCGCTCGCTGCCTGTCTTGGAGCGCGCCGGCGACGATCTCCGAGGCGCTGGCCGTGCCCTCGTTGACGAGCACCACGAGAGGAAGCTCCTCGTAGGCTTGGCCCTCGGCTTCGTACACAGTCTCGACGTCGGAGCCCTCTTTGTAGGTGACGATGTCGCCGTCCTCGATGAATACGCTGGCGACGTCGATGGCCTCGGAGAAGAGCCCGCCGCCATTGTCCCTGAGGTCGAGGATCACACCCTCGGCCCCCGTGGAAGTGAGCCTCTGAACCCGGTCCCGTAGCTGGCGCCCGGCGCCCCGGGCGAAACCGTAGAGGCGGATGTAGCCCAAGCCCGACTCCTGCAGGCGGGCAACAACGTTCGGCAGATCGATGCTGCGCCTGGTGAGAGAAAGCGCGATTTGCCGGCCTCCTCGGAGAACCGCAAGCTCAACCTCGGATCCGGAGGGGCCCTTGATGCGGCCCACGGCCTCGTCCGTCGACATGACGCCCACAGACTCGCCATCCACACTCTTGATCACGTCGCCGCGGCGGAGGCCCGCTTTCAGCGCCGGCGTCCTAGGCAGCACGGAGACGATCTCGAGCTTTCCCGCGCGCTCTTTCAGCCACACGCCAATTCCGGAGAAGCGGCCGCTCGTGTACTCCTGAAAAGCTCGATAGCCCAGTGGGGAGTAGAAAGCCGCGTAGGGGTCCTGGGACTTCTTGAGCTCTGTGACCATGCCCCTCACGGCGGCCCGGGTGAGCTCCTTCTCGGAGGGAGGATCTACCGCACTCGAGCGAATCTTGTCCATCGCATGGGCAATGACCTCGTCGCCGTCGCCCGAATCAGAGCCGAACAGGGGCACGCTCGCGCCCGGCCGGCCCAAAGAGAAGCCGAACGAGAAGCTTCCGAGAGCCACTATGGCGGCGCACAACGCCGCAATTGAGATTTTCTGCCAGCGATCCATATGCCTAATATTAAGCGTGCCGGACGCTACTGAAGATAAGGTATGGGGTCTACCGGGCTGCCACCAACCCGGACCTCGAAGTGCAGGTGGGGGCCGGTGCAGTAGCCGGTGCAGCCCACCGCCGCTATCTGACTCCCCCTCGCCACGCTCTGGCCCTCCGAGACCAGGAAGGCCGACAGGTGGTTGTAAGTGGTAGCCAACCCACCCCCGTGCTCGATGGCCACGACGTTGCCGTAGCCCGACATCACGCCCACGTAGGCGACCGTGCCGCCGTCGGCGGCCCATACGGGGGCCCCATAAGGAGCTCCGATGTCGATGCCGGTGTGCATCCGCGAACTTCCAAAAATGGGGTGTATTCGGAAGCCAAAACCGGAGGTGATGGGACCGTTGGCGGGTAGGGAGAGCTCCCCGCCTCCCACCGGCGGGGACAAGCCCGAGGGCACCGGCGCCAGCAACGCCTGGATCCGGGCGGCGTCCTGCTGGAGCTGGCGATCGATCTCCTCGAGCCGTGACTGATTGGAGCGGACATCCGCCAGAAGCTCTTGCTTCTCGGCGATCACCGCCTCCTTGGCCTGCACCACGTCGAGCCGGAGACGCCTGGCATCCGAGACCCCCGCTCGGTCCCGCTCGAGGGCGTCCTTGTCGGAGATGATCTCGGCTCGCTTCTCCTCGACCAGCTCCTGCTTGTACTCCGTTTCTGCTTGCAGAATGCTGATCCGGGAGATCAGACGGCTGTCGGAATCGAGCGCCGAGGCGTAATAGGCGGCTCTCTCGACCAGGTCGGAGAATGATTCCGCCGACAACAGGGTGTCGACCACGGCCGTGGGGCCTGCCTTGTAGGAGGCAACGGCCCTGTCCTCGTAGATCCCTCGCCTGAAGCTCAGCCGTTGGTCGACGATCTTTAGGTCCGCCGCCAGCAGGGCCAGCTCCTTTTGGGCCCGGGTCAAATCCGAGACCTTGTCCTCGATGCGCCGGTCGAGGCGTGCGATGACCCCGTCCAGCCTCTCCACCTGAGCCTGCACCCTGGCGCGCTCGGCATCGAGGGCGGCGACCTGCTCGGCCAGCGTGGATTCCCGGTCGGACAGCGCTCCCTGGCGGCGCTCGATTCGCTCCCGTCGCTCCTCGATGCTCTCGAGACGATCGCTCGGGTCGGCCCCTGCGGAGCCCGCCGAGACGAGCGCGCACAGGAGTGCCAGGACCGGCATCCAGAGCCTCCGGCGGGGAGCTACAAGCTTGTTCACAATAGCGATCTTAGATAACTCTCTCAACTTGAGCAACAGGACCAACAGCCCGGGCGGGGATCCGGCCCCTCTGAATCGGCTTTTGGAGGCGAGCCCTTTAGACCTCGAGGAAGCGCCTGAGCGCCAAAGCGGAGCCGAACAGGCCGACGGCGACTCCTCCGCCGACCAAGATCAGCAGGACCTTGGCGATCTCCCAGGCAGAGAAAGAGAACACGGGCCCAAGAAACGCCAGGAAGTCTCCCATCTTGGAAAAAAACAGCTCGTTGGCGCCCAGCAGGACGATGCTGGACACGATGGCGCCGGTGAGGGCGGCGAACACCCCCTCGAACATGAACGGGATCCGAATGAACCAATTGGTCGCCCCGACCAGCTTCATGATCGAGATCTCCTCTCGCCGGGCAAAGATCGCCAAACGGATCGTGTTGGCGATCAGGGCGGCTGCGGCCACCATTAGCACTGCCGACATGCCGAGCGTCACTGCGCGCAGAAGAGTGTTGACCTGGAGCAGGCGCCGGATGATGTCGCCACCGAAATTGACGTCGTCGATCCCCGGGCTTCCCTCGACACGAGCGGCGACCTCCTCCGCGTCGGAGGCATCAACGAGGCTGACTCTAAAAGAGGCCGGCAGACTGTCCTTGGGAAGCACTTGCCAGAGTTCGGGCTTGTCTGCATAGAGTTTCTTGAACTCCTCGTAAGCCTGGTTCTTCGAGACATAGGTGAAGGTCTCGATCTCCGGCATTTCCGCCAGATCCGATCTCAAGCCGTCGAGCTCACCCTCGGTGACGTCGTTGCGCAGAAACACCGAAACCTCGACCTTACCCTCCCATGTCGAGGTGACGTTGGCGACGACGAGTTGGAGAATCTGTGCGCCGCCGAGCAACAGCAGCGAGATCGCCACCGTGGATATCGCCGCGATGGTCATTAGCAGATTGCGCTTGAGATTCACCGCCGTTTCGGACAGGAAGTAGTTGAGTCTCATCGCGCTCCCACTCCGTATATGCCGCGTGACTGATCCCTGACGATCTGACCGCTCTCGAGCTCGACCACCCTGCGTCGCATCGAATCAACGATGGCATGGTCGTGAGTGGCCATGACCACCGTTGTGCCGGTGCGGTTGATGCGGTCGAGCAGCCTCATGATCCCTACCGACGTCGTGGGATCTAGGTTGCCCGTGGGCTCATCGGCGATGAGGATCAGGGGCCGGTTTACGAACGCGCGCGCGATCGAGACTCGCTGCTGCTCGCCGCCGGAAAGCTCGTCGGGGAAACGGTCGAGCTTCTCACCGAGGCCGACCAGCTCGAGAATCTGCGGCACCTGGCGCTGGACCAGGGCTTTGGGTCGACCGATCACCTCCAGAGCAAAAGCGACGTTCTCGAACACCGTCTTGTTCGGCAGGAGCTTGAAGTCCTGGAACACGCAGCCGACGTTGCGTCGGAGGTAGGGCACCCTCCAGCGGGGGAGGCTCGAAAGATCCTTGCCGGCGACGAAGACCTCGCCGCCGGTGGGCTCTTCCTCCTTCGTCAGAAGCTTCATGAATGTCGACTTGCCCGAGCCCGAAGGCCCGACCACGAAGACAAACTCGCCCTTCTCAATGTCGAGTGTGATCCCGTCGAGGGCTCTTACGGTGCCCTTGTATTCCTTGACGAGATCCTTGGTCTTAATCATCTGGTCTTGATCATCTGGTGACGTGCCTCACAGTGGCCGCCCCTCGCTCGAGGAAGCCCAGGATAAGGGTAGGGCACCGGAGCACCGTAAGCAAAGCTCTGCTGTATGGAAACCTCTACCGGAGGCTCCGTTCTCCATCACACCGAGGCCCCCTGCCGAGCCGCCCGTCGCAGCTCGGCCTCGATGAAGCGCTCGATGTCGCCACCCAGGACCGCCTGAACGTTCCCGCTCTCGAGATCGGTGCGGTGATCCTTGACCATCTGGTAGGGGTGCAGGACGTAGGAACGAATCTGGGAGCCGAAGCCGATGCCCCGCTTCTCACCTCTGAGGGCGTCCATCTCCTGCTCTCGCTCGGCGCGCGCCCGGGCCAGAAGGCGGGACTTGAGAATCCGCATGGCTACGGCCTTGTTCTGCATCTGTGAGCGCTCGTTCTGGCAGGAGACAACGGTCCCTGTAGGGAGGTGGGTTATCCGCACCGCCGAGTCCGTTACGTTGACGTGCTGGCCTCCGGCCCCCGAGGAGCGGTAGGTATCGATCCGCAAGTCGTCGGGATTGATGTCTATCTCGATGTCGTCGGTCACCTCCGGCGTTACGTCAACCGAGGCAAACGAGGTGTTCCTGCGCTTCTGGGAATCGAAGGGAGAGATCCTCACGAGCCGGTGAACGCCCCGCTCGGTCGCGGCCAGACCGTAGGCATGAGGCCCTTCCACGGTGACGGTGGCGCTCTTGATGCCCGCTTCCTCGCCCGGGGTGGCCTCGACCAGCTCGGCTTTGAAGCCTCTCAGCTCGGCCCAGCGCAGGTACATGCGTAGCAGCATCTCCCCCCAGTCCTGGGAGTCGGTGCCGCCCTCTCCGGCATGAATCTCGAGGATCGCGGGGTGATCGTCGAATTCGCCTCCGAGCAGAGACACGACCTCCAGCGAATTGAGCTCTCTGGTAAGAGCCCCCATCTCGGCGGCGGCCTCCGCAGCCGCGGCTTCGTCGTGCTCGGAACGGGCAAGCCCCCACAGCACCTCGGCGTCCGAGAGACGTTCCTCGATGGAATCGAAATCGGACAGGTCACGAGTCAGACGGGAGCTTTCGGCCATGGTTTTCCGGGCCGAGGTGGGGTCGTCCCAGAAGTTGGGAGCCAGCGAGGCGGGTGCGAGCTGCTCTAAGCGAACGCGTTTGGCAGGAACCTCAAAGATAGCCCCTGATTTGCTGGAGCCTCTCCCTGATCGCGCTCAATCCATCGGTCAAATCTTCCATGGTCGCCCGCCAGAATAACCGGAGCGGGGGCCCTGCGAGCACGCGGCGAATGCGGCGATGGCAGCGGTACCGGCTGAGACGGAGTGGTCAATGGGCACCGTTCCCAATTAACTACCGGGAAAGGTGGTCAAGCGGGAACTGTTCCCAGTTAGCCCCCATCGTGGGCGATGGACGGCGTAGGTGGCGGCCAGGACAGGGCTTCGGCGCGATCAGGGGAGGCCGACGGCGCCGGGGCGGCCGTGGCACTGCTTGAACTTCTTGCCGCTGCCGCAAGGACAGGGGGCGTTGCGCGGCACCTTGGAGGAGACCGCCTGCCCAATATCTCCCTCCGCCTCCGGGGGTGGGCCGGCCGCCTCCGCGGGGGCTTGCATGCCCGCCATGGGGATCTGGCGTCTCTCCTGGCGCATCTGCTTCGGCTCGGCGCGGCGCGGTTCTTGCTCCTGCACCGCTTCCACGTGGAACATGTAACGAGCGAAGTCCTCCTTGATGACGTCCTGCATGCGCAAGAACATGTCGAAGCCCTCACGCTGGTACTCGACCAAGGGGTCACGCTGGCCCATCGCCCGCAGCCCGATTCCCTCCTGCAAGTAGTCCATCTCATAGAGGTGCTCTCGCCAGCGGTTATCGATGACCGCCAGCAGCACCGCCCGCTCGATGGCGCGCGTCTGCTCGACCCCCAGAGTCTGCTCCCGCGCTTCGTAGACCTCGAGCCCGTCCTTGACGAATGCATCGACGACTTCCTCATAGGCCACCGAGGACTTGTCGAAGTCATCGGGCTTCAAGGTCGTGGGGTAGAACTCGCGCATGTGGACGAAGAGCTGGTCCCAGTCCCACTCTTCCGGGAAAGCCTCTGTGTCAACGGTCTGGCCCACCGCCGACGCGAGCACGTCGGTGACGATCTCGATCGCCTGATCGCGAAAGTCCTGTCCTTCTAGGATCTGACGGCGCTCGCCATAGATGATCTGACGCTGCTTGTCCATTACCTCGTCGTACTTGAGGACGTTCTTGCGGATCTCGAAGTTCATGGACTCGACCTGAGTCTGCGCTCTTTCTATAGCCTTCGAGACGAGCTTGGCTTCGATGGGGATGTCGTCGGGGATCTTCATGCGGCTCATCAGGCCGGCGATGCGGTCCGAAGCGAACAGGCGCATGAGGTCGTCTTCCAAGGACAAGTAGAAGCGGCTCTCTCCGGGATCGCCCTGCCTCCCCGAGCGGCCGCGCAGCTGGTTGTCGATCCGCCGTGACTCATGGCGTTCAGTCCCCAAGACATAGAGCCCGCCTGCCTCTACGACCTCGTCACGCTCGGCGGCACATTGCTTGGTGAAGCGCTCGAGCAGCGGGGCGAACTCGTCTTCATAGCCACGCCGCTCCTCTGCGGGATACTGGTCGAGCAGGTAGGCGTCGTTGTCCCATCCCGCAGCCGTCATCTCGGAACGAGCCATCCCTTCGGCATTGCCGCCGAGAACGATGTCGACGCCGCGACCGGCCATGTTCGTTGCCACCGTTACCGCCCCCGTACGACCTGCCTGTGCCACGATTCCAGCTTCCTTCTCGTGCTGCTTGGCGTTGAGGACCGTGTGTGGGACGCCTCGTTTGCGGAGCACGTTCGAAAGATGCTCCGACTTTTCGATCGACACGGTGCCCACGAGCACCGGCTGCCCCTTATCCACGCGGCCCGCTATGTCGTCGGCCACCGCGTTCCACTTGGCATCCGCAGTCTTATAGATGAGGTCCTGCTCATCGGCCCGGACCATCGGTTTGTTGGTCAGCACCTCAGCAACGTCGAGCTTGTAGATGTGGCCGAACTCGGATGCTTCCGTACGAGCTGTTCCCGTCATTCCGGCAAGCTTGTCGTACATCCTGAAGTAGTTCTGCAGCGTGATCGTCGCAAGCGTCTGATTCTCGTCTTTGACACGCACGTTCTCCTTGGCCTCGATGGCCTGATGAAGCCCCTCGGAGTAACGGCGGCCGGCCAGTAAACGGCCGGTGAACTCGTCGACAATCTTGACCTCGCCCTCTTGAACGACGTACTCGACGTCCTTCTTGTAGAGCTCCTTCGCCTTCAGCGAGACCTCGAGCTGATGGACCATGTCGACGTTGACGTGATCATAGAGGTTGTCCACGCCGAGAAGCTCCTCGACGCGGGAGACGCCCTCCTCGCTGATGGCTATGGTTCGCTTTTTCTCATCCACTTCATAATGAACGTCACGCTGTAGGCGGGGTGCGATGCGTGCAAAGTGTTGGTACAAGCGAGTGGATTCTTGAGCAGCACCTGAAATGATCAGCGGGGTACGCGCCTCGTCGATCAGAATGGAGTCGACCTCATCGACGATCCCGTAGTGATAGCCACGCTGAGCCAAGCTCTCGAGCTCGGAAACCATGTTGTCACGCAGATAGTCGAACCCGAACTCGTTGTTAGTCCCGTAAGTGACGTCGGCCGCATACGCAGGGAGGCGCTGCTCGGGCGCCATGTTGTTTTGTATCAGTCCGACCTCGAGTCCGAGGGATCGGTAGATGCGCCCCATCCATTCCGAGTCTCGCTTGGCCAGGTAATCGTTCACAGTTACGACATGCACGCCCTTGCCGAGCAGCGCATTGAGGTAAACAGCGAGAGTGGCGGTCAGGGTCTTACCTTCGCCCGTCTTCATTTCGGCGATCCATCCATAGTGAAGGGCGGCGCCCCCCATCAGCTGGACGTCGAAGTGACGCTGACCGATGACCCGGCGCGCCGCCTCCCGGACCACAGCAAACGCCTCCGGCATGAGCTCGTCGAGCACGATCGTCCGAGCATCGTCTTCAGCAGCGTCGAGCCGATTCTTGAATTCTGCCGTCGTGGCGCGCAGCGAGTCGTCGTCGAGCGCGCGCGTTTCGTCCTCCAGCGAGTTGACGACGGGAACTACCGCCTCCAGCATTTTGAGCTTCTTGCCCTCACCGGCGGTGAGGATCTTCTTGAAAATAGCCATATCCCTCTGATTTTGATTGTGAGCCGGCAGCTCCAGCCGCTTGAGTCCAACCTATCGCAGACCCCGGCTAAGTACACCTCCCCATAAATACGGTCGCATTCGAGCGCCCCTGCATCCCCGCTCGCGTCGTTCCTTGTCGCTCACGTACCTTCCAGGTACGCTCGCTCCTCGCGCCTAGCGACCAGGGCGCAGTGACGCCCACGGCTCCGCCGAGGTCGGAATTGGGATTCAATTGGTGCTGGCCGTATTTCCGGTGCGGAACACTAAGAAGCCGCGCCCAAATGGTTCCCGACCGCGCTATCTGATGTCGAGCAGCTTCTCCCGAACGGCGTAGACGACGGCCTCCATTCGGGAGTGAAGATGGAGCTTGTCGAGGATGTTGCGGACGTGGTTCTTCACTGTGTTCTCGGAGATGAACAGGTCGGCTCCGATGTCACGGTTGTTCTTTCCGCGTGCCACCAGCTTGAGCACCTCAAGCTCCCGCCCGGTGAGCCGAGGAGCCGGAACGGACATGCGTTCCTCCCGGCCCCGGACCATTGAAGCGAACTCGGTGATCAGCTTGGACGCCATCGCCGGCGAAATCATCGACTGACCCTGGTGCACGTTGCGGACCGCGCCGGCCACCTCTTCTATCGAGATCTCCTTGAGCAGGTATCCCGAGGCGCCCGCCTTGATCGCCTCGTACAAATCGGCTTCCTCGTCGGAAATCGTCAGCATGATGATCCGCGTCGAAGGCATCGTGTCCTTGAGGACGCCGGTAGCCTCGATCCCGGAGAGCCGCGGCATGCGCACGTCCATGAGGACGACGTCGGGCGTGGTTTGCTCGGCTTGCTCCAGGGCTTCGTGGCCATCGGAGGCCTCGCCCACGACCTCGATGTCGGGCTCACTCTCCAGGACCATCTGAAGACCCCGCCGAAAGAGGGCGTGGTCGTCGACGATAAGGACCCGGATGGCCTCGGAGTCGGTGCGAGAGTCGGTGATCAAGGGTTGATTTACACCTTTCTGGGGGTGTTGCTAGTGAATTGTAGCCAGTTCGAGCTACTTCGTCGCCAAGTACACCTGCCTATGCAGCATGGTTTCGACCGCCCGAAAGGGCTAGTTGAGCGGGTATTTGAGACCGGGCGGAGGGCTCATCATTCAGCTTTGGTACCAAAAAGGGCTATACGCAGCGTTTCATACCAAAGTTGGACCCGGGTGGAGGGAGGGCGGGTAGCGGTTCAGACGCAACAAACGGCGGCCACCTCGACCCTCTCGGCCCCCGCCCGGCGCAGCGACATGGTGCAGGCGCGAGCGGTGGCTCCCGTAGTGACCAGGTCGTCGATCAGCAAGATCGCGCCGCTGCTGGGCCGGGCTCCGAACGCACCCTCGATGTTGCGGCGTCGGTCGGCGCCGCTGAGTCCGGCCTGATCCGGCCTGTAGCCACGGCGCCTCAACAACGTCCGGGCGTCCAGACCAAGGGCTTCGGCCACGCCCCTTCCCAGCAGCTCGGCGTGGTTGTAGCCTCGTGCGCGCGTGTCCCGGGGCCGCCCCGGCACCCAGGTCACAACCTCCGCGGACGTGCCCACTCTCAGGATGGCTCGAGCCAAGGCCAGAGCCATAGGCTGGGCTGCCGCCCGGCGTCCGGACAGCTTGAGATCCAGGACCAAGGTCCTGGCCGCCCCCGCGTACTGCCATGCGGCGACGGCCGAAGAAGAGCCATCCACCGAGGGCAGGGGCGGGGCGGGGAGCAAATTGCCCTCGCAGCGGGGGCAGAGGGTGGCTCCGCCGCGACCGCAGCCCGTGCAGATCGATCTCGCTACCAAACTCACTGCCACCGAAACGAGCTCCATTCCTATCCACGCTAAGTGGAGGCTGAGACGATTTGACCACCGGCGGACTTGGGGTATAAGAGATGGCAAGGCTTGGTACGTCCGGCCCGTTCCTGTTTCGGAACCATTTCGTCACTCCCAAAGAAAGCAAGGAGATCTCTATATGGAATTACTCGCGGCCCCCGACTGGCTCTCCGCCGTCCCAGGTTGGTTCGAAAACCCGATCGTTGTGGGCTCATTGAGGATCGTCGGCCTGATCGTGGTGGCCTTCGTCCTGACCCGCCTTCTGCGCCGGCTGGTGAGGAAGGTGGAGGGCAAGGTGTCGGCCGACACGACGCCTATCAGGGCGCTGCAGCGCACCCAGACAATCACCAAGGTGCTGTCCTCGGCCGGCGTCGTGGTGATTTGGTCGCTGGCCCTGTTCCAAACGCTGTCCGAGCTCGGCTTCCAGCTCGGCCCCCTCCTGGCGGGAGTAGGCATTGTCGGCCTCGCGGTCGGCTTCGGCGCCCAGAACCTCGTACGTGACGTGATCTCGGGCTTCTTCATCCTCTTCGAGGACCAGTACGGAGTCGGCGACGTCATCCAGATCAACGAAGTCGCCACCGGCAAGGTCGAGCAGCTCACGCTTCGGATCACGGGGATGAGGGACCTCGACGGCACTCTTCACTATGTCGCAAACGGCGGCATCACCCACGTCGCCAACCGCTCCAAGGACTGGGCCCGGGCCGTAGTCGACGTCGGCGTCCCCTACCGGGAGGACCCCGCCCACGTGCGCGAGGTGCTCGAGCGGGTCGCACGAGAGGCCAAGGACGACCACGAGCTGGGGCGCAACCTCTACTCCTGTCCGGAGGTTCTGGGGGTCGAGACGCTCGGCGACATCGACATCACCTGGCGAATGATCGCCGACACGAAGCCCGGCCGCCAGTTCGAGATCGGCCGCAAGCTTCGCGAGCGGGTGAAGCTCACCTTCGATGAGGAGGGCATCGAGAGCCCCACTTTGGCGCCTATGGCGGTCGCCGCCCCGGCGCCCCAGGACGGGGCCTAACCGGTCTCGCGAGCCGCCCCTGACTCGGTTCTGTGCCAGGAAACGTGCGGAATCCGCCCCTTATTCGGCACAAAGCCAGCTCAGGGGCGGCTCAATTCAGCAGTGCGTAATTGGCTCGAAAACGAGCTCGTTAACCCTAAGAGCGTCATTAGGCTCGCCACCGGGGCGAGGAGCCGGGGGCAGGGAACTTCCTAGCGGGAGGCGAGCTCGTTCTTGAGCGCCGTGATCACCTCGACCGGGCCCGGGTCCTCCCCGTACGAGAGCGCCAGGTAGATGGATGCGAGCTGCGTGACGAGAATCAGTGACAGCAGACGGGCGAGGGGGCCCTCCCCCTCGGCGGTCACCTCGCAGAAAGAGGGCAGCGCCTCGGAGATGAGGCCCCTGGTGATCTCAAAGCGCAGCGCGACCCTGGGATGCTCCTTGGGATCGATAAGCAGCACGTTGATGAAGTTCTCGGAGGTCAGCTCCGAAAGGCCCTTCCAGCCGACTATCTCGTTGTGGTCGAGCTCGGGCAGCACGCCGGCGAACGCCGGTGTCTTTGCATACTCGTTGAGGTCGCACTTGAAGCGGTAGGCGGCCACCGACCCCAGCCCGTAACCCCCATAAACGACCGGGACCTTCCCCCTCAGCTTCTCGGCTAGCGCCTTGGCGGGATTGTCCGGCGCCCCGTGCTTGCGGTGGCAACGAGAGGCGATGTCACAGAGCACGGCCACGGCGTCATCGACTTCTTCCTGCATGTCGGGAACGAGCCCGACCTTCACGAGAACCGCCAACAGCGGCATGCTGAGATAGCCCAACGATGCCCGGGGCTGATGGCCCTGCGGGATCCGAACGTGAGCGAACCCCTCCGGCGCCGCCCGCTCGGCCAGAGGGCCCCCCGAGGACACGGCCACGATCCTGCAACCGCGGGCGCGCGCCTCATCGAGGCCTGCCACGGTCTCCTCGGTGCTTCCCGAGTAGGACACGGCGAACACCAGGGAGTTGCGCCCCACCCACTCCGGGAGCGGGCCATAGCTCTTGATCGTTCGCAGCGGCACCGCCAGGCGGGGCTCGACGACGGCCTGAAGGACGTCGCCCGACACTCCCGAGCCCCCCATACCGAGCACGATCACCGACTCGACACTCGAGGCTTCGGGGAGGCCCTCGGCCCCCAGCCCGATCTCCCAGCCCTCGCGACACTGGTCTGCGAAGCGCTCGACGGCTCCCAGCACGTCTTCTGAGTCGAGCTGCTGAATCGCGTTGAGATCGTCGAGGTCCACCGGGGAGGTCACGGCGTCTCCGCTTCGTCGATCAGCATGACGGGAATGTCGTCGCGCACGGGATAGCGATAGCGGCACTCGCCCTGGCACTCGATGATGCTCTGCTGCTCGTGGTAGACGACCTCGCCATGACAGTTGGGGCAGATGAGGATCTCCAGCAGTCGCTCGCT
>Ga0209587_1001051_pt1 | contig 13237 bp, 13 predicted proteins | sample NGEPerD_2_FD_184512 | JGI IMG/M metagenome (GOLD analysis project Ga0209587, IMG submission 184512) | Arctic peat soil microbial communities from the Barrow Environmental Observatory site, Barrow, Alaska, USA - NGEE PermafrostL1-D... | ecosystem: Environmental > Terrestrial > Soil > Wetlands >... | reverse complement strand
CCGATCTGCAGCGGCATGATCGCGTTCGCGAACCCGGCGAACAGCGGGGTCGCGAAGAACAGCAGCATGATCGTGCCGTGCATCGTGAAGAGCTGGTTGTACTGCTCCTTGCTCTGCACGAAGTCGATCCCCGGCTCCCACAGCTCGGCGCGGATCACCAGTGCCATCACGCCCGCGAGCAGGAAGAAGATGAACGACGTGATCAGGTAGAGGTTGCCGATGACCTTGTGGTCGGTGGAGGTGGCCCACTTGACGACGATGCTGCCCGAGCGCTCGCTCTTCGGCGCGGCGTAGCGCGTCGTCGTACCGGCAGCCTCGTAGTAGCTCGTCACTGGTTCTCACTCCCCCGCACCATCAAAGCTCTTCTGTGGCATCGAGGGCTGCGGCGACGCGGTGGTGCGCCTCCCAGATCTCCTCGGGGAGGCGGTCGAACTGCTGGAGGTGCTCCTCTCGGAAGCCCATCTCCTGCTTCCACCGCTCCACGTCGATCGTCAGGATCTTCTCGAGGTCTTCCGGCTTGGTGTTCATGCCGGTCAGCACGAGCTCGTCCTCGGTGGGGATGATGCCGACCGGGGTTTGACGGCCCTTGACCTCGCCGTTCTTGAGCTGCAGCAGCCACAGCAGCGGGCGCAAGTTGTCGCGGTAGCCGTGCCACAGGAAGTGGCCGTCCTCGGGGTCGCGCTGGAACCAGTTCACGTGCGCGAAGATCGGCTGGTCCTTCGCGGCGCCGACGATCTTCAGATAGTGCGCGGCGTAGTCGCCCTCGCCGTAGGCCATGAATGGGCGGTTAGACATGGGGTCGTAGCGCAGCTGGCCCTCGATGCCCTCCGCCGCGGCCGTGGCCTCGGCGCCCAGGGTGAGGCCGTCGTACACGCCCTCGCCGAGGTCGGAGATCGCGCGGATCAGCGGCTCGCGGTCACGGGTGCGGCCGCCGAAGATGATCGCGTCGATCGGCACGCCCTTCGCGGCGTTGTAGTCGGGCGCGATGTTGGGGACGTTGTCGAGCGTCGTGGTGAACCGGCTGTTCGGGTGTGCCCACGGCAGGTCGTCACCCGGCTCGCGGTCGGCGATCGGGGCGCCGGTCCAGTCCAGCCACCCGTCGGTGTCGGCCGGCGGCCCGGGCGTCTTGCCCTCCCACCAGACCTCCTGGGTCATGGGGTTGTAGGCGATGTTGGTGAAGATCGTCCCGGTGCCCTCGTCGACTGAGTGCAGCGCGGTCGGGTTGGTGACCTCGTTGGTGTCCTTGGCGACACCGAAGACGCCGTACTCAGGGTTCATCCCGTAGAGCTTGCCGTCCTCCTCGTCGACCCACAGCCACGCGATGTCGTCGCCGTAGAAGGAGACGTGGTAGCGCTCGCCGAGGGCGTCGGGCGCGAGCATCATCGCGAGGTTGGTCTTGCCGGAGGCACTCGGGAATCCACCACAGATGTGGTAGGTCTTGCCGGTCTCCTTGTCGTGGATCCCGATCAGCATGTACTGCTCGGCGAGGAAATTCTTCGAAGCCCAGCCGTCATACGCCGCCTGGCGCAGGCCGTGGGCGATCTTGCCGAGCAGCGCGTTGCCGCCGTACGACGAGCCGAAGTGCAGGATCGTGCGCTCGTCAGCGACGGTGACGAAGTAGCGCTGGTCGTCCGGGGTGCCCTGGCCGAGGTTCTCCAGGTCGCCGGTCACGTGCACGGCGCGCACGAAGCTGTCGGGGTCCTCGAGGTCGCTGACGAACTCGACGCCCACCCGGGACATCCGGATCATGTGCAGGACGACGGTGCGGGTGTCGCTGAGCTGGACCCCGGCGGCCCAGGGGGCGAGCGCGTTTCCGGGAGGGGACATCAGGTAGGGGATGACGTACATCGTCTTGCCCACCGAGGCGCCGCGCATCCGGTCCACGAGGAGCGGCTTCATCTCCGAGGCGGGCCGCCAGTTGTTGTAGACGCCCTTATCGGCCGGGTCACTGGTCGCCACGATCGTGCGCTCCTCGGAGCGCGCGGTGTCCTTATGGTAACTGCGGGAGTAGTAGCGGCCCTCGCCTGCCGGCTCGAGCTCCCCGGCCTCCAGTGCCTCCTGGATGAGCCGCGCGTCGTCCCCGGCGCTGACCACCTCGACGCGCTCCGCGCCGGTCAGGTCAGCCCAGTACCGCACGTACTCACGAACTTTCGAGTTCTTCACACCCGCCTTATCGAGAAGCGCGTCAACATGTGTCACTGAGTGGACCTTTCCAAGGGGAGGACCGAGGTGCGGTCCTCATCGGTGCAACGACTGGAGCGGGACGCGCCGTCGACGCTGACGGCGCCCCCCGTGCTAGCAGACTACATAAGTTGCAGAATTCTGTAAGTGACGCATCTCGCATGGCCGCGAGGCCAACCGCACCCTCACGCGGCCATGGACCCGAACGGGCCCGCCTGTGGTCAAGGCTGATAGCGCAGGGCCTCTTCGACCGTGGGGAAGATCTTCCTCAGACCCAAGGTGTAGGGGAGGCGATGTCGGATGCGCGGGTCGGCCGCAATGACCCTGACCTGAATGTCGGCGTTCTTGAGATCTCCGCCGATGCCGACGAGTACGGCGATGCCGGTCGAGTCGACATCCTGCACGTCTGTGAGGTCGAGCAGGACAAGAGATGGCTGTTGCTCGATGACGTGCTTGATGACGCCCAAGACGGCAACCGCGTCCGGGAAGGTCAGTGGGCCCCCGACCTGGACGGTCGCTGAGGTGTCCGACACGTGGTGATCGACCTGCAGCCCTCCCGGGAAGGCCTTGCTGTCATCCATAGGTGCTTCCCTCCGTGGGAACGGTAGGTGGCTCGCGGTTGGACGCGTCTTTCACCGCGGTGGCGATGGCGGGGGCGACGCTGGGGTCGAGGACCTCGGGCAGCAGCCGCGTTGGGGACGCGGGTTTGGCGAGGTTGGCCAACGTATGCGCGGCGGCCAGGAATACCTGCTCGTCGAGCCGGGCGGTGGAACTGCCCAGGAGACCTTGGAACAGGCCGGGAAACGCGAGCGCGTTGTTCACTTGGTTGGGATATTCAGAGCTACCGGTCGCGATGATCGCGCCTAGGTCCGCGATGTCGTCGGGGTCGACTTCGGGGTGCGGGTTGGCCAGCGCGAACACGATGGGGCTTCTCGCCATCCTCTTGATGAGGGCGCGGCTGAGAACGCCCGGGGCGGATACGCCGACGACGGCATCTGCTTTGTTGAGCGCCTCTGCCAGTCCGCCTTGGATGCCTCGGGGGTTGGTGTGGCGGGCCAACCAGCGCTTGTGGTCGGGGACTTGTCTCTCGATGTGGGGGTGAAGAACCCCCACCGGTGCCCATACCGTCACGTCTCGGGCGCCGGCGACCAGGAGCAGCCGGGTCACGGCGGTTCCGGCGGCTCCCGCCCCGACGATCACGATCCGGGCCGTCTCCAGCTGCTTGGCCACGGTCTGGAGCGCGTTGAGCATGGCTGCCAGCACGACGATGGCGGTGCCGTGTTGGTCATCGTGGATGACCGGGATGTCCAGGGCGTCGCGGAGGCGTTTCTCGACCTCGAAGCATCGGGGGGCCGAGATGTCTTCAAGGTTGATGCCGCCGAAGGTCGGAGCGATGGCGGTGACCGCGCGCACTATCCCGTTCACGTCCTGCGTGTCGAGACAAATCGGAACTGCGTCGATGCCAGCGAGCCGGGCAAACAGCGCGGCCTTTCCTTCCATGACGGGCAGAGCCGCCACCGGTCCCAGGTTGCCGAGGCCGAGCACGGCGGACCCGTCGGTGACCACGGCCACCCGGTTGGCCTTGCCTGTCAGCTCGTTGACTCGATCGGGAGATTGCGCGAGGAGTCGGGAGACGCGGGAAACGCCGGGTGTGTACGCAATGGCCAGATCCTCGGGCGTGTCGAGCGGGACACTGGCTCGGGTCTGGGTCTTTCCGCCCCGGCTGCATGCCAGAACCCGGTCCTCGCAGTAGACGAGATGGAAGTCGAGGCCCTGGCGGAGTCGAGATTCCAGGTCCAGGAGATGCTGTTCGCTCTCCGTGGTCAGGACCAGCCGGGTCCAGCCTGATGCCGGGGGTCCGGCCACGCGGACGTCGACGTGGCCGGCGGCTTTCTCGAGGATCTTGCCTGTCCGCTTCATCTGGTCATTCGAGACCACGATCTCGAGGCTGTAGGCCGGGTGGACGCGCGGCGTTTTCACAGGTCGTTTCCTGCATAGGAGAAATTGAAGCTCTTGTTGGTCAGGGGGAAGTCCGGAACGATCGTGTCGACGAGCGCTAGCGGCAGGGCCGGCCAGTTCAAGAAGGACGGGTCGACGATCTTGATCCTGCTGATGCGTTTGTCCGGGCTGACCTCCACGCGGTGCGCGATAGTGCCGCGCCAGCCTTCGACCAGGCCGACTCCGGAGGAGCCCTGGGCCATCCAGGCGGGCTTGGCCGTGGCGATCTCGCCGGGACCCAGCATGCCGAGGAGTTCCACGAGCAGGGCGACCGAGGTCTGGACTTCCTCGGCGCGGACCAGGAACCGGGCCATGACGTCTCCGCCGGTCTGGGTGACGACCCTCAGAGCCGCCGTGGCCTCGGTGAAGGGGTGGTCGTGGCGGGCGTCGAGGGGCACTCCGCTGGCGCGAGCGGCATAGCCGACCACGCCGATGTCGACGATCTGTTGCGGGCTCAGGATGGCGGTGCCGGTGAACCGGTCGTGGACGACCGTGTGGTGGAGCGCCAGCTCGACGATCTCGGCGAGGTCGGCGGCGATCTCCTCGAGCTCTCGGGCGGTGGGTGGCGCGAGCAGGCGCGCCCCGCCCGGGAACACCGCGCCCCGAAGGAGCCGGTGGCCCGTCGTCCGTGCGTTGAGTCGTAGCAGTCGTTCCCTGACCCGGAGGGCGTGGGCGTTGAGGAGTCCTTGGCCGGCGTCGTTGCACAGGGCGCCGAGGTCGGTGACGTGGTTGTAGAGACGCTCCAGCTCCAAGAGGGCCGCCCGGATCGTGTTCGCCCGAGCCGGGACCGGCCAGTCCAGGGCCTCTTCCACCGCGAGGCAGAACGCCACGGTGTGCCCGACGGCGGTGTCTCCCGACACGCGCTCGACCAGCGGAACCCCGTCAGCCAGCAGCCGTCCCTCGGCGAGCTTTTCGATGCCACGATGCACGAACCACAGCCGGGCTTTGAGCTTGAGGATCGTCTCGCCGACCACAGACAGGCGGAAGTGTCCCGGTTCGATCAGGCCTGCGTGGATGGGTCCGACGGGAATCTCGTAGACGCCGGGGCCATCGACGGTGAGGAACGGGTAGGGCTCTTCGGGAGATCCGAAGGGTGGGGCCGGCCCCGCGTCAGTGCGCATCGGATACCAGCCTTGGGGCCAGTGGTGGTGGCGCACCAACCGTCGGGGCAGGGGATGGCCGAGGGGGATGATGCCGTAGAGATCTCGCATTTCACGTTCGAATCGCCCGGCGGGAAATGAGATCGACGCGAGGCTGGGGACCGAGGGCGACTCCGGGTCGGTGCACAACACCAGTTCGAATCGGCGGTCGGGTCGGGCAGCGACAAACAGGTAGACGACGCGGTAGCGGTCGGCATCTTCATGCGCGGCCATCAGCGCCAACCGGAACCCGTCCGCGAGAAGTGCCTCGGCTCGTGACCGGAGGCTGTCCTCGGTGACCTCGACCTGACGACGGTTGTGGTACAGCCGGGTCTCCGTAGAAGGCGTCGGTGGATGCTCCTGGCCGCCGAACTTCTTGGGGGTGCACGTCACGGGGTGCCTCCGATCAGGCTGGCGGAGTGAAGCAGCTGGTCCAATGGCCACGCGACGACGCCCAGCGCCGCCAGCGCGAGCAGACCCACCACCAGCGGAGCTGTCGAACCCGCAGCAGCGGTCTCGCCGGCGGCGGGTCCGGTTCCGGTTCCGGTTCCGGTGCCGGTTCCGGTTCCGGTTCCGGTTCCGGTTCCGGTTCCGGTTCCGGTTCCGAGGATCATCGGGGTCAGGTGCACGGTGACGGCGACGAAGATGACTACGAGCAGGGTCAGGGCGACCGCGATCACCCAGACGAGTCCGTCGGCCGCGGCGGCTCGCGCGAGGCCGACCTCGCTGACGAACAGGCTGAACGGGGGCAGACCGAGAAGGGCCAGCCACCCGGCGCCGAAGGTGGCTGCGAGCACTGGTCGACGGGCGAGCAGGCCACGGACCCCGGCGATGCGGGTGGTCCGTTCGGAGACCAGGACCTGCCCGGCGCCGCAGAAGAGCACGGCCTTGCCGAGTCCGTGTCCGAGGATGTGGAGCAGGCTGGCCGCGATGGCCAGCGGGGTTCCGATACCGAGGCCGATCACGACCAGCCCCATGTGTTCGATGCTCGAGTAGGCCAGGAGCCGCTTGTAGTCGCGTTGGGCGATGATCAGGGAGGTCGCCAGGGCCAGGGAGGCGATTGCCATCGCCAGCAGGAGGGTGCGGACCAAGGAGGGGGACAGTGTGTCCACCGCGATCACCCGGTAGCGAATGAGGGCGTAGACCGCGACTGGCAGGAGCACGCCAGACATGAGCGCGGAGACGGGGGCGGGGGCCTGACTGTGCGCGTCCGGCAACCAGCTGTGCAGGGGAATCAGGCCCGCCTTGGCACCGTACCCGAGTACGAGAAGGGCGAAGGCAATCCGCATCACGCCGGAGTCGAGTTCCTGGGCGTGGGCGGCCAGCTGGTTCCAGTCCAGCGCGCCAGAGGCGGGGATGCTGGTTTGTCGTGCCGCGTAGTAGACCAGGATCGTGCCGAGGTAGGCCAGGGCGATCCCGACCGAGCAGATGATCACGTACTTCCAGGCTGCCTCTACCGACCCTCGGCTGCGGCGATGGCCGACCAGGAACGCGGTCACGATCGTGGTCGCCTCGACCGCCGCCCACAGGACACCGAGGTTGTTGGCCGAGACCGCGAGGACCATGGCCGCCAAGAATGCCGGGACCAGGGTCGTGTATCGGCGCAGGTCCACGCTTCGCACCTCCCCGGAAGCTCGCTCCGCGTCCACAAAGCCGATGCTGGCCCAGGTAGCTATCACGCCCACCGACCCGATCACGATCAACATGACCGCCGAGAGGGCGTCGAGACGCAGCACCGAACCGATGGTGAGCGCGTCCCCGTGCACAGTCAGAGCCGCGGCCCACACACCGCCGGTCAGGATGGTGCCGGCGGCCGCCACGGTGACCCACCCGGTCATGCGGTGAGGTTCGCGGCTCGCGGCGGCAACGACGCCGGCCAGCAGTGGCGCCGCCAGAGGAAGCCCGATCAGCAGGGCATCCATCAGTCCCTCAGCTCTCGTAGTTCGTCGATGTCGGTGACACCGAAGGTGGCTTGCAAGCGGGCTGTGAGGACCTGAAGGACCAGCACCACCAGCAGCAGGTCCATGGACACCGCCAGTTCCACCACCAACGGCACGCCTGCGGTCACCAGGAACGCGGTGGCGGCGATGCCATTGTCGAGCAGGAGGAATCCGGCCACCTGGGACAACGCGCGTCGGCGGGTGACCAGCACGAAGAATCCGAGCAGGACCATCACCATCCCCACGGGGACCGCGTGCGTGGTCGGCGACGGGTCGAGGTCGACGAGCGGCCGGCTCACCGCGTAGGCCAGCAAGGTCAACAGGGCTGCCGCCAGCAGCGATGCGGGCACGTTCACGAGCGGCTGCGTTTCCCGGACCGCGCCGCTGTCGGCGAGAACGCGGCGCAGGACCGCTGGAAGGACGCCGGCCTTGAGGAGGAGCACTCCCACCGCGACGGCGTACAGCTCCACTCCACCGTCACGCGTACCCAGCAGCGCGGCCAGACCGGCCAGTAGGACACCTTGAACGGTCAGCAGCCCGATGATCGCAGACAGCTGGCGGCGCCACAGCATCAGGACCGCCGAGAGCAGCAGGCCGCCACAGACCAGATAGAGCAGCTGCACGTAGAGGGCACTCGACACGGGCTACCGGCTCCTTTTCACCAGGGTCGGACATGAACGGGTCATGCGAGGAAGAAGGACGAGGAGACGGCCAGGACACCGAACAGGAAGGACCCTGCGAGCAGTTCGGGCACCCGGAACAGCCGCCACTTCGCCATCAAGACTTCGCTGGCAGCGAGGACGCTCCCCAGAACGGCGACCTTGGCCGCGAAGACGATCGCTCCGAGGGCTAGCAGCCCGGGGGTTGACGTCGTCGCCACCCCCCAGGGCAGGAAGAGGTTGCCCCACAGCCCGAGCAGGATCACCAGCCGGATCGCGGAGCCGAGCTCCACCACTGCAAGATCTCGACCGGCGTACTCCAGGATCGTCGCCTCGTGGATCATGGTCAGCTCCAGATGGGTGGCCGGGTTGTCGACCGGCAATCGGCCGGTTTCGGCCACCACCACGATCCACAGCGCGACGGCCGCCAGCAGCGTCGCCGGCGAGAAAATCGTGCTGGGCGCCCGCTGGGCGTGCTCGACCAGGCTCGCCAGGTTCGAGGACCCGACCCGCACCGAGAGCGCAAAGCCCGCGACGAGCAGCGTCGGCTCCGCCAGAGCAGCCACGGTGAGGGTGCGACTCGATCCCATCCCGCCGAAGGCCGACCCCGTGTCGAGCCCGGCCAGGGCAAGGGCGGTCGAACCGACCAGCAACAGCGCCACCACGGCATAAAGGTCCGCCATGCCGTCCAGAGGCGAGGTCGTGGACACAAACGGGGCGGTGGCCGCGATCAACAACGCCGAGCTCAGCACCACCACCGGGGCTGTCGTGAAAAGCACGGTCGACCCGTCGGGCGCCATGGGTTCCTTCGCCAACTGCTTGCGCAGGTCGCGCCACGGCTGGCTCAGCCCGGCCCCGACCCGTCCCTCCAGGCGTGCGCGAACCTGGCGCATCAGCGCGATCAGCACCGGCGCGCCGGCGACCACCACGAACACCTGCAGCACCACGCCGGCCACCGGCCAGGCCATGGATTGACTCATGCGGTCACCCCCAGAGCCATCAGCACAAGCAGCAGACCCACCAGTCCGTAGGCCAAGTAGCGGTGCACACTGCCGTCCTGCAAGCGGCGGGCCATTTGGCCCCACCGGTTCGCGGCTGCCAGCAACGGCGGATAGAGCCGGGTTTCGAGCCGGTCGGAGACGCGCTGGCGGTAGCGGACGCTCTCCACGAGGTACCGCGACTCCTGGTAGTGGGTGACGTCGACGTCGTGCTCGGGGCGCAGCACATCGTCAAAGACCCGGGTGAGGGGCTCCGCGTACGCGGTGGCCGTGTACTGCATGCGGGGACTCAGCCGGGTTCCGCCGCACCCCCAGACAAGTGCGGTACGGCGGGGTCGACCGGAGCCGAGCCCGCGCACCACGACGGTGGCCAGGACTGCCCCGCCCGCCAGCCCCAGGGCAATGAGGAGCGGAGACATCGAGCCCGTGATTCCAGACAGACGCAACTCAACAGCACCCTGCACGGGTCTGCGGTCGCCGATGGACGGCATCACGCCCAGCACCGATTCCAGCGCGCGGACCGGGGCGAGGGGAGCCAGTGCGAGGAGGCCACAAGCCACTGCGGCGGCGGCCATGCCTACGCGCATCGTGCCGGGAACTTCGGCGGCGGCCGCCGCCTCGGCCGACCTGGGCCGGGCCAGAAAGCCTACTCCGAACGCCTTCACGAAGGTCGCGACCCCGAGCCCGGCGGTCAACGCCACGGCGCCGACCGCGAGCGGCATGACGATCGCGACGGCGACGTCGGGCGTCCCGGACACGGGCAGGCTGTGGATCAACCCCTGTAGCAGCAGCCACTCCGAAACGAATCCGTTGCCAGGTGGCAGCCCGGAAGCGGCGAGGGCGCCGATCCCGACGAAGGCGGTGGTGAACGGCATACGACGTGCCAAGCCACCCATGGCGTCCAGGTCGCGCAGGTGAGTGCTGCGGAGGACGGCGCCGGCGCCCATGAACAACAGGGTTTTGAAGGCGGCGTGGTTGACGGTGTGCAGTACCGCGGCGAGCATCAACAGGCCGGCCAGGGTCCGCTGCCCGGTGGCGGCAAACGTCCCGGCCGCGCCGACGCCGACGAAGATCAACCCCAGGTTCTCCGTGGTCGAGTAGGCCAGCAGTCTCTTGAGATCCGTGGCCGCCATCGCCTGGAGCACCCCGTACAACGCCGACAGTGCCCCCACGCCAAGCACCAGCAGCCACCACCACCGCGGGCCTCCGCCGAGCAGGTCGAAGCCGACCCGCAACACGCCATACAGACCCAGGTTGACCATGGCTGCGGACATAAGCGCTGAGACGTAGCTCGGAGCCTCCGGGTGCGCGCGGGGCAGCCACACGTGCAGCGGCACGAGCCCCGCCTTGGAACCGAACCCGACAAAGGACAACACGAAAACCAGCGACTGCGTGCCCGACGAGAGTGCAGGGGCGGTGTCACGGATCTCGGCGAAGGACTCCGAGCCTGCCTCGGTCGAGAGGATGACCAGGGCCAGGAGGATCGCCACGAGACCGGCGTGGGTCATGGCGGCGTACCAGATCCCTGCCTGGCCTACCTCGGGTCGAGATCGGTGTTCGGTGAGCACGAGCGCCAACGACACCAGCGCCATCAGCTCCCACAGGACCAGGAAGGTGGTGACGTTGCCGGCAGTCGGGACCAGGACCATCGCGGCGGCGAACAGGGGAAGTGCCGCCTGGGCGGTCCGCGAGGTCGTCCCGTGCGCGGGTTGCACCATCCCCTCGACGTGCCTGGGCGCCTGGGGATAGCCCATGCTGTACACACCCGTCGCGAGGGCGACGGCACCCACCAAGAACACGAAGAGCCCGGAGAGCCGGTCGACGGTCAGTTCGCCCTGGCTCAGCGGCAACAGATGGGTAGCCGTGGCCGACCAGGTGCTTCCCAGGAGTGCCGCCGATCCCGCCAGCACGCCGCCGAGGCCGACCAGACAGGTCAGCGCCCCCGACACAAATCCTCGTGTCCGCGCCGAAGGTGCCATCGCCATCAACAGGGCCAAGCCCGCGGCACACGACACGAGCAGCAGCCCCGCCCCAACCAGCGTCACCGGCCGCTCAGCCCGCGCAGCGCAGCGATGATGGCCTCGGGCGTCGGCGGGCAGCCCGGGACCGAGACGTCGACGGGCACGACGTCGCTCACCGCTCCGAACACGCCGTAGGCATCCGCGAAGATGCCACAGTCCCGGGCACAGTCGCCCAGCGCCACCACCCGTTTCGGAGCAGGCATGGCCTCATAGGCCTTGACCAGGGGATCTCTCATGTTGTGCGTCACCGGTCCCGTGACGAGCAGCGCGTCGGCATGGCGGGGAGAGGCCACCAGCCGCACCCCGTACCTCTCGAGGTCATAGACCGGACCGAAGGCAGACGCGATCTCGATCTCACAGCCGTTGCACGACCCCGCATCCACATGGCGAACCTGGACCGAGCCGCGGAAGCCGATGTCGGCCGAGCTCTCCCCCGAGGGCTGCCCCGGCTCCTCCACGGGCGGGGGCAGTGCCGGCTCTGCAACGCGGCCGGTTCTGCGGATCTTGCCCAGCAGGCTCACCTGGCGCCTCGGCGCACACGGTCACGCCGCGTCGTGCGCACATCCGAGCGCAAGGTCTTCAGCAGGTCCTGCTGCTCCGACAGCACGCTGGTGAGGATCGAGCGGGCCACCGCCAACAGGTCCGCGATCTGCGAGCTGACCAGCGCATAGTGCACCGTCGAGCCCTCCTTCCGAGTGGCTACCAGGCCAGCCCGGCGTAGGACGGCCAGCTGCTGGGAGAGGTTCGAGGCCTCGACGTCGATCTCCCGCAACAGCTCCCCCACCGAATGCTCGTCCTCGCTCAGCAGCTCCAAGATCCGGATACGCAGCGGATGGCTCAGCGTCTTGAAGAACTCCGCCTTCAGCTGGTGCAGCGGCGTGGTCATTTCGCACCTCCCATGTCACGAGTCATCGCCAGTCACCCTTCACGCCTTGGCGCCCGGCAGTGGACACCGACATTCGTATTTGCAGAGGTTTGCAAGTAGTGTAGCAGTCAATACCGCTGTGGCTGGCAACCGAGCCAGCTGCCCGGCTGCGCCGGGACAGGCCCACCGGCGTCCCGATCCTGACAGAGGCCACGGCGATGACCGCGTCCTACCTCCAGCCGGACCTCGCGCCAGTCCAACGACCGCAACGCCAAGAAGACGAAGAAGTCCTTCAGATCATGCGGGTACGCCTTGGCGGTGTTGGGTGAACGCTCCACCGCCGCGAGGTAGGCCAGATACCCCTCGACCGGCTCCACCGGCACGTCGCCGAGCACCGTCCAGGACTCGACCCGCGACCCCGATGGGGCCACCCGTTGCACCAACATCGAACCTCCGGCTCATCGCGTGGTGGACAAGCCGGAGATAACCACGTCCACGACGGCACGAACGATCCCGGACAGCCGCGTGGTGCACGTCAGACACAGACCCGAGCGGGCTGGAGATAACGCTGCCGTTGTCCGAGTCGAGCCCAACAGCGGAACGGCAGCGCGGCCCGGATCTGCATCAGCGCGGCGAAGACCCACCTCTGCGCCTTGTTCTTGACGGCCTGGGTCTCGGTCCATCCACTGAAAATGTCTGTGACAGTGAGGGTCTGGGCGAAGTCTCCGCGCGGGTCGCCGCCCTCATGGCCAACCAGGTCCAACTCGACGAACCCCGGCGTGGCTTCGTCCCAGTCGGCCCAGGTGCGGATCGGGATCTGGCTCTTGAGCAGCGACCCGGGCTTGGTGCCCGAGCGACCCCGGATCTCCAGCCTGGCCCGCTCCGGCGCCAGCCGCCGGTCGATGGTGGCCGCCGACATGCCGCACAGCCGCGCCCGCAGCGCCGGGTCCACGTCGAGCTCGCCGGCCCGCTCCAACGCGGTGACGACCTCGCCCAGGAACGGGGCCAGCCGCTTGCCCGCCGGTGCGTCCAGCACCGCCCACACCTTCCGTAAGGCCGCCTGAACCTCCCCCAAAACCGTGGAGGCATGCGCTATGAGGAGTAGTCATGCCGGAGAAACGAAGGAAGTTCGACAAGGAGTTTCGTGAGGGGGCTGTGCGGATCGTCCGGGAGACCGGGAAACCGATTGCGCAGGTCGCCCGCGATCTCGGGGTCAACGAGGGCACGCTGGGGAACTGGTGTGCCAAGGATCGTGCCGAGCGTGAGGGCACCGACGGGTTGTCCGTCGCGGACATCGAGGAGCTGAAGCGGCTGCGCAGCGAGAACGCCGAGCTGCGGATGGAGCGCGATGTCCTCAAGCGCTCCGTGGTCCTGTGGGTGAAGGAGGCGACGAGGTGAGCGTGGCACGCTTCATCGCCGACCAGAGGACCTTCTAC
>Ga0209587_1001048_pt1 | contig 13248 bp, 15 predicted proteins | sample NGEPerD_2_FD_184512 | JGI IMG/M metagenome (GOLD analysis project Ga0209587, IMG submission 184512) | Arctic peat soil microbial communities from the Barrow Environmental Observatory site, Barrow, Alaska, USA - NGEE PermafrostL1-D... | ecosystem: Environmental > Terrestrial > Soil > Wetlands >... | reverse complement strand
AGAGATCCTAAAATTGCAAAGCGATGCTAAGGGTTTCCCGCCAGTCAACCCTTGACCGTACTCGGCGTAACAGTTCGTGCGACACGTTTCTAGGTCAATAAAAGCCTAGACATCAGTATTTATACTAATAGAACTAACATCTTGAAAAGTCGAATGATGGAGTAACGCCCTGAAAGGCTTCTTTAATACTCCGATAGGCGCGTATACGGATAAGCGTCGAAGCGTCTAAAGCTCGGTGAAGTCGCGTGAGAACTACCCTAGTAGTCTAACACTGGGAAACCTGTCCAGAGGTGGATAGTGTAGTCTATAGTGCGGAAGTCTACAAAATACCCAAGGTAAGAATGTAGGTAAAACCTACTGACGAAGTTCCGAATGTACGGGGGAGTTTACGGTCTGATAGAAATGTCAGAGCAAATATATGTTTGGTAGATGAGTGTAATGCCCCCGCTTGTCAAGACACGATTTTGAAAATCTTAAGATAAACTCCTTTCCTCATAATCGGTCTTGTTTTCTAACTTGAGTTAAAGATGAGAACCCACGGGAGGGGGTTACGACGCTCGGCGCTGGCCAGAAGGACCATTTGTCCTCTGCTGAGGAAAATGTCCCTTCGGTCCTCTAGCTTGTCACATGAGCTGTTGTCCATGGGATGCCAGCGATGGACCTTCGGTGCCTGACACCAACTCAACTTATCAACTTATTGTTTTGCTTGTGAAAACTTGGGTTCGATGTTGTAGGTACGAGAAGTACGAGAAGTATATTGTTTTAACTCTTACTGAACGTAATGCTACTTATTGTGTCTTGTGTCGCCTCTCACCTCACGTGACGGCGTGTATCTCGCTGCCAAGAAGGCTACCGGTGCCTGACAGTGCGGATGTGCTAGGTCGTAAAATATAGTGGGTGGGAATCCCATCGGGTAAGGTAGACCAACCGCCCGTAGTTAGCCTTGGAGGAAGTGGGGTAACTCACTTCTTTAAGCGTAGGCAAACGAGATAGTAGGCTGAAAGCCGAAAGGTTGAAGAGATGGAGCTCCGAAATACGGGTAAAACGGGAAGGCTGATGTTGTTGTCAGTACAGAAAGCAATACTGCGGTTAACGTTATGGTAAGAAAACCGCAGCTTCCCCGGGGTCGTAGAACTCAGCATGCTATACATTGGTATTTTACGGTAACACATGAGATCCTAGAGCTCCTCAGAGTCTATCTGAGGTACGCGTAACAAGCGATAATAAAGTGAGGAAGCAGATGGCTCTAGGAAGTCGGATTATAGAATAGTACCTATGAAGCGGGGTAATTCCTGTGGAGGGAAGGCTATAATTCCTGTGGAGGGAAGGCTATAACATACTATAGCCCTTGAAACTGAAACATTAAGCACCCCCGTGCCTGACACCAACTTATCAAGTTATTGTTGAGCTTGTGAAAACCTAGGTTCAATGTTGTAGGTACGGGAAGTATACACTCTACACTCAAAACGCACAATGTGAAAGATTTCTGACAAGGGAACCGAGAAACTGCTCTGAAACAAGACTTTAAAAATTATTCTCTCACAGAGACTGGTAGATAGTAAATACGACCAATTATATGACATTTGTATGGCTGCGAAACTGCCCTGAAAAGAGACTCTTACAGAACGTAAGAGTTACTATCGGACTCGGAAGGAAACTGCTCTAATCACTAAAAACATATTGTTGAAGGGTTTAAACAACATTGTAACCAACGTTTTAGAATTATGCTTTATATGATATAGTAGAGGTATCAATCGTGGAGGTGAGAATCATGGCGATATTCAAACCTATATTAACAGAAGTATCAAATGTTTCAGACGAGAAACGTATTCGTATATTAATCGATAACAGCGACGAATTAGATGTGGAAGATATAAGCACTGAAGAAAGAAAGTGGCTTTTAGTTGATTTATACGAAAAACTTAGCGTTGCTGAAGCTCAAAGCGCATCAGGTGCTCCTCGGACTTCGCTTGATGATGCTATGAACAAGATGAAGGAAATGATTCATGAGCGAACTTCATAAAGTTGAATTTGTTAAAGCAGCGGAAGAGGACCTTGCTGATATTGGAGAATATATCCTCAAAGAAAACCCTTCCGCTGCTACAAGAATTAGAATTATAGATCATATTCATAGGTCACTTTCGCAGCTCTCTTCTTTTCCATATATGGGACGTGAACCTGACGACAATAAGTTAGTTGAAGCGGGCTATAGGGTTTTAGTTATAGATAAGTACCTTGTGTTCTATAAGGTACTTGATTGCGTAATAGAAATTAGAAGGATTATTCATTCCAGTAAATTACGAAGAGTCTTACTTCGCTAATTTTGTGAGTTTTTACATAAGGACCCAACACAATTCACAGTTTAAAAGAATCCCTGGGGGCCACCAACTTATCAACCATCATGACTGGCGGCACAATGGGGAATGAAAATGGAGTAACGCACTAAATAAACAGGCACTCTTGTGAAATAGACAGGTGCCTGTTTTTAGAGGGACCTCTTAGAGGGACCTCGGTGCCTGACACCAACTTATCAACTTATTGTTTAGCTTGTGAAAACTATGAAAACAAGGATTCGATGTTATAACAAGCAATTCACTATGACCATGAAACGGACCTGAGCGGGGGCTTACTTTACGGAATGCCCATTTCCGGACGCAATCTACTTGATTTGTCAGTTGCAAGCTGCTTCTTTCATTACTGAACAAAATTCAGATTATCAAGAATTTCTTTAGTTGTAGTACATATATCCAAAAACAGGATGTCATGCGCATAATCGAAATCATTCTGATAATCTAGCCAGCGCTTTTTCATAACATTGCTATCGCTTATGGTCTTTAGAATATCTGAATACCTTTTTAAAATGGATAAAGAGTTTCTTTTAGTAGCTGTTGCAACTAAGGCCAAACGAAGGGTATCAAGTTCAATGTTTTGCCACTGAAGTTTATGAATAATAAAAATATCATAGTAATCTCTTGGCCGTGTGTTTTGATCTCCGCGAGAAATGACGGTTTCTAATTTCTCGGCTATTACAGTTTCGAGATTATATGCTAGTACTTTTATACTGGTCGGTTCAAACAGCAGTTTATATTGAAAGATTATTTCTCGAGGAGTAATTTGGTCTCCAGTGGTGATATCTACTTTGAGTGGTACAGACATTGGCGGGTAGTTAGCATTTAGCGTCACACGTAGCCCTGGATAGTCATCTCCTTCGCGGATATCCTCAACACGTTGTACAGAGAATGAGATGTCATCATTGAGCGAAATACAACAAAGTTCTTCAAACATTTGTTTTATGGTATCTCGATTAACGGTCATCCCAATTATGGTAGCATCCATATCCATTGTAGCGCGGCTATCTAGCCCTACCATGGCAGCAATTAAGAACCCACCTTTGAGAATAAAATTAGATTGATATTGAGATACGGATATACGTTCAAGTAAACGCTCCATCATGTAGTTTTGCATGACGATTTGAGCTGATATCTTTTTTCTCTTTGAAACATTTTTAATATAAGCTTTTAATTGCATTGCGTTTTTCAAAGTAATACCTCCAAATAAGATTGTAATTTCTTGTCTACATGGAATTGTTTTGCATATTCAGACAGACGCGGGATATCTTTGTGTTTCAGTCGTGTATATCGTTTAAAAGCGTCCGTAAGAACTTGTATATCAGTGTGGCTTCTGGCTCTCAAAATGTCGCATAAAGTGCGCTCGGCATTGTAAACACGAATTGGATTTCCAGACGGCGATTTAGCTGAAATAACACCAATCTCAAAATAGTCCTTTTTCACCCGTGAGTATTTCATAGTTGCTTTTTGGAGAGATTTAGTGTTGTATCCCACTGGAAAAGTCATTGAAAATTTAATGGGTGTTCGGTCGGTTAAGTTATGAATAAATAGAGCTGTTTCGTGGGAGAAAATACCCCGTTTGAACTTGGTTTGCAGATTAAACATTTCATCTTCAAAAACAGTCGGTAGAATGTAGACTCCACGCTCAACACGTTCAAGCAATCCTTTATCAACGAGACCCTTTAAGTGCGCGCGGGATATGCCGGCATTGGTAACCTCTGTGGAAGTTACTATGCCATTTTTATTGTGCGCCATTTGTAGAATTCGATCAGCGTCACTCATAATTGCTCACCACCTATAAGACGTTTTTAAATATAGTATAAACTTTATTGCCCATAATAATACAAAAAGTGGGCGAGAAAGTCAAAAAATTAAATGTTCGAAGGAGCTTCCTCCGGTCGCTCCCCCGGGGTCTTAGGGACCTCTTAGGGACCTCGGTGCCTGACACCAACTTATCAACTTATTGTTTAGCTTGTGAAAAGGTGGGGAAAGGTGCTCGGGTCAGAAAAGGCCTTCAAAGTTCGCCTTCGGGGTCATATTTCCTCCCATAGGGATAACACTCGAATTTCAATTTGTATTATAAAGATATTTTAGATTATACTTGGACAGAAGTGGATTGTGTTGATGACTTATTAAAAGCTAAAGAGATTAGTGCTAGAGAGAATTTAGTAAAGTAACTATAACTAACCATACATGATATTTTTTCTATATGCCTAACTTAACGGGGGAGACGACCCCCGCGCCATCTCTGCGTCTTTGATGATATCAAGTTATTGTTTACCAAGCAGTCCCAGGCTCAGATATGTCAAACTCTACTTCAAAAGGCATTTGGAATGTATTATTCATCATTCGTATATTTGAACATCCACCGCCAATATTTATACCAGAACCTCCAGACCCGACTAACCTTAAAAAGTATTCTTTTGCAGCTTCTGAAAAAGCGACAAAATTAAAAGGACCTGTTATTCCTTCTGGAAAACTAACTTCAATTTGTTCTTCATTAAATGAACTTCCAACAGCTTGTTTTATCTACGCATACAAATTTGTGTTTACCGTACCGTTATACTCTGCGTTGAAGAATATCCGCGATATCATATGTTCATCATTACTTCCAAACTCCTGTGAATCCTGAACACATTTGAAGAATGTAATTTTCGCTTTTTTCATAGATGCTTCAAATCCTTTCTATTTATATCTAAGAATAATTCGACAAATTAACAAGTATTCCTTCATTCGGACAAACAAAAGGGACCCAATTTATATCCCTTGAGCAATTGAAGGGGGCATCTTAGATGTAAATAACCTTCGTTAAAGACTCAGCTGGAATAAACTAAGGCCATTGACAATTAGCGGTAGTAATAGAGTAATTCACCATAAAATTGCGGTTCATTTCAATCCAAGTGGAGTCAATAGCTATAAACCTGTTTGGAATATTTAGTTTATAAAATTAGGCAGTAAACGGATGAACATGAACAAAAGTGTTAAGTTTCCTCAAAGTGGAGAGAATATTAAAAAACTTTGGGGGTTGTTGATGTGATAAGTTCATTATTTGCCGATGATGAGGAATTAGAGAAGACCTTGGTCATTGGTTTATATCACCGTTTTAAAAGACTTTGGTAAAAATCATTTCTAGTTTTACCGGTCCTGCAAGGATGCCTATGATTATTATTGACTGCCCCTCCGTTGTTAAGAATAGACTCATGCTCTCTGCTAGGGGGGCTGGAATTTTAGGTTTCTCAATTTTCGGAGCCGATAAGATCTATGCGCTGAATGATGATATGAGCATTAATCTGGATGCTATTAATACTTTCCTTGAAAAACATCGTGACAAGAATATTCTACTGTTCGGTTTTACTTTCATGATATGGCAGCATTTCTATAAGGAATTGTTAAAGTTACCGACTAAAATAGACTTATCAGAAGGACGCTTGATTCATGGTGGCGGATGGAAAAAGCTCATCAGTGAAGCCGTATCTCCCCATGAATTCAAACAACGATTGAAGGATGCTTAGTTGATCGACACAGCGTACCATACTTTAGATTTAGAAGTGAAACCTTCCAATACTAAGTTACCTCAATTAACAGACGATGAAAAGAAGATTGGAGATTGTCTTACCAACTCCAAGAAAACAATTGAAGAGATAGAAGGCGAGACAGGTATTAATCAACTTAAACTTCTTGAACTTCTCACAATTATGGAACTTGAAGGACATATTCAGGCATTACCAGGTGGTCGGTTTCGTTCCAACGGTACGTGCTCGAGGGACGGCTTCCCGGAAAGAACCCCGGAAGGAACATAAATACGAATGTTGTATTGCTTCTGTACGCACAATAGCATATTAGCGAGACCCCGTGCTTGACACTAACTTATGTTAACCCATACTCTGACAGTAAATACTTCTTTGGTGGCATCTAGCGAACATTTTTGAGTTCCCTACGAAGTCTCTGAAACTAGCCAAGGAGTTATCATGGGGAGCAAGGTGGGGACATTGAAGAAAATTAGCATTAAATATGGTAAGGGAATAGGAAAATAGAAAGATATGGCGAATAATTAAATTAAGGAAGATACAATGTTCGTCTAATTGTGGTGAAAGGAGTAATTGAAAGTGCAGTATCGAGTGTTAGGAAGGACTGGAATTAAGGTTTCAGCAGTGGGTTTTGGGGCTCTGCCTATTCAGAGGATCGATGAACAAACTGCTGTGGAAGTGCTTCATAAAGCCTTTGACTTAGGAATGAATTTGTTGGATACAGGCAATCGATATACTGACAGCGAGTACAAGGTCGGTCTAGGGCTTAAGGGGCGACGAGACGGAATCAGTATTGCCACAAAATCTCCAGCCCGTGACAAAAAAGGCATGACCGAGCATATTCATCTTAGCTTAAATCGTTTAGGAGTAGACTATATCGATTTATACCAATTACATAATGTTAAGGATATGGAAAATTTGGATAAAGTAATGGCTCCCGGTGGTGCCCTAGAAGCTTTAATGGATGCTCAGAAGGAAGGCTTAATTAAACATATCGGCATTTCCAGTCACCGTAAAGAAACGTTATTTGCCGCGATGAAATATGGGTTTCCCGGAACAATTCAAGTTCCCTTAAATTTTATAGAAACTGATGACATTGAGGACTTGCTGAAATTAGCTCAGGATACGAATACCGGTGTTATTGTCATGAAGCCCTTAGCTGGCGGGGCTTTAACCAATGCTGTAGCAGCCCTTAAGTTTATTCTAAGCTACCCAATTAGCACTGTTATTCCTGGAATGGATTCTGTAGAACAAGTAATAGCTAATGCTCTGGTCGGGAAAATGGATCCGACCCTCACCAAGCTCGAAGAAATGAGCCTTAAGGAAGACTTAGAGCGCTTAGGAGGAGGATTTTGCCGGAGGTGTGAATACTGCATGCCGTGTCCCATGGGTATTAATATCCCGCAAATTTTTATTTGGGAAAGTTATATCGACCGCTACAATCTTCCTGAGTTCGGCCGTCTCCGGTATCAAAGTTCAGTAGGGGCAGATAACTGTATTGAGTGTGGTCAATGCGAAGAGAAATGCCCCTATAACCTGCCCATTCGGAAAATGCTCGCCCGGGCAGAGATGAAGTTATCACTGAAATAATGATCTCAACTTATGTTTAGCTTGTACTCGGTGGCTGTACTACCGCGCATTTCAACTTGCTATAGTATTCAACTGCACAATTTGCTCCGTTATATTCAAATAGAAGATGAAATCAATACATATCTCTCATTATCGGACACAATCTTTGCTTAGTTATTTTTCGGCAGATGTGTTTTTTTTAAAATGAACAAAATAAAGCACACCTAAATATAAGTGTGCCCGTTTCACAATCATGGAACCTCTTTTTTCTTAAAGCTATTTTATTGCTTTAACCAATCAGGGGAAATTTTTTTATGGGGTTTTTTACCGTAAAGATAATCGTCAAGTATAGGGAATACCCTTCTAGAAATCAGGGATTGCCTGAGACTAAATCGAACCAGCTTATGAATTAGTGTATCAGGTTTACTATAGGGGCATGAGTTCATGCAAATTGCGCAGTCTGTACCAATACGGCACCAGAAAGAATAACAGGATTGCTGGTTGATTTGCCAACGTTTAATTCCGTTAATTTCTTGCTTGGGTCCATGGGGGATAGACAAGGAGGGGCACTCCCTTGCGCATTTTTCGCAGTAAAGACAAAAATCATCCATTCCCCGATTAACAGGCTTATCCGGATCAAGGTTCAGGTCGGTGGTCACTACGCCTAAGCGCACACGGGGGCCGAATTTTTCCGTCATGAGAATGCCCATTCTGCCGATTTCACCCAAACCGGCATCAACTGCCAATAAGGGAGCTACAAGGAGATAATTTCCATCCATATGGTTACGAGCGTCATATCCGAGCTGGCGGATAAAATACGTCAACTGCATACCGATGATTGCAGCTTTTACATACTCATGGGAGGATTCAACGATGGTTGGGCTTTGAGGGGCATTTTTGACCATTTCATAATCCATTTCTACTGCAAAAACAATGGCATATTGATGGTTAGTTTCCACGACATCACCGTAATTTTCGGGATTTCTTCCACGGTGGGAATATAAATGATAAGGTTTCAGCGCAGTAATGCCGACAAGTTCCGCTCCAAAGTATTTAGCAAGTCCTTTTATGTCTGTCGTTGCTTGTGTTGGAGAGAGAGTAATGGGTTTATTAACCTTGTCACCTTCGACAAATTGGGAAATATCGTGAAGAAAATGAAAATTTCCTTGGGCCACAGCTGTAGAGATAGGATTAAAAGTTGAAATTGCCGGGCTGCAGAGACCAGGAAGCTTGCGAAAAACTTCATCTAGTTCTTCAAGTTCCGGATGTCTTTGGTAGTAGTCTTCATATCTACCGTCTCCCTTTTGATAAGTAGCCCTGGCAAACATAACATCCCTTTCATCAATCTTAGCTAGATTCTCGGGGATGTGAGAAATCACTGCTTTCCTGATGGGAAGAAAAAATAATAGAGCAATTATCAAGGAAACAATCTCAAGGCCTATTAAAATGATGTCTCTGTAAAGGGAAGAATTAATCAGCAGAAGATAAAGTAATACGAATATTACAGCTAATCCTGGACCAATTACCCTGATTACTTTATTGGATTCTTTTTCCTTAATTAGAGTAGAGCAAGTTAAGATGGTCAGGGTTATGACAATTATTAGTTCCAAAAACCCTGTATAGCTTATTAACATAGGAAAAAGTCCTCCGATTATTCCCCCCCATCCGAGACGGAAGTTGGTTAATTTTCTTTTGGTTTTTTATTTAAAACTAAAACAGTTCCTATTATCAAGGCTATTGTTCCCATTCCCTTAGAGCTGCAGCGTAATCGTGCCCTTCTTTCTTGCCTTTATAGCGTGAATAAAGGTATATAACAGTACCAATAATTATCCAAATAAGGAGGAGTTTCCAAACGGAAATGATCATTTGCCAACTGAACCAGCCCATAAAGGCAATTGAGCAAAAGTCCGGCTGACATGAGTATACGCTCCGCCTGGCATTTGTCCCAGAGGAGTACTTAAGAAAATAGCATAAGCCGTCGCGGTTGTAAGTATAATTGGTAAAAAAATGAGCTTAAGCCCATTTTTAGGCATTAAAAAATACACTCCTGTAAGGAAATGTAACCTTTCACTCCTTTCCTACTATACTACCATCCTACAATATAAATATTTTCCTAATCATATCTATTTTAAAATTTACATTAGCTGTTGTCAAGTCTTGTCGGGGTCTGACCCTAACACAGAGATTCTTCAATGTTCCATACTTCGAATAAGGAACATAAATCCGACCGTTGTATTGCTTCTGTACGAACAATTGCATATGATAGTATCAGCAGGCAAAGGTCGTCCTATTAACGGGAACCCCGTGCCTGACACCAACTTTTGAACTTATTGCAGTGCGAGAACCTTTGTCGATATGGAAGGGTCGGAGCTGAAGAACTTGGAATATTGGTTATGGTTGCGACTAGACGGATATAAGGCGTAAAGGAGAAAAAGTATGATTGAATTAAGTAAGGTTACGAAGAGTTTTAAATCGACGGTAAAAGCAGTCGATAATATTGACTTGAAGGTTAATAATGGAGAAATATTTGGATTTTTAGGACCCAATGGGGCCGGAAAAACAACCACCATAAAAATGATAACGGGTATTTTGGACCCTGACAACGGGAGCATCTTGATTGATGGTTTGGATATTGCCAAAGATCCTTTAAAAGCGAAGCAACTGTTTGGATTTGTTCCAGATAGCCCAAATATATTTTTAAGACTAAAAGGGTTTGAATATCTTAACTTCATGGCAGATATCTACGATGTTCCTTCCAAGGAGAGGAAAGAAAGAATCGAAATGTTGGGCAATCGGTTTGAAATGACGAAAACTTTAGGCGATCAGATTCAGAGTTATTCGCACGGGATGCGTCAGAAAATAATCATCATGGGTGTTCTCATCCATAACCCTTCGGTTTGGATCTTGGATGAGCCGATGACGGGTCTTGATCCCAGGGCTGCCTTTACCTTGAAAGAAATGATGCGTGAGCATGCAAACAAAGGAAATACTGTTTTCTTTTCAACGCATGTGCTGGAAGTTGCCGAAAAGATCTGTGATCGAGTCGCTGTAATCAACCAAGGGAAACTTCTCTTTTGTGGTAAGTTGGACGAAATCAGAGCTCACTTTAAGGCCCAAGGCGAATCGTTAGAAAAAATCTTTCTGGATATGACTGAGCATGAATAAAAAACTATTTTTATTAACGATTGTTCTTATGAAAAATGGGTTTAGCTTTCCAAAGGAAAGAAGTAAGAAGATTAAAAAGATCTTACTCTTTGCTGTTTTGGCACTCAGCATTTTGCCAATGGCCTATGGCATTATCACTTTTCTAATGAGTACTTATGATGGACTTGCAACAGTTGGCGAAGAAGGTGTTCTATTAAGCCTGGGGATCGCAGTCAGTGCTTTTGCTATTTTCTTCTTTGGCCTTTTTTACACCATGAATACGTTTTATTTTTCCGATGATATTGAGAATTTACTGCCCCTTCCCATTAAATCATCCCATATTTTAGGTGCAAAATTTATCATCGTGACGATTTTTGAATACTTGACAGCCTGCCTGATTTTCCTGCCGATTTTGATTGTGTACGGGGTGAAAAGCGGAGGAGGCCTTCTATATTACTTCTACGCACTCCTCATTTTCCTGACCCTGCCTGTGATTCCTATTGTATTAGACTCGGTGATTGTCATGATTATCATGCGTTTTACGAATCTGGCCAAAAACAAAGACGCCTTCCGGACGTTTAGTGCCGTCATTGCCATTACATTCGGAGTTGGCGTTAGTACCATAAGCCAAAGGGTCATCTTGAACCAAGGCGCTGGGCTAACTCAGCTAGGCAATAACTCCCTAGTCGGAATTACTTCAAATATTTTCCCCGCGTCAAAACTTGGGGCACTGGGACTAATTAACCACGGAAGCCTTGACGGGCTGATTTATACAGGTCTGTTTATCATCGTGTCCCTATTGGGGTTCTACCTATTTTTGCTTTTGGGCAATCTGCTTTATTTTAAAGGTGTCACAGGGGTTACGGTATCGTCCTCAAGCAAAAAACAAATAAGCTCAGAAGAATTGGGTCGGAAGTCGATTCGCAGTTCTGTGATTAAATCCTATGTATTGAAGGAATTACGGATATTATTTAGGACGCCCGCATTTTTTATCAACTGTATCTTGATGAATTTCATTTGGCCAGTATTTCTACTAATCCCGATCTTGACGCAACCTGACTCTATGAGCGGAATTAAAGGGTTGATAGGAGTTATGCAAAAGGACGGAATATCGGGGTTGGTGTTTGCAGGTTTTTTTGGAGTGGTGCTTTTTGTTTCCTCCATTAATGGTATTGCGGCGACTTCCATATCAAGAGAAGGGGAGAACGTCTTCGTTAATAAATATATCCCCGTGAGCTACGAAACCCAAATTATGGCGAAAGTGCTGGCAGGTGTTATCATGGGCACCGTGGGAATGCTTACAATAGGCTTAGTTGCTGTGTTCCTTTTGAAGGTTTCCGTGTCTCTAATCGCTTTGTTATGTGTTACAAGTCTCCTAGCCATTCTGTTCAGTAATTTCGTCGGTGTAAGCATTGACCTCTTTAACCCAAAACTTCACTGGGATAATGAACAAAAAGCGGTTAAACAAAATTTAAATTTATTGTTAAGTATGGCTATTTGTGTTGCCTTCGGAGGATTAACGTTCTACGCAGTCATCAAACTAAACTTGAACCCAAGCCAGGTTGTCGTGGGCTTGGTCGTATTATACGGATTGTTAGATAGTTTGCTTTATCTATTTCTAATGAAAAAAGGGAGCAAGATTTTTGGCAAAATTGAATACTAACGGGAAAGTCAAATGCGGGAAGGGATGTCTTACCAGGAATTAGAGAATACTATTGATCAACATTCTGGATTTCAACTACATAAATCAGACTCATTGGAAGAGATTGCCGGGCAAGACCCAGTGTTTAGGAACCCGGTGCCTGACATCAACTTATCAACTTATTGTTTAGCTTGTGAAAAGGTGGGGACAGGTGCTCGGGTCAGAAAAGGCCTTCAAAGTTCGCCTTCGGGGTCATATTTCCCCCCATAGGGATAATAGAAGATGAAATCAATACATATCTCTCATTATCGGACGCAATCTTTGCTTAGTTATTTTTCGGCAGATGTATGAGCATGTCACTATGACATTATACCATAAAATGGTATAATGAATTACAGGCACGCTGCCTGAGAAGTAAGGGTGGAGGCAGATTCATTATGAATAAGATTAAAATATATTTGGATACATCTGTAATAAGCTATCTGGAGGCTGAGGACTCACCAGAAAAGATGCAAGACACCGTTAACTTTTGGCAGGAGTTAATAAGGGGTCAATATATAGTGACTATTTCAGACCTTACTATTGCTGAGTTGTCCAAGTGTGCTGAACCGAAACGTACACTTCTTTTCGAGCATTTAAGTGTAATTGACTATGTAGAAGTACGGGAGATTCCGGAAACAATTACGCTTGCAGATGAGTATGTGAAGTACGGGGTACTAAATCCGAAGAGCAGGGATGACTGTAGGCATATAGCTATTGCAACCATCACTGGATGCAAGTAGATGCAAGTATATTGTAAGTTGGAATTTTAAACACTTTGTAAATATCAAGACTATTAACAAGGTACAGGCTGTAAATAAGTTGATGAATTATAACGAAATTAACATACTATACTATGTCCCCTCTGTCAAGACAAAGATTTTCAGTTTGTTAGTGAACCAGATAATACCAATTGAAATGTGCTGATCACAGCAACATTATGGAACAGGCAGTTATTTGCTGGGTAATTGGTCAGCGG
>Ga0209587_1001047_pt1 | contig 13257 bp, 18 predicted proteins | sample NGEPerD_2_FD_184512 | JGI IMG/M metagenome (GOLD analysis project Ga0209587, IMG submission 184512) | Arctic peat soil microbial communities from the Barrow Environmental Observatory site, Barrow, Alaska, USA - NGEE PermafrostL1-D... | ecosystem: Environmental > Terrestrial > Soil > Wetlands >... | reverse complement strand
GGCAAGACTCGCGGCGTAACCGGTGGCTCCACTGGCGGCTGCAACTCGCATCAATGTGCGGCGGCTTACTCGCGGTCCGCTGAGAACGCTCCAGTCGATCTTGCGGTGATCTTTCATGATTCCCGACTCCTTCTTGCATGCCTGATGGCATTCGGACGAAACGCAGGGACAGGATTGTTTTGATGCCCGACAGTCTTTCACGGGCATGCAATCGTGTCAATCGCCTGGCAGGCGAAGCGCCCGCCACAGGTGCTAACTGGGATCACGCCGAAATGCGTCGGACTGTTGTCCCCGGGCTTCGACCGTTTGCCCCGACCCGATGCGTCCAGTGATCATTCGTGCCTGCCTCGACCGCTGGTATTGGCAGGTGGGCTCGTATGTCGACGTGCCGAAGGTTGCAACGCTGGAGCAGATCGCGGAGATCGCGCCCAACCATCCGGTGTTTCATATCCACGCGAAGGAAATCGCCTGATGTCCAGGCAGGCGGCTCCCACTCTCACGCCGCGGACATGGTTGCGGCCTTGGGGCTTGTGGTTTGGAGTCATGGTGAACGCAATCGCACGCCATGGTCTTCTCACAGTCGCGTCTCATGGTGCGATTGACGATTGACGTAACGTCGTCGACTCGCTACCCTGAACGTGTGACTCGTTGACGGACTACCGAACGGCGACGTGGCTCGAACCCACGCGCTCATGGATGGAGGAGATGATGCAACATCGGGTTACGGTTCTGAGTAGCGCGTTCGTGATGGCGTGCCTGCTGGCGTTAGGACTCGCGCCCGCCACCGCCGCCCAGCAGGATGTCTGCATCAGCTATGACGGCCAGGAGATCTACCAGTACGGCAGTGCGGACTGCGACTCGGAGCAGGGTGGCAATAGCGCCATCGCCGTCGGCGATGGCAGCTTCGCGGACACCGAGGGCGTGAACAACACCGCAATCGCGATTGGCTTCGATGCGTTTGCCGAGGGCGGGGATGACTTTCAGGGCGAAACCGCCGAAAACAACCTTGCGCTGGCGGTCGGGGACGATGCGTTCGCCGACGCCGCCGACGGCACGAACAACACCGCGATATCGGTCGGCACGGATACCTTGGTCGACGCCTCCGACAACGATGAGGATCAGAACAACCTGGCCATCGGAGTCGGTGATTTCCACGGCGCGAACACCGAAGGCGTCAACAACACGGCGATCGCGGTGGGCGTAGACAGCCAGGCGGACGTTGACGACGAGCAGGTCGAGAACAGCACCGGCATCGCGATCGGCGACAACAGCGACGTGGACGTCGACGACGACAACTGCTTCGTAATCGAGGTCGGCGGCACTGAGTTCGAGTTCGGCGACTGCGATTGAACCTGACTGCGACCTGATCATTTCGCCGCCTTACGAGATGCCACACCGGCAACGAAATGGCGTTCCAGCTGTGGCATCTCGTTCGCTGACGGACGGTGCGCTCTCACGGCAGATTTTGGATTTCGGGGAATAATCGAAAATTGGCTCCGAAAAGGTATTGACGCTTGGGAATTCATGCCATATGATGATGTTCGTGCGACACCCGATCGGGATTGTCGCGGATACCGTTTGACGCCGTCGCGAAGATGGCAAGCACGCATGGAGGGCGAAAATGTCGCAGACAACCAACATCAACAACCTGCACATATTCGTCATCGATCTCTCGCAGGTCGCACCTGGCGGTGCCGAGGCTGCATGGGAGGAGTGTGCCCATCGAACGGAGGATCTTCAGCATTACTAGCTGACAATCCAACGACGCGAGACCACTCCCCTCCCGGCCACGGGTATAAGGGGATTTTTTCGTGCCCGCGGAATGGTCAGGTGTGCTGAGGCATCGCGGAAGGTTGGCGTTCACGACATGAAATGGAGCGGAACATGGTGCATGTAGTGAGAACGATCGCTTGACGAGCAATGATCCAGGGACCCCGATCGTCGCGGTTTTGATTTGAATTGAGGGAGGGAATGACCTGTGTTTTCCAGAAACAGCATCGATACCGCCGATTTGGCGGATACCAGCGAAATTATCACGATTGATGCAGACAGCGCGAGCGAGCGTGTCGTGCCCAGACGAACGAAGAACCATCACTTCAGGAGAAAACGAACGTGGAGCATCCAGATCTTTACCTTTTGATCCAAAAGTCGATGCACGAGGAACGGATCCAACGTGCTACAGCCATACGACAGCGTCCGGCGTCGCAACGCGTTTCCCGCCTTCGAGTCATCACCGGGACAACCCTGATGACGATCGGCGCGCGCATTGCCGCGACACCTCGAGCGGTCAACCCTGGCCATACCCTGGCGAAGATGTCCGTGCCGCAAAGCGCTGAGAACGCATGACAGTCGAATGTCCCTTGCCGGCGCTGATCGGCAATGTCCGGATTCTGGGTCGGCAGGGGACACAACGGAACTACCAGGTGCGGGAGGAGTGTCACATGCCGCGACATCCCCGCCAGCCGAAAAGGAACGATCACAATGTCTAACGAAGGACCCGTTGCCGGTTGTGCGAATCGGCTGAGCCTTGTCACATCGAGCACACAGAAGCGTTTTGGACAGCGGAATCCAACGACGATCAGCGGCGCACACAACGACCGGCGCCGCCTACCTGACACAAACCAGGCAGAACTGAGCCGCTTCAGGAGAAAGAAACATGAACCCGATTGAACACCCAGGAACGATCATGCTGATCCACAAGGAAATGGTGCGCAGGGAAATGAGCCGCAACGTTCCCGTGGGTCATCGCGAGAGCCGAGGACCAGAGCCGCGCAATGGCCCGATCTCCGGCGTCCGCGCGCTGACGAGCAAGGTGCTGATCTCGGTGGGAACCTGGATCGCGCCGCCACAGCGCACGGACGAACCAGCTCCTGAAGGGGCGAACATGTCGTTGAACGCAACCGTCGAAAGAGGTTGACCACGACCACGGGATCAACCTCAAGGCCGTTGGCGATCATGTTTCGCCGCATTGGCAACAATCCGGCACGGAACGAACCTGACGGCGATCGATAGCACGGTCCCGATGAATCGCTGGCCGGCAACACGACAAGGGAGACCGGAATGTCCGGTAACATGCACGACCTTGCCCTCGACCTGAGGGACGTGGGCAAGGTCTTCAAGAAAAAGCGAAACGAATACGCGCATGCGCTCACGTCGGTGACACTGGAGATGCGGCGCGGCGAATGTATCGGCATTCTCGGGCCGAATGGCTCGGGCAAGAGCACGCTGGTGCGCGTGATTTCCACATTGACCACGCAGGATACCGGTAGCGTCCATATCTTCGGTCATGACGCCGTGAAGCATCCAAAGACGGTGCAGCGGTACATGAACCGGGTGAGTGTCGAGGCGAGCTTCTTCAAGAAGATGTCGTCGCTCGAAAATCTCCTGTTCGGGGCCAAGCTCTACGGTGTGCCCGACTCCGAGAGCCGCCCGCGGATCAAGGACATCCTGGAGAGTGTGGGCTTCGACTACAAGCGCATCGGCGATCCGATGGAGCACCTGTCGCGCGGCATGCAGCAGAAGATCGCGCTGGCTCGGGCGCTGCTGACCAGCCCGGTGCTGATGCTGCTGGACGAGCCGACCACCGGTCTCGATCCGCGCAGCAAGAAGGACGTGCAGGCGCTGATCCGCCGGATACGGGCCGATCATGATTCGTCGATCCTGTTGTGCACGCACGACATGGACGAGGCGGAGCAGCTCTGCGACCGGATCGGCATCCTGCTCAACGGCGAGCTGGTGGTGCTGGATACGGTGCAAGGACTGAAAGAGCACTACCAGAAGGATGGCGTCTTGCCATCACTGGAAGAGGTCTTCATGGCGGCGACCGGCTCGACACTGGAAGAGGCGGAGTTTGCGGGCGAGCTCGACGACGAGCCGGTCGCACAGGGAGTGTAGGAAATGCAGCTCGCACCGGCGACGAAGTCCCGATCGAACTGGCAACGTGAAGCCATCGCGATCTGGGGCTACGTCCAGCGAAACTACTTTTTGACCAAGCGCTACTTCCTTTGGGAAGTTGTGTGGCTGGTCTATTCGACCATGAACGCGTTGACGATCGGATTCATTGGTGTCGGAGTTGCCGGCTCACCGGATGAAGTCGCCACAATCACCACGTACCTGCTGATCGGCACGCTGATCTGGAGCTACCTCTCGATGATCTTCGACCTGCTGTCGGAGACCGTGAGCTGGGAGCGCTGGGAAGGCACGATCGAGTATACGTTCATGAGCCCGGCCAGCAGGGCCACGCAGCTGCTGGGCATGGGCGTCTACGCGGTGGCCTACGGCATCGTGCGGATGATCATCATGCTCGGCGCGATCTCGCTCTTCTTCGACATGAGCCTGGGCAACGCGAACTTCCTCGGCGCGTTGGGATTGCTGGCGATCTGTAGCATCTCGCTGGTGGGCTTCGGGATGGTGGCGGCGGTGATGCCGCTGCTGTCGCCGGAGAAGGGCCAGCAGGTGACGAGCATCGTAACTGCCGTGCTGTTGCTGATCTCGGGCATCTACTACAAGGTGGACGTGCTGCCGGGATGGCTCCAGCCTCTGTCGGTGATCTCGCCGGTGACGTACGCGCTTGATGGCATCCGGCAGATGTTGCTGGAGGGAGCGTCGTTCTCCAACCAGTGGCACAACATCTGGCCGCTGCTGATCATGGGGTTGATCTTCCCGCCATTGGGGCTGTACCTGTTCCACCGCGGTGAGATGTTCGCCAAGCGCACCGGTCGCCTGAAGCGAAGTGGATAGCATGATGAAGGAGGGGGATGCCACGGCTCCCCCTCCTTCACTGCAGGCAGTCGAGACGATGATTGTTGCAACGCGGACGTGGGTCCGGAGCTGCCAGTAGCTCGTTATACCAAGTCCGGGTGAAGCCTTCGCGGTTTCTACGCACGGAATGATCGTACGCCAGACTGAAATCACGGTCCGACACGGGTGTACGGAAGCTCATCCCCCACTGATTACCCGGATCCGGTGTCATGACTGGTAGATTGTTTCCCCCTTGCTCAACATCGTCATGTACTTCTCGATGCGGCGCGCCCGCGTTTCTGGTCTTTTGGCATCGTGGATCCGGTGGAGGATCGCATACCTGTTCCTGCTGTCGAGGGTGCCGAAGAACTCTGCCGCTCCGTCGTTCCTGTCGAGTTCTCGTTGCAAATCCTCCGGCACCGTTGCCCTACTCTGAGGTTCGTAGGCAGCGTCCCATCGGCCGTCGGATTTGGCTCGCTCGATTTCGCGCATGCCCGCGCGTTGCATCCTGCCTGCTTCGATGAGTGACTCGACCTTCTTGCAGTTGACCTGCGACCATTTGCTCCTTGTCCCGCGGGGTGTGAATCGCAGCAGCCAGTAGTCATCATCGAACTTGTCAGCCTGGCTGTCGATCCAGCCGAAGCAGAGGGCAACTTCGACCGCCTCCGCAAGGGTGACGCTGTCGATACCCGAGTTTTTCCTGGCCAACTTGAGCCGCAGTCCGTTCGAGGTCCCGTGGTGTTCGTCGAGCCACGTCTCCCACTCGTCGCGGGAGGCGAACGGGATGATTGGCAGATCCGGTTTCGCGGTCATACGATCTCCTTGTATCAGCCAGAAGGGTGGCACAGCCGCGACCTCGCCGCCTGCTAGTACACGGGCGCATCCACTTTCATTCAGTTCATCAGCTTGAGCGTACCGCGGCGGGCGGACACTTCTGGTCCGTGTTTGCGACAGTTTCGGGAGAATGCCGCGCATTGCCTGGTCGCCATTCAAGGCGGGCGGGCGGTTGTGCCCTGGACGCCGCTCGATCAGCCTGCATGCCCATCACGATGCCTGAACCAGCCCGGTGAATTATCGCCATTGGTGCCATATGGCGTTGACACGTCATTGTCACTGTGCAAGTATCGCGCTACCAAACTACTTCATAGACCGTAGTGTCGCGAATACGAACAGGAGGCCCAATGCGAATAGCGGCGTACGATGGGGAGAGGACAGGTATTGTTGCATCCGACGAAACGGTCGTTGATATCGGCGACCTATTGCGGCAGTTCTCGCCACTCGGACCTGAGGATCAGCTCCCCGACCTGATTACGCACTATGCCGAGCTCGAACCGGAGCTGAAGCGCAGGGAGGACACAGGTGGGGGAACGCCATTGCGCGAGGCGCGCCTCAATTCCCCGCTGGCCCGACCTTCGAAAATTGTCTGCCTGATGGGGAACTATCGGGAAGGCACAGACCGCCCACTTCAAAGGCTCGACCTGTTCTTCAAATCCCCCGAAGGTATTTCTGGCGACGGTGACACGATCGTTCTGCCACCTCACCAGGCGGACATTTTTCATCACGAAGCCGAGATCGCGGTCGTGATCGGTCGCGAGTCGAAGAATCTCAGCGCCGATGAGGCCATGGATGCGGTCTTCGGCTATGTCGGGTTCAACGACGTTTCCGCTCGGGGGTTGGGTCGTTCCGGCATCAACAGCTTCCTCGGCAAGTCATTCGACACGTTCGCCGCATTCGGGCCATGGATCGTGACGAAAGACGATCTTCCCGATCCACAGGCATTGAGCATCACGGTCGATGTCAATGGCGAGCGGCGGCAGGACTATTCGACCAGCGACATGGAACGGCCCGTAACCGAGCTGATCACGTACATCTCCTCCGTCACCACCCTGTATCCAGGGGACGTGATATGTTGTGGAACCAATCATCAGGGGCTCGGCTCCATGCAGGATGGCGATGCAGTTGTGACGACGGTTTCCGGCGTGGGATCGTTCACGATTCACGTTCGCGACGATCACGAGCGGGAATGGCAACGGGGGATCGACCGGGCAGCGGGAGAACGGGTGAAGGCATCCGCCCAGCACCCGGTTGCGCCGCGGAAAGGAGATTCCGCCACATGAAGCTCGTGCTGACCCAGGACGACCGTATCGGCGCACTCACGAACGGCGGCATGGTAGACGTGTCCGCCGCTTTCGACGATATCCCGTTCCGTACCTCCGCTGATCGAATGCCGCGGGTGCTGGCGTCGCTCGGTGATCGCCGCTCGAAGATGGAAGCGCTCGTGGCGAGTGGCGAGCCGGAGCCATTGCCAGCGTTGCGGGCGCCGGTGCCGCGACCGCCGAAGTTGATCGCCGCGTTTAGCAACTATCGCGAAGGTTGGGACCGGGAGCGTCAAATCCAGGACATGTTCCTGGAAAGCCCGGATTCGGTGATTGGGCCTGGCGGAACCGTGGTGTTGCCAGATCACCCGGTCGATATCTTTCACCACGAAGCCGAGCTGGCGCTGGTGATCGGATCGCGATCGAAAGACCTGCCCGCCGATGAGCGCGCGCTTGCGGCCCTGGCCGGGTATACCTGCGCCATCGATGTGTCGGCGCGCGGAATTGGCCGGATCGGACCGAGCCGGATCGGCAAATCGTTTGACACATTCACGCCAATCGGCCCGGCCATCGTCACCGTCGATGACGTGCCCGATCCTCAGGATCTGCAGGTCACGTTGACGGTGAATGGTGAGCAGAGGCAGGCCTACTCGACGACGGAAATGGAATACAGCGTCGTCGAGGTGCTGGCGTTCATCAGCTCCTACATGACGCTGGTTCCCGGTGACGTGATCATGTGCGGAACCCAGCACCAGGGGCTTGGCGCGCTACAGGATGGGGACCGTGCGGAAATGACAATTCAGGGGATAGGAACACTGGCGGTGTCCGTGTCCGATCCGCTGGGAAGGGAGTGGCCTCGCGGCGTAGACAAGGACATGGCGGCGCGTCAGCGCGCGGTCGGGACGTCGTAGATCGAAATCATGAGTTGACCCGTAAAAGGAGCAGAATCATGAGCAAGCGAAACACGCAAATGAAAGCCGCAAAGCAGAACCTGTTGGACCAGCGCTTGAACCGGCGCAAGGTCGTCGGCGCTGGTGTCGCCGGCGCGGCTGGTATCGCCGCGGCGAGCGCGATGGACGTCTCCGCACAGGGTCGGCCTTTCCAGGTGAGCGCCCTTCGCAGGCAGGATGGTGAACCGCGAACCGGTGGGACGTTGCGCATTGCCTCCACTGGCCAGCCGGCGGGATTGGATAACCACCTGCTCAACAACCGTACCGTGACACTCATTGCCTGGAACATGTACGAAGCGCTGTTCACCTTTGACGCCGATTACGCGACCGTCCCGATGCTCGCCGAGGGGATGGAGATCAGCGAGGACGGGCTGACCAACACGATCACGTTGCGTCAGGGCGTGCCGTTCCACAATGGCGAGGAAATGCTGGCCGCCAATGTGATCGCTTCGTTCGAGCGATGGTTGCCGGTGAGCGCGCTCGGGCTTGCCATCCAGCCGTTCCTCGAATCGATCACCGCGGTCGACGACTACACTGTTGAGCTGGTATTGACAAGCCCGCTGGTTGCCCTGTCCAGCATGCTGGCGCGCCAATCCCAGGGGCTGTCGATCCATCCGAAGTCCGTCCTGGATGCGGCTGGTGAAAGCCCCCTGCCACACGAGGGGTATATCGGCACGGGACCGTACAGGTTTGTCGAGCTCCAGGCGGACCGGTATACGCTGCTCGAGCGGTTCGAGGACTACGTGGGTGTGGAAGCCGAACACAGCGGCTACGCGGGGAAAAAGCCGGCATACCTCGACGAGCTTGAATTCGTGCCTGTCCCGGATGAGGCAGCCCGCATCGCCGGGTTACAGGCCGGAGATTACCATTACCTCGAGGAGATCATTCCGGATCAAATCGAGGTCATCGGTGATGATCCCGCCGTCACCATCGAAATCCTGCCACCCCGGAGCTACGGCGTGATCATCATGAACACGGCGGCTGGCCTGATGAGCGACGTGAAGATCCGGCAGGCAGCACAGGCCGCGATCGCCGTGGAGCCGTTGGCCCAGGCGTCCCACGGTGAGGGGTACTTCGAGCCAGGACCTGGCATCATGCTCCCGCAGACCGTGTGGGACTCGGATGTGTCCGCCGAGCTTTACAACCAGGGCGATCCGGAAAAGTGCCAGCAGCTGCTGGATGAAGCCGGATACGATGGCACTGTCATCCGATTCCTGACGACACAGGAAGATCTCGGTGACTACAATGCCGCGGTCGTTGCTCAACAGCAACTCGAGCAAGGTGGGTTCACCGTGGAGTTGGAGGTATCCGACGAGGCGACGCTCGATGTCAATCTCGAAGATGAAAACCGGTGGGAGATGAATACGGATTCGTATGTGTTCAGGCCCGATCCGGTGCTCATCGCCGCGTTTGCCAGCTGCACGGCGGCGGGTCAGTGGTGTTCGGATGAAAAGGTTGCAACGGTTGATACGCTGCAAACCGAACTCGATCGAGAGGCGCGTTTCGAGGCGTTTGAGGAACTCCAGCGGCTCTGGTACGAACAGGTACCCGCAATCAAGATCACGAACCAGTTCGGTGTGGCCGCCCTGGCGAGCAGCGTTCAGGGACTGCTAGGGGAAATGCACTTCGAAATCGAGCCCGAGTTTGCGAATACCTGGCTGCAAGAGGAATAAAACGACCTGACCAGCCCAGGGGCGGATGGTGGACGAGGGCCGAATGCCCGCTTCATCCACCATCCGCCGCCATCACCTGACATGCCCACATCTCGTTCCCCATGTCTTCGAGCAGGGGAGCCTGGATCTCGCGCTGATCTCGGCGGAAGCGTCCTCCCGCATCCCGGCTCCTGTAAATGGGCGGTGGAACGCCCATTTACGTTGCGGTTTGTCATGAATCCTGGCGCGCATCGCCGCGACAGGAAAGCGGCAACGTATCGGTAATGGTGGACCTTGTGTCCGCCTTGGAAGGTCGCCAGGGTCGACCACTACCGGAAGCTCACAATCAGTTTCAGGGCAGAGTGGCCATTGGCTCCAATTTGCGCTGGCAAGAAGCGGCGATGAGTCTCGATCACATGGGAGAAACTGCGTGTTAGCGTACATCATTCGCCGTTTGCTATTGCTCATCCCGGTGCTCCTGATTGTTGGAATCATCGTGTTCTTTCTCATCCACCTGACACCGGGCGATCCCGCCTCCGTGATGCTCGGCAGAAATGCAACGCTCGAGCAGAAAGAAGCGCTCAGGGAGATGCTTGGCCTCAATGAGCCGCTGGCGACTCAGTTCGTCAACTGGTTTGCGGACGCCGTTCGGCTTGACTTTGGTGACTCCCTCTTCATTGGCAAGCCGGTCACAGAAGCGCTGTTGGACCGGGTCCAGCCAACTGGCCTGCTGACCTTGTATTCGCTCTCCACCGCGATCCTGATTGCAATACCCTCCGGCGTGATCGCGGCGGTGCGACCGAATACATTGATCGACCGGCTTCTGATGGTGCTGTCAATCAGCGGAGCGGCGATCCCCAGTTTCTTCTTTGGCATCGTGCTCATCCTGCTGTTCGCCGTGGTGCTCGGATGGCTTCCATCTGGAGGCTACGTGGACATTGGAGACGACCCGATCCAGCATTTTCGCTACATGATATTGCCGACGATCACGCTTGGGTTCTCGGCCGCCGGATTGCTCGCAAGGCTGGTGAGGTCGACCATGCTGGATGTCCTGAATCAGGATTATGTCCGTACCGCGTACTCCAAGGGTCTCCGTGAACGTCATGTCGTGTTGCGGCACGCGCTACGAAACGCCGCGATTCCGGTGATGACGGTCATTGGCATCCTGTTGGCCACCATGCTCGGCGGCACCGTCGTCATTGAGACGGTCTTCAACATCCCGGGGATGGGTCGCCTGGTGGTCCAGAGCGTGACGCGTCGCGATTTTCCGGTTGTGCAGGGCGCCGTCATGATCGTGGCGACGATCGAGGTTCTGGTCATGCTGCTCATTGACATCCTGTATGTCTACATCGATCCGAGGATTCGCTATGGCACTGACTGACGCCACGGCGGCGCGGCGCGAACCGTCGACGAACAAGTTCCCCTGGCTGCATCTGTCCTCCATCACCACCGCATCCCGTTTCTACTGGGTACGTCTCCTGTTGGAGAATCCAGCCGCGCTGCTGAGCCTGGGTTTCCTCCTGCTCATGATCGTGCTTGCCCTGATTGCGCCAGTGATTGCGCCGTACGAGCCGGACTTCGTGAATCCCGCCGTGCGGCTGTCCGGGCCGTCCGCCGACTACTGGTTCGGCACCGATAGTCTCGGACGTGATGTCTTCAGCCGGGTGGTCTTTGGAGCGCGAATTTCGTTGCTGGTCGGTATTACGGTGATGATCGGCGCCACTGTGATCGGTTCACTGCTTGGCATGGTGGCAGGCTTTTATCACAAGGCCGACATTCCGCTGATGCGATTCATGGATGGACTGGAAGCGTTCCCAAGCATTCTGCTGGCCATTGCGATCATGGCCGCGTTCGGGGCGGCAATTGAAAATGTGGTGATCGCCTTGACGGTCGTTTACCTGCCCAACATCGTCCGGTTGGTCCGCGGCACAACGCTGATGAATAGCCGGGAGCTTTACGTCGAATCCGCGCGGGTTGCCGGCATGCGCGATTTCGCCATCATGCGCAAATACATCCTGATGAACTCGCTGTCGCCACTGATCGTGCAGTGCACATTCGTCGTCGCATTTGCCATCCTGGCTGAGGCGTCCCTGTCATTCCTTGGCGCGGGGGTGCCACCGGATATTCCTACCTGGGGAGGCATGGTGAGCGCCGGCCAGCCGAGGCTCCAGCAAGCATGGTGGGCGGCGGTATTCCCTGGCGCCTTCCTGTTTTCCACCGTGTTGACGATCAACCTGATCGGCGACGGTTTGAGAGATGCGCTCGATCCGCGGTCGAGGAAGCGGTAGCGGTTTTCGCACGGGAACTGCGCAACCGACCGGGTGTTCCGTCACGGGCAGTTTGTCATGCTGATTGGTTCGTCCAGCGGATCGTATCCAACCAAAACCCCGTCACCCTGACCCAGAGCGGAGCGAAGGGGAACGGGTTCCCGCGCGAAGTGCAACCATAAGGACACACGTCAGGAGGCAGAAGCAGAATGGGGATGGGTGCGGCAGCACGCTGCCGATGAGCACGGGGATGATCAATAGACAGTCCCGCAGGGACTGAGCGGACGCGGTCCATCGGCAAGCTCAGTGGTCTGTCCAGGCTGTCGTGCCCACCACAACGACCGTCTTGCTGAGCCGCAGACGTATGTCCGCGTGTCGAAGCATCCCCCGGCGACGCCGTTGCGCGCAGCGCAAAATCCCGCTTGGACGTCATACGCCAGCTACGCTGCCGATGAGCGCGGGGACCCATTTGCTGCGCTCAGGGTGACGGTCGTGGGGGAAGCGTGACACAACGATCTGGACGCACCACTCAGCATGACTGGGCAAACCGCTCTGAACCTTATTGCCTATGGCGCGCCACCCAGTGTCAACCGAACACGCGCCGGTCAAGGAAATCGTTGCGGAACGCGCCGCGTGGGTCCAGGTTCTTCGCGAGTGCCCGGAACTCCGCAAGGCGCTCATAGCGATTCTCCAGGACACCCGCGTCGGCGTTGAACATCTTGCCCCAGTGTGGCCTGGGCAGGAATGGCTCCAGCACCGTCTCGATCTCGGGCAGGATTCGCTCCACCGCGGCCTGGTCCGGCTTCCATGAGAAATGAATGCAAACGGAGCCGGTGTGGTAGGCGGTGCTGAGCCACAGGTCGTCGGCGGCGACGGTGCGGACTTCGGATATCATCAGGTGCGGCCCAATCAAGTGCGCCAGCTTCCTGAGCTCCCGCAGGGCCGGGACCGCGTGCTGCCGGGGCAGCATGTACTCGGCCTGAATGTCGTCGCCACCGGCGGGAACTGAATCGGCGCGGAAGTGGGGAAGGCGATCACACCACGCCCCCGGCACCCCCAACTGCTCGGTACAGCATTCGCCGGAAAGCACCGGAACAGGATGCCGTGACTGTGGCGCCTGGGTTGCCCCCATGAAGCTATCCAACAGCGGCATTGGTTGGTCAGGGCCGACACGGTTTTTCAGCCAAACATTGTCAATCGTGTCTCCGTAATCGGTGAACAGGCTGACGCTGGTGGCGCTGGCCATGATCTCATCGAAACGGTCGAAGGCGACATCCCATGCCAGATGCTCAAAGACCTGTTGCCGCACCTGGTAGCTGGGTTGCACGTCGAGCGTGATTCGGGTGACGATTCCGAGCGCGCCGAGATGCACCACCATTCCGTTGAAATTGGCGTCTCCCCGGGCAGCCCGAACGACGTCACCGTCACTTGTGACCAGTTCGATGGCCGCCACCGCCGACGCCAGGTTTCCATTTCCATCCCCCGAGCCATGGGTCGCTGTGGCGATGGCGCCGGCCACCGAGATGTGCGGCAGCGACGCCATATTGTGCAG
>Ga0209587_1001046_pt1 | contig 13279 bp, 15 predicted proteins | sample NGEPerD_2_FD_184512 | JGI IMG/M metagenome (GOLD analysis project Ga0209587, IMG submission 184512) | Arctic peat soil microbial communities from the Barrow Environmental Observatory site, Barrow, Alaska, USA - NGEE PermafrostL1-D... | ecosystem: Environmental > Terrestrial > Soil > Wetlands >... | reverse complement strand
GTGGGCGCCGTGTCGTCGGGCAGCGCGGCGGACGCCGACGGCGGGTCGTCGGTGTCGCCGGTGAACGTGAACGAGAACGTGCCGGAGATCGGGTGGCCGTCGGCGGCGACGACGCGCCAGGTGACGGTGTAGGCGCCGCCGTCGTCCAGCGGCATCAGGCTCTGCGCGACGGTCGCGCCGTCCACCTGAGGGTCGCCGTCCTGCAGCGCGTCGCCGGCCGGCCCGGTGACCTCGACCCGGGCCAGCTCGGTGCCCACCGGCTGGCTGAACGTGAGCGTGACGTCGGTCGGGGCCGTCGTCAGCTGACCGCCGTCGGCGGGCGCGGTCGAGACCAGCTCGGTGTGGGCAGACGCGTTCGCGGCACCGGCGACGTGCGCCGCCAGCAGCAGGCCGAGACACGCCAGCACGGTCGCGAGCGTCCGGCGTCCGGCGCGGGCCGTCATGCCTGCACCTGGCGGGCGAAGACCACGGTGTTGTTCACGTAGTGCCCGCTGTCGCTGTTGAACTCCCCGCCGCAGGTGATCAAGCGGAGCTCGGGGCCCTCGGTGTTGCCGTAGACGTCGAGCGTGGGGAACTCGTCCTTGGGGAACGCCTGGACGTCGTACACCTCGAAGGTGACCACGGAACCGTCCTCCCTCGTGATGTCCACGGTGTCTCCCGCCGCCAGCTCGCCCAGGTCGTAGAACACCGACGGGCCGTTCTCGGCGCTGTCGACGTGGCCCTCGATCACCGTTGGCCCGGTCTGGCCGGGGGCCGGTGACCCCTCGTACCAGGCGGCCTTGTCGTAGTCGGGGCCCGGCTGCGGCACCTCGAGGGTGCCGTCCGGGTTGAGGCCGACCCGGGTCACCGCGGACTGCACGTCGATCGCCGGGATGCTCAGCTCGGTCGGCGGGATCCGCGGCTCGGGGGCTTCGCTGGGTGTGGTCGTCTCCGGTGCGGGCAGCGCGCCCGCCGTCGTGGACGGCGAGGGCGCGCTGGCGCCGGCCGTCGGGGACGTCGGGGCTGCGTCCTGGTCGAGGAGGCCGACCGCTACCGCGGTGCCGCCGCCGAGAAGCAGCAGCGCCGCGACGGCGGCGACGACCTTGCGGCCAGGACGCAGGGCCCGGGGAGTCCGCTCCTCGGGCCCTGCGTCGTCAGGCATCAGCTATCCGCTCCGATCAGGTCGATCGCAGTCAGCTGTTGTCGGCGGCGAGACGGCGACGCGCGATGAGCGCAGCACCGCCGAGCAGCGCGATGCCGCCGGCGCCGATCAGGCCGATGTTCTCGATGCCGGACGTGGCGCCGTCACCGGTGTCCACGCCGCCCTCGGGCATCGACATCTGCGAGGCCGCCATCACACCGCACAGCGCGGGGTCGGTGGCCTCACCCGGCAGGGCCGGGTCGAGGTCCGAGACGCCACGCTCGCCCATGCTGTAGGCGCCGTCGCTGTCGTAGTCCACACCGTGGACGACGACAACGGTCTCGCCGGAGAGGATGTCCGCGGCCACCTCTTCGCTGACCTCGACGTCACCGCGCATGTACTCGATGTCGGGGCCGGTCGCGAAACGGTCGACCGCCAGACCGGAGTCGGGCGAGGTATCACCCGAGGTGGTCAGCGACACGACGATGCCGCCGTAGAACGGAGCACCCTCGGTGGTCGTGAGGTGCTCGTCCGGGTTGGTCTCGCCCTCGAGCGCCTCGGCGGTGGTTGCGGCGTCGGCGGTCGGGCAGGTGTTCATCGACTCTTCCGCGTAGTGGATGTGCGCGGCGTGCGGCGCGTCGGCCAGCAGGCCCTGTGCGGCGAGGGTGAACGACAGCGTCGTGCCCTCGACCGTCAGCATGCCTTCACCGCTGCCCTCGACCCCGTTCACCGGGACCGGCGCCAGGTCGCCCTGCGCGCTGCCGTCCGCAGCAGCGGCCGGGCTGGCCAGTGCCAGCATCGCGGCCAGGCTGAGCGCGGGTGCAGCCACGGCTGCCCGCTTCATGCTCGTTGTGCGCTTCAAGGTGTTCCCCTTCCGTTGCGCCCGCGGTGGCGCTCAGAGCGCCGTTCGTGGGCCTTGTGCCTCCCACGGTTGCGGGGGCCTCACGCAGGGTCTTCGGACCCACTCCCACGGCGGTTTGGCCGATTCGCGATCTTGGTGACCGCCCATCTGGAGTGGCGGTCGGGTCCGAAGGAAGGTCGAGCCGAACCCCGTACGCCCACCCGAGGAGCCGACCATGGGACGACCACTCGCGCTGACGGCCTGCGTGCTCCTGGCCGGTGTACTGACCGCGTGCGGCGCGGACGACGAGGCCCCTCCGGGGCCGGCGGCGAGCCCCAGCCCGTCGTCCAGCCCGTCGTCCAGCCAGTCGTCGGAGCCCTCGGACGCCGGCAGCTCCGCGCCAGCCGAGGAGATCGTCATCACCATCGCGGACTTCGCCTACGAGGTGCCCGAGTCGGTGCCGGCCGGCGCCACGGTGACGGTGGTCAACAACGACGACGTCGCCCACACCGTGACGGCCGAGGGTGACTTCGACGTCAACGTCGCCCCGGGCGAGACCGGAATGTTCACGGCGCCGGACGCGGCGGGTGAGTACGAGTTCATCTGCATCTTCCACAGCAACATGACGGGCACGCTGGTGGTCGCATGACGACCGCTGAGCTCGCCCCCGTCCTCCCGCGGACGGCGACCGACGTCGGCCACCACGGTGACGGCCGCGATCGGCTACGTCCGGGCCTCGCGGTCGCGGGGCCGGCGGTCAGCGGACCGGTAGGCGCGGCCGGGGGGCGTCGTCGGCCGCGGCGAGCAGGTCCCCGTCGGCCTCGAACCGGCCCAGCACCTGGTCGAGACGCAGCTGTCGCAGGCCGTCGTCGAGCTCGTCCCAGGCACGCGGCGCCGCGACCGTGGGGAGCTCGCGGCCGCGCAGCGAGTAGGGCGTGATCGTCGTCTTGGCGCCGTGGTTCTGGCTCCAGTCCAGCAGCACCTTGCCGCGGCGCACCGACTTGGTCATCGTGGCCGTCACCTCGCGCGGGCGGTCGCGGGCGAGGGACTCGGCCAGGCGGCGGGCGTAGCCGCGGACCACGTCGGCGTCCTGCGCGCCGGACACCGGCGCGTACAGCTGCAGCCCCTTGCCGCCGCTGGTCACCGGGAAGCACTCCATCCCGTCGTCCGAGAGCCGCTCGGCGACCCGCACCGCCAGCGCCGCGCACTCGGCCAGCCCCGTGCCCGGGCCCGGGTCGAGGTCGATCACGAGCCGGTCGGGGTCCTTCACCGCCCCGCGTGCGCCGAGGCGCCACTGCGGGGTGTGCAGCTCGAGTGCCGAGAGGTTGCCGGCCCACACGAGGGAGCCGACGTCGTCCAGCAGGGGGTAGGTGATGCTCCCGTCCCCAGCCGGCACCCTGGCCGTGCGCAGCCACCTGGGGACGCCGGGTGGCGCGTTCTTCTCGAAGAACTGCTGCGGGTCGCCGACACCGTGCGGCCACCGGATCCGTGTCACCGGCCGGTCGGCGAGCTGGGCGAGGAGGGGCTCACTGACCCTGACCAGGTAGTCGATCACCTCCGCCTTCGTCGTCCCCGTCGCGGGGTAGAGCACCTTGTCGAGGCTGGTCAGGCGCATCCGTCGGCCGCCGACATCGACCATCGTGACCTGGCCCTGCGGCGACATCCGCCCAGTGTGGCCCCACCCCACGTTGATCAAGGACTCCATGCACGCTTGCCGGACACGGGGTCCTTGATCAACGCGGGAGGATGTCACCGACGCCCCGTCCGGTTGACAGGGCGCCGGACGCGACCCAATATCTGATTGATCGTTCAGATGTGGAGGTGTTGATGGACGCGGTGATCGACCTGGACGCCTGCGCCATGCCGTGCGTGCATCCCGAGAAGGTGGCCCTGGCGCGCGCGCGTGCCCCGGCGGATGCGGACCTGCACTCGCTGAGCGCGATGTTCAAGCTGGTCGGCGACCCCACGCGCACGCGGCTCCTGTACGCGCTGCTGGAGGTCGGCGAGCTGTGCGTGTGCGACCTCGCCGCGGCCACCGGCACGGCCGAGTCGACCGTGTCGCAGGCCCTGCGGCTGCTGCGGACGGCGGGCGTGGTGGCGGCGCGGAGACAGGGGCGTCTCGTGTTCTACCGGCTGGCGGACGCCCACGTCCGGATGCTGCTCGACCTCTCCCGCGAGCACGCGCGCCACGAACCCGCGGCGGCCGGGCCGGCGAAGGCGACGCCGTCGTGAGTGCCGGGCACGGGCACGCCGGCGCCCGCCACCGCTGGCGGCTGACGGTGGCCTTCGCCCTGGTCGCCGCCTACTTCGTCGTCGAGCTCGTCGCCGCACTGTGGTCCGGGTCGTTGGCGCTGCTGTCGGACGCCGGGCACATGGCCGCGGACGTCGTCGCGCTCGGTGCGGCGCTCGTCGCCACCCGGATCGCCACCCGCCCGGACCACAGCGGTCGGCGCACCTTCGGTTCCTACCGCGCGGAGGTCTTCGCATCCGGGCTCGTCGTGCTGCTGATGCTGGCCGTCGCGGCTTACGTGCTCGTCGAGGCGCTCGGGCGGGTGGGGGAGACCGTCGACGTGGCCAGCGGCACGATGCTGGTGGTCGGCACGGTCGGCCTGGGAGTCAACGTGGTCGCGCTGCTGCTGTTGCGTGGCGGCGCGTCGGAGAGCCTCAACGTGAAGGGCGCCTACGTCGAGGTGGTGGCCGACACCGCCGGCTCGGTCGGCGTGATCGCCGCAGGCCTGCTGGTCGCCGCCACCGGGCAGTCGTGGTGGGACACCGCCGTCGCCGCCGCGATCGCCGTGTTCGTCGCCGTCCGCGCCGTCTGGCTGGGACGCGAGGTGGTGGCGGTGCTGGCCCAGCACGTGCCGGCGGGCATGGACGCCGACGCAGTCGAGCGCGACCTCCGCGCCGTGCCGGGCGTGGCCGACGTCCACGACCTGCACCTGTGGACCCTGACGTCGGGGATGAACGTCGCCACCGTCCACCTCGTCACCACCGACGAGGCAGCCGCCCACGATGTCCTGGACTCCGCGCGCGCGGAGCTGCGGGACCGGCACGGTGTCGCGCACGCCACGTTGCAGGTCGAACCACGCAGCCACACCGGGTGCCAGGAGATCGACTGGTGACCTCACGACGAACCCGCGTAGGAGGCGACCTCGGTCACCGCGTGGGGAGGACGTCGGGGCCGGTGTCACGTCGGACGCCGCGGTAGGCCGGCTGCCGCAGCCTCCCCGCGCCGGACAGGCCGAGGTGGCGCACCTCCACGACGACGCTCGGCTCGCACCACGTCGTCCCCGCGGCGTCGACCGCGGGCACCGGCTCGTCGAAGGGCGACGCGTCGGCGCGCAGCGGTGCCAGCAGGCGGGCCAGGTCGGCCTGGGCGGTGCGGCCGATCCCGCTGCCGACGCGGCCCAGGTACGCCAGCCGGCCGTCGTCGTCCGGGGCTCCCACGAGCAGCGCGCCGACCGTCCGGGTGGTGTCCTTCTGCGGTCGCCAGCCGCCGACCAGGACGGTGCGCGTGCGGTGGTGGGGCGCCTTGACCCAGTCACGGCTGCGCTGGCCCGGCCGGTACACCGACATCCGGCGCTTGGCCATCGCCCCCTCCAGCCCCTGCTCGGCAGTGGCGGCCAGCAGCGTCGGCCCGTCGGTGAACAGCGGCGACAGCGTGGCGCACGGCGGGAGCTCGAGCCGCTCGAGGGTGGCCCTGCGCTCGTCGAACGGACGGCCGGTGATGTCGACTCCGTGCAGTCGCAGCACGTCGAACACCATGTAGGTCACCGGGTTCGAGCGCGACAGCGACTGCGCCCGACGCCCGTCGCGCACGTGCATCCGGTCGGCAAGCGCCGTGAAGGAGGGGATCCCGGTGGGGTCCAGGGCGACCACCTCGCCGTCCAGGATCGTCTCCGGCAGGCCTGCGAGCCCCTCGAGCTCGGGGAACGACACGGTCACGTCGTTCTCGATCCGGGAGGTGAGCCGGTACCTCTCGCCGGCGCGCGCCAGCACCCGCATCCCGTCCCACTTGACCTCGTACGCCCACGTGTCACCGACCGGAAGCTGCCCCGGAACGGGTGTCGGGGTGGCGAGCATGGGACGCACGGGTCCATCCTGCCGTTGTGAGAGCTATCTGGAAGGGCGCGGTCTCGTTCGGGCTGGTCAACGTGCCGGTCAAGGTCTACGCGGCCACCGGTGAGAAGGACGTGAAGTTTCACCAGGTGCACCGCGAGGACGGCGGCCGGATCCGCTACAAGCGGGTCTGCAGCGTCGACGGCGAGGAAGTGGCGTACAGCGACATCGCCAAGGGCTTCGAGACCGAGGACGGCGAGCTGGTCGTGCTCACCGACTCCGACCTCGCAGACCTGCCGCTGGCGACCGGTCGTGAGATCGACGTCGTCGAGTTCGTCCCGGCCGAGCAGGTCGACCCGATCATGTTCGCCAAGTGCTACTACCTGGAGCCGGAGAAGACGGCGGCCAAGCCGTACGCGCTGCTGCGAGAGGCGCTGAGCGAGACCGACCGGATGGCGGTCGTGAAGGTCGCCCTCCGCCAGCGGGAGACGCTGGCCGTGCTGCGGGTGCGCGACAAGGTGATCTGCCTGCAGACCATGCTCTGGCCGGACGAGGTCCGGGAGGCCGACTTCGAGGTCCTCGACGCCGACGTCGACCTCCGCCCGCAGGAGAAGGCGATGGCGTCGTCCCTGGTCGAGTCCCTGGCGTCCGACTTCGACCCCGGCGACTTCTCCGACGGCTACACCGAGGCCGTGCAGCAGGTGATCGAGGCGAAGATCACCTCCGGGGAGGTCTCGGCACCTCCGGCCGACACCGAGGAGTCGGGCACCGGCCAGGGCGCGGAGGTCGTCGACCTGCTGACCGCCCTGCAGCGCAGCGTCGACAAGGCCCGCGAGGCGCGGGGTGAGGCGCCGGCGAAGACAGGTGCCAAGGCCGCGGCAACGAAGAAGGCGGCGACGAAGAAGGCCGCGGCCACGAAGGCGCCGGCGAAGAAGGCGGCCAAGAAGGCCACGCCGAAGAAGGCCGCCGCCAAGAGGACGGCGCGCAAGAGCGCGTGAGGCCCCTCGTCCTGGTGTTGGCCCTGGCCGTGCTCGTCGGCTGTGGGGCGTCGCAGGCGACTCCGCAGGAGCCCGCGCGGCCGGCCGAGCTGTCGGCCGAGCTGGTGCGGTACCGGGGGGACGAGGCGCTGCACCGGCTGCAGGTCAAGGTGACCAACGGGGGGCCCGGCGCGTCGCTCGTCGACCGGATCGAGCTGGACCTGCCCGGTTTCTCCGGCCGCGCCGAGGCCGCGCCGGACGCCCGCCTGGAGCCGGGGCGGCGTGTCGACCTCCCCGTGGTCTACGGCGCCGCGCTCTGCGAGGGCGACGCGCCGTCCGGCGTCTCGTCCGACTCCTCGATGCGGTTGTGGCGGGACGGCGAGGCGGAGCCGGTGACGCTGGTGCCCGCCGACCCGCGGGGCCTGGTCGCGCGGCTGGCTGCCGAGGAGTGCGCCGTCCGCGCCGTCACCGACGCCGTCCCCCTGTCCTTCGCGGACACCTGGACGCCGGTGGGCAGCGGGTCTTCGCTCGTCGTCCAGGGAGTCCTGCGCGTCGGCCCCGCGAGCGGGCCGGCGACGCTCGTGCGCGTCGACGGGACCACGCTCTTCTCGGTCACGACGCCGCCGCTGGCGATCGACCTCGCCGAGGCCGTCGACGTGCCCGTCACCGTGTCGCCGCAGCGGTGCGACCCGCACGCGGTCGCCGAGAGCAAGCGCGGGTACGCCTTCCTGGTCGGCATCTCCCTCGGCGGCGCGGAGCCGGTGCTCGTGACCGTCGAGGTCAAGGAGGCCGAGCGTTCGGTGCTGCTGGCCGGCTTGCTCGAGCGCTGCGGGTTGTAGGTGGCGGTGCTCGCCTGGCTGGTGGCCGGGGTGCACCTGACGTTCATCGTGTTCGTCGTCGCCGGCGCGCTGCTCGCGCTGAGGTGGCCGCGCGTGCTGTGGGTGCACGCGCCGTGCGGCCTGTACGCCCTGTTCATCGTGGTCGTGGGCTGGCCGTGCCCGCTCACCGGCGTCGAGAACGCGGCGCGCGGCGAGCGCGCCTACTCGGGCGGCTTCATCGACCACTACCTCACTGGCGTGATCTACCCGCAGGGGTGGGAGACCGGCGTCCAGCTCGCCGCGGCGGCGCTGGTGGCCGCGTCCTACGCGGTGCTGGCGCTCAGAGCCCGCGCCGGACCAGCCAGTCGGTGATGATGCCGTGGGCGTCGGGGGAGATCTCGTGGCCGACACCCGCGAGCACGCGGATGTCGAGGTCGGCGTTCGGCGCGGCCGCCGGGAGGTTGACCAGCGGGCGGAACCCGGTGAACAGGTACGGCACCATCGCCACCCCCTGCACGGGCACCGCGGTGTCCAGCGCCCCGGCCAGGTGCAGCGCGTCGAAGTCGCCCTCGCACTCGGCGACGGCGATCGTCGCGTTCAGGACGACGATCTCGTCGACCAGGTCGGGCCGCTCGCAGGCGAACCGGTACGCGAGCATGCCGCCGTTGGAGTAGCCGACGAGGACGACCCGCGACGCGCCGGCTGCCGTCAGCTGCGTGATCTGGCCGGCGAGGTAGCCCACGTCGTCGATCGAGGAACGAGCCGCGGACCCGCAGCAGGCCCCGGCGTTCCAGGAGGGCCGGGCACCCAGGCCGCTGGGGTAGACGACCGTCGCGTCCAGCTCGTCGGCCCAGGCGTCGGAGCCCAGCCGCTGCCGGAGCTGGGCGGGGTTGCTGGTGTAGCCGTGCAGGGCAACAACCACCGTGTCGCGGACCGGTCCCTCGGGGACGACGGTCAGCGGCCGCTGGGCGTCCGGGACGTCGGCGATCACCGGGTCGGGGGTCAGGGCCGGCTGCTGCTTCGCCGGGGCGGAGGTGGCCGGACCGCCGTCGAGCACGCCGACGCCGACCAGTGCGACACCGAGGATGCCGGCCGCCGCGCCTGCCCGGACCCACGCCGTCGACCGGCGCCCGCGGTTCAGCACGTGCCCAGGATGCCCCATATCTGGCGCCCGGCGGTCGCGTTCTGATAACTCCTGGGCGACGATACGTCGGTGCCCACCACGATCGCCGCCGTCGCGCCCGCCCTGCCACCGCATCGGTACGCGCAGGCGGAGGTGACCGAGGCCCTCGCCCACCTGGTGGCACCCGACGGTGAGCGGGACGGCCTGATGCGCCGGCTGCACGCCTCGGCCGGCGTCCGGCACCGCCACCTGGCGATCCCGCTGGAGGCCTACGCGGGCCTGGACACGTTCGGGAAGGCCAACGACGTCTTCATCGAGGTCGGTGTCGACCTCGGCGAGCGCGCGGTGCGGACGGCGCTGGACGCTGCCGGCCTGGACACCGAGGACGTCGACGTCGTCCTCGCCACGTCTGTCACGGGTGTGGCCGCGCCGTCGCTGGACGCCCGCCTGGTGGGGCGGCTGGGGCTGCGTGCCGACGTCAAGCGGATCCCCGTCTTCGGGCTCGGCTGCGTCGCGGGGGCGGCCGGGATCGCCCGGCTGCACGACTACCTGGTCGGTCACCCGGACGACGTGGCGGTGCTGCTCAGCGTGGAGCTCTGCTCCCTGACCGTGCAGCGCAACGACACCTCGACCGCGAACCTGGTGGCCAGCGGCCTGTTCGGCGACGGGGCCGCGGCCGTCGTGCTGGTGGGCGAGCGGCGGGCGGCGGCGATGGGACTGACCGGCCCGCAGGTGGTCGACACCCGGAGCCGGTTCTACCCCGACACGGAGCGGGTGATGGGCTGGGACGTCGGCGGCTCGGGCTTCAAGATCGTCCTCGCCGCGAGCGTCGCGGACGTCATCTCGGAGTACCTGGCCGCCGACATGAAGGGCTTCCTCGCCGACGCCGACCTGTCGGTGCCGGAGATCCGGCGCTGGGTGGCGCACCCGGGCGGCCCGAAGGTGCTGGACGCCGTCCAGGCGAGCCTGGGCCTGGACGACGGCGCGCTCGCGCACGCGTGGTCGTCGCTCGCCGAGGTCGGCAACCTCTCGTCGTCGTCCGTGCTGCACGTGCTGGCGTCCACCCTCGCCGACGACGCGCCGCCACCGGGGTCGCCGGGGGTGCTGATGGCGATGGGTCCGGGGTTCTGCGCCGAGCTGGTGCTGCTGCGCTGGCCGGAGGCCTGACCGTGGCGGGTGAGCTGTGGTTCACCCTGCTGGTGGCGGCGGTGGCCCTCGAGCGACTGGCCGAGCTGGTCGTCTCCACCCGTCACGCGCGGTGGGCGTTCAGCCAGGGCGGTGTCGAGACCGGCGCGCGCCACTACCCGGCGATGGTGGTGCTGCACACGGGCTTGCTGGTCGCCTGCGTCGTCGAGGTCTGGCTGACCGGGCGGCCCTTCGCGCCCTGGCTCGGGTGGACCATGCTCGCGCTGGTGGTGGCGTCGCAGGCACTTCGGTGGTGGTGCGTGGTGACCCTCGGCCGGCAGTGGAACACGCGCGTGATCGTCGTCCCCGGGCTCTCGCTGGTGCGGCGCGGGCCGTACCGGTGGCTGTCGCACCCCAACTACGTCGCGGTGGCGCTCGAGGGGCTCGCGTTGCCGCTCGTGCACTCGGCGTGGGTGACCGCGCTGGTCTTCACCGTGCTGAACGCGTTGCTGCTGCTGGCGATCCGGATCCCGACGGAGGAGCGGGCCCTGGCCGGGGCCGCGCGGTGACCGACCTGCTCGTGGTCGGGGGCGGCCCGGTGGGCCTGGTCGCCGGCATCGAGGCCGCATGCCGTGGGATGGACGTCGTCGTGGTGGAGCCGCGGGAGTCGCCGGTCGACAAGGCCTGCGGTGAGGGCCTGATGCCGGGGACCGTGGCGCTGCTGCGCCGGCTGGGCGTCGACCCACCGGGCCGCGACATGGCCGGCATCCGCTACGTGACCGCCCGCGGCGACCGCACGGCCGAGCACCTCTTCCGGCGGGGACCCGGCCGGGGCGTGCGGCGGACCGACCTGCAGGCCGCGGTCGCGGCGCGTGCGGGAGCGGCCGGCGTCCGGACGGTGCGCGACCGGGTGGTAGGGCTCGCCCAGGACGGCGCGGGGGTCCGGGCGCTCCTGGCCGGCGGCGACGTGGTGGAGGCTCGGTGGGCGCTCGGCTGCGACGGGCTGCACTCGGGTGTGCGCGAGCACCTCGGGGTGCGCACGACGACCAACGGTCGACGGTTCGGGCTCCGGCGCCACGTGCGGGTGGCGCCGTGGACCGACCTGGTCGAGGTGCACTGGGGCCGGTCGGCGGAGGCGTACGTCACGCCCGTGGCCGATGACGAGGTGGGCATCGCCGTCCTCGGGCCGAAGGGGCCGGGCTTCGAGGCTGCCCTGCGCCAGTTCCCGGCGCTGCGTGACCGGCTGTCTGGCGGGGCGTGGACGACGGAGGTCAGGGGCGCCGGACCGTTGCAGCAGAGGGTGGCGGCCCGTCGCCGGGACCGCGTCCTGCTGGTGGGGGACGCGTCCGGGTACGTGGACGCGCTGACCGGGGAGGGGCTCCGGGTGGGGCTGGCCGGGGCGGTCGCTGCTGTCCGCGCCGTCGCCGCGGGTCGACCGCACGAGTACGAGCGCGAGTGGTGGCGGCTGACGCGGGAGTACCGCTGGCTGACCTCGTCGCTGGTCGGGGCGACCCGCTCGCCGGCCGTGCGGCGCGCCCTGGTGCCGGCGGCGGCGGGCCTGCCCGGCGTCTTCGGGGGCCTGGTGGAGCAGCTGGCCCGCTGACGTGAGCAGGGCCTGCGGCTGTGACATCCTCGCCGGGTGACGGTGAGCCAGGGGGCCCCCCGACCGGGAAGCGTCCTGCACCGTGCGGCGCGGATCGAGGACGCCGTCCACCGGCGCATCGAGCACAGGCTGTCGGGTCGGGGCTGGGTGCCGACGATCACCGCGTACGCGGGGTACGGCGCGCCGGGCTGGGTGCGGGTGATGGGCCGGGTGCTGCTGACGCGCCCGGACCCCCGCAAGAACCGCCGTCCGGAGCTGGTCCGCGGGTGGCGCAGCTTCACCACGGTGCCGGTGGCGGACGCCGAGGTCGTCGTCGTCGCCGGCCACCGCCACCACACCCTGCGCACCGACCGGGGCGGCTACCTCGACGCGGACCTCGAGGCCGACCTGCCGGTGGGCTGGGGCGAGGCCGAGCTGCGGTGCGAGGGCGCCGAGCCGGTGCGTGCGCGGGTGCGCGTGATCGACCCCGAGGTCTCCTTCGGGGTGATCAGCGACGTCGACGACACCGTGATGGTCACCGCGCTGCCGCGCCCGATGCTCGCGGCCTGGAACACGTTCGTGCTGAACGAGCACGCGCGTCGTCCCGTGCCGGGGATGGCGGTGCTCTACGAGCGGCTGGTCAACGCCCATCCCGGCGCGCCCATCGTGTACATCTCGACGGGCGCCTGGAACGTGGCGCCGACCCTGTCGCGCTTCCTCGGCCGGCACCTCTACCCGGCCGGGCCCATCCTGCTCACCGACTGGGGGCCGACGAAGAGCGGGTGGTTCCGCAGCGGGCGGGAGCACAAGAGGCAGAGCCTGTCCCGGCTGGCACGGGAGTTCCCCAACATGCGGTGGCTGCTGGTGGGGGACGACGGCCAGCACGACCCCGAGCTGTACTCGAGCTTCGCGCGCAGCCACCCGGAGAACGTTGCGGGAGTGGCGATCCGACACTTGTCGCCGACCGAGCAGGTGCTGGCCAGTGGTCTGCCGGTGCCGATGGAGCAGGCGGAGAAGGTGCCCGACGCCGTGTGGGTGTCCGCCCCGGACGGCGCCGGCCTCTCCGAGCGGCTGCACGAGGTCGGTCTGCTGTGACCGACCGGGTTCGCGGCCGTTCTGGTCGTGATTTCGCCCCTGCGGGTCTCACATCACAACCACTTCGGCCGCGAACCCTGGCCTGGCGGCAGAATGCGGCCCATGCTCAAGGCCGTGCTGCTCGAGAACGTGCACCCTCGGGGTGCGGAGATCCTCACCGACGCGGGGCTCGCGGTGGCGTCGCTGCCCGGGGCACTGGACGGCGACGACCTCGTCGCGGCGCTGGCCGGCGTCCACGTCCTGGGGATCCGCTCGCGCACCCAGGTGACCGACGAGGTGCTCGCGCAGGCACCGGACCTGCTGGCCGTAGGGGCGTTCTGCATCGGAACCAACCAGGTCGACCTGGAGGCGGCGGCATCGGCCGGCGTCGCCGTCTTCAACGCACCGTTCTCCAACACGCGCAGCGTCGTCGAGCTGGCGCTGGCCGAGATCATCGCGCTGACTCGGCGGCTGACGCAGAAGGACCGCTCGCTGCACGACGGGGTCTGGGACAAGTCGGCGGCCGGCAGCCACGAGGTGCGCGGACGGCGGCTGGGCAT
>Ga0209587_1001044_pt1 | contig 13283 bp, 9 predicted proteins | sample NGEPerD_2_FD_184512 | JGI IMG/M metagenome (GOLD analysis project Ga0209587, IMG submission 184512) | Arctic peat soil microbial communities from the Barrow Environmental Observatory site, Barrow, Alaska, USA - NGEE PermafrostL1-D... | ecosystem: Environmental > Terrestrial > Soil > Wetlands >... | reverse complement strand
GTCAATCAATTCTACTGGGTGACAATCACGCGGCGAGCGACACCACCAGACGAAAGCAAACTGACCAAGTGGCTGGACTTGCTGAAGAGTCGGAGCATGAACATCGAGGGCGACACTATCGCAGAATCGTGCTCGTCGCTTCTGGCCCAGGTACCGTGACGCCGCGTTAGACTACCCTGCTGTGAATGCAGCGGGAGATCCTTGCGTGCTGGACATCCGGCGAGACTCCGTCTTCGGAGGTCTTGGAGACGCGGACGTAGCCGAGGGCGCGCATGACCCCACCTATGGTATCCGATCGGACGGACGAGCAAGGATTCTTGTACACGCCCGCGCCATTGAGCTTGGAGTTGGTTCTAGACGGCTTTGTTGATGCCGTAGCGACCTTCGGCCATATCATCCCTTGGGCGGATAGGGATCATTCCCGTATGCCCTCTCCTCCTTGCGGACGCGAACCTGCGCAGGTTTCTGATTATGACCAATCTTACTAGCTTTCTTCACGGCTTCGGTCTTCGTGTCAAAGCGACCAGTCGCCCGCTTGGCGCCTTGCTGCCTTATCAGCCAGTCCTTGGAGTCATTGTCGTAGCTGAGGTCGTAGTTCTGCCGCTTGCCCATCTTCTCTCCTTTCATGATTCTTATCAGCTGTAAGAGCCAACATCACCCCCACAGCTTCCGCATCGCCTTGCCTGTTGCTTTGCCAGCTGCTCTGCGCCCAACGCGCCAGCCCACCTCCGAGCGCAGCGCGGAACGGTCGCCTTGACTCGCGGGCTTCGGTTGGAGTAGCGAAAGCGCAGAATTAATCTCGTACAAACACGCGTGAAGATGTTAGACTCGATACTCAGTATACGAGTCGCAGGGGAGGATATCCATGGATGAGCGGGAATCCAGTGATGCAGAGGCTCCGGAAGAGCAAAGCGGGAGACAATTCGGTCAGGTATTCATTCGGGACGTAGAAGAGGAGTACCGGACCTACGCCAATGTCTGCGGGATCCTCTTTACTCAGGACGACGTGTTATTCCATTTTGGCCTAAAAGACCCGGCTTCTCCCAGATCCGCGGACGGAGTTGCAAAGGTTTACCTGACCATACCGCACGCAAAAAGACTGTATTTCGCAATGGGTGCGTTGATAGCGGACTATGAAGAGATGTACGGCGAGATCACGGAGGAAGTAGCACTACAGGAAACTGAGGGGCCACAGGAAACTGGAGTTGACGAGCAGACACCCCCAAAGACTGACACGGAGCGGAAGGTATGAGGAAAGAACTGAAAGGTGACTCAGCACCCAGGAATATCGCTGAGGACCGTATTGGTACTTCAGAGAGTTCGTGGTCGCTTCATGACAGGCAAGCGGTAGTTTCTCAGGTCTCGGAACGTCTGGCCGTTGCTAATCGCATGAAAATCATCACTGATGAATTAGGTGATCTCGTGCAGCTATCGGATGAGCTTGGTTACCTTCCTGCCATGTACGGTAATGATACTTTGCCCGTTCCTCTGTACTACTTCATTGAAGTGGTAGATGAGATGATAGACCATGAGATATTGGAGCAAGAGCTACCTTCTCTCACTTACTCGCAGATTGGGGCAGCTTTTCAGTTCATTCGTCGCGTCTGCCAGATCAACACTCTTGGAGTCGATATCGACGATGTGGAGGAACAGCTGCGGTGGGAGGAAGAAGATTTGTTCCCTGGTCAATTCGCGCAGGCCGTAAAGAGCGAAGGGCAGCATGTGCTCAATCAGTAGCACGGACGAGGCCCACAAAGTGCTTGGTACCCTCTCAGACAAATCCAAGATCGAAAAGGATCTGGCCCGTAAAGCAGAAGCAGATACTATTGAAGAGGCAAATGGCTTATATAAACTAATGAAGCCAATAAAGTCGTGGCGCAGCACCGACCTCCGAGATGTCCGCAAATACAGGAGAGGTAGGCACCGTTTTTATATAAGGGGACACCACAAACACTGTCGTTACATCCTGTGTTTCATTATTCCGAGCAAGAGAGAGGACGACCGCGAGGAAGAACTGAATTTCCAACGGAAAGTTCTTCAGTCGTTAAGATCAGATAAACTGCAGCGGATAAGTGAAGCTTCCGCTTAGCTGAAGCAATCCAAACCACTCCAAATGGTTCCGCATGAGGTACCTGATACTAGGTAGTAGATGCCGTTTCCCCGCTGGCCGACCTTCCCCCTCTTCACGGTGTTCTCTGTAGGCATGATGGGGCGCTGATTCAAGCAGGGAAGCGCGGGGGCGTGGCCTTCTCTACGACTTCTGGTTGTCCGTGGTCATCAAGCCGAACGCGGATCGCGTGCTCCCTTGATTTGTTGAGTGGTGTCGAGTAGGCACACGTCAACTGAAAGACGGCGCCCCGCTTTTGGAGAGCAGCAAGATGTACTTCTGTGCCCGGTTCCTTGTTCCCGCCGTCGCGCCTCATTGCGAACTGTACAATGCCGTCTGGTCCGCTCTCCAGAGAGCGGACCAGCGTGGGGGGTCCCACGCCTGAAGGTGCTACAATTTCGGGTATTAAGGGTTTCTCTCGCCACACTCTAGTCGTTCGGAGCGGTGGATCGACACCTTCTATTTCAAGCGTAACCTCGATCGCATAAGCCGGACCCTGGCCCACGTTTCTCACTGTGGTCCATACCTTGGCCGTGCGGGATTGCTGCGTGTCTGTAACCAAGGCGCTCTTATGGTCTCCATTCCACCATTCAACTTCTGGGGCTATGGGCAGCACGACCGGTTCCAACTTCGCCTTTTCTGCAAGCCTCGAATCCTCGAGCAGATCCTTGGTCATCCGCGAGTACCGTCGAGTAATGATTGCCAAGGCGGCTGTGGCCATAGCGGTTGCGATGACCCCCAGCGTCTGGATTAGGGGACTGTACTCACTCAGCCAGTCAAGGAAGTCTTGCAAAGTCATCCCTCATTCCGTTTGTCCAGTCACGGGACCGGAATCCGCGCGTCGGGCCGTGTAGGAATACTGTAGTAAGCGTAAGCCGCTCTGCCAGAGTTTCAGCTCGCATCGACTACACTCCTTCTCACCCATAGGCTTCTGCGTAGCTCCCTTCCGTATCACCTATTCCCACTGGCCACACGGGTCTCATTCCATCGAGAGCTGCTCCCCCTCACTCCCGCTCAAAACCATGGTTCTCGAACTTCAGAGTGTTGCAGTTCTCGGTGACTGTACGGACTAGACTCTCTGGTGCTCCTTCGGGTATGTCCACTTTGATCTCCAGCGTGATCTCGACCGACGCCGTCTCCAGCTGGTCCAGATGGGAGAGGACCTCCTCTGAGATCTGGCCGACGTCCCGGGGGGCCCTCACGGGATCCAGCCGCTTGGAGGCGAAGAAGCGACGCGCCTTGGTCTCTTGAGGTTTGGTGACTTCACGCGGCAAATCCCCGCCGCCCTCTGTGCCGGATCCGCCTTCGGCACCAGGTCCTCTAGCTGCGACGGTCTCTGCACGCTCGCTGTCCAGCTGCTTCTGGGCCAGATCCGGTTTCACCACCAAACCCTGCATGGACACACTCACCTGCTCGCCTGCGCGGAGGCCCTGAAAGCGGCCCTTCTCTTCATCGTAGCGTTCGGCGTAGGCGAAGCCGTCTTCGTGCCAGGTGAGCTGCCCCGCTCCTTCCTGCACGGCCCGGAGGAGGACGTCTGCATCGCGGAGGCGAGGTAGGTAGAGGTACTTGGAGAAATCCTCCCAAAGCTGACTGACGCCTACGTAGCCGTTCCGCCAAAGGACCCGGTCCAACTCCATGCGTAGACGCACCCCGCCCAACTTGGTTATGAGACCCTCATTGTTCTCCAGTTTGCGTGAGGTCCGCTCGGCCATAGGCGCCGTGCCCTGCAGTCTGGTGATCTGCCAGCTGGCCGTCCCCATCTTCTCCTCCTGCATGGGGTCCAGCAGCCAGCAGTAGGCTTCGTTCAAAAGGTGGTCGATCCTGTCGTCAGACTCGGAGCACTTGGTCTTGGCCTGGTTGCTCTGGAAGCCGTCCAGGGACAGCTCCACCGGCTCCTCCGTGATGGACTTCCACGCCAGGTACTGGGCGGCTGCATTCCTGAGGTCTTCCAAGCGATCCGTGTCCGGTCCCAGGAAGACCAGGGCGTTCCTGTGCGTACGGGGTCCCTCGCCGCGGGCGTTGAGTATCTCAGAGGCCTCTGCCTGCGCCGTGCTCTCCGCCGTCTTGGCGGAGTGAGAAGCCGTGGGGTCCAGGACCACCAGGCGGGCCTCGGGAACATCCGGCACTTCCTTGCTGCTGGTGGGCGCTACATGAACGGCGTCGAAACCTCCCCGTCGGCGCTGTTCCCGGCGGAGCCTTTCCGCGATCACCTCGTCCGCATTCTTCCGGTACAGGTCCGTCCGGTCCCGGGCCAGACGATTGATGCTGGGTTGAGGGGCGAACCAGTAGCGGTTGGCATCGAAGTACAGGTAGGTGGCCCGGTCGGTGAGACGCCTAAGAGCATCGCCGAAGGTGGCCGGAGCTTCTCCGGGCTGGGCACATCCCAGGGCGATGCTGCGGTCGTCTATGCCCCGGCGGGAGGCCGTCTGGATGGGAGCGGAACCCAGATAGACGGTACGGGCCACGCGGCGGGAAGCCGAGACCTTCTTCAGCGCGGGATTCTCCCGGTCGACGAGGGTGGGGACGGAACCTTCCCCGTCCACATCCTGATCGATGACCGGGCCCCAGTTGTCCTCCAGGTAGCGGGTGAGTTCGGACTTCACATTCTGGCTGTGGATGGGGACTGAGCCCGGAAGAATGAGGAGGCTGGGGTCATCAGAGTCCCACAGAGAATAGATGACCGCCGCCAACAGGCGCAGGACTCCGCGGGTACGTTGGAAGCGCTCTAAAGTGGACCAGTCTTCATACAGCCGATCCAACAGCTCGGGGTGGATGGGGTAGGCGTCGCGGAGCCGACGCTCATATTCCCCCTCCTTGCAGGCGGAGGGAAAGCTCTCGGGTTGAGAGCGGTAGAGGTCCATGAAGGCCTCCACCACGGTGTCGCGGCCGGCGTGGTCCATGCCTTCCTCGAAGAGGCGTCTCCGTACGATGGAGAAGCTTTCGTCCTTGCTCGCCGAGCGCCAGGGGGAGTGCATGCGCCCCACCACACGGCGCAGGCGCTTCAGAGCGGCTCTTCCTCCTTCTCCTCCTACCTCCGGCATGGACGGGTCTTCTTCCTGTTCGTGTTCTTTCTGGTTCACGTCCGAGGCGGGAATGCTCACCAATACCTGGGTTTGGGGTACCGCCCTGGCCGCCTCAGTGAGGGTCTGGGCGAAGGTGAAGTGGGTGTCGAACGTCCCGCCGGGGAGACCATTATTGCCGTAGAGCTGGCGCGCGTAGGCAATCCACTCGTCTATGAGAACAAGACAGGGAGAGTAGCGCTCAAACAGCTCGTTGAGGGAAGAACCCGGGTTGGTAGCCGTCCGGTCCGCCTGCTCTACTATCTCATAGGCTTCCCGTCCGCCGAGCTGCCAGGCCATCTCTCCCCAAAGAGTGTTGACCACGGTCCCGTCCTCCTTGGTCTGGGGAGAGCCGGGGGCCAGAGCGGTTCCCACCAGGACGGCGGTGCGGGCGGAGGGCACCTCCTTCACACCGGCTTCTTCCAGGATCTCCTCCACACCAGGAAGATCTGATGCCGGGGTGTCGGAGAAGAGGTGGTAGAGGGCGAGGAGGGAATGGGTCTTTCCCCCGCCGAAGGTGGTTTGGAGTTCGACCACCGGGTCTCCTCCCGTTCCCGCCAGTCGCTGCAGGGCGGTGACCAGGAGCTTGCGCAACCCGGCGGTGATGTAGGTGCGGCGAAAGAACTCCCGTGGGTCACGGTACTCGGGCGCTCCTTGCCCCCTCTGTACCTGGGCCAGATCCGCGGCGAACTCGGCGGACTGGTAGCGTCCCTCCCGTACGTCCTTGTGGGGGGTGACCACCTTGCGCCAGGAAGGAAGACCTTCCCGGGGTTGACCACGGAGCGCTCCTTCCACCGCCTCCTTGCGCACCTGCTTGGCCTGCCTCTCGGATTGCTGGCGGCGGACCTCCAGCTTATGTTTCTCTACCTCAATGGCTTCTTCCGAGGAGACCGCGGTGAGAAGACGCTCCATGGAGTCCAAAGCACGGTAGGTGTCATCCAGGGAGAAGCCCTTTTGGTGGGCCCACTCGTTCCTTACATCCATGAGCTCGGAGACAATGCTGCGCTCCGTGCGGCCGAGGACCTTGCGGAAGACCTCGTTCCATTCGTCCCACATAATCTTGAGCAGGTTGTGCACATCGTGGAAGGTGTCCTCGCGTACGGTCTGGGCGTCGACCCGAAGACTGCCGGCTACGGCGTACGGAGCCCGGTCGCCGTGAGTGGCCTCCAACCTCTCCAGTACGAAGGGCCGTAGTCCCTCCGCCAGGTGCTCCAGCCCCGTGCCTATCCGTTCTCGGTTGCTCGTTGCCATGCGGACCTCCTAGAGCATCGTCTCTTGGGGTGCGTTGTCCTCTCCTGAGGCGGCCAGCCGGCTGATCTCCGGCCAGGACACAACCAGGGTGTTGTAAGCGAGTGCTTCCCCGGTCCACTTCTTGCGCTCAGACACCGTGAATAGGCGGTAGGCAAGATCCCGGGCCACCTCTCCCAAGGAGCCCACCTGCCGCACAAGCCGGGCCGCTCCGGTCTCTCCCTCCTCTTCCAGAAGACGGATGAGGTGCTGAGCCACTTCCCAGACGGTCAGACGCCTGTCCGTGGATGGATCCCAGTCCCCGGGTAGCTCGTTCCGGCCGAGAAGCCTAACCTTGCCTCCTTTGGACTGGAGAATCCCGGCTTCAGTGAGGGCGTTCACGGCCGTGTTCTTGGCCTTGGAGAGGGTTTCTGCTGTTCCGTAGGGACCGTCATCCATGCCGTAGGTATCAAACCAGGAGACGGCCCAGCGTGTTTCTGCATCATACTCCGCCTCCTGCTCAGCCAGAACCTCGTCGAGGGCCTGGTTTATGAGAGCAAGGGCGGAACGGACCCTCATGGGGGCACCGTCCGGCTCAAGCACCTTGGAATAGCGGGAAAAGACGGCCATGCCCGGGCCGATCGCGGCCTGAGCCAGGTCAACCGGAGCTATGTTCCCGGACTGCAGGGCCTTCAGCGCTCCCGGAAGCTCGTTCTTTAGAGCCGCCTGGAAGTCGCGCCGGGTGGCTAGAGGTGCGTCCTCGGGCCGGGGGCGGCAGGCAAGAACTATGGAGGAGGCGAGGGCATTGGTGCCACTGGCCACCGGCCGACTGCTCCGCTCACTCCGCATGGGCCAGGTGCCGTCCACCACGAAACCCGCCCCCAGGAGACCCTCGAGCATAGTTTCCCACCCCGTGGAGACGAGCGTTTCAGTCAGTCCTTCGCCGGATTTCTTCTCCGCCTGTTTGAAGGCATAGAAAATGGTCAGGGGATAATCCGGGTGATGTTTGTCCCTCATCTTCTCGAAGGCCCTCCGCAGGCCCGCTTCAAAGAACTTCTCGGCCTCCTTCTTACCCCCTTCGAAGCGGTAAGGCGTTGCCACAAGCTCCTCGCTCTTTGGGGTGAGGAGCGTGTTGAAGAGAGCTGGATATGTAGAATCTAGGGAACGGCGCAGCCACACGTAGAAGAAGTCGGACAGGTCAGCGTAGCCAATATTGTCGTAGTAGGGAGGGTCGGTGGAAACAAGAGGTTCCTCCAACCCATCTAGTGAGCTGACCGCGTCAACCTGGACTGCACGGCCGTCTGCGCCGGCGGGGACCGCCTGCAGCGCTTTGGCTATCCAATCGATAGCCCCGCCGAAATTACCAGTCGACGCACTGTACGGGTTGACTTCAACGTAATCCCAAACCATTGGAATCGCTTGGCGCGCGAAAGTGTTACGGATGAACTCGCCCGTGTGCGCCCAACTGGCAATCGTACTACTGTAGTCCGCCAGCCGACTCACCCCGAACCCCAAATACACTCCCACCGCCTCCGCGTACGCCCGCGCTCCGGAGCCACCGTCCTCCAGCGGCACATCGTCATCGGCCCTGCCGGCGGCAACGGCATCCGCCTGCACCCGCTCCCGGGCCTCGGAGACTAGGTCGCTGAAGGTAGTGAGCGCCACCAGCTGGCGGGGGGTGAAGAGGTCGCCGAAGGTTTTGAGACCGTGGCCAGGCGGGGAAAACCAGCGAGGATTGTCTGGAAGTTCTCCTAGTGGTCTCCACTCCGGTTCCGCCGACTCTGCCACCCGTACGTGCTCTTCATCAGGGGGAAGGTAAACCCTCCGCCGTTTGCCTTCAGCCACTATAGCCATGAGCCGGGAACCTAGCCTTCCTGCAGCTCCTTCGGCTTTCACATGCTCGCCCTCGGCCACCTCCCCGCAAACAAGGCACTTGAATCTCGAACCCCGGCCGACTTTCGTCCCCTCCTGGGGCACGCCTTGACCGGTCCTCACTTCGAAGTCCACCCTTCTATTCTCCCGGTCCACCACCGGCTCCACCCAGGCCTTCTTGCTCTTCTTCTTGGAGAGCCAGAACGACCGTACAAGAGGCATCTCCGCCCCGCAGGCCGGGTTGGGACAGGTAACGGTGCGCGCCCATAGCCAGGCAATCACCGTCGCCTCGCCTCCGCCCTTGTCCGCGGGAAGACGGACCTTCGGATAGAGATGGCCGATGCGCTTCTGGGCCTCGTCCCGCATCCAGCGTCCGTAGTAGCGGACATCCTCGGCAAGACCTTGCGCTCCCTTCCAGTCTTGCTCGACGAATCCCTCGTCTTGGTCGGGGTGCACGGGAGGGCGGCCGGAAAAGCGGGGAGGAATCTCGATGAGGGCCTTGGTAATGAGAACAGCCACCGGGTTCAGGTCTCCACCGTGGGCCTCCAGTCCCAAACGCTGGGCCTCCAGCGGTATGGAGCCACCACCGCAGAAGGGGTCAAGAACCGGCGGAGGGTTTCCGTTCGTTGATTTTCTAATCTCTTCGCGGGCCCCTTCCAGGACCTTCTCGTTACCGGTGTTCTCCCACTTGACCAGCTCCTCAATGATGCGTAAGAGGCGCTCCCGCTCCTTACCCTGCGCCTCCTCGGTGGGGAACTGCTCCGGAAGGGAGGAGGGGTCGTCGACCAGGGAGGCGAAGAGTACCGCCCGGCAGGCGGCGAGAGGGCGCCGTGCCCACCACAGATGAAGGGTGGAGGGATGGCCGTGACGGATGGACTTCTCCCGGGCGGACGCTGCGTTTATGGCCTCCAGGGGGAGGGCAACCTCGATCAGCTTCTTCTTCTGGGTCATGCCGGTGCCTCCGCTATCTCTAGAAGTTCGGATAGATTATAGGTTACGCTGGTTACGGCGAAGCCTGGGTCCTCGGCGAAGGCCTCCCGTATGTAATGGGGCTGCAGGGCTTCGTCCCCATCCACCTCCACTACCGCCAGTATGAAGGAGTCCGGCTTGTTTAGAGCATGGTAGATCTGGGTCTTGGACAGGGTAACAGTGTCTCGTCCCTTAGCCTTCCCCTTGACCTCGATGAAGACGAGGCCATCCGTCTTGGGGTCCACGGAGAGGATGTCATATCCGGGGTTCTCGTGGGGCATCTCGCTGGGTTCACGTCCCAGCGTGCGTTCCGCCTCCAGTACGGCTTGGATGGCCAATTGGTCTATCTCCTGGCGCCGCTCTATGCCTGGGCGGTCGTCTCTATCCGGTCTCTGCTTGTTCGCCAATAAGCCCTGAGGGATAACGAGGGCCCCACCGACTATCACCGGGGGGCGGGAGGACACCTGCCGCTCCTGGGCGAGCTCAGAGAGACGATTCTTCAGCCGGGTCTGCAGCTCATCTGCGCGTTTGCCGGCCTGTGCGGAGTTCAGCTTTGCGTTCCGTTTGCCCGCCAGCTCCTGGGACTTGAGCTCCTCCCGGCGGTGATCCCAATGGCGGATGGCCCGAAGGAGACGTTCCTTTACCGCCGCTTCGGTCTTGTCCACCAGCTCCACCTTGCGCCGTCGTACCTCCTGCAGATGCGGGCGGGCCAGCTCGGTCACGGCGTAGTGGGTGAACTCCTCTTCCAGGTCCTCTTCCAACCAGTCTGCTTTGAGGTCCTCGGCCAGAAGCTCCGTCTCTTCTTCGGTGGCCGGGCGGTAGTCAAGATAAGGGGCGAAATCTGAGGTGGCTGCCGGGCCCTTTTCGGACAGCTCCACAAAGTGCATCTGCCGGGAGATCACCCGACGGTTCCCCTCGCGATCGGTGCGCCCGTCCTGCACGGAGTGCTCAAGATAGGCCAGCACCCGCAGGTGCTCCCCTTCATCGGCCGGGTCCACCAGGACGGTCCCCTGCTTCAAGAGCTCCTTGTAGCGCTCCAGTATCAGGTCCACGCTGGCATCCAGGAGCGGATGCCCGGGGGCCACTAGGGCGGCGGTAGGGAGTCCCGGCACAGAGACCCGGTCCTTCTCAAAGGTCACCCGCTCATAGGCCTTGAGGAGGGGGGCTCCCACCCCTATCACTCGGTCACGCTCTCTGACGTCGGCCGGGACGTGGGTTATCTCATACCGCCCCTCTTCCCGTTCGTGCATCTTTCCGCCCAGCTGGGCGAACGCCGCTTGGAAAAAAGAACGCACAAAATGAGGCTGCAGGCGGCGGGCTTCCGCCTTCTCCATCTTGTGGCGGATCTCCTCTACGTCGATGGAGTTCATGGTGTCTTGGATCAGGGCCTCTTCGCGGATGAGCTCTTCCAGGCGGGTGCGGTCCAGAGTCCTGTCTATCTGCTCGAAGAGGCGGTTGCGGACTTCAGGTTGGTCCCCGTAGCGAACGGCCTCCACCAGCATCTCCCGGAGTGACCGTTCGTTGAAGGTCTTCCCCAGCACGTCGAACACGCTGCCCCCCAGGGCCTCGCGCTGTGTCTCCAGCTTGGAGAGAAGGCGTTCGAAGACATCACCTTCCCGGGTCTCGGAGGCCACCAGGTTCCACAGGTGACAGATCTCCGTCTGGCCAATGCGGTGGATGCGGCCGAAGCGCTGCTCCAGTCGGTTAGGGTTCCAGGGCAGATCGTAGTTCACCATGAGGTGGGCCCGCTGCAGGTTGATGCCTTCTCCGGCTGCGTCGGTAGCTACCAGAACGGCTACGTCCTTGTCCTGGGTGAAGGACTCCTGCGCCTTGCGCCGTTCGTCCCGGCCCATACCTCCCTGAATGTTGACCACGGCCTCCTCTCTGCCCAGGAGATTGCGGATCCTGGTGGTGAGATAGCGCAGGGTGTCCTTGTGCTCGGTGAAGATGATGAGCTTGCGGCGGTTGCCGTGTTGGTCAAAGAGTTCGCTGGCGGCTTGGTGGCCTCCCGTTCCCTGCAGAAGCTCAGAGAGCTCCTCCCACTTGCGGTCTACACCGCTAACCCGAACCCGGTCGGCCAGCTCCTCAAGTCCCTTGAGGCTTTCTATCTCTGTTTCCAGCTCTTTGATGGTACCGGCGGCGGAGGCCTGGTCTATGAACTGCTCTTCCAGCTCCTCCAGCTCCTCCTCTGGTATCTCATCATAGAGGGTGTCCAGGGATTCTTCGTCTTCCAGGGGGAGTCTGAGGTCCTCTTGGGGGTACAGGGAGAGAGAGGCGCCCCGGGTAAGGAGCTTGGTTTCTCTCAGGCGTTTCTCCAAGCGCCGGCGGCGTCGAAGCAGTGACTGGTAGATGGCCTCCGGAGAAGAGGCCAGACGTCTTTGCAGTATCTGCAGGGCGAAACCCACGGTGTTCCCCCGCTTCTTCTTCCCCGTCTCCTGGGCCAAACGCTCCACCCTATTCATCTCTTCCCGCACATACTCCGTGACCTTCTGGTAAAGGCGGGCCTCCTGGTCCGAGAGATTGTAGGTGACCGTGTAGGCACGTCTTTCCGGGAAGAGCGGGCGTCCGTCAAAGCGCAGGAGATTCTCCTTGACCATGCGACGCATGAGGTCTTGAGCCTGAGCGGTGTGAGGGCCGTCCCGGGGCCCTCCTTCAAAGCGGTCTCCGTCCAGGAGGGCCATGAAGAGCTGGAAGTCCTCCTCTTTCCCGTTGTGGGGGGTGGCGGTGAGAAGGAGGAAGTGCCGGGTCCGCTCAGAGAGAAGCTCCCCCAAGTGGTAGCGCTTGGTGTACTTGACCTCGTCTCCGATGCGGGTGGCGCTCAGCTTGTGGGCTTCGTCGCAGACCACCACATCCCATTCCGTCCCGCGCAGCTTCTCCTTCACGTCTTCGTTGCGGCTAAGCTGATCCAGCCGACAGATGACCAGATCCCGTTCATTGAAGATGTTTCCCGTGCGCGCCGATTCCATGGTCTCGCGGGTTATGAGGTCGAACTCCAGCTGGAACTTCTGGTAGAGCTCATCCTGCCACTGCTCCGTCAGGTTCCCCGGACACAGGATCAGACAACGCTTGAGATCCCCCCGTACGATGAGCTCCTTGAGGAGAAGCCCGGTCATGATGGTCTTGCCGGCGCCGGGGTCGTCCGCGAGAAGGAAGCGAAGGGGTTGGCGGGGGAGCATTTCCCCGTAGACGGCAGTTATCTGGTGGGGCAGAGGTTCTATGGGAGAAGTGTGGATGGCCAGGAAGGGGTCAAAGAGGTGGGCCAGCCGTATGCGGTGGGCTTCCGAGGCCAGCCGGAAGAGGTGGCCGTCTGCCTCAAAGCTCCAGGCACGTCCCCGTTCCTCGATTCTCAGACGCTCTTCATCATCACGGTAGATGAGGTCGCTTCCGGTGGCGCCCTCTTGGGTCTTGTAGAAGACCTCCAAAGCCTCGGTGCCGATCCACTTGACGTTGACCACGGTGACCGGTTCGTCGGGCAGAACCCCAGTGACCAAGGCGCCACGCTGGAGATCCTCAAGTTTAGCCAATGCCACTCCCCCCCGGAGCCGTTCCTTGGTGTCTGGGAATCAAGTCACTATGCTACAGCCTGTTGCGGACAGAAGGCAAACGCCGAAGTTCTCAGCTCACTCAATGCAGCATTGGGAATTGCATTTGCGGCACGGTCCGGACGCAACCTCCGAATGGACTGAATGGTTCTGCAATTAGCTCAGGGGCTGTACCCAGATCGGTGCATGCTGCCGTCGTCGCTACGCTGAACGTATGGATCACAGAGCATAAGGGGCGTCTGGACGGCTTGGAGGGCTTCGGTCCCGGCTGAGAGAACCCCCGGCAGCCGGCGACGAGGAGTGAGGTGGCACAGATGTTGTGGGGCACGATGGAGCGGTGAGACAGGGCGGCGCCTGAGGCACGGCCCTGCAATTCCGGAAAGACGGCGCAGAGACACCATCAGGTCATAGGACTGGTCGGGCACTGAACGTGGAGTAGGGCGGTCGAGGCGATCGGGGCTGGCCTGCCGAGTCAGCTCCGGGGCAGAATCTGAAGGTGGTTGCGCC
>Ga0209587_1001042_pt1 | contig 13301 bp, 19 predicted proteins | sample NGEPerD_2_FD_184512 | JGI IMG/M metagenome (GOLD analysis project Ga0209587, IMG submission 184512) | Arctic peat soil microbial communities from the Barrow Environmental Observatory site, Barrow, Alaska, USA - NGEE PermafrostL1-D... | ecosystem: Environmental > Terrestrial > Soil > Wetlands >... | reverse complement strand
GCCGACGAGGTCGCGGCGAGGCTGGTTGAGCTCGCGCTCGGCGAGCCCGCCGGACGGGTGCCCGATATGGGTGGGCCGCGCGCGTACGGGATGGATGAGCTCGTTCGCGGCTACCTGCGGGCCACCAACCGGCACCGTCCCATCGTACCGCTCCGGCTGCCGGGCAAAGCCGCCCGCTCGTTCCGGGCTGGCGCTAACCTGGCGCCCGAACGAGCGGTGGGTCACCGGACCTGGGAAGAGTTCCTGGCCGAGCGGCTGGATTGACCGACGGCGGGCGAGAGCCACTCCGCCCGCCGTCGGGGGCTTAGAAGCGGAGTCGCGGAGGTGGTTCCCGACATGTTCGCCGCGGGACGGTCCGCAATGAATCATCCATATGCGAGAATGCCAGAAAGGGATTATGAGCGAGTCTGGAGCCGCGCACGCTCGAGGAGGGTGCATGAAGGAAAGCATGACCCTGCGCATCGGCTTGGCGGCGGCGTGCAACGCCCCGACTGTGGAGGAGCGACTTCACGTCGCCGAGCGGTTTCTGGAGGAAGCTGGCTCGCAGGGCGTGGCGATTGTCTGCTTTCCCGAAGCCTACCTGCCCGGATTGCGGGGGATGGATTTTGCCGTGCCACCTCATGACCAGCCCAGCCAGCGGGAAGCGCTGGAAGCGGTTCGTGCCGCGGCCCAGCGCAACCATGTGGCTGTCGTGATGGGGATGGAGTGGGAATCCGCTGGCGGCGTGCACAACGTGGCGTTTGTGGTGTCGCGGGACGGCACGATCGTGGACTTCCAGGCGAAAAACCAGATCCCGCCATCGGAAGAACCGTTCTATGTGCCTGACGGACGACGGCGGATGTTCGAGGTCGACGGCGTCCCGTTTGGCATCACCATTTGTCATGAGGGGTGGCGCTACCCGGAGGCGACCCGCTGGGCGGCAATTCGGGGCGCTCGTGTGGTGTTCCATCCGCATGTCACGGGCAGCGATCATACCGGCACGCTGATTGATCGTTGGGGTGACCCGGATTCCCCGTACTATGAAAAGGCGATGGTGGCGCGCGGCGTGGAAAACACGGTCTGGTTCGCCAGTGTCAACAACGCGATGCGCTTCCAAGAGTCGGCCACCAGCCTGATCGACCCGGATGGCGCGTGCGCGGCGTTCGTGCCCTATGGCAAGGAGCAATTGCTGGTGGCTGACCTCGACCTCTCTCGCGCGACCGGGTTCTGTGCGAAGCGATGCAACCCGGCGTTCTATCCTTCACTGTGAGCCCGAGAGGGGATTCTTTTTCTCTCGGTATCGTGACGTGTGATCGACCCCGCCAATCCGGGAATGCAAAACCAGTCAAGAGGTTCTCATGTCAATCGCCTGACATTGCCTCAGGAGTCGCCCATGTGGACGGGTCACCGCCACTACGCACGTCACCAACATTTTCACCAAGCTGGGCGCCGAGTCGCGCGCCACCGCTGTCACCTACGCCTTTCAGCATCAGCTCGTGTGACCTTCAGCGCGTCTACGTACTTGCACGATCTACGTAGACCGGACTGTCATGGCACCGTTCTGCAATACCGTACTTTGTCCGATGTGCGTCCCGCCTCGGAAGCGCATGATGATGTCGTGCCCAGGTAACAGGGTAGCGACATTGCAACTGGCGGAGACACTCCGCCAGGCGCGACAAACAGAGGAGGCAAACACCATGGAACCCAAACTCAACGCGCATTACCTGGAGATTCGCGCAGCCCTTGCACGCCTTCCCGCCCAGGCCGAGCGAGGTTGGCTCATTGACCAGGCCGCCGCGGCCCGACCGCGCCGCTCGACAACAGCACCCGTACGTGGATGGGTCGGCGCGGCACTGATCGCCGCCGGTGAGCGAGTCCAGGGGCCGGTGCTGGTCGCCATTGGCAACGAGCAGCACCATGCCCCGGTCCAGGACGCCTGACAACCGCTCTATCAACAGTGTGCCGGATGTCAAAATTCTCCCGAATATCGACGGCGGTCATCATCTGTCATTCGCGGGCGCCCGGGTTTTGCGCGAAGCGGTACAACCCGGCGTTCTATCCGGCAATGTGATTCCACGTCCGGCGGAAGAGCTCGCGATCGATCATTGCCGTGAGAGGCGGTTGGGCGGACACGGACAGGCACCCTTCGACGCAGTCTATCCTGAGCGCCAGCGAAGGACCGAGGGTAAACTCCAGGCCTTTCCCTACAGCGTTTCTCAGATGTATTGGGATGACCATTGTGGCCGCTGCGCGACCACTGGGCGACTATCGCCGCGCGACGTCGCCCCTACGGCCCGACTGATGCACAAACCGTGCTGCGATGCAGGTCTGCCCGCCGAACCATCATCGTTCATCCGAACATGATCATCCCGGAAGATGGCGTGTCGACCGCCGCCGCATGGGTGACATGCCCCGTTTCCGGATCGAAGTAGGCGCGCGGCAGCAGGTTTGGGTTCCGCCCGAAGAATACGAACTCATAGGCGACCCCGCCTACCCCCTGCTGGGCGTGCAGGTCGTGCGGAGGATCCCCCCACAACACGTACTCGCCAGGACCATGCTCGAAGACCTCTCCCAGCCGAAGCTCCGCCCGATCCGGATCGCTCAGGTCGTCCAGCCGCTCCCAGCGCCAGTAGCGATTTGTTCCCTCGATCACCACGGCCACGCCCCAGGTATTGTGATTGTGGACCGGGGTTGGGGCATCGTCCGGAAGGCGCAACAGCATCAGGGCGCCACGCCCATCATCGCCCTGATGGAGAATGGTCGCGGTCGAACCGGCGTCATGCAGCCGTGCCAGGTCAACCTTTGGCAGGATGTCCGGCTGGACCGCGAGCTCCTGAAGCAGGCGCGCAATCTCCGGGCGGTTCGTGCCGTCCTTGTCGTCAGCGTCGAGGAGCTCCAACGCCTGCCGGTGAAACGCCTGGATCAACTCATCTTGCCTTGATTCCATCATGTTTACTCTCTTTCATCAATCAGGTCAGCCACGTCCATCATACCGGTGGCGGGCCACGCTGTCGCTTCCATCGCGGAAGAGCAGCTCCGGAGTTTCCACGCGACAACGGTCGAAGACATCGGGACAACGGTTGGCGAACCGGCATCGCCATTTGGATGGCTGCCTATTCAGGCCGGTGGGAGACGATCTGGTATGATCGACGACAACCAGAGGAGGTCGTGATGTCGCTTCTCACTCGCCCGCTAACCTACGACGATCTCTGCCAGATGCCGGACGACCGGAATCGTTACGAAATCATCGGCGGAGAGTTGATTGTGTCGCCCTCACCGTTTCGACCGCACCAAAAGGTCTCCTTTCGCTTGACAATGCTGATCGGCAATTACGTTGATGCCCACCACCTCGGTGAGCTCTATGTCGCCCCGGTGGATGTCCGGCTGTCGCCACACAACGTCGTGGAGCCGGACCTCCTCTTCATCCGTCAGGACAGGCTCGGTATCTATGGTTCGACTGGGCCGGTGGAAGGACCGCCTGACCTGGTCGTCGAGATCATCTCGCCTTCGAGCCGCGTCATGGATTGGACGCGCAAGGCGGCGCTCTATGCCGACTCCGGTGTGCCGGAGTACTGGGTCGTCGACCCGGCGAAACGACTGTTTCAGCTCCAGGTTCTCGCTCATGGGAGCTACGAGGCGGTCGAGCCCGACGACGGTTGTTTCCACTCCACCGTGATACCGGGGCTTGTCGTTGACCCAGCCGCGCTCTTTGACGGCCTCGACTGAGGAACGTCCTGTGCAATGTTGTCAGGCGGGAGGCCAACAAATTCGGGGACTGTGAGCTCAAGGACGCCGGACGCCAGGTCATTCCTGAGGAAGACGGTCCTGGGGTTGGTTGACGTTTCGTGGGCCGGTCAGTATCCTGAGTCAGCCGGGACGCATGATCCCCTCACCGTTTTGCCAGTATTCCACCGGAGGCTCTTCCACATGACCGCTATCACATCTCCACGCGCATGCCGGATGAGCCTGGCCGTCTCTCACTGATCCCACCGCGTCGCCGCCGGTGACGTCATCATCTCCCGACGACACGGGTATCTCCGTTGCATCGCGCATTCGATCGTGACCTCGCGGAAGCATCCGCGGGGCATTCATCATGCCGCATGTATCCTGGAGATCCATACACGTGTTGTCTTCCTTTCGGGCGCTGAGCCGTTACTGGCGGCTGCTGGTCCACTACCTGAGTCCGCACAAGGTACAAATCGCATTGTTGGCGGTGATCCTGTGCATCGCCATCGGCGTCCAGATTGCAACACCACTCGTGGCAAGCGAGTTCATCGATCGGGCCAGCACGGTGAGCCGCTGCGCACGCTCACCGTGCTGGCGCTGCTCACCATGGCGTTGGCGCTGGTGGGGCAGGGCATGGCCGTGACCGAGACCTGGATCGCCGAACAGGTGAGCTGGAGCGCCACGAACGAGCTGCGCGCCGACCTGGCCGCACATCTGCTGCGGCTCGATCCTGGGTTTCATTCAACCCATACCTCCGGAGAGCTGATCGAGCGGGTCGATGGCGATGTCGCCACCCTGGCCCGCTTCTTTTCGCGCTTCGCTGTGTACGTGCTCGGCAACGGCATCCTGATCGTCGCTGTGCTGGGCCTGCTCATCACGGTCGATTGGCGCATCGGGCTGGGGCTGGGAGCTTTCGTCGTGATCGCGCTCATCGCCATGTTGCGCATCCGTGCTTCGTCCACCCATCACTGGTCGGCGGAGCGCCAGGGCAGCGCCGATTTCTATGGCTTCCTCGGTGAATACCTCGCGGGCCTGGAGGATATCCGGTCCAGCGGGGCGGGCGCGTTCGTGCTGCGGCGCTGTGCCGAGATGATGCGATCGTGGCTGGCCGCGATCCGCAAGGCACAAATGCGCGGTTATGCCCTGGTCGCCACCAGCCAGAGCCTTTTCGGGCTCGGCACGGCGTTCGCCTTTGCGCTGAGCGCGATGCTGTTCCGGGACGGCACGCTGACCATCGGCACGGTCTACCTGATCTTCCGGTATACCGAGATGCTGCGTCAGCCCACCGAGCAAATTCGCAACGAAGTGCAGGATTTGCAACAGGCCGACGCCAGCCTGGGCCGGGTTGAGTCGCTCCTGCAGACGACGCCACGGCTGGTCGACGGTCCCGGTGACGCGCTTCCGGCGGGTCCACTCTCCGTGGAGCTGGATGGCGTCACCTTCGCCTATGACGGTGGTGTTCCCGTCCTGCGCGATGTCACCGTGTACCTTGAAGCAGGGCGCGTGCTGGGTGTGATGGGCCGCACTGGCAGCGGCAAGACGACGCTGACGCGACTCATTCCGCGCTTCTACGACCCACAGGTCGGCGTCGTGCGCCTGGGGGGAGTGGACCTGCGGCTGTCTCATCTCGCGGCGATTCGGGCGCGTATCGGTGTGGTCACCCAGGAGGTGCACCTTTTCAACGCCAGCGTGCGCGACAACCTCACCCTCTTCGACGACAGCGTGCCGGATGATTGCATCAGCGCCGCGCTGGACACCTTGGGCCTGGCCAGATGGCGACGTGAGTTGCCGCACGGGCTGGACACCCAGCTGGGAACCGGTGGCGCCGGACTCTCCGCGGGACAGGCCCAGGTGCTTGCCTGTGCCCGCATCCTGTTGCGCGATCCCGACGTGGTGATCCTGGACGAGGCGTCCTCGCGGCTCGATCCGGCCACGGAGCGCCTGGTGCATCGCGCGCTGGGTCGACTGCTCGAAGGTCGGACCGGCATCATCGTGGCGCATCGCCTCACGACGTTCGCCTACGCCGACGACATCCTTGTCCTGGAGGATGGGCAGGTGCGCGAGCACGGCCCGCGTCGCGACCTCGCCGCTGACCCTGATTCCCACTTCGCCAGATTGCTGCGAACCGCCACCGAGGAGGTGGCCTCATGACGCCGTTCCCGACCTGGCGCTACCTGGTGGAAATGATCCGCTACGCGCCATGGCTTTCCCTGCTTCACGCGATCTTGTGGGGGGTGATGAATCTTTCGGTGCTGCTTCCTGGCCTGATCGCCAGCGCCTTCTTCGATGCGCTCACCGGTGAGGCGGAAACGCCCACCGGCACGAATGGATTGGTCGCGCTGCTGGCGATCCTCGCGCTGGGCCAGGCGGCCTTGTGGCTTGTGGCTGGCTACGTCGAAATTGTCATGCGCTTCACCATGAGCGGGCTATTGCGCATCAACCTCCTGCGCCGTGTCCTGAGCCGGCCGGGCGCCCACGCCCTGCCATTCTCCATCGGCGAAACCATCAGCCGGTTCCGCGATGACGCCTACGCGGCCGAAGACGCGCTGGACTGGACCGACGAGACCATCGTCACCGGCGTCGTTGCCGCCGTCGCGCTGGTGATCCTCCTGCAAATCGATGCCACGATCACGCTGGCGGTGATGCTGCCACTGATCCTGGTGGTGGCGGTGGCGCAACGGGCGAGCGCTGCGCTGGGCCGCTACCGCGAGGCCAGCAGTCACGCCACCAGCCAGGTCACCAGCGCCATTGGCGACATGCTGGCGGCGGTGGAAACGGTACAGGCGGCCGGCGCCGAAGAACGAATCGTGGCGCATTTCCGGCGGTTCAATGACCAGCGCCGGGACGCGATGCTGAAGGACCGCGTGGCGACACAGGCGATGGACGCCATTACATCGAACCTGGTGAGTGCCGGCTCGGGCCTCGTCATGCTGCTGGCGGCCAGCAGCATCCGCGATGGCAGCATGACGGTCGGAGACTTCGTGCTGTTCGTCGCCTGGTTAGGCTTCACCACTGATTTCACGACGAACCTCGGTCAATTCCTGTCGCACTACCGGCAAACCGGTGTCGCCTTCGACCGGATGGGCGCATTGCTGGGCGACACCGCTCCGGATGCGCTGGTGGCGCCGGCGCCACTACACCTGCGCGGACCGTTGCCGCCAGTGCCACGGCCAGCTGGCCACGGACCCGATCCACTTTTGCTGATGGAGGCTCGCGGGCTGAAGTATCACCACCCGCAATCGGATCGGGGCATTGCCGGCGCGGACCTGCGTCTGACGCGCGGCACGCTGACCGTGGTCACCGGGCGGGTAGGCTCGGGCAAGACGACGTTGTTGCAAACCCTTCTGGGCTTGCTGCCCATGGAGGCGGGCGAAATCCGGTGGAACGGCGGTGTGGTGGACGACGCGGCATCGTTCTTCGTGCCGCCCCGCGCCGCCTACACCGCGCAGGTGCCGCGCCTGTTCAGCGAGACGCTCCGCCAGAACATTCTCCTGGGCCAACCCGACGATCCGGTTGCGCTGGAGGCTGCGGTGCATGGCGCTGTGCTCGAGCGCGACGTGCAGGCGCTGGACGCCGGGCTCGACACCTTCGTCGGCACTCGCGGTGTCAGGCTCTCAGGTGGTCAGGTGCAGCGTGCGGCGGCGGCACGGATGCTGGTGCGCGACGCTGAGCTGTTGGTGATCGACGATCTCTCCAGCGCGCTGGATATCGAGACGGAGCGAGAGCTGTGGAAGCGGCTGTTCGCGAGCGGTGGCGTGACGTGCCTGGCGGTCTCGCATCGGCAGGTTGCCCTGCGCCGCGCCGATCACATCATCGTGCTGAAGGACGGTCGCATCGAGGCCGAAGGGGCGCTTGTCGACCTGTTGGCGACGAGTGATGAGATGCGGGCGCTGTGGTACGACCATGATGAAGAGGAACACTGCCATGTCAACCGAATCGACCTACAGCGACGTTGAAGTCGCTCACCACTACGATGTGCTAAATCCGTGGGGTGCCAGCGAAGCGTTGTACTTCGGCTTCGTGATGGACGCCGAATCACTAGTCGACATCGGATACGAGATGGCTCAGCGCTCGCCGCCAACGCGCGACAGGAGACCTTGGGGCTCCTCGCCGATCACCAGCCCATAACCTGATCTGGTTTAGGGGTCCGGCGGCCCGTACCAGGGGCGTGCCATATCAATTGATCCAGACGCGAAGACCTGAAAGGCCTTTCGTTATGGAAGCCTGGAAATATCGGCAATGAGCGCTCTCGCTTCCGCTACTGTCTCGCGAGCATCCGTAGCAATGTCTCCGGAATACGGCGATCTGTAATCAGCTTCCTGGCGCAGACGCTTCAGGTCCTCGCCGCGGAATCCTGTGTCCCGATGATCGAGGTTCGTGCTCAACTTCAGAACTCGCCATACTTCACGGTGTGAGAGCGGACGGCCTGGCGTGATGAGTTGCATCCGGCGGATGTAGGATGACGCAGCGTGGTAAACGGCGTAATACGCCCGGCTGATCGCGGTGCGCTGCGCCGCTTCGTTGGATGCACCACTCATCTGCTCGGCAAGCTTGAGGAAGTCTTCCCAATCGAACAACGAACGTCCTTACCGTTGATACTCCAACCCCACGTTGAACCGGCCGTCAAAGCGCTGAACGAAGGGGATTAGCCACTCTCGCCGCAATTTTCCCAGTAGCGGCCGCATCTCGTCAGGCGCCCGGTGCGTCTTGACGATGGCAAACAGATCACCCTCCGGTTCGTCTTCATCGGCATCTCGCACGACCTCAAGTTCAATTGGCTGGTGCCCAGGCAAGAACTGTGGAATCACCGTGGCGGCTTCAGCCACTGCGTCCACAATGTCCAAATGCTGAGCCAGATACGAACGCACGACGTCTCGATTACGAAACCGGTAGAGTCTTTCCAGGTCGTCGATAGTCGCGCGATTGGCGTCTCGTCTTGGGTGATCCGTATGTGAGCGCGAATTGGTCTTCCTGGCTGGAACAGACATTGACTCCTCCTTATACTGGCTGCTCGTCAACCAGGCCGGATAACAGCCATTGCGAATGAATCCAATTATAGTGCAATCGGCGAAACAGCACTCTCTGTGCGCATGAGGTTTGAATTGCCGTTCGCTGTTTTCGTGACCGAGGAGCCGGGGCAATGTGGCGTTCGGTATGACCTTTCGCGGCGAACGAATCCCACACAATGGGTTGCAGTGCTCGATGGTTGCTCAGCCCTGATCCTTCGAAGATGCACCGACCACACCCCGTCGCGTGAGGACCAGAATTTGATCGAGTTGGGCGACGTGGTGACTCAGCACATACTCGACCCGCTTGAACTTGGTCGCCTGATCAGCGTACTCACCAAGCCGCAAATACATGACGCCAGCATGGGGCTGCCTATGCGTCATGGGCGTAGCCGAGGGCCGCCTGCACGTCCTCTATTGTGAGTCGTGGGTAGGCGGCGAAAAGATCAGCCAGATCCGGATTATGGGCCAGATGCGCGATGATTCGTTCCACGGGTATTCGGGTTCCTTTGATGAACGGCTTCCCCACCATGATATCCGGATCCTGGACGATGCGGTCCGCGTAGATTGCCCGTTCGGTTGCCATCACGAGTCGCCTCCATTTGAATGGTCGCTGTATACCAATGATCTCTAAAATGCTGATGCCACACAGGTGTCCATGTTCGCCGTGAACCGCGCTTCGATCTCTATTGGGCGTTTCACGTATCACAGCAGTACAGTATCGCTCCGGTTGACATCTTGCTCAATCGTGCTAATATTTGCTCATGCAAGCAACGACCGGGCGTAAACACGCGCGTCCCAGCCTGACCGAACAGGCTCGACGAGCACAGATCATCGCGGCGGCAATCGAGACGATTGCCGAGCAGGGCTACTCGAAGGCGTCATTCGCCCAGATCGCCAAACGTGCCGGGCTGAGCAGCACCGGCCTCATCTCCTACCACTTCAAAACCAAGAAGGATCTCGATTGGGAGATCGTGAAGTCGATCTATGGCCGCCTCACACAGCATATGGAGGCAGCGATGGCGGATTTGTCCGATCCCCATGCCGCGCTCGTCGCCTACATCGAGGGGCTGATTGGGTTCATGAAGATGGAGCCGCCTGCCTTGAGGGCCATGGCTGGCATCGTGTTACATGGCGGCATTGACTACGACGCCGACACTGAGCGCGAATCCGTTTCCGGCCTCAGCGATATCCTGCGGTGGGGTCAGGCGGAAGGTGTCTTTCGCGATTTCGACATTCAGGTGATGGCAACCACGATCCAGCGCTCGCTGGACGGCATTCCGCTGGCGCAATTGACCACTCCCGATCTCGACCTGGACACCTACGCGGGCGAGCTGGTTGCGCTCTTTACGCTGGCAACCTGCAAACACGACTGACATCAACGAGGAACACGGTGCATACACCCACCATGACCACCCAAACAAGGACATCGTTTCAATGGAGGCATCCATCCTGGCTACGACCGGGCCTGATCTGGTTCGCGTTCGACCTACTGGTGCCGACCGCTCTGCTGTACGTCATGCTCTGGCTTGGTTCCAGTCTCTATCTCGCCCTGCTGGCGTCGGCGGCGCTCTCGGCGGTTACCGCGCTGATTGCCTGCCGGCGCGGCACCGGTGGTCAGCGATTCGCGCCGTACATGCTGGCGCTCTTGCTGGCGGCGTTCGCCATCTCGCTGATCACCGGCAGCGACCGCTTCCTGCTGGCCAAGGAGAGCCTGCTCACGGCGATGGCCGGGTTCTGGTTCCTGGGCAGCATCTGGACCGCCCGACCGCTCACCTATCAATTCACGCGGCCAATGATAGAAGGGTGGTGGGGCCGGCGTTTGGGGCTGGCTGGCGCTTCCTGGGAAGCGCTCTGGGAACGCGAGCCGCACTTCCGGCACATTTGGCGCGTGTCGAGCGTGATGTGGGCCGTGGCGACGTTCACCGACGCAATCTTGCGCGTGGTAATGGCTTACACGCTGCCGGTCAACTCGGTGCCAGTCATGCAGCTGGGGATGTTCATCGTGACCGGATTGTTGATGCAGGTGGTGACGAACGTCTATTACACACGCGCCGGGCTCTGGAGATTGATCTGGGAGGCCGCCAATAACAACCGTGCTACGGCACAGTCAGCCGCAACCCCGAATTAAGCGGGGACCAGCCCCGTATCATTCAGGAACGGAGAATCGACACATGAGCACATTGATCAGCAACATTCCGGCACGAATCGACGCGGCACTGCACTCACCTTGGCAGATCCGCGCGATGGCGATCGTCGACGCGGTAATCCTGAACGTCATCATCCTGCTCGTCGGGCGAATGGTGACCGGCGAGTTCCCGGTGGCGACTGTCGGGGATGATGATCAGACGATCAGGTTCGCCCAGGTGATCCTGGTGACACTGCTGGCCGGCCTGGTCGCCTGGGGCGTGCTGGCGCTGCTGGAGCGGACGACATCCCGCGCGAAGGCGGTCTGGACGGTGATTGCGGTCATCGTCTTCCTGCTGTCGCTGACCGGCCCGCTCGGGAGCGGGGTGGACACCTCGTCGAAGATCGTGCTGGCGTGTATGCATCTTGGCGCCGCGGCGACGATCATCCCGCTGATGCGGCGATCGGTCGTCGCGCGGAGGTAATGCCAATCCCTGCGCAGGCGCCTGCTAACGCCGTAGTACCGGTGAACTTCCGACATTCGTATTCCATACCAGGAGCCTGAATTGCCGATGTCCAATACGGATACTGATCTGCAAAATGTGACTATCGATGTAGCGCTGGTGCGCCGGCTGGTCTCCACGCAGTTCCCCCAGTGGGCGGACCTACTCATTACACCGGTTGAATTTGGCGGGTGGGACAACAGGACCTTTCATCTCGGTGAGGACATGACCGTGCGGTTGCCGAGCCACGCGGCCTATTCCCCGCAGGTGGAAAAGGAGCAGCGCTGGCTGCCACGGCTCGCGCCGGTCCTGCCGCTTCCCATCCCGGTCCCGCTGGCAATGGGGAGGCCAGCCGAGGGATATCCCTGGCCCTGGTCCGTCTATCGCTGGCTCGACGGTGATACCGCGATGAACGCGCCGATCGCCGACCCGCGGCAGCTCGCGACAGCGCTGGCGGACTTCCTTGTCGCCCTGCAACGAGCCGATGCCACCGGTGGGCCACCGGCTGGGGCGCACAATTTCTGGCGTGGAGGGCCCTTGGACGCTTACGACAGCGAGACGAGGCAGGCGATCGAGACCCTCAGCAACGAGATCGATACCGGAGCCGCGACCGAGGTGTGGGATACGGCGCAGTCGACCTCGTGGCGGCATGCCCCGGTGTGGTTCCATGGGGACATCGCCGTTGGGAACCTGCTGCTCACCGACGGCGAGCTGAGCGCCGTGATCGACTTCGGAACATCAGGCGTGGGCGATCCCGCCTGTGACCTGGCGATTGCGTGGACGCTTTTCGAAGGCGAGAGCCGGAAGGCGTTTCGTGCCGCGCTTTCACTCGACGACGCGACCTGGGCGCGAGGTCGTGCCTGGACCCTCTGGAAGGCGCTCATCGTCGCCGCCGGGATCGCGGGCGCCGACGCCCGTGAAGCGACGAAATCCCGAAATGTCATCGACGAGGTGCTCGCCGATCACGCGCGCACCCGATGACCCGAGTCGCGACCGTGTCGGTCCTCAGCTCTGCAGGCCGTGTCCGCCCGCAATTGGAAAGCACTTCGCTTGACGGCTTATTTGGCGTGCCAGGTTTCCGACGAAAAATCCCACATCTCCGCATGGTCGACGTCGCCAACGAGCAGCGGCTCCATGAACCTGGTCGCAAACGCATGACCGACCGCGATGTCAGGCTCCAGAGAGATGGACATCGCGAGAGCCGGATAGGTCGAAACCCAGTTCGCTGGTGGTGCGGCAAACCGGTCTGGAACCGGATGCGTGTTTCTGGACGCAAACGTTTGATGAATTGCCGAGACACAGGTTGCCGCGTTGAGCGTGAACGATTGGCCGATTAGGACTATGTCAACCATATCCTTGACGCGGCTACTTTGACGATCGCCCGAATACGGCCTCGAGTACGCATGGAGCTTTTCGACCAGGTGAATCTCAATGGCAAGTGCCGGAAACTCCGATGAAACCAATCCGGCAAACTCGAGAAACCCAGGACGCCACACCGGTTCCGTGGCAGGCTGCTGTTGCACATCGAACCCAATGTCCACAATGAATTTCTCGAACGTCCTGCCATCGAGATCAGCTTGCAGGTGATAGCGAATCGCCGAACCATCGGTCAATGCATTGAGCCTGGAGGTTCTCCGAATTGAAAGCGAGAAATAGTCTCCAAGGTCGACGGCTTCTACCTTCGCGAGTTCCTCATCCAGTGTCTCTGGATTCGAAGTGAAAAGAAGGTCAAGGTCTCGTGTAGCTCGGGCCTTGTCGCCAAGGCGGTAGTCCAACGCCACGCCTCCCTTGAGCGTCCACTCGCCGCATGATACAGACATCAGGCGCGCCAGAAACCGGTCGAAGACGATGTGCTTTCGCGTACGTGCCAGCGCGGCTTGACCATGCTCCGCGGCGTATCGCTTCAGCCGGGCATCGATTGCCGCGCGAAGCGCCGCTGCTGATTGATAAAGCATTAGGC
>Ga0209587_1001041_pt1 | contig 13309 bp, 10 predicted proteins | sample NGEPerD_2_FD_184512 | JGI IMG/M metagenome (GOLD analysis project Ga0209587, IMG submission 184512) | Arctic peat soil microbial communities from the Barrow Environmental Observatory site, Barrow, Alaska, USA - NGEE PermafrostL1-D... | ecosystem: Environmental > Terrestrial > Soil > Wetlands >... | reverse complement strand
GCGGCGTCTCGCCGGCGACCCGGCACAGCTCGTTCACGGCCTCCGCGCGGGCCAGGTCGGATTCGAGGGAGAAGGCGAGCACGTCGTCGAGCAGCAGGCTGATCGCCTGGCTGAGGTTGCGCGGCGCCGGCGCGGGACGGGTGCGCGTCGACGTGGTCACGACCACGACGGCGTCCGGCTCGAAGGCCAGCGCCGGGGGGAGCGGGGTGTTGGCGACCAGCCCGCCGTCCCAGTAGGCGGTCGAGGCGACGCTGCCGGGTTCGAACACCAGGGGGATCGCCGCGGACGCCATGAGGTGGTCGACGGTGGGCGGGACCACCCGGAAGCGGGCGGTGAGCCGGTGCGCCGGCGGCGCGGCGGAGGCGAAGCGCACGAGCGCACCGCTGTCGCGCTCCACCGCCGACACCACCAGCGTCCGCCCGGCGACGACGGGGATGGGCTCGCCGCCGAGGACACCCATGAGCGTTCGTCGCAGCGGGTCGGTCTTCAGCAGATACGTCCAACCGATGCTGGACAGCAGGCGGTCCGCGAAGCTGCCGCGTGACGCCAGACCCCTGGGCGTGGCAGGTTCCACAGGTCGCGGCGCAGCCGGTGACATCTGCGCTGCCGACCTGCCGCCAGATATCGCCGAGGCGTGCGGCGTCGAAGCCGGCCGCAAGGCCCGCGGCGTTGAGGGCGCCGGCGGAGGTGCCCGACAGCACGTCCGCCACCAGGCCGCGCCGCTCCATGGCGGCCACGACGCCCGCCTCGAAGGCGCCCTTGGAGCCGCCGCCGGCCAGGACCAGGCCGAGGCGCATCGCTAGTCGGCGACGTGCTGGGCGCCGCTGGCGCGGAGGGCATCGCGGATGCGGGCGGCGACGTCGTCCATCGCGCCCGGGTCCGGATCGTGGTCCGCGCCGGCGAAGTCCAGGTCGTGCTCGGCGGAGATCGGCACCAGGTGGATGTGGACGTGCTCGACCTCGAGGCCGGCGAGCATCAAGCCCACCTTCTCCGAGGGGAACTCCTGGTGCAGCGCCGCACCGAGCACGCGGGAGACCTCGGTGAGGTGGGCCCACAGCTGGGGCTCCAGGTCGATCCAATGGCCCACCTCGGCGACCGGGACCACCAGCACGTGCCCGGGCTTGAGCGGGGCGATCGAGAGGAATGCGACGCAGCGGTCGTCGCGCCAGACGAAGCGCCCGGGGAGCTCGCCCTGGATGATCCGGGTGAAGACGGTGGCCACGGCGTGCTCCTGTCGAGTGCGGCGGAGAAGGTTCCCGGAGAGAGCCCGGACAGGCCTATGGCGAGGCTAGATGGCCGCTGCGACATGGTCCACGCGCCCCACCGTCGCGGACAGGAACGCGAGGACGTCGGCACGCTCGGCCACCTGCAGGCGCACGGGCTTGCCGGCGCCGTGCCCGCCGCGCGTCTCGACCCGGATGAGCACGGGGGCCTGCTGGAACGGCGCCGCCTGCGCGGCCTGCAGCGCCGCGGTGAACTTGAAGGAATGGGCCGGCACCACGCGGTCGTCGTGGTCCCCGGTGGTGATGAACGTGGGCGGATACACCGCACCCGGTCGCACGTTGTGCAGCGGCGAGTAGGCCCACAGCGTGGCGAAGCCCAAAGCGTCCTCCGCGCTGCCGTAGTCGCTCGACCAGGCCCAGCCGATCGTGAAGGTGTGGAAGCGCAGCATGTCGAGCACGCCCACCTCCGGCACGCAAGCACCGAAGGCGTCGGGGCGCTGCGTCATGCACGCACCCACGAGCAGCCCGCCGTTGGAGCGGCCGTGCAACGCCAGCTGCGGCCGGGTCGTCCAGCCGTGCTGCACCAGCCAGTCGGCGCAGGCAAAGGCGTCGTCGAAGACGTTCTGCTTGGCGTGCAGCCGCCCGGCGTCGTGCCACTGCTGGCCGTACTCGCCACCGCCCCGCAGGTTCGCCACGGCCAGCACCCCGCCGCGCTCCAGCCAGGCCAGCCACTCGGGCTTGAACGACGGGGTCACGGCGACGTTGAAGCCGCCATAGCCGTACAGCCAGGTGGGGGCCGGGCCGTGCTCGGGCCCGACGTCGGCGCGGTGCACCAAGGTCAGCGGCACCCGAGCGCCACCCGTGGAGTCCACGAACACCTGTTGCACGCGCAGCTGGGCGGTGTCGGCGGCGGTCAGGTCGGTGGTGTGCACCAGTGTGGTGCCGTCGGTGACGAGGTCGTGGCACAGCACCGAGCGGGGCGAGGTGAAGCCGGTCACGGCGATGTGGGTAAGACGGTCCCGGAAACGGCCGGTAATGGATTCGACCGTCACCCGCGGCGGCAGCACCAGCCGGCCCTGCGAGGCACCGGCGAGATCGTAGCGCTCCAGGGTGTGTGCGCCGTGGTGGAGCCGCACCACCAGCAGCATGCCGCCCACGAGGCGCGCCCACTCCAAGGTGTCGGACCCCTCCGGCACCACCTCCCGCCAGCGGTCGCGCGCGCCCCCGACGAGATCGACGGGATCCACAGGATCTACGGGATCCACGGGATCCACCGGATCGACCGGCTCCCCCGACTCCCCCGGCTTCGCACCGCCACCGGCGTCACCGAGCGGGATCGCGACGATGCGCCCACAGGGGGCGCCCGCATCGGTGCGGACATAGGCGACGTCGTCGACGATGCCGATCACGTCGTAGGCCGCGTCGAAGTCGTCCAGGACCGGCAGGACCTCCCCGGCGAGCGGGTCGGCCGGGTCGATGCGGCGGGCCCAGATGCGGCTGCGGGGATCGGTGCCCTGGCGCACGTCCACATGCAGCCACGCGCCGTCGTGGCTCACGGTGGCATCGAACAGCCAATCGGGGTGGTCCGGGCGCTCGACGACGACGACGTCGTCGCCCTGGTCCTGGCCCAGCCGGTGGAAGTGCAGGCGGTGGCCCCGGTTCGCCTCCTCGAAGGCCTCGCCCTCGTGCGCCGCGTCGTAGCGGCCGTACCAGAAGCCGGAGCCGTCCGGCGCCCACGCCGCGCCGGAGAACTTGGCCCACTGCACCACGTCGTCGGTGTCGGTGGCGTCGGTCACCCGGCGCACGCGCCAGGTCATCCAATCCGAGCCCGCCGCGCTGGTCGCGTAGGCGAGCAGCTCGCCGTCCTCGCTCACGACCGCGCCGCTGAGCGCCACGGTGCCGTCGGCTGACAGCTCGCCCGGGTCCAGCAGCACCCGTCCACCGGAGAAGCGGGCGTCGGCGTCGTCGGGGTCGTCCACGACCCAGAGCACGTCCTGGTCCTGCAGCCCGGTGTTGCGCAGCTGGAACCAGCGTTCGCCGCGGCGCCACGGCGGGCTGCTGCGGGGATGGTCCCACAGCTCGGCGACGCGGCGGCGGAGCTCCGCGCGCTCCGGCACGTCGGCCAGCCAGCACTCGGTGAGGGCGTTCTGCTGGGCGACCCACGCGGCGGTCTCCGGAGCGTCGAGGTCCTCCAGCCAGCGGTACGGGTCGGGCACCGCGGTGCCGTGGAGGACGTCCTCGACGTCGCTGCGACGGGATTCGGGGTAGCGCGGCATCGCGCAACCCTAACGGCGACGTGCGACAGCGACCCAACCGGAACAAGCCCGCGGTCCAGCGCACGGCTCGCTCTGCCGATGAGGAACGGCATGGAGGTTCCCCTGTCGACGCCGCCCGCCGCGCGCGCCTGGGCCGGGCTGCTGGGCGCGACGTCGCTGGTCGTGGCGGCGGGCGGCGTGCGCCTGGCCTGGGCCGGGGTGGCGCGGGAACCGGCCCAGGCAGTGGACGGCCTGCTGGCCGCGATCGCGGGCACGGTCGTCTGCGTGTGCCTGGCGATGTTGGGCGCGGAGCTGCTGTGGGCCGCGCTGGCTCCTCCCCCGACCTTGCGGGTGAGCGAGCACCATCTGACCCTGCGCATGCCGGCGGTGCTGGAGCACCCGCTGGTGGTCGCTCGCAGCCGCGTCGAGAGCCTGCGGACGGTTACCGCCGACGTGGCCGACCCGGGGCAGGCGGCGGCCCTGACACCCCTGCACACCGGGATCTTCGCGCTGCCGAGCAGCCGCGAGGTGCTGCTGGCCTTCTCCGACCCGGTGGTGTTGCCCGTGCGCACCGCGTCGTGGTTGCGCTCTCGATTGCTGCTGCGGCTGGCTGACCCGCTGCCGGCACCCGGCACGCGGGTCACCGGCTTGCGGCTGTCCGGCGGCGAGGCCACGGCGGCCGACTGGGTGGCGGTGTCGGCGTGGGTGCCGGAGGGCGCGCCGTCTGCACCGGCGCTCGCCCCGCGCCGGCGCGACCGGATGCGCACGGCCGCAGTCGCCGGGATCACGGTCGCTGCCGTGGCCGTCGCCGCCTGGCTCGTCGTGCCTTCCCTCCGCCAGGTCGCCGACCCGGGCTGCGCGGGGCTCCGCGTGCTGCAGGAGGCCAGAGAGCCCGTGGACTCCGAGCCCGTGGGCCGGAAGACCGTGGGCCGGGAAGCCGGGGAAGGGGAGACCGTGGGCGGGGGGCAGCTGGCCGGGCTGCTGCCGCGAGTGGTGGCCACCGGCGCGTCTTCCACACCGATGGTGCTGGCGGTGGACGCGACCCTCGACGCCGGTCGGGCCGCCCGCCTGGACCGCGACCCGCTGGTCGAGGCGGGCCGCCTGGCGGCCTACGGTTTCCGGGCCGGCCACCTCCGCGAGTGGTCCGGCGACGGCATCCGCATGCTGGCTGCGGTGCACGACCTTGGGACGGCGGAGGCCGCGCTCGCCTACGACCGTGCGCAAGGCGAGGCCGCGTGCGCGTTCTCGCAGCGGGCCTTCGCCGTGCCGGCGGTGCCGGGCGCGGTCGGCCTGCGGGTCCGCACGCTTGACGGCAGCCGCGACCGGGTCACCTTCGTGCGCGGGGCGCGGCGCTACACCGTGGCGGTCACCGTCGCCACCGCACCGCCCGATCACGCGGCGGTGCGGGCGCTCGCCTTGGCGGTGTCCGCGACGGCGCGCTGACGCCGCGGCCGGCGGTCCAAGACCGGGCCGCTGCTCAGCCGAGTCGACCGAGCGCGCTCAGCACCAGGCTGGCCGCCACCAGTCCGGCGGTCTCGGTGCGCAGGATCGTGGGCCCGAGGCTCGCCGGCGCCAGCCCGCAGCCGTGCACCTCCGCCTCGGTGAGCCCGCCCTCCGGCCCGATCGCGAGCCACAGCGCCCCGGCCGACGTGGCGTCGATCTCCGCCAGGCACGAGCGCAGCGGGGTGGTGGACTCCTCCCACAGCACCACGCCCGGCGCGGGGGCCGGCAGGGTGCGCGTCCACTCCCCCACGTCGTCGACGACCATGGTCCGCACGCGCCGCGACTGCTTCGCGGCGGCGAGCGCGATGGCGCGCCACCGCAGCACCGCCTTGGCGGCCCGCTCGGCCCTCAGCTGCACCTGGCTGCGGGTGGAGTGCACGGGCACCAGCCGGTCCACCCCCACCTCGCTGAGACGCTGCACGACCTCGTCCAGCTTGCGGCCCTTCGGCAGGGCGTGGACCACGGTGAGGGACGGGCGCGGTGCCGGCACGTGGACCCGCTCGAGCACCTCCAGCACCACCTCCTCCCCGGTGCGGGCCACGCGGGTCTGCAGCAACGCCCCGGTGCCGTCGGCGACGCTGACCGGATCGCCGGGGTGGGCGCGCAGCACCACGCCGAGGTGGCGGGCGTCGTCGCCGCTCAGCACGACGCGTCGCGCGCTCACCGCCGCGGGCGGCACCAGGAAGTGCGGCCCGCGGGTGCGCACGGCGACCGCCCGTCCCGCTACGCGCTGAAGGCGTCGCGCAGACGGTGGAACAGGGATCGCTGGCCCGAGGACTCCTCGGCCGTCTCACCGCGGACCTCGGCCAGCTGGCGCAGCAGGTCGCGTTGCTCGTCGTCGAGCTCGGTGGGCGTGGCCACGCGGCAGTGGACGTAGAGGTTGCCGCGCGCGCCGCCGCCGGACAGCTTCGGCATGCCCTGGCGCCGCAGCGTGACCACGTCGCCGGACTGGGTCCCGGCGGGCACCTCGACGGCCTGGTCGCCCTCGAAGGTGGGCAGCGACAGCTTGGCGCCCAGCGCGGCCTGCACCATGGGGATGCGCAGCTCGCAATGCAGATCGTTGCCGTCGCGGGTGAAGAGCTCGTGCGCACGGACGCGCACGCGCACGAACAGGTCGCCGGCCTGGCCTTGGTTGCGCCCCGCCTCGCCGCGACCGGCCAGGCGCAGCCGGGTGCCGTCGTCGACGCCGGGCGGGACGTCGACGGTGATGGATTCGGTGGTCTTGCGACGGCCTTCGCCGGCGCACCCGGGGCACGGGTCGGCGATGGTCGTGCCGGTGCCGCGGCAGGTGGCGCACGTGCCGGTGGTGAGGACCTGGCCGAACACGGAGTTGCGCACCTGCTGGACGGCGCCGGCGCCGCCGCAGGTCGCGCAGGTGGTCGGGCCGGAGCCCTCCCGCGCGCCGCTGCCGCCGCACACGTCGCAGGTGCGCTGGACGGCCACCTCGACGTCGCGGGTGATCCCGCTGGCCGCATCCTCGAGGGTGAGCACCACGTCGACCAGCGCGTCGCGTCCCGCGCGATTGCTGCGCGCCCCGCCGGCGCCGCCGAAGCCGCTGGAGAAACCGGTGCCGCCGAAGAAGCTGTTGATCAGGTCCGACAGGTCGCCGAAGCCGCCGAAGTCCGCACCGCCGCCCATGCCGCCGGGTCCGCGCGGGTCGCCGTAGGCGTCGTAGTTGGCCTTCGCCTGTGGGTTGCGCAGCACCTCGTAGGCGGCGGTGAGCTCCTTGAAGCCCTCGTCGTCGCCGCCGCCCGCGTCGGGGTGCAGCTCACGCGCCTTGCGGCGGTAGGCCCTTTTGATGTCCTCGTCGTTGGCGTTCTTGGGGACGTCGAGGATGTCGTAGAGGTCACGCACGGCGAAGAGGGCTCCCTGCGGGTCAGTGGTCGAAGGGTGGTGGAAAGTGCCGCGCAGCGCGGCGCGCGGGTCAGCCGCCGGTGAGCTCGACGAGCGCTTTCTCCAGCGACGAGGCTACCGCCTGCACGGCGGCGAGCGTCCGGGGGTAGTCCATGCGCATCGGGCCGAGCACGCCGAGGGAGCCGGCGGCCTCGCCGCCGGCCTCATAGCGGGCGGCGACGATCGAGCAGGCCGCGAGCTCCACCAGCGGCAGCTCCGTGCCGATGCGCACGCCGGGGTCGCCCGCGGCGAGGGTCTCGCGCAGCATGCGCAGCACCACGACCTGCTCCTCAAGCGCCTCGACCACCTGCTTGACCTGCTCGAGGCGCTCGAAGTAGCCGGCACCGGCGATGTTGGCGGTGCCTCCCAGGAACACGTGCTCGCCGGCGGGCTGGCCGGCCAGCCCCGAGCGCACCGCCGCGGCGACCGCCTCCAGCAGCCCGCGCACCTCCGGGGGCGCGCCGGCGGCCACGCCGAGGATCACATCGGGAGCCTGCGATGCCCGCAGCCCCGAGGCGGCCTCGTTGACGGCGTGGCGCACGCGGGCGATCTCGTGGTCGGCGATGGCCTGCTCGAGATCGATGACGCGCTTCTCCACGCGACCGGTGTCGGCGATCAGCACCGCCATGACCGTGCTGCCACCCAGGGGCACCAGCTCGATGTGGCGGATGCGGCTGCGGTCCAGCGCCGGCACGGTCACCAGCGCGGCCAGGCGGGTCAGGCGTGACAGGACGGTGGAGGTGCGCCGAAGCAGGTCCTCCAGGTCCGAGGCCCCCATGAGCAGGCCCTCGACCGCGGCGGCCTGCTCCGGCGCCAGGTCCTGAGTCTGCGCCGTCAGCGTGTCGACGAAGAAGCGGTAGCCCTTGTCGGTGGGCACCCGCCCGGCCGAGGTGTGCGGCTGCACGATGTAGCCGTCGTGCTCCAGGGCCGACATCTCCCCGCGCACGGTGGCCGACGACACCCCGAGCTCCCAGGCGTCGGTCAGCCGCTTGGAGCCGACCGGCTCGCCGTCGCGCACGTAGTCCTGCACGATCGCGCGGAGGATCGCCGCCTTGCGGTCGTCCAGTGCTTGCACGCGGCCTCCCTCCGTCCGTGTCAGCTTCGCATGTTCGCATGTCAGAGCCCGTAGCGGTCAGCACTCGGCGCCTTCGAGTGCCAGGCCCAATGGTGACACTTGACGGCGGGACGCTCAATCACCTTAGGACATGACTGTGGACGCCAGCCTACGCCTGGCCCGCTTCGCACGCGCCGGTCGGGAGTCAGGCCGGCAGCAGGCGCACGGTCACGTCGTCGGCCAGCGGCCGGCCGTTGTCGGTGAGCCGCAGCACGCCACCGTCGTCGAGCAGCAGGCCGGCGGCCACCAGGCGGGCGACCTGGCGCTCGTCGACGGGCTCGACGCGGTCGCGGGCGACCCCGGAGATCATGCGCAGGCCCAGCAGCAGCCGCTCGGTGCGCCGGCCTTGCTCGTCGACGATCTCCGCCCCGGAGGTGGTGTCGCGCCCGGCCAGCGCGGCGTCGCTGTAGCGGGCCGGCGAACGCCAGGACCACCAGCGACGGCCCCGCCAGTGACCGTGGGCGCCTGCGCCCACGCCGAGCCAGTCGCCGTGGCGCCAGTAGTTGAGGTTGTGGCGGGACTCGTGGCCGGGACGCGCCCAGTTGGAGATCTCGTAGCGCCGCAGCCCCGCGTCGGAGAGGCGGGCGGCGGCGACGGCCATGCGCTCGGCGGCGACGTCGTCGTCCGGGGCGGCCTGCTGCCCCGTGCGCACGCGTGCCGCGTAGGTCGTGCCCGACTCGAGCGTCAGGGCGTAGGCGGACACGTGGTCGGTCCCGGCCGCCACGGCCGTCTCCATGGAGGACGACCAGTCCTCGGGCGTCTCGGCCGGCGCCCCGTAGATCAGGTCGAGGTTGACCGAGGGAACCCCGCCGGCGCGCGCCTGCGCCACCGCCCGCAGCGGCAGCTCCGGATCATGATCGCGGTCGAGGAACTCCAGCACCCGGGAGGAGAACGACTGCGCACCGATCGAGATGCGGGTGAGGCCGGCGTCGACCAGCGTCGCGACCACCTCGGCCGTGATGTTCTCCGGGTTGGCCTCCGTGGTGACCTCGGCGTCGGCGGCCACCGGGAGGGCCACTCGCACGTGGCGCAGCAGGCCGGCCAGGTCGGCGGGCGCGAGCAGCGTGGGCGTGCCGCCGCCCATGAACACGCTGGTGAAGACCGGCCAGTCGCCGGCGACCTCGGCACCCGGAGGCGCCAGCGCACGTGGGCCGGCCGCCGCGATGCGGTCCAAGTCGGCACGCAGGGCGGCGACGTAGCGCGGGATCGCGTCGTCCATGCCGGCGTAGGTGTTGAAGTCGCAGTAGCCGCACACGTGCCGGCAGAACGGCACGTGCAGGTAGATCCCGGCAGCCATGCGCTCAGTCGCCGCCGACGGAGAGGGCGGCGGCGAAGGCCTCCTGCGGGATCTCGACCGCCCCCACGTTCTTCATGCGCTTCTTGCCCTCCTTCTGCTTCTCCAGGAGCTTGCGCTTGCGCGTGATGTCACCGCCGTAGCACTTGGCCAGGACGTCCTTGCGGCGCGCCTTGACGGTCTCGCGGCTGATGATCTTGCCGCCGATCGCCGCCTGGATCGGCACATCGAACATCTGCCGAGGGATCAGCTCCTTCAGCCGGTTCACCATGCGCTTGCCGTACTCGTAGGCCTTGTCGCGGTGGATGATCGAGCTGAAGGCGTCCACGGGCTCGCCGTTGAGCAGGATGTCGACCTTGACCAGGCTGCTCTGGCGCATACCGGCCGGCTCGTAGTCCAGCGAGGCGTAGCCGCGCGTGGAGGACTTCAGCTTGTCGTAGAAGTCGAAGATGATCTCCGCCAGGGGCAGCTCGTAGCGCAGCTCGACGCGCTCCTCGGTGAGGTAGTCCATCTCCTTCATGACCCCGCGCCGGGTCTCGCACAGCTGCATGACCGGTCCCACGTAGTCCGACGGCAGCAGGATCATGGCGTCGACGACCGGTTCCAGGACGTGGCTGATCCGGTTCGCCTCGGGCAGCTCCGCGGGGTTGGAGACCAGACGCGTGGCCGCCTCGCCGTCGCGCAGCAGCGTCGGCTCGAGGTGGACCTCGTACTTGACGTTCGGCGCGGTCGTCACCAGCGGGATGTCGAACTCGCGGTCGAGGCGCTCGGAGATGATCTCCATGTGCAGCAGCCCGAGGAAGCCGCAGCGGAAGCCGAAGCCGAGTGCCACCGAGCTCTCCGGCTCGTAGCTGAAGCTGGCGTCGTTCAGGCGCAGCCGGTCCAGGGCGTCGCGCAGGCCCGGGAAGTCATCGGAGTTCACCGGGTACATGCCGGAGAACACCATCGGGGTTGGCTCGCGGTAGCCGGGCAGCGCCGTGCCGACGGGGTTGCGGTGATCGGTGACCGTGTCGCCCACGCGGGCGTGCTCGACCTCCTTGATGGCGGCGGTGAAGTAGCCCACCTCACCGGGCCCCAGGGCGTCGATGGGCAGCGGCTCCGGGGAGATCACCGCCAGCTCGTCGATGGCGTTGTGGAACCCGGTCGCCATGAGCCGCACCTCCATGCCGGGCCGGAACACCCCGTCGACCACGCGCATGTAGGTGATGACGCCGCGGTAGGCGTCGTAGACGGAGTCGAAGATCAGCGCGGCGGGCGGGGCCTCGGCGTCGCCACGCGGGGGCGGCACCTGCGCGACGATGCGCTGCAGCACCTCCGGCACCCCGACGCCGGTCTTGGCGGACACCGCCAGGATGTCCTCGGGGTCCCCGCCGATGAGCGCGGCGATCTCCAGCGCGACCTGCTCGGGGCGGGCGGCGGGCAGGTCGATCTTGTTCAGCACCGGGATGACCTCGAGCCCGGCCTCGATCGCGACGTAGAGGTTGGCGATGGTCTGCGCCTCCATGCCCTGCGCCGCGTCGACCAGCAGGATGGCGCCCTCGCAGGCGTTCATGGCGCGGCTGACCTCGTAGGCGAAGTCGACGTGGCCGGGCGTGTCGATCAGGTTGAGCAGGTACTCCTGCCCGTCGGGCGCCCGGAAGGGCATGCGCACGGCCTGCGCCTTGATGGTGATGCCGCGCTCGCGCTCGATCTCCATGCGGTCCAGGTACTGCGCGCGCATGGCGCGGCCCTCGACCAGCCCGGTCGCCTGCAGCATGCGGTCGGCGAGCGTGGACTTGCCGTGGTCGACGTGGGCGATGATCGCGAAGTTGCGGATGCGCTCGAGCGGATAGGTCATGGAGGTCGCGGTCCGCCTTGCGGGAGTCGATCGCGTCGCACGCCGTCGTGCGGGGACGCGCGGCGCCGAGCACGGCGCGTGGACGTCGATGGTAGCAGCGGGCCGGTGGACACCTCCGGCGGGCGCGGTCTATGCTGGCCGTTCCGCCGTGCGCGGGCAGTCCGCCGCGCCTGCAGGCCTGAACCTGGGGGCCTGAACCTGCGGGCCTGCGCCTGCGGCGTCTGCGCCTGCGCACCGCCCTGCACCTGTGCAGCGCACCGAGTCCACCCCGCCGCCACGCTCCCGACAACCGAGGCAAGCCGACCCATGGCCAACATCGCCAGCCAGATCAAGCGCAACCGCCAGACCGTCGTGCGCACCCAGCGCAACAAGGCCGTCAAGAGCGCGCTCAAGACCTACCTCAAGCGCTTCGACCGCGCCGCGCAGGATGGGGACGCCGATGCGGCCTCCGCCGCCTTCGCCACGGCCCAGCAGAAGCTGGACAAGGCGGCACAGAAGGGCGTGGTGCACGCCCACTACGCGGCCAACCACAAGTCGGCCATGGCGAAGCGGCTGAAGGCCCTCTAGCCCCGGGGCGAGGCAACCGCAAAATTGGCGGGGAGGTCCCGCCCCCTCTCGGCTGTCCAAACTCGAGTTCGTCGCACCTGCGCTCCAAACTCGAGTTTGAGCAGGCGGTGACGCCGAGGGTCTCAGGCAGGCGGAAAGGGTTGGCATGCTGATCGACGCCTACGCCGGCGTGGTGCTCGACGTCGACGGGGTGGTGGTCCGCGACCGCATGCCCATCCCCGGCGCTGCCGACGCCGTGAGGGCGATGATCCAGGCGGGCGCGACCGTGGTCTACGCCACCAACAACGCCAGTCGGTCGCCCGCCGAGGTCGCCGCGCTGCTGGTCAAGGCGGGGCTGCCCGCCACCGCCGACCAGGTGGTCACATCCTCGCTCGCGGCCGCCGCGCTGCTGCCGGTCGGCGCCTGCTGCTTCGTGATCGGCACGGCTGCGCTGCGCACGGCCCTCTCCGAGCGCGGCGCGGTCATCACCGACCATCCGCACGCCGCCGACACCGTGGTGGTCGGGATGGACCGCGGTGTGTCCTGGGACGACCTGGCCGCCGCCACCACCGCCCTGCGCGCGGGGGCGCGGTTCCTGTCCACCAATGGCGACGTCACCTTCCCCTCGGCGGAGGGCATCACCCCCGGCAACGGCGCGACGGTCGCGTTCCTGGAGGCGGCGTCCGGGCGCCGTGCCGAGGTCGCCGGCAAGCCCAACCCGCCGCTGCTGCGGACCGCCGCCGCCCTGATCGCCGAGGCCGCAGGCGCGGGACCCGTGCTGATGGTGGGGGACCGTCACGAGACCGACATCGCCGGTGCGGCGGCGCTGGGCTGGGACACCGCCCTGGTCCTGACCGGTGTCACTCGCGCCGCCGACGTCCCCGGCTTGGATCCGGCCCCCACCTATGTGCTGAAGGACCTGGGCGGGCTGTTGGCCGCGCCTCCGCCCCGAGACCCCGAGGCGGTGGTGGTGCGCAGCGCCTCCGACGGCGACCTCGACGCCATCATCGCGCTGTGGGGCGAGGCCGACATGCTGGCCCACAGTCATGAACCGCGTGCCGACCTGGCGCGGCTGCGGGCGGTGTCGCCGGATCTGCTGCTAGTCGCCGAGCGCGATGGCAGAGTCATCGCGACCCTGATGGCGCCGAGCGATGGTCGCCGCGGCTGGTTCCACCGCATGGTGGTCACCGCCACGGCGCGCCGAGACGGCGTGGGTCGTGCCCTGGTGAGGGAGGCCGAGCGCCGCCTCGCCGGTCGTGGCATCCCACGGGTCAACCTGCTGCACTTCACCGACGACGAGGGCGCCGCGGGGTTCTGGCAGGCCATGGGCTACACGGCGACCGATCGACCGGTCGTGCTGCGCACCGCATCCCTCTCCCCCGCCCAGGCGGACTAGCCGGGGTTTTCGCCCGACCGGCTCGAGAGGCGGGGAGGATCAGGAGGCCGGGGTGGCGATGCGCACGACGGCCTGCTCCAGAACCAGCGCCGCCGGCAGCTCCGCCGCCGTGGTCTCCTGGCTGCCCTTCATCGCCGCGTCCGCGTCGGCCAGGGTGCGGTAGGCCGCGGTCAGCTCCCCCGGTCCGAACCGCCGCCGCACGCCCTGCAGCCGTCGCGCCTGGCCGACGCGGACGCGGCGATGAAGGG
>Ga0209587_1001040_pt1 | contig 13312 bp, 12 predicted proteins | sample NGEPerD_2_FD_184512 | JGI IMG/M metagenome (GOLD analysis project Ga0209587, IMG submission 184512) | Arctic peat soil microbial communities from the Barrow Environmental Observatory site, Barrow, Alaska, USA - NGEE PermafrostL1-D... | ecosystem: Environmental > Terrestrial > Soil > Wetlands >... | reverse complement strand
GGCGGCGGTGTCTCGGGTGGCGGCGGTGTCTCGGGTGGCGGCGGTCCGGCAGGGAAGGGCGGCGCCAAGCAGCGGGGAGGCATCCGCCGGGTCCATCTCTTCATCAGCGGCTACGTCCAGGGAGTGTGGTTCAGGGGTTCCACAAGCAGGCAGGCTCGGCGCGCTGGCGTATCCGGATGGGTACGCAATCTCCCGGACGGCCGAGTGGAAGCGGTCTATGAGGGCCCTCGCGCCGCTGTAGATGACCTCTTGCGCTGGTCCGCAGAGGGACCCCAGCAGGCGTTAGTGGAGTCTGTTGACGTCCGAGAAGAGAAACCCCTGGGAGAGACCGACTTCACTATTCGCTAGTCGGGCGCTCTCCCAACTTGATCTCCACCTGTGCATCCTTGCCTTGTCGATCTACCACCAGCTGGATAGTCTCCCCTATCTCACGGTTGCGAAGCGTGGTAAACAGGTCTGAGTCATCCGCGATGACTTCCCCATCGATCTCCATGATTATGTCTCCCCTCTTCAGACCGGCATCTTGCGCGGGAGTGCCGGATCCCACCTCCGCCACCAGAACTCCAGCGGACCGAGTGAGATTGAACCTCTGCTGCAGTTCCTCCGTAACCGTGACTGTCTGAATTCCCACATAGGGGTGACGGGCATGCCCCGTCTTCACAATCTGATTCGCTATATCCACAACCACGTCCGCAGGAATGGCAAAACCCACGTCCTGCGCCCCAGTCTGGCCGGGGGGAAGATAGGCTACGTTCACGCCAATCACCCTCCCTTTTGCATCGACCAAAGCGCCTCCCGAGTTGCCCGGACTGATAGCGGCGTCAGTCTGGATGAGATCGATCAGAGCCATCCCCTCTGCACCCGGTGCAGGTATCTCCCGATGAAGACCGCTCACCACCCCCAGGGTCACTGAATTAGAGTATCCCAGAGGACTGCCTATGGCGATTGCATACTGGCCCGGACGCACTCCAGACAGATCCTCCAAGAAGCTGGCCGCAGGCAGCCCCTCGCGCTCCGCCTTAATCACGGCCAGGTCAGTGAGCGGATCTCGCCCCACGATGGTAGCGGGTAGCTTCTCCCCGGTAGCCAACTCAACTGTGATGGCGTCAACGGGCCGGCCATCCTTGCTCACCATGTGATTGTTCGTCACGATCATGCCATCCGAACTGAGGATAACTCCGGAACCCTCCGCTCTGTAGCGCTGATTCCCGAACGCACCGGCAGCAACACCTTCTACCTGCACGTGGACCACGGACATGCCCACCCTGGCGGCCACGCCCTCCGCCGGGCTTACAGCTTCCGGCAGCTCGGCCAAAGTGGAGGTTGTTGAAGAAGATGCGGTGGTGGTTGTGGTGGAATCACTTCCCTTGGGGGCTTGGGTGCACCCCGACGCACCCACCAGCATCACGGCCGCAACCATTGTTGTCATGGCCACCAGGAGCAACCTGGTAACCCAGTCTCCATACCCACAAGATCTACTTTGGTCTGTCATCATCACTCCTCTCCAAACGGAGCCAAGTCCAGGAACCTGCTCGTCACCACGGCTACGTGACCTCTTTCAGCCCGGGCCCACGGAGCGAATCTCCCGTCAGAATAGCCCTTCATCAACCCCAGGGCGACTACCCGATTCACGTCTTCTCGCGCATAGGAAGGAACGTCCGTGAAACCACCGCCATCACTACCAACGATGCCATCACTACCAACGGCGCCATCATCATCGCCGACGCCATATGAATGGGGATAACCCCTCACTCGCTCAACCATACGGCCCACTATCTGAGCAAGCTGCAGCCTGGTCAGTGTCTCCCCCGGATAGAACCTCCTCACCCCGTCCTCGTCTTTTCTACCCTGAATGAGGCCCGACGCAACCGCCTCTTCCACGTAGTCAAAAGGATAGGGCACTGGTCTTCCCTCACGATCCCTGGCCAGGGGAACGTCCGCAAAGGTGGGACTGCTAATTGCTCCCACATCACCAGTGTGAAGGCCGGCGGACAGGACGGATACTTTGGCGAACTGGGCCCTGGTGATGGGGTCTCCGGGGCCAAAGTAGTCTTGACTATAGCCGCTCATGATCCTCAGCTCCGCCATGCGCTCCACCGCAGAGGCGACTTCGCCGGAGGCAAGTGTATCCAAGAACCCCCCCTTACCGCGCAAGAGGTCTGTGACGGTGACCAGCTCAAAACCCCTGTCCCGAAGACCGGTGATGATGCCGGGTAAGGCTTCAAACGTATGCGGCGCGGACAGATGCAGCAACACTATGGACCCGTTCTGCACATTGGAGAGCACCCGGCTTCTGATGGTGGAGGCGGAGACACCCGTCCAGTCAGAAGCGCCCACATCCCATAGCACCACATAGCGGAAACCCTCCGCCCCCGCAGCCTCCAGCACCCTCCCGGTTGTATGCCCGTAGGGGGGGCGAAACAGCGGAGAGGTGGGGAGGCCGGTGGCAGCCCGAAAGGCATCCGTCCCCCCTCCAATCTCCCGTCTCAGCTCTCCCCATGAGAGTGGAGGTAGAGGCAGATGCCCAAAAGTGTGATCCCCTATCTCAAAGGACCCCGCGGCCAGCTTGGCCGTCACCTCTGGAAACACCTCCACATAGTGACCGACCACGAACATCGTGGCCGGGACACTGTAGTCCTGCAGAGTTTGAAGAGCCGGTAGGGCCCGCTCATTGCGGAAGTTGTCGTCGAAGGTAAGGGCGACTCGAGGCAGATCACGCGGACCGTGACGAACTACTGAAGCAGGGGCACCCAGAGCGGCATCTGCTCTCAGTCCTGGGACTAGACCCAAGACAACCACCACCAGTGTCAAAGTCAGGCCGGAGAATATGATCTTCATCTTCATAGAATTCACCCACACTAGCTTACTCTCAATGAAACACGGAGACAGCAACAGAGCCTGGAGACTACAGGACGGACAGCACCACCACAAAGAACCCCAAGACCAGGACATAGAAAGAAAACGGCCTCAGACTCCTTGTCCGCACCAGGCGCAGAAGAAAGTGTACAGCCAATAGACCCGAGAGGAAGGCGGCCAGCGTGCCGGCCACATACACCCCCATCCCTGCGGAAAAGCCCTCGGCAAGATCACCCACCTTGACCAGACCGGCCCCAAGAATGACGGGGATGCTGAGCAGGAAGGAGAAGCGCGCAGCCTGACCCCGCTCCAATCCCAGAAGCATCCCTCCTGAGATAGTGGCGCCTGAGCGACTAATACCAGGAATGATGGCCAGAGCCTGCAGCATACCAATCAGGAGCACATCAAGCACTCCCAGGTCCGCCATCTGCCTGACTTGCCGGGCTCGGTCCGCGACCCATTCCGCACACAGCAGGAGGAGGCCAGTGATCATCAAAGCCAACCCCACCGCGAAAGTGCTGTGAAACAAGGAAGCGAACTTGTCCTCCAGCAACACCCCGGCAAAACCGGCAGGAATCGTACCCAGGATGATCCAAAGTGCCAGTTGACGCCATAGCTTGGCTTCCCCTTCCCCCAGCCGGCCAGGAGACACAAAGGCCTGGACCATGTTGCGGATCTCGCGGAAGAAGTAGCCCATAACAGCCAACGATGTGGCCAGATGCAGAAGGACATCATAGGAAAGAGAGGGCTCAGTGATCCCCAAGAGCTGTGGAGCCAGCACCAGATGTCCGGAACTAGAAACAGGGAGGAACTCCGTAGCGCCCTGGATGATACCCAGGACTATGGCCTCCAGAACACCCAAGTGACAAGACCTCCGGTTTGTTTATCCGAACTTCCCGCGATAACCTCGCAGCGACAGACCGTCACAAGAACAAACAGTGTGCCGCGGAAAGAAAGAGAACTCCGCGAGCAGAATACACGAGAAAGGGGGAGAGTTGAAGCTCACGTTCCACGGCCACGCTGCATGGCACATTAAGACAGGGGCCGCCGATGTCTGGATTGACCCCTTCCTGAGCGACAATCCTGGGGCGAATGTGGACCTGGAGAAGATCGATGCAGACTACATCCTTCTCAGCCACGCTCACTTTGACCACCTGGGGGATACGGAGGCAATAGCCTCTCGCACAGGCGCAACAATCATCACCATGGCGGAACTCGCCAACTTCATGGGAGAGAAGGGGTACGTGACGGAATCTCTGCAGATAGGTGGGGGGCAGGACTTCCCCTTTGGGCGAGTTAAGCTCACCCCTGCGCTACATTCGTCCTCCTACGGCGGAAACTACATGGGGTCGGAGGCGGGAATCATCCTGCGCGACCACGAGGGAATCACCCTCTACCACGCCGGTGACACCGGCCTCTTCTCCGACATGACATTGATTGGGCGAGAAGGAGTGGATGTGGCGCTTCTTCCCATTGGGGACAAGTTCACCATGGATCCGGAAGACGCACTCGCTGCCGTACAGCTCATCCGCCCCAAAGTGACCATTCCCATGCACTACAACACCTTTCCTGCGATTAGCCAAGACGCAAACGCATGGAAGGCCAGAGTAGAAGAGGCCACAGACACGCGGGTAGTAGTGCTGGACCCGGGAGAGAGCTACACAACCGCCTAGCGGCTCCTAATGGAGCATCATAAGCCTCTCACCCACCGACCGCACAATCAGAGCGGCCAGAATCGCTTTGACCAGGTCCCCTATGATGAAGGGGACAAAGCCCACTGCCAACGCAGCCACCAGTCCCATGTGCGTGGAGACCATCAACCACGGAATGCCCACCACGTGGATAATCAAGGTGCTCACCAAAGCGGAGCCGGTCAGAAGATAGGCGGCGGCCCTCGGTCTCCTTACACGAGTGCGCACCACATCCCCGGCGGAACCCATGATGAACGCCGCCGGAAGGAAGCCAATCAGATAGCCACCGGTGGGACCGGCGAGGATACCTAGACCGGCCGTCCCGTTATGAAAAACGGGCACTCCTACCAGGCCCAGTCCCAGATACACGCCCACCACGAGGGGACCCGCGCGCGACCCCAGTAGTCCGCCCGCCACCAGTACAGCAAGGGTCTGCAGGGTGATGGGTACCGGGTAAAACGGTATTGAGAGCCACGCCGACACCGCGACAAGTGCCGCCATCACCCCCACGACCGCCGGACGTGCCGCATAACGATTCTGGATACTCGTCCTGCCCGCCGACTCTCTGCCCCTCAATCAGACTCCCCTTTCCCCCCGATGCCCAGAATTTGTTGACGCCCGGAAAGTGCAACCAAAACCAGTATACAAGGTCAGAAACCATTGTAAACCACTACACCCCTCGCGGGTTGACAATGGAGCCACGGACCGGGTTGAGAATGGAGCTACGGACAACCTCCGCGGCCGACGGCCAGGAGAGTGCTAGGAGAGTGTCACCTGGCCCGCGATCAGAGACTTCACATTCCCCCCACTTTCGCGCACTATGAGCTCCCCCTCAGGACCCAGACCCACCACTTGCCCGCGAGCCAGGATCTGCCGACCACCCGCTCCCGTGCGCACCACCACACTCTTGCCCTGGAGCACATCGTAACGACGTACGAGTTCCAGTATCTCCTTACTTCCCCCGTCTTCCACCTGTTGGATACGCCTGATAAGGTGCCTGACCAGCAGCCCCAACAGCTCCCCGCGCGGAACCTGGGCTCCTAGAGCCCCCTTCAGACTGGTGGCCTTCGGACGCAGTCTCCCTCCCACACCCTGCCGGATGTTCTCGGCCAGATCCGCGTTTACGTTCAGTCCCAGGCCCAGAACCATCCAATGGAGCGCGTCCATATCCACAGAAGCCTCTGAAAGGATGCCGCACACCTTTCCTCCGTCCAAGAAGACATCATTGGGCCACTTTATGCCCACTCTCTTGTCAAGGCCCGGCAGGAGTTGGAGAACATCGGTGACGGCAACGCTCGCGGCCAGAACCAGAAGATGCGCAGCGGCCGGAGCAATCTTTGGACGGAGGAGCAGGGAAAAAGTGAGGTCCTTCCCGGCCTCACTTACCCAACCCCGTCCCAGACGACCCTTGCCCGCCAACTGATAGTCTGTCACCGCCAACGCACCGCAGGGGATTACACCGTCCAACCTATCCTTGAGAAAGTCATTGGTTGAACCCATAGCGGGCTCGTACAAATAGGGCAGGCCACAGATCCTCTGGGACTCATGACTCGCCGGAGGGAAGCCATCCAGCACATGAATCAAGGCCGGACCGGGTGTGAGGGAGTCTCCGGAGTCTTCCAGCCTGTAGCCGGTGCCAGGGATGGACTTGATGCTCACCTTGGCCTCGCGCAGGATCTCCATGTGTTTGTGGATCGCCGCTCGAGACACGCCCAGATCTCTGGCCAGTTCCTGCCCGGACAGAGGCAACCTATCGCTCAGCCGCGCCATGATCTGCACCCTATGCGCTACCCCAAGCTCAACACGTCTGTTTCCAAGAGCCCAATCCATCCATGTGTCCGCTGATGATACCGAGATCGGCTTGATTGGAACCAAACTCATCCCTCTAGCGTCTAAATTGGAGAAACCGGCACTCAAACACGTAAACAAACGCCTACATCAGGTGCATACGCCAATCTGATCTTCTCTGCATCTGCACACCAGGCGCAGAGTATCTGCTATCTTATATCATCTTCGCAATCCAGGAGGCGTACGGATCAACACCCTTTTCCAAAAAGTCAAACAACTCGTCCCCAGCAGCACCGCAGTCTGGATTGGACTCGGCGCGGCCGGGCTGTTGGTGTTGCTCTTGGCCCCTCTCTTGATTGATGCCTCGCTCTCGCATAACCGCATCCACAGCGGCATATCCATCAATGGATCAGACGTGGGACGAATGACGCAAGAAGAGGCCGTCGCGCTGATATCCAAGCAGGCGCAGGAAGTTGCCAAGAAGGAAATGCACCTGACCGCGGATGAGCAGACCTGGACAGTGATACCCGAGAACCTGGGTCTGCGCATAGATGCTTCCCAGACAGTCTCAAGAGCTTTCCGCCTGACCCGGGACGGATCCTTCATGAACAATGCCCTCACCAGCCTCCGCCTGTATTGGGAGCCCACAGACATCCCGCTGGAAGGGACGGTGGACACCTCAGCACTGGATAAATTGATGGAGGAGATCGGCGAGATACTGGACAGGCCGGCAACGGACGCCCGCCTGCAACTCGTTGACGGCAAAGTCACAGTCTTGGACAGCACGGATGGGAGTGTCGTGGACAGAGAGGAACTCAGAGGGAGGATAAAGCAACGCCTCTTCACCCTTGATGTTCGGGATATAGAGATACCCATGATGGTAGCGGAACCACATCTCAAAGCCGCAGATACGGAGACAGCGGCCAACCAGGCAGAAGTCATGCTGAGCGCTCCCATCACGGTGACCAGCGGTGAAGATGAGTGGACCCTCACCACGCAGGACATCGCCAGCTACCTGGATTTCACAGTCAAGGGTACGGGCGCGGACTCACAGCTGGTACCCCTGATATCAGCGGAGAAGGCCACCGTTTTCTTGGACCGCATCGCCGCGGCTGTCCGCCGAGAGCCTGTAGACGCCCGGTGGGAAACAGATGGAGAGGTCGCCAAAGTAGTGCCGCACGCTCCCGGCTTCCAATTGGACCCGGATGCAACAGCGGAAGCTATTACCACCGCCTCCCTCTCCTCCAACCCCCGGACCGCCGAAGTGCATGGTACTTATTCTCTCCCCGGGTTGACCACCACCCGCGCCCGCACGATGGGGATTCAGGTGAAACTGGCTTCATACACAACGCACTTTGGCGGTTCAAGCAACAGGCGCGCAAACGTGCAACGTGCTGCTGAGTTGATCAACAACACGCTCCTCGCCCCCGGAGAGGAGTTCGACTTTGACACGGTCGTGGGTAAACGCACCTCTGAGCACGGCTTCAAGCTGGCACCGGTAATCATACGAGGTCAACTGGAAGACTCCTTAGGAGGCGGAATATGCCAGGTGTCCACCACACTTTTTAACGCCGTGTTCTTCGCGGGACTCAATGTAACCGCCCGCAGCAACCATTCCCTCTACATCAGCCACTACCCCATGGGTCGCGACGCAACCGTGAGTTGGGGAGGACCGGCTTTCCGCTTCAAGAATGACACGGATCACTGGATCCTCATCCGCTCCGCTTCAACCTCCAGCACGCTACTCTTCGTAATATACGGCACATCGGATGGGCGAGAGGTAGAGTACACCACCAGCGCTTGGTACAACATCCGTCCCAGCACGGAGAAGAAGGAGACCACAAACGAGCTGGCTCCGGGTGAGACTAAAGTGGATGATCCGGGACAGACAGGCAGATCAGTGACAGTGCAGAGGACCGTCGCACGCAGCGGCACGCTAGTCCATGAAGATACGTTCCGCAGCAACTACCCCATGAAACCCAAGGTCATCAAGGTAGGCCCCGCCACCACTTCCACCACGGTACCAAGGAGCACAACCACCACCATTACGGGCAGCACCTCAAGTACCACCTCCACCACCGCGCCCTCCGCTGCGACCACAACCACTACGACACGTTAGCGCGTATTTAGCCGTACCGGAGAAGGCCCGCAATACTTCCCAACTCTGAGAGCATGGGTATGTCTTCCGCCACTTCCACGAAAGTCCCCTGGACAATGGCTATCCGTATCGCCTCACCCACCACATCCCCTGAAACCGTCACAGCGCTTCCGCAAACGGGACAGACCTCCGTCGACGACACCCCAGCGTATCCGCAACCAGGACACCTCCATCCCCCTGGGCGGTAAGCCCGATCCACCAGCAGCATACGCACCTGCCCCCTGTGGAGGGCGCCTATGACCTCGTCCAGACCCACTGCAGCCATACCTTTCGCGCCGCGAGCCTCAGCAATGCGTTGAGCCCACTCCTCTTTCTCACGCCGGCGCGTCTGCGTCAGCGCTTCCCGGGCGCTCACTGCCAATTGTGCCGTGCTCAGCGAAGGGCTCCAGGAGACCTCACCCGCCACGCGAGACCCCACGTACGGAGACAGCGCCCTGCGGAAACTGTTCGCTATCTCATGCTGTCCGGCCAGGACGACGCGGCTGATGCCTGTCTTCTTGAGGAGCTTCTCCAGAGCCAGGGCCACGTCCTTGAAATGCTGATCCACCAGAGATTCTTGGCGGGCCGCAGCATAATACTCCTTCACCGGAACATCCCCGGTCTCCCGGTTGGTGGACTTCAGGTAGGGGCCGATAATCTCTTCGCCTTGTGATACCCGCCACTCATCCACAACGAACAAGGCACTCTCATCGCGGCTCACTCTTGCCACCACAAACGGTTCCAACAAAGACAGGGTGTGGATCAGGGGTCTGATATATGGAACAGGCTCTGCAATCAGCCGGTTGGTCATGCGCAGAGGCAACTCCCAGCTCTCAAGGAGGTCGCTTCCCATGTCCACAAAGACGGCCAGTCCCTCCGCCCTCAGGTCTGTCTCATACTGAAGTAGGCTGGTGACCTTCTGAAGACTCTCCTCCAAGGCTCTGACCTGTCCCCGTTCAAACGACCCCTCCCGCACCATGCGTCTGAACTCAGAATTAAGGAAGGTGGGAACGGTTTGACGCCAATCATCGAGAGAGCTGATGGAGAGGAATGCTGACAGAACCAAGCCGTCCGAAGCTTCCCGGCCGACCAATTGCTTGAGGATATCTCTATCTATCACTTCTGCCCCTTTCGCAGGATGTTCTCTCTGATAGTAACTGGATCGACCGAAACCGAGGTCCCGGTCTCCTGCGAAATGAGCTATTTGCTCTGCTTTCCCGACTCCTCACGTGTATGTTTCTGACCGCCACTTTCGCGTTTACCCGCACCAGCCCGGGCCTGGTTGCGACGATACCTCTCTTCCCTGCCGCGAAACCTATGGAGCAAGGTAGACTTGCCCTTATCGTGCGTGGGGTCAGCCATATTGACTACACCCTCCTGGGAAAGCGCTCCCTTCAGTCTCTGCTGGGGGGCGTGGGGCGATTCCTCCCCGGCCGTGCGGATATGCCGTTCCACTCTCTTGTCGGCCATACATTCCTCCTCGCAGACGATGTTCATAGGCCTCGGCAGCCTCCCTAGGCTGCCGGTCTGTATGCCGACTTCTACCCAACCGTCAGACGTGGCTAAACGGTTAGCGCTGGAACTTCCGAATATGGTAGGCCCTGACGAATGTGATGCACCCTGAGATAGGATAGGAGAGCCGCATGAAAACATAGCGACCAGTAGGTGCGGGAAACCCCGCTCCACGGACCACGGATTGGCGGCCTGATTTGGAGAAAGAGAAACCAGAGCGCCGGGGAGTACCGGAACCCACTGAGGACAGCCTGCCCTCCAACGGCGAGCTTGCCTCGGCACTGCGGACGATTGCCGACTATCTTGCGATAGAGGGAGAATCCACCTTCAAGATCCTCGCGTACCAGAGAGCAGCAGATACCTTCCGGGATCATCCTCTCTCCATAGCAGCGATGGCTCGGGAAGGGAGTCTCAGGGACATACCGGGCGTGGGAGAAGCCATCCAAGCCAAGGTGGCTGAGTATCTGGAGCGAGGAACCACCACCTACCTGACGGAGCAGAGGGCGCGCTACCCGGGAGACATACTGGCACTCACCCGCCTCCCCGGGATCGGACCAAAGACGGTCAAGAAGCTGTGGGACCATCTGGGCATATCGAGTTTGGATGAGCTGAGAGCGGCAGCGGAGAATGAATCCATTCGCAACATACCCGGCCTGGGTCCCAAATCAGAAGCAAACCTTCTGCAGGCCCTGTCCGCGAGAGAAGCACGGTCGGAGCGCTTCCTGCTGGGGGAGATTGACCCCCTGGCCAACCGGCTCATTGGCGCCTTAAGTGAGATGGACACGGTGACCAGAGTAGAAGGCGCCGGCAGTCTGCGCCGGCGCCGCTCCACAGTCCATGACATCGATCTGGCCGCTTCCACAGAGGACCCAGAAGCGACAGCGGAAGGATTCTCAAAGCTCAGAGAGATCGCCCTCATCTCCGAAAGGGGCAGAGCCAAGGTAGTGGGGAGAACCCAGTCCGGGATCAATGTGGATCTCCGGCTCAGTGCACCCGCCTCCTTCGGCAACATGCTGCAGCATCTGACCGGGAGCGCCGAGCACAACGTAGCTCTGCGCGGGTATGCACGGAGCCTGGGAATGAGCATTTCTGAGTACGCACTATCCGAAGAAGAGGGAAGGAACGAAGAAGAGGGGAGGAGGCAATACTCCTACCCCACGGAGGAGGAAGTGTACGAACACCTGGGAATGCCCTGTATACCGCCTGAATTGCGGGAAGGGCAGGGTGAGTTGGAGGCGGCCCGGGAGGGCCGCCTCCCTCGGTTGATCTCACGGCAAGACTTGCGCGGCGACCTTCACGTGCACTCAGACTGGAGTGACGGTCGGGCCGGGTTGGAGGAAATGGTCCAAGCGGCCCGTGAGCGCGGTTTGGAATACATATGCTTCTCTGACCACACCCAGTCTTTGAGTGTGGCGGGCGGATTGACCCCGGATCGGCTACGCCGACAAACCGCCAGGATACGTGAGTTGAATGAACAGATGCCTGACATCACCCTCCTGAGCGGCACTGAGGTTGATATCCTGACCAAGGGCTCCCTGGATCTACCGGACACCGTTCTGGAGGAGCTGGATTATGTCACTGCAAGTATCCACTCCGGCCTGCGCAGCTCCGAGGCTGAGATCATGAGGCGCCTCGAGTCCGCCATGCTTAATCCTCACGTGGATGCGATAGGACACCCTACCGGACGACTATTGGGCCGCCGTGATCCCTATCCGGTTGACATGGAGCGCATAGCATCCCTGGCCGCGGAGACCGGGACTTTCCTTGAGATCAACGCATCCTTTGAACGTTTGGATCTTTCAGCCCGTCACGCCCGCAAGGCCAAAGAATCAGGAGCCACAATGGCCATATGCAGCGACGCTCACTCCCCTGCTGGTTTTGACCTCCTTGACTACGGGGTAGGGGAGGCGAGGAGGGGATGGTTGGAACCCGGGGAGGTGGCCAATACTCTTCCCCTGGAAGAACTGAGGAGTATTCTCCGCTAATGCGTTATCATAATGTTTCAGGCGCACTCCACCGGTAGGATAGGAGGTGTCAATGAAGAAGGAAACGGACATGCCGCCTTCAACAGAGGAGACCGCTTCAATAGCGGAGAGCGCTGAAGAGGTATCTGAGAATCGGGAGCAAGGGGGGGAGCCTCCAGCCGGGGGAGGTCCCGCGGTCATTGATGACTCCGCGGCTGATGATATCTCTGAAGTCAGAGATGACTCCGCGGCTGATGATGAGACCATTTCCCGACGACGCAAGGTAGTGGGCATAGGGTTGATCGGGCTAGGGCTGGTCTTCTTAGCGGACCAATTCTTCGATCTGGGCGACTACCTCAGGCTCTGGCCTTTAGTCTTAGTGGTGATGGGACTGGTCCTCTTGTTCCGTAGCCCGGAGAAGTAGATTGTGACACCGGGACGTCTCATATTCGGTCTGATCCTGGTTATCGGGGGGTTATCCGCCCTGGGAGCCAATCTGGGGTTCTTCACCTGGGCAGATGCCGCTCAGCTTGTCCGGCTCTGGCCGCTCTTCCTGATCGTGGCAGGTGTGAATATGCTGCTGGGCAGAAGGCGCCAGACCACAGCCGTGGTCATCTCTCTGCTCATACTGGTAGCGGGAGTCGGATTCCTCGCTATCGCACACGATACCGAGTGGGGACCTTTCGCCCAGGCTGCGCGACAATCTCAGATGATAGAAGGACCGGATACCGAACCTTTCGTGGGGGGGACTCTGCTCCTAGATGCCGGGGCGCTCGACCTGAGCGTACGCGGAACCGACTCACCATACATGGCCATAGGGGAGTTTCAGTCCCACCGCACCCCTCTCATATCCGAGTACACAGAAAGTCACGAGTACCATCTCAAGATTACGCAGAAAGACAATCCGGTCTGGCTTCCGATCGGCCTGGGAGAACTCCGCGGAGATTCACTGTCCCTCAGTCTCTCACGCGATGTACGGTGGAGCATCGACATGAACCTCGGTGCGGCCGATGCAAAGTTGGACCTTAGAGACCTCACGTTGGCAGACCTGACCCTTGACTCAGGGGCAAGCAAAGTTGACCTCACCCTCGGTCCTCACGTGGCGGAAGGAGCGGAAGTGGTGGTCAAAGGAGGAGCAGGCTCCTACCAAATAAGCCTTCCCAAAGAGCTGGACCTGAGTGTGAGGATAGACACCGCCCTCACATCCAAAAACATGGATCCTGCTCTTGAGGACCAAGGTTCAGGAGAATATACGCACGATGGAGGCGGACCTCCCCTGCGAGTTAGGATCAGTGCAGGCGTAAGCTCAGTACGGGTCAACCTCTACTAGCATCACCGGCTGCTCAGTGATGCACCGTCAGCTC
>Ga0209587_1001039_pt1 | contig 13312 bp, 12 predicted proteins | sample NGEPerD_2_FD_184512 | JGI IMG/M metagenome (GOLD analysis project Ga0209587, IMG submission 184512) | Arctic peat soil microbial communities from the Barrow Environmental Observatory site, Barrow, Alaska, USA - NGEE PermafrostL1-D... | ecosystem: Environmental > Terrestrial > Soil > Wetlands >... | reverse complement strand
TGGAAGGATTATTTGACTAGACATGGCAGATCCTTGATATCGATACGATATGTATCGTTGTCCAAGGGCGCGATTAAGTCAAGAAGTTTATATATCAATACGAAGTGAATCGGTATTGGCTAAAGCTTCAAGGGCTGAGGTATGCATACGGTGCAGAGATTTATTGCGCGGAGTTTATGCGTTTTTCAGAAGGGACTGGGGTACAACCTTTGAACCAGTCAGTGCGGACATAATATCGCTCGCCAAAGGTTTTTCTGCCTGTTTTAACCGCTTAGCTGAATCACACGGTCGGTGCCCGTAAGGGCATCCGGCCCATGTGCCAGGCTAATCACCGTTCTGCCTTCCAGCCAAGTATCGATTTGCCGGGTGATCTTTTCTCTTGTCGCCTCATCAACTCCGGTAAACGGCTCGTCCAGTATCAGCAGCGGGGCAGGGCTCAGAAGCACCCGGGCAAGGGCAACACGTCGTGCCTCCCCGCCGGAAAGCCGACTGCCCGAACTTCCCAGCCACGTATCCAACTGATCCGGTTCTGAAATGAACCGTTCAGCCAGATCAACCATCTCCAGAATACGCCAGAGTTCTGCTTCATTTGCATCGGGCGAACCCAGCAGCAAGTTTGCCCGCAAAGTATCTTCAAACAACACCGTTTTCTGAGTGAGATAGGCACATGGAAGACTGGCACAGGCCCCGTGTAAAGGAATCAGAAGCCCGGAGAAAGCATCTGCAAGCGACGACTTTCCGCTCCCGGAATGCCCGAGAATGCCCACTCGTTCGCCGGTTTTTACATTCAGGTCAAAGTGCGTAAAAAGCGGCGCGTGGTCGGGGTACTTTACCGCAATATCCTGCACCAACAGGGCGATTCCCGCAGGCAAGTTAGTGGCTTCTGAAACACCTTTTGGGTCAGCCTCCCGGCAGTCCCGGTTCAGGCGTGCAGCAGAGGCCTGTGTGGCCCCCAGCTTGCCGAAGGCATCGGGCAACATGCTGTAGACTTCTGCGAGCCCGAGCAAAGCGATAGGCAGTAAAACCAGAACCGGTCCGGAAATTATCCCCGAGCGAAACAACTCAAAACCGGCCCAGAGCGCAAACACCGCAGACAGGTTAATCAGTAAATGAGAACCGGACTGATGCCATCCAATGCGCGAATCTGCCTTTACCTGCTCGGATGAGTACTGGTGCGCCTGACGCAGAAGCCATGCACCGTGTTTGCCAGTGCGCCCGGCGGCCGTAAGTTCAGCAAAGCCTTCCAGATGTTCAATAACCGCAGTTCGCAGCGATTCCTGCTGATCACTCTGGTGAGCTGCGATCTTTACGGTGCGCACATAGACAGCCAGCGTCGCCAGTACAAAAGCAGACCCAAGTATGAGCGCAATTCCGGCGGCAATCTGGATGTCAAAAAGTACCGCTGCCAGACCAAATACGAGCAACGTAACAAAAGCAGCAAGCGCCGCCGGGGCAATCAGGCGTAAGTACAGAGTATCCAGCGCATCAACATCGTTCGTCAGCCGGGAAAGCCACTGAGCCCCCGTCAGCTCGCGCCTCTGGCCGCGGCCGACAGAGGCCAGCTTGCGAAACAGCGCGACACGAATATCGGTTAACAGCCTCAACACCGTATCGTGGTTATACAGCCGCTCTACATAACGGGAAACCGTGCGCGATACAGCAAAAAACCGTATTCCACCACCGGGTACATACAGATTGATGGTGGCCGGCAAACCGGCAGTCAGAAGAAGGCCTACCAGTGCGGTTTCGGTGATAAACCAGCCGGAGAGCGCCAGCAGCCCAAGCCCAGAGAGCAGAGCGGCCAGCATAAGCAAAGCACCGATAAAGAGTCTTCCGGGGCGTGCATAAATCAGCTTCAGCCAGGGTTTTAGCTCAGACATCCTTAACCTCACCGCCAGAAACCAACAGTACCCGGTTTGCAAGAGCTAGAAGGGCGTGATGATGGGTGGAAAAAATCAGTGTTTTACCAGCCAGTGCAAGCTTGTGCAGAGCCTCCAACACGAAGATTTCACTGTCGCTGTCGAGGCCGGCTGTAGGCTCATCGAGAAGAATCACTTCGTAATCAGCCACGAAAATCCGGGCCAGGCTGAGACGTCTGGCCTGGCCGCCGGAAAGCCCTTGGCCATCCTCTGAAACCTTGCTGAAAATTCCATCCTCACGACTGTCCAGTAAGGGGCCAAGACCAACGTGGCGCAGTGCAGTTTCGATAGCCACATCGGAGACGTCCGGGCTGATAAGCCGGAGGTTGTCCGCCCAAGTGCCGTGAACGAGAAAACCGCTCTGGCCAAGCCAGCCAAAGGCAAAGCTACCAGCCGGTTTACCAAACAGGTGAATATCGCCGCTGTCTGGCGTAAGGAAACCCGCCAGAAGATGTAAGAGCGTGGATTTACCACCCCCCGAGGGGCCGGTCAGGGCGATTACGTCACCTTTAACGATAGTCAGCGATACGTTGTTCAGAATCTCGTGACCTGATCGAAAGGCCAGTGATACAGAGTTCAGCTCAAGTGTCTCGCTGCCCGTGATTGGCTCACTGGTTAAAGACTCAACCCCAACATCGTCGTCGGCGTTCTCGGCGGAGCTGGCAGGCTCTTGATCACCAAGTCTTGCCAGAATCTCCGCACCAGCGCCAAGAGCTGCTGCGCGATCATGATAATACTGGGAGAGCGTGCGCAACGGCTGAAAAAATTCCGGAGCAAGCAGCAGAATCAAAAGGCCGGAAAAAAGCGTCAAATCCGAAGATGGCCCATAGGAGATATACCCCAGAAGACCAAAGCCGATATAAATGGCGATGACGGCGATGGCCACGGAAGCGAAAAACTCCAAAACCGCCGATGACAAAAAAGCGATACGCAGGGTTTTCAGCGTAATCCTGCGGTAATGATCTGATCGCTGCTGGATCAGCTCCGCGGCGCTCTCGGTTTGCCCGAACAGCTGCAGAGTAGTCAGCCCTCGAACCTTATCCAGGAACTGGCCAGACAGCCGGCTGATTATCTCGAAGTGCTGCTGGTTCAGTTTTTCTGCACCCATACCCACAAGCGCCATGAACAGGGGGATCAGCGGCGCTGACAGAAGCAGGAAGATGCCTGCGAGCCAGTCCAGATAGAACACAAGCACCAGAATCATCAGGGGAACAACAAGCGACAGCAGCATCTGCGGAAGGAAGCGAGCAAAGTAGCCGTGAAGGGCGTCAACGTGATCAATCCACTCCCGCGCCAGGCTGCCCGCAGAAGTTTGCCCCAGTACGAGGGGGCCGCTGTTGCGCCAGTGTTGGTGAATCTGTCGGCGGGCAGTGCGACGCACCTGCTCGCTGCACCTTGCTGCCAGATGGGTCTGTACGCCCTGGGCAACTGAACGGAAAACAACGGCCAGAACAAGCCCGATAAAGAAAGGTGCCAGCACTGCGGCTGACGCTTTTTCAATCACACCAAGGTGAACAATGCGGGCCAGAAATACCATCTGAACGATGGTAGCGACACCCGCCAAAGTACCTGCAGCCACCGAGCCCCGAATCCAACGCCGGTTTCCGCGGACAAGCCCCGAAAGCCAGCGCTTGACAGCGCCGCTCTCGACTTGCGTTTCGGTCACTTAGTGATAACCCTCGCCGGCACGTACCTTTCCCCGAAAAACCCAGTAGGTCCATGCTGTGTAAGCCAGCACAAAAGGAATCACAATCAGCAAGCCTATAAGCAGGAACAGCTGCGAATTGTATGCCGACGCTGCGTCCCACAGGGTGTAGTCAGGTGGTACCAGATAAGGCCACCGGCTGACAATCAGCCCCAGATAAGTGGTTATAAACAGCCCCATGGTGGCCACGAATGGCATACCTTCCATACGATTGCGCACCGACCGAAAAATCTGGAAGGCACACAACAAGGTCAGTACTGGCAGTACCCAGATTACACTCAGGTTGCTGAACCAGCGCTCACGCACCATATCGTCAATGAACGGAGTCCACACACTGATAATACCGAACACCACCAGCACCGCTGCGAGCAGAGGCAGGGTAATCTTATAAGCCCATTCCTGTAACCGACCTTCGGTTTTCATGATCAGCCAGGTTGACCCCAGTAGCGCATAACCCGCAAGCAACCCAAGGCCAGTGAGAACGGTGAAAGGGGTGAGCCAGTCCAGCGCGCCACCTGTGAATACGCCATTGGCGGTTTCGTACCCCTGAATGTAGGTGCCCACCACCACACCCTGTGCAAACGCTGCCACGGTTGAACCGCCGGCAAAGGCCCAGTTCCACAGATAACGTGAGGTGCGCGCCTTGAAGCGAAACTCAAACGCGATGCCGCGGAAAATCAGACCAGACAGCATCAGGAACACGCCAATGTACAACGCGGGCAGCAAAATGCTGTAGACCAGAGGGAATGCCCCCAAGAGCCCGGCACCGCCGAGCACCAGCCAGGTCTCGTTGCCGTCCCATACAGGCGCAACCGAGTTCATCATCGTATCGCGATCCTGCTCTGACGGGGCGAAGGGGAACAGGATTCCCACCCCCAGATCGAAGCCGTCCATCAATACATACATGATGACGCCAAAACCGATGATAAATGCCCAGATCAATACAAGATCAAACTGTTCCATAATCAGTGATCTCCCTGGCCGGCTGGATTGGATTTCGAGCCTTCATGCATTTCAAAAGGCACATGGCTTGCAGACATGGGCCGCTTCGGCCGCTCGAAAAGGTCTGGCTCCTCATCGTAATCATCCTCAAGCCCGACATAAAGCACGCGCATCAGGTAGTAAACACCGGCCGAGAACACCAGCGAGTAAACCAACACGTAACCAATCAGCGTGAACAGCGCCATTCCGCCAGTCAGTGACGGCGTTACGGCTTCCGCCTGGGTCATCATGCCGTACACAAGCCAGGGCGCGCGACCAATCTCAGTGACAAACCAGCCGGCAAGTACCGCAATGAAAGGCGTAATGCTCATAAAGCGCATGCTCTGAAGGAACCAGCGAGAGCGCCAGTAGCGATCGCCCGCACGCAGAGCCAGCCCAGTGAAGGCGAACAGAATCATCAGTAACCCGAGGCCGACCATAACCCGGAACGACCAGAATACAATGGCCACAGGTGGCTGCTCTTCCGCCGAAACCTCCTTAAGACCAGGTACCTCGCCATTCCAGTCGTGAGTCAAAATAAGACTGGCGAGGCCGGGAATACCGATTTCAAACAGGTTAGTCTGGTTTTCCTGATCTGGAATCGCGAACAGCAGCAGCGGAACGTTCCGGGAGGTTTCCCAGTTACCTTCCATTGCCGATACTTTGGCAGGTTGGTGCTCAAGGGTGTTAATCCCGTGAAAGTCACCGACAACCAGCTGTGCGGGTGCGAGGATCAGCAGCAGCCAAAGGCACATTGAAAGCGCCTTGCGGTTGGCTTCTACTTCACGGCCGTTCAGCAGATACCATGCACTCACACCAGCGACTACAAAACCACCGGTAAGGAAGGATGCAATAACCTTATGGGTAAAACGGTACTGGAACGACGGGTTGAAGATCGCCTCAGTCCAGGAAGTTACGTGAAACACGCCGTCTCGCAGCACAGTGCCGGCAGGTGTCTGCATCCAACTGTTGGCGGAGAGAATCCAGAACGCAGAAATAAAGGTACCGGTAGCCACCATGATCGCGGCGAACAGGTGAACACCCGGGGGAACGCGGTCTCGCCCGAATAGAAGCACACCCAGGAAGGCAGCCTCGAGGAAGAAGGCCGTAATAACTTCATAGCTCAACATGGGGCCGAGGAAGTTGGCCGAGGCCTGAGCAAAGTTGCTCCAGTTAGTTCCAAACTGGAACGACATTACAATGCCAGATACAACCCCCATCCCAAAGACCACCGCAAACACCTTGGTCCAGAATGAAGACAGCGTCATCCAAACCGGATTCTTCGTTTTGTACGAAAGGCCCTCGAGTAGGGCGATATACGAAGCGAGACCGATGGTAAACACCGGAAAAATGGCGTGAAATGACACGACAAACGCGAACTGAATTCGCGATAGGATGAGAGGATCAAGTTCCATAGGAACCCTCCGGTAATATTGTCATTACAATAAACGAGCACAGCGCGCCCGTTCAGCCGCTGCCTTAGCTTGAATTGTTGAACGAAGCCGCTACGCGGCAGAGGTCAAATTCGTCTGTACTTCCCCTGACCCACTCCATTCCGGAGGGGCCTGTCAGGAGAAGTGTAATGAACGCTAACGAACACGCTCGTTTTCAAGCACTGCACCAACGCTACCTCACCGAACTCACCCTGCGCGGCAAAAGCCCCAAGACCATCGATCTGTACACCCGTTGCCTGCGACAGGTCTGCTACTATTTCGAGACCTGTCCCGATCAGCTTAGCACCGATCAGCTTCAGCAGTATTTCATGCATCTGGTCGAGCACCGGTCCTGGAGTCTGGTCAAGATTGCCCGCAATGCGTTGCAGAGTTTCTATCAGTATGTACTGGGCAAGCCCTGGGAATACGTCCCTATCGTCAAGGCTCCCAAGGTTCAGACCCTGCAGGACGTGCTCTCCCTGAAGGAGGTCGAGCGCCTGATCAGTCGCACACGCAAACTCAGTTATCAGGTCTATTTCCTCACCACCTACAGTCTGGGCCTGCGACTGAGCGAGTCCCTGAACCTGACCATCGCCGATGTCGACAGTCACCTGATGCGGGTGCATGTGCGCTGTGGCAAGGGCAAGAAGGATCGCTTCGTGCCTTTACCGCTGATGACACTCAAGGCCTTGCGGCGCTATTGGGCCACTCACCGTCATCCGGACCTGCTGTTTCCCGGGGGACACCCTCCGTATGAGTCGGTTGCCACCTCCGGCAAGCCCCGGGTGATGGCCCGGGGTGGGGTGCAGAAGGCCATCAAGCAGGTCGCCCTGGACTGCGGTATCCGCAAGCATGTTCACATTCACTCCCTGCGCCATAGCTTTGCCACCCATCTGCTGGAAAATGGGGTGAACCTGCGCTCGATTCAGACTCTGCTCGGCCACGCCAGCCCGGTAACCACCGCCCGCTACACCCGGATGACCCATGAGGCCCAGCAGAACAGTGCCCTGATGATCAATGCCCTGGTGGAGCGCCTGCAGGTTGACTGGGTGACCCCATGATCACCCTGGCGCAGATTCTGCGCGATCATGAGGCCAGCCTGCAGCAGCTCGCCGGGGCGCGACTGCGACCAGAGCATCACGCCGCCCTGCAGTCGATCCTGGCCTGCCACACACCGGACTGTGGCGAGGTCCGCTATCACTGTCGCGCCTGTCAGCAGGTGCAACAGGCGTACCCGTCCTGCGGCCATCGCAGTTGCCCGGCCTGTCAGCACGGCACCAACCGTCAATGGCTGGACCGGCAGCGGCAGAAGCTCTTGCCGGTGGACTATTTCCTGGTAACCTTCACCCTCCCGGCCCAGTTGCGGGGCTTTGCCTGGCACCACCTCCGATGGACCTGCCACACCCTGTTCCAGGTCGCCCGGGATGTCCTCGCCCAGTTCGCCCGTAACGATAAACGCCTAGGGAGCCAGCTCGGGCTGGTCGGGGTGTTGCACACCCACTCCCGGCGCCTGGCTTTCCACCCCCATGTCCACATCGTGGTCCCCGGGGGCGGGCTGACGGGCCATCACTGGCACGCCCGGGCCGGGCGATACCTGTTCAACGGCCGGGCCCTGGCCACCGTGTTTCGCGCCAAATTCCTTACCCGGATGCGCGAGCAGGGCTTTGCCTTGCCGGAATCGATTCCGGGACACTGGGTCGCCCAGTGCGAGCAGGTCGGCCGTGGCGACCAGGCGCTGACCTATCTGGCCCGTTACCTCTATCGCGGCGTACTCCGGGAGCAGAACATCGTGGATTACGACGGTGAGCAGGTCACCTTCCGCTACCAGGACAGTCAGACCCGGCGCTGGCAGACCCTGACCGAACCGGCGAGCCGGTTCCTCTGGCGGGTTCTGCAGCACGTCCTGCCCAAGGGGCTGCGACGGGTGCGGGCATACGGGTTCCTGCATGGCGGTGCCCGCAAAACCTTACACCGGCTACCGTTGCTCTTGCAGGTCGCGCTACCCGGGATCGTCACCCAACCCGGGAAACACCGCATTTGCCCCTGCTGTGGCGAGCCCATGGGCATCACGCTTTGGCGGCGCCCCTGCCGGTGGCCCGTGCCGATAATCCGGCGACGATGTCTGGCATAGGCCCACATCCGTCCGACATGCACCTCACAGGGAGGGATCAGAGCACCCTATGACACCACCAGGGCAGATCGGCTATCGGTTCCACCGAGGGTCACGGGAACCTCTGGCCTGACGAAAATGACCGCCCAATGCCAGGGCCAAACCACCCCTCAGTTCGCCGACGCTATTTCCTTAATAGAGAAGCACCGGGCTCGTCCAACACCGGATCAGGTCGCGGCTGCGCGCGACCTATCCTTATTTGTTAGGAGGTTTGCGCACGAACAAGGCTCCCGTCGTGCTCAACGCACCAGCCGTTGACAATTTTTGCGCAATTAAGCATTGCCTCCGGAGGATAATGTCGCACTAATTCCCCATAGCGGATTTCGTTTGGATACACCGAACCGCCCGAGAACTCAGAATCAAGCAATGTGCCGACGGTGCCATTTGCCGTGCCTGGCACCACCGTTTTCGACTGAATGCCAGACGCTTTACGGCCAGTTGAGCTAACGATACAAAAGCCAACCTCAGCGAGCAGAGCAGATAAGTCGTGAGACAACTTCCTCAATTCCTTTGCCGAAAAGCCAGAGCGTTCCAGAAGAGCTTTTAAGCTAATTTCACACGATAAACAGCTTAGGTAAAGAACAGTTCGGCCTGCTTCGTCCTTTTCGGAACCATTGTAGAAAATCGATTCCGCCGACTCGATGAGCCTTTTTGCAAATTCAAAGCTATAGAGCACAACTATTGATCTCCTAACGCTTGCCATAACCGGAAGTTAAAAGCAGAGTGTAGCGCAGCGAAACGACGCTTTTAACTATCCGTGTTAATGGCTTTGTTATACCCATTTTGGTACCAAGTAATTACTATCTATATATTTTGAATGAATCCTAATTTTGTTCTCTGGTATACCGAATTCAAATTTAAACTTATGCGCTATTTCTTCTGGATAAGGATTAATTATAACTACATTAGGAATGTTATTTCTCCTAGTGAAGGCGCTTTTAAACAAACTACTACTTGGTATATCTGTAACTGGAAATGAATACCCTAATATATAAATTGTTTTAGCTTCAGCTAAAGCATCTTCAGCCTTTTTCCATAATGAAGGAAAAAGGTTACCATAAAAATCATATGACTTATTTTTTACAGGCGGGATAATTACGGGCATTGATTCAATACCAGAGTCAGAACCTTTCCCTTTAGGGTTAATTCCATTTCTAGGAATCATTCTTATGCCTATGTGCCCTTCCGGTATCTCATCCCTGTATTTTTTGGATGGGATATTGGGTGGGTAATAACCCATTGAAAAGTCTTCATACCCGTCCATAAATCTACCGTCATAACAAGGATAAGGATTTATTGTGCTTTCATAGGCGTAAAAAATATTATTTTTTCCTGCATGGCGGAATTCTATATTTTTGGTCTGAGGGTTATATTGAATGTAACTGGATATCCAGTTAGATGAACCATGTAATTTCAACAAAAGATTACTGCTTTTTCCATTCTCTCCTTTAACCCATTCATTTTTATATATTAATTCTGGTGATATGTAGTAGCCATCTTTTAAAGACCATGGGGTATTATATAAAAGTGATTTATCAATCAAAGTATCCCAATTGAATGTAATTATTGAGTCTTTGTCACCTAAGCCTAGAACAAGGTTTTTATGAAACTCTGATTCAGGACCGTTTTGGGTTTCGTTAATCACAGAACTAAACAAGAATACTAATTGGTTGAAGGCTTTACCGTATCTAACAATATTTTCGATATTGTCATTTTTAATCGCGTCTAAGTAGTGTTCTTGAATTTCTGAATGTAGGCTTTCAATATCTTCACTATATGAGGAAAACTCCAAAACAGAGACATCTCGATGCTCTCTTACAAAGTTAATAATATCACCTATAAGAACCCAGCCATTAGCAGAAATATCAAGTTTGTTAAATGTCTTAAAAAAGTCATTAGCCAAGGGAAGCTTTACCTTCGTTTTAGATGCATCGTAAGACTTAGAAGCACCAGCACCTAATAAGTAGACATCCATCTAGTTAATAAACTCCAATCTAATATTTTGGGTATAACGCGTTGCTCAGCGGCGCGCGTAAGCGCGTCCGGTGGAGGGCCGCCAAGCCTGGAACGAACTGGAGCTGTTTGTTATGCAAGTACAGGTCATGAAACCAATTTCCAGACTGCCACTACCAGCATAGCCAATAGCAACACACACCCGACCATAAAAAGCCTCATTCTCACTGGAACATAGTTTGAGCCCACGTGCACAAACGCGTGTGCGTAACGGCTCACAACAAACAGCCAGGCCAGAACAAGTGCAACTGTTCCGGCGGCGTTAATACTGTAAAGCACCAAGCAGAGGACGTAGAACAGAACTGGAACTTCAAACTGATTGGCAATGTTGTTGGAAACTTTGACGACGTTCTCTGGCCAGGCCCGTTTGTCCAGAGCCGCTTGTTGCCGATTGACCTTGCCAGCTTTTACTGCTCCAGCTTTTCTTGCGCCAAGGACGATAAACATCATCAAGGTCAGGAAGACCTGTGCAATGACAGGCCAAAATATATGGCTAGAACTCATCCACGACTCCTCGTTTTTCTGTATGCATAACGCCTTGGCTTTGCGGCGCACCGGAGCGCCAGCGTAGGTGCGTCCGACAACAACCACTTGTTAGACTTTACTATTTTTAGCCATATATTCGGCACCAGATCGAATAAATTCCCGAAATTCATCTTCAGTAATTTTATTATGACCTGCACTATAGGCGTCGTATCTGCCCCTCAATCTGTTATAGATCGATGTCGTACAGAAAAAGACAAAAGATCCCTTTAGGTATCGACTAACAGGGCGGGCGAAATCAGGCAATTCTTCCCCGTTGTATTCACCATGATCCCAAGCCCCATAGGGTACGTACTGTCCTGGCTTAATCTCAGTAAGAGCTTCAACGATACCGTCGTAGCTCACCGCGTTCTCTATGCCTGTTGGCTTGACCGGTTCCGCCTCTAACCTGAAGTAGTCCCAAGAAGGATCGACACCGAACGATTCATAAGTGAGCTTTCTGGGCCGCAATAGCTCAGCAATTTTTTTACCGACATGTAGAGCAATAAATCCGTCTTCATACGCAATGGATGCTCCGGTGATCGTATGGCCACCGCCATCGGGGAAAAACATGTGGTTAAGAGAATGTGCTTTAGACAGCTCACTAATAACAGCAACAATTGAGTCTAAATTTGTCCACGCTGTGCGCTCAGGCACCCCAATGGGAAAAAGAACTTTTTGTAGCTCGAACCATTCAGTTACGTTTCTTTCTTCGAAGTCCTCATTTAATCGGAGCCACTTTTCTAGCTCGCCATAGAAATAATCCGTCGATGGCCGCAAATCTGGATCATTATCCGTAGATAGTACTATTAGCTCATCCAAAGAGGTTAAATATAGACCACGATGATGGTTATTCAGCCCCAAAATCCCACTAGGAACATATTGACCGTCAAAGCCTTTCGACTCACCAGTAAGCGCGATCCAGAGTGTCTTGGCAAATGAATAGATATCAGCTTTTTTACCATCTGCATCGCTTGCTATACGCCTCATTTCCGGAGCCATCGTAAATTTAGCTCCTACATCCCGCTTCTGGGGGGTCACCTTTTCTTTTTTAGGATATTTTACAAGACCAAAATCGGTAAAAAACAAACGGCCATTTAAGAAGAGTAGATTCTCAGGCTTTATATCCCGATGAGATATTCCCTTATGATGTAGCTGTTCTAGGGTTTTAGCCAATAAAACAAAGTCTGCCACAACATCCAATGCTGTTTTTTTATTGATATAATCGGGAAAACTTTCTGCCAGAGGCATTACAAACCACGGGGTACCTTCAGATTTTTCGTGAGGGATAAAAGATTCGATTATTTTAATAACTCCGTCGATATCTACGGTCGATAGAATATGGACTTCTGATTTAAAACGCTCGTACGTGACGTCATCTATTTGCCGTAGGAGTTTCATTGCATACTCGTTTCCGGAGTCATTGACGACTTTCCAAACATCGCCGTTTCCTCCGGAACCAAGTTTTTCGACGAGCCGCCAACCTGCAATGGTGTGACCTTTCTTAAGACGAGTTTTTTCCGGTCTATTCTGACTCATGTAGGAACATTGATCCCTTTAAAGAAACTGGCGACTGTCTAACGCTTGCAGCAGGGGCGCGACGTTAGGAGCGTCCCTTGCCTGCACTTGTATGGATAATTTCTGCCGTGTGTGGGTAAAGTTGAGACCCACCCCCATCCACAGTGGCCATTATTCTGGAGCAATCCGGGAATTCCTATACCGTTCAAGATGTAAACGGGTATTGCCTGGGCGAGCCCCAAAACAGCATACGGTGCGGTCAGATAGGCTGGCAAATTGTCTCGCCAAACGACATAGGGGAGCCAAACCCCCGCATATGCTACAGCGATTACCAAAAGCACCTTTATTGTTGTGCGTTCAAACATCTGTAATATACCTAACGCCAAAATCAGCGGCGAGTTTACGAGTCCGTTGCATTTTCTTGTTCAATGACTTTCATTCGATGGGCAACTTCTTTCTCTAATTCCATCATTTGCATTTGCATATCTTTGTGTTTCATTGATGAGCTTTCTAGACTATGCCTAACTTGTGCATACTCTTCAGAAAGAGCCGCATATCGCTGCATTATTGGTTCATATTCTGGATTACCTATGTCTTCCCTTAATAGATGCTCCTTATGGTGTCGCATTTCATTTCGCATTGACTCTATTTCATGCATTCTCTGCTGAAGCATATGACGCTCCTCTTCATATGCCATCACTCTATGCTTACTGTGATCTAACTCTTGAAATAGATGATTAATTTCCATCTTTCGTCTTTTTAGATATTCTCTTTCCCTCATGCGTTTGTAAGCAAGTTTATCTCGTCGCTTAACTTCCCTTATTTCCTCAACAACTGCTTCGCTAACCTGTTCATCTAGATTTTCTCTCGCCAGCTCTAAAAAACGATCAGCTTGATACATATGAAATGTATTATTTGCCCTGTCTTTGAACTCTTTAACCTTGGTTTCATAGAATAAGTGCAGCACTTTGACCCACAGGTGGAGCAAAGAGGGCCAGTGCCGGTATCCTGTTTAGCTTTACCGACCAAAGTGAAGCAGAGATGGAATACC
>Ga0209587_1001038_pt1 | contig 13323 bp, 9 predicted proteins | sample NGEPerD_2_FD_184512 | JGI IMG/M metagenome (GOLD analysis project Ga0209587, IMG submission 184512) | Arctic peat soil microbial communities from the Barrow Environmental Observatory site, Barrow, Alaska, USA - NGEE PermafrostL1-D... | ecosystem: Environmental > Terrestrial > Soil > Wetlands >... | reverse complement strand
GTATGTTCGGCAGAGAGCCGCTGACGTTCGGGTAAGGGCAGGGAGTCATCGAGGCCCATCTGGCCGCGGGCAAACCGATAGTTCTCCCACGTCCATCTGGCAATAGATTTCACCACCGACCGGATCTGGCTCTGGCGCAGATTCGGCTTACCCCATCCGCCCTGGGCGAACGCATTTACCGACTCTGCCTGTCGTATGAGCATGTTATGGAAACCGTCGTAGTCAACGGTGTCCTTATAGTGACCCAGCTTGGGATAGGCATGGCGCTTGCGCAGATAGTGGAACAACCAGAGGTGCCGGCTTCGACCCTCCTGGCCCTGCAGGTCATCATCACCCTCAATGGAGGGCACACGATGCTGAACGGTCTCACCGACGCTCTGTGATTGCGGCCTCAGATAGTCCGCAAGCTCATTAAGGCTGTACTCGTGGTTGTGGATTTCCCGGGTATCCCATTGCCCATGCCCCGGCGTGTCGGAGCTGGCGTGTCATCGCCTTGTAAACACAACCCATTAGCTTCATGGGGCCCAGGCGAGCGTTACGCCCCCAAGCTACAGGACAAACCGCATAGAACCAGTGTTCTGAGCGGCGCCCATCAATCGGAGAGCGGACCACTATGTTCGGTGGCGGCAGGTCGCAGTCGTCCCATGAGAACCAGTCGGGCAGGTCGTCCATATCGAAAACCAGCCAAGCGCGGTATGCCTTGGTCTGCAGTTGGACATACGGGTACCGATGCGCAATCTCACGGGGGCGCGTAAACGCCGCAATCTTGGCGTAAGAACAGCGCGGGAAGTAGGCCGCCAGCGCCCAGAAGCGCCCGATCGCGGATAACCCGCTTGCATCGTAAAAGGATGTTATTTCAGACATGAGCACCCCAACCGAAACAATCAGCGGGGACTTCGAGGGTAAAAAGCATCACGACAACCCCTAAAATAGTTGCACAAGGGAATACGTCGCGCTAATGTTGCGGTCAACAGGTGCCGCTCATTAGTGCGTGTATCCTTGCAATCCAGTCGCCAAACAAAGATTGCTCTTGTATAGCCCCAGGTTGCAGCCTGGGGTTTTGCGTTCATAGAGTCTGATAATTACGCGAAGGCGCTGCCCCCTTAGTAGTGTTCTGCATCACATTCCATTCGTTGGTGGTACCAATAGATTCATTTTCCGCTAAAGCCAACGCGTCCCGGGCTTCAACCACGCTCTTGAGCTTGCCGATTTTCGCATAGGCTCCGGAACGTCGGGCCTGCTCGATGTCGTACTCTGCCTGACGTTGCAACCAGTAAAGCGCTGGCACATTAAAGGCCTGCTCGAGTCGCATCGCGACACCGACTGTAATGCGACCTTCCTCGCCAATAATCCGAAACAGCGTAGCTCTGGAAACACCGATATGCTTGGCCGCGTGGTTCTTTTGAACCAACAAGAACTTAATAAAGTGACCAAGAACCCGACCTGGATGCTGAAAATTTTTAGACACTAAAACCTCTACAATTGAACATAAATGAATTAAAACGATCACCCCTCAAAAAGCCCGAAGATGGCAAATCGAGGGCGCAATGGCTGGTAACGCTTGCGGCACCAGCCATCAGAGAAAAAGGTCAAAATGGAAAAGTTTCGACAGACGCCAGGCGTTTCAACTCGCGTTCTGCCTCAAAACACCACCCGCCTCTACATGAAGCAGTGTCGTTCTTTCGATAACGTGGTGAATGGTGCTTAGGTGCGGATGAATCCAGTCACCAACGACCTTTTCGCCTTGCTCAAAGAGCATGCCTACATCAACACCTATGCGCTCAGCGATGATCCGTAGTGGGATGGCTTGATGGGTATACAGGGCATGGGCACTGCGAAGAAGAATTGTGGTCAGGCGTTCGTGCTTGGTGTGACCAATAAGATCCCGGATCGGTACAGCCGAGGTGCGGTAGGACACAGGGAAATTCATATCTTCAGCATAATCCGCCAGCTCACTGGCACGAACTTGCAAAAGCATGGCCGCACGCTCGATGGACATAGAGTATTTTTTCAATAAATAGCTAACATCGGAGGGATCGAGCATGTCTGGGGTCAAGAAGGCGTAGGTGAGAACGTAGTTATCCCACGCATGGAGAGTGCTGGTCTTGGTGATGGTACGGGTATAGTAGTTTTCCAGAGGATCGCGGACTGTTTCGTTTGCATCAAGGTACAGGCAGGTAGCGAAGCGTGTGTTATCGAGAGTGCGGATTGTCTGCCTGGCGCAATTAGGAAGATTCCAATACTGCTGGGTAACACGCACCTGAACGGTAGTCAGGTTGAAGACTTTGGCAACACGCTTGATGAATCGGTCGGTCGAGGAATACTGACTGAAACGCTTTTCCCAAAACTCAATCAGACTGGTCGAGAACTTGTTGAGGATAAATCCGGCACTTTCAGTGCGGCGCTGCTGAAACGATTGTTGAACCACGGCTGATAAATCCCTGATCCGATCGGCAGACTCATGGGAGAGAGGCTTAACCTTCAGTATGAAGGTCTGATAGTCCTTCTCGGTTTGTATGTAGGGTATGGCGGATAGCTCAGACTCAAAACGCCCCTGTGATGTAAAGAACACCTGGTTCTTTGCCGGCCCCGCACAAGCGGCATGATCCCCAAACGGTAGTTGTGCCTGATCAAAGCGCATTGCGGTTGATTGATTCTGCAACATGATTAGCCTCGTGATTCCATAGCCTACCCCGCAGCGGGCTTTTAAAACATGAACTAAAATACCCTCTGCGATACAAAGATGGCGGGAAAATAATAAACTTTTGGCGGTACGTCAAATTTATTTAGACAAATCGGGTTAAATGTGGACGAAAAACTGTCGCGTTTTGGAAACCGATGAACATGTGCAGGTTATTTTTAGTACAGTATTACCTGTGTGATATCTAAACCCGTTTAGTGGTGCAAGCTCATGGCATACCAGTACGTGAAATCCAAAACTGTTGCGCACAGCCAGATCGCGCAGAACATTCATATCTGTATGCGTCTGCTGGAAAAGTTCGGAGAAACCCTGAGCTGGAAGAAGATGAACGAAATTCGCAGCTCAGGAGACGATTGCCTAAAAGCGGCAATAGCTAATGCAGGCAGGGGTGTGAATTACTCAGATTACAGCGAAGCGACTAATCAATCGCATACGCTGATGTCCCAGGTATGGGGCGTTATGCTGCAAGATTCGTCTTTGGATGTTGTGGCGCCATGGGTTAACACGCTGAAGGAACTGGCCGACAAGATCGAAGAAGACGCCGAATCGGTCAGAAACGAAGAAGGCATGTTCGTGATTCCGGCTGTTGAAAATCGGATGATGGAACTGAGGGAAAAATTGGTCGGAGCGGATGAAGGCAATATGACGCCGTTGGCGCGATTGAACCATAACCGGGACCTCCAATCTCTGGGGGCCGGTCTTGATGCCGCGACGTTTGTGCGCCAATCGATAAACGATCTTCAAGAAGGGCAAGACCGACAAGTTCAGGTGAGCGGGCTGAATGTTGAGGTTGTTAATGAGCAGATTCTGCGTTCCTGGATGATCTCTGTGGGGAGAAAAGGCGCACTGCCGAAAGACCCATCTATCATCATGGGCGCCCTCGATCATGTTTCAAAATACCGCCATGCCGATGAGGATGCTCGCACGCGTTTCTATGAGGCCTGGGAGAAGGCGTGCCCATTTGTGGACGAGGGTGGCCTGAAAATGGCAACGTCAGCCGTGCTTGCCAGTGCCGCCAGCAATCGTTTGGAATCCCTTGAGGGCTCGTCTGTCGATGTGGTGAGAAAGATCGTCGAGGAAGTGTACGAAGAACGTGAGATGGACGATGCCAGAGCAGCAATGGCTAATGGCGACCAGTTGAGCGGTCGAGCTGATGCCGAGGAAATCAAACAGATCGAGCCGCTGCTGTCGTCGTTGCACGACCAGTTGATCAGAGTCTTTACCGAGCGCAAACCCTTTGCTTTAGCTGAGGGATAGCCGGGCCCTAAGACGGTCTTTGTTGGTTCTGAATATAGCTTTTAACAACGTCCAGCGAAGCGCCACCTGTGGATACTACGCAATAACTGGGACTCCAAAAGTGGTTACCCCAAAGCCACTTCTTAATCCTCTCTGAATGGTCTCGGCGCAAAATGTAGGCGCTTTTTCCCTTGAGTTTTCCGACCACGTTAGCAATGGCGTATTTTGGGTGAACACTGACTACCAGGTGAACGTGATTGTCTTCGCCATTGAACTCTATTAGCTCCGATCCCAGTTGCTCGCAGGTTTCTCGAAAAATGTTCTCAAGCGCCAACAAAAGGTCGTTATTGAATACCGCTCGACGATATTTTGTGACAAAGACAAGATGCACTGTATTGTTGTAGACAACACTTCGGCCCTTGCGCCAGTAGCTTTCTTCTGACATAAAATAACCTTAGACTAGACGAGTTCATCAGCATAATGTACGGTTGCAGTATGATTGTAAAGCACGGAAAATCCATCGAGATCACCCAGCAGTTGTCGCCGCAGGCGGCAACGGTGATTGCTCAATGGATTGGCGGTTACACAGTGATTTACAATCAAAAAACGCTGGCTTCAGAGGCGGACTTTCAAGCCTGGTTGAAAGTCGGCAAACCCACAGATCACCGCCCCGTCACCAGCGCAGCAGCGGCGCACTTTCAAGCAGAACTGCCGTTTTTAAAAGACATTCCCTCGCAGATTCGCCGCAACGCCGGCGCCAAGTGGTTTGAAGCCTGTCAGGCCGCAATAAAAGGTGTCCGCAGTCGTCCTGTTGTCCGGCCAAAGCACAAAAAACGCAACTGCTACGTGACCAACGAGCTGTTCGATGTTCAGCCGCTGGATAATGGCCGGTGCCTGATTCAGTTAAAAGTGAACTCAGGAAAACGGCATCGAGGCCAATACCTGACCGGCGTAGTCATGCCGTTTGCGGCGGACGCCGCCGGCAAAGCCCTATTTTTATCACGCAAAGGTCGGCGTTTCTGGCTGTCGATGAGTTTCAATAAAACGCTGGATGTGATGACGGAAGCGGAGGCGCGTCAGTACGCCGCGTCACTGACAGAAAAGGAGCTGGCAAGCCAGGTCGTGGGGTTCGATCTGGGCGTAAAACGCCAGGTCACGGACTCTGCCGGTGAAGTGTATCATTTGACCCAAACAGCCACAGCGGCGTTGGATCAATTGGAAAAGCGTCGGATTCGTTATCAGCGCCGGTACGCCAGAATGGCTCGCGCCAATGACCGCAAGGCTGGCACTAAAAAGCGTTCACGGACGCAGGGCGAGCGCAAGATGCAGCAGAAAATTGCCCGCTACAGTGACAAAAAAGCCAACATCCAGAGCAATAATGCCCACCATGTTTCCAAGCGCATTGCCGATAGCGTTCCATTAATCGCGGCGTTTGAAGATATTAAAATCAACAACATGGTGCGCAGGCCCAAGGCGAAACAGAGTGAAACGACCGGACGTTGGTTGAAGAATGGGGCCAGCGCAAAGCGCGGCCTGAACAAAGCCATCCATTCCGCGAATATGGGCCAAATACGTCAATTTACAGAATACAAACTAACAGATCGCGGCAAGCTGATGGTTCGGATTAAGCCCCACTATTCCAGCCAGGAATGCGTTCAGTGCGGCCACATCGACAAAGGCAACCGACCCAATCAGGCGACCTTTAGGTGCCTGCAATGCGGCTTTGCCGCCAACGCCGATCATAACGCGGCGTGTATCATCAAAAAACGCGGAATTACGCACGTTCAAAGCGACTCGTTCTCGACAGGGAAAACGCCAAGAACCCTTAAAGTGCGACGAAAAAAGGCGCAGGAACTGGCGTCTTCAGGAAGCGGAGATCGAGTAAGACCTGACGTTCAGGCAACGATCAGCGATGCTCTAAATTCTCAACAGACGATGGAAGATTATTGTCTTTTGGAAGCTCGGCGGCTTTAGCCCCGAGTAGTTCACACGCCTGGAATTCAATATGGCTTACGGAGTGAGCAAGGCGTCTATTCAGGATCTGCAGCGAACGATTGAACGGGTGAGTGCTAAAGCGGAAGTGTTCATGGTTACCCCGGGCGAAGATGTGGAAGACGACGCCCCTGAGCTAACCAACTGATCAATACGGGGCGTCATACATTGGCGCTCCCTAGCCCTCTCCGTATTCCAACCTTTCTTTCAGCGTGTAGTCGAACGACCCCAGTGGTACTTCGTCCAGCGTCGACTCTTCAAAGTCCAGAGAATTCCTGATATCTGACACGATCGGACCACTGACAATTCCGCACCGACCGTCATCGATGGCGCTTGTGTGCACAGGGGTAAAAATCTCAACGGCCTCCTCGTCGGTACCGGTTGGGGTGTCTACACAAAATTCGTAAGTAATCTGAACGCGTTTAAGCATGACTGATCCAGTTTGCCAATTTGAATGCATGAATTGGGATCATTATACGTCGTCTGTACGGGGAAGCGGGGGGTTGGCATCCAAACCTGTATATCTAGCCATGTTTCAATCAGGACGTTAGCAGGCTGAGAAATAGGGAAACCGAGCCTGAGAGCAAGAGTGCGACCGTGACGGAGAGGGCAGTGACCTACAGGTGAGTAGGGGCTTATCCGTTATGACAGTATGTAATGTGATAATCTATGCGACATAAATGATGTTGAATAAAGGTCGCAATTCTGATGCCTCGCCCGTCTTCTGCGCAATATGCAGCCCTTCTCGTCGGTAGCCTGACTTTTGGCACATCGTCTGTGTTTGGCGACAGTTTTCAATCCTGGGCGAACCAATGCCAACAAAGCAGCGCAGTTACGTCCCGGGTTAGCCAAATTCTTCCTGAAGATATTGAAGGTGGAATGGGCCATTTACACGCTGCGGGCCTTCTCTCCATCGTTGATAACTTGAATCAGGATGAGGCGTGCCTGTCAGTGGTGGCCAGTGGAGAAGTAGCTAAGCCGGTCATCGTGGCGTTTAGTGCAGTCAGCTCGGAAACCCAAGAAACAGTCAACCCTGCCGGGATTGCGCGGCTGCGCGGATTCTATGAGCGGGAACACCTTGCAAAGCGTCTAGCTAAGATGGGCGTAAACCTTTACCCCAATGCGTCCTTGAATTCCAAAGAGAGAGATCGCGTCTACGCAAACCGAGCTGTCTTAGCTGGCGGGGAAGATCACGAGCGCTCGTTTGCGGCCGTAGGTCAGGAAGCGTGTGTTGTTTCTCTTCGCCCTGAACGATTGGCAGACCATGTAAGGCAGAATCAACCCTACGTGTGGGGGATGCTGGGCGAACAACAGCAAGAGTCTGTGGCCGCAAAAGGGGATGCGTGGGAATTCTGGCATGAAGTAGGTCATTGCGCCCCTGAGCGTGTGGCCAGCTTACTGTCTGGCAACAGTGACTCCGGCACCCAGCTTCAATCATGGTCGCAGCGAAAAAGGGTGGGGATGGTCTCTTGTAACGTCGAGGATGCGGCGAAGCTCTGGGAAGAGAATGTCGGTCGGAAATTTCGTCACGCGAAGACCCTCAAAGACCTGAATGGTGAGCCCGATCCGGTGTCCATGAACCGATTCATTCACTACGAACTGATCAAGGAATCGTTGGCAGATCGGTTTGCACAAAGAGAGGTTGCCGCGAGATTTGGCAACAGCTCCCTGTCGTGCTCTGACAAAAGCAAAGTGCAGCATCCGTGGTCCACGCTGCGGCTGGCATGGTCGGTCAGAGATCCGGACGCACGATACATGACCTGGTTAACACCGTGGCTTTCTGGGCTCAGCGAGGAATCACAGCACCAAACCCTGGTTGATGCACACGAAGGGATGATGACGCTGGCAAAAGAGATGCTACCCAAGCCACTGGTCATGGAAATCCAGAACAGTCGACAGAATCGGCCTGATAAGCACCGGATATCCGACCCCAACGGATTACCTCACCAAAAACGGCTTGAGGCATGGGCTGCGTGGGCTTCCAAGAATCTGGAAGACTCGAAGCGACAGATTTCTGTGACCAGTCCTTGAATGTCGGGTCACATACGCGACGCTTTTGAGTATTTAATGAGCGCAGTTCCGATATACTTACACTATTCAAACTATACAGCGCCCTGTGAAACTTTCGGGAGGCGAACTTGGCTACGAAATCGGACATCAATTCAATTTGGCAAGAGAGCTGGGGTGTAAAACCCGAAGCCGATGGGGTGCTGTCGTCAGTCGAGACCGAGACCTCGAAGGCACCTGCTCTTTGGCCGGACAGCTCTAATGCCCAAGGCTTTCTTGTAGCCCCGCTTCTCAACGCAGGGACGTGGTTGACGCTTGTAAAGATTCAGGAGCCGGGGGCGATCAGCCAGCTTCAATTACAAGCACTCCAGGCTATCGGGTTTCGCCAGGGTAGCAACGGGCGTCTGATTCACCCCGCATACCCAACACCGCGTCTTGTGGACATGATGGGTAAAATTCTCCGTCTGCCGGTGGATACCCTTAATCCCGAGCAGGTTGTCGCGCTCAAGCCAGATGATAAGTTTCAGCCCGCCGTGCCTCTCGAGGTTCAGGCCGGTGTCCGTTATTTCTGGAAAAACCGCCCTGAAGTGCTTGCCGAAGAAATTTTTGTCAGCCTCCAGGAGCAAAAAGACAATCTCAGCCTGAACATGCTCAACCTGATTGATGACACTGCCTATGAAGGTGGCATTCCTCGATCTTTGAAAAACCCGCTGCGCCTGCAGGTCTGGGTCAGTCAAGCCCTGACAGGTGAAATCAACGCGATTACAGAAAGCATTCTGAGCCTTGGACTTCAACGCGGTACGTCTGAGTATGGCACCGTGGTCTCTGATTGGCCGGAAGATTGTCAGGCCCTATTCAGGGAACTGGCAGACTTTCGAGGCGATCAGCCTGCAATGGAAGCGTCATTGATGCCTGACATTACGCAGGTGTCCGATGGGCGCCCCAGTCTTCGGACGCCGATCGTGTGGGTGGAAGACAATACCAACGAAGACCAGGGCAACGCTCTGCCGTTTTTCTTTCCAAAGCGCCGTCGTGTACCTGTATCAGCCATCGTTGAGCCAAAACTGCCCCACAATGAGCAGAAAGAGATCGTCCAGGCGGGCGGGCTGTTCAGCGGGATTACCGAAACGCCAACATCCTCCGACAAGATGGCTCAAGCGCTCTTTGGTGAGTCAGATGAGGAAGATGCTATCGAATCCTTGTCTGACCAGCCTCCTGTTCGAGTGGCCGAGTTGCCCAACCGGATTCTTGCTCAAAGGGAGTCGTCGGGCATCCTACGGAGCAAAATGATTAGTGAGGTTCGTGATTACGCCCTGTCAGGCAACGCCATGGGTCGCAACCCGATGGTTCTCCCTGCCGGCGAAACTCATGTTGACCTGATTGCGTCTTGGCGCGATCTGAGCGGAAAGCTCTGCGAGTATGGCGACTACGATAGAGCCATGCTTGATGCCGAAACAATCACGCGGGATACCCTCATTGAGAGGTTTAACGCTGTTCAGCCGCAAACGGCAGGTGGTCAGCGGTCGCCGCTGGCGGTTTTGCCTGCCGGTCACTTCATGCGTCGTGAGATCGGTAACGATGAAGAGGTTAGGCGCGCGCTGAAAGCACTGGATTATTGCCGGGTTGGTTTTCATCCGCTGCTGATGTCGGAAATTCGGGAAAGACTGAAAGACTGGAACAATCGTGAGGCGCAGTTCCTGCGGAAGTCTGACCCTACGCTGGCTACCCATCTTGAAGGTCTGGCATATAATCTTACTAAGGGATCGCTAACCCTGAATGAGTGCTCGTTCCACAGCATCAGTGACGCAACCATACGATCGGAAGTACAAGACATTTATCGGTCTTTTTATCACGAGGCGAGGGAAGACCTGGGCGAAGGCGCGATCGAGCGGAATGTTGCGCTGGCAGCTTACAAGCGCTTGGGATCTGATGAGGGTCGCAAGATCGCCCGCGAGCACTTGAGCAGTAGCGTATTCACGAGTGCACTAGAAGCAGAAGAATTCCTTCAGGGCAATAGCGAGAGAGTTGCAGAACTGGCGGACAAGAACCGGGCTATGTTCTCTGCAATTTCCGGACTGGCCCGCGTCGATCTTGAAGAGATATACCAGAGCAATCATCCGATGATGATTGTCCTCGACATCATTGAGCGTAATGGTCACGAAACCCGTGATCGTGCTGAAACGCTCGCCAGATTGAACATTGATCTGGCAGAGCGCATGGATTGGGTTGGTCAGCTTGCCGCCCTGCAAGGTGCGAGCATCGATATGATCCACACTTCCCGTCGGATGGAAAAACCAGACGAAGATCACGGCTCTAAATTAGAGAATGCCGGTCTGAGCAGGCACGTTCTTCGCAATGGCTTGATGCGTATGAGTGCCACGACTGGCTTGCTGAAGGTCGGTTACGATCGGTACCCATTCCAGATTGCCCTACTGATTGAAGAAGATGATCTTTTCGCCAGGCATTTGACTCACCGTGATATGGATGGAAACACGTCCAACCTCTTTGTGGATTCGGACTTTGCTTCGAACGCGTTCATGTTGTACGAGTCATTGGGCCGTCTGGTAGACCTTCACCGCGTTAGCCCTATCCAGTTTGGCGAAGAACTGGAGCAGAAGGGACAGGTCGTTACAACAGAGGTGTTGGACAGCCTCAAGCCATCTGTATATGGAGCAAAGGGGCTCAAAGGATACTTCACGCATGCAACTTCGGCTCGTGCCGGCTTGAGCGTTGTTGGTTCCGATTTTCATCCGGTTAATGAGCTGATAGAGCATGGCCTATCACCCGCCAGTGAATTGTCGGCGTTCGTGCGGTCGAATCGTGAAATCCTGCTTACCGGGACACCGGCCTGGCGCAAACAAGAAGGCGCCCGTCGAGACTTGGAAGACGCGCTGCGCCTTTTCCAGCAAGACTTTAAACCAATTCAGAACTTGTCTCGTCCTGAGCGGATTACCGAGCAACTGATCGACGAGCTGGTATCAAACTCCGGCTCGGAAATTTTGGTGATTGCTGCCAAGAGTTCCCGTGCAAGGGTTCGCTGGTACCTCCACGTTGTCACGAAGGAAGACCTGCTCAAAGCTGACAATGATCGTAGCTTGGCAGCCGAGTACGGCATCCTAAAAATAAAGAGTGACACCCCATACGTCCGCAAGGGATACCAGTTTGCAGTCTTTGACCTGGCCCAGACCATGCGCCCAGAGGCAATCCGCTATCTCAACGAGCTTCGCAACGAAGGTCGGAAAAAGCCGGATGAAGATGGCGATGCACCCAAGAAAACCAGTAAGAGAGGGGCACGCCAGGATCACGGCAAGGTAGCAGGTCTTGCGATTAAGGATCTGCGGGGAAAATCGTCCGTTGTCATCAATACGCTGGCAGAAGCTACGCCAGAAGAACAAAGGAAATTAATTACGAAGACCAAGTTGTGGGAAGCACCAGACTGGTCCTTCATGCGGGCTCCGTCCGATGAAGACAAAATGAATGGCGCAAAAGCAATGGAGCCGATCGTAGCGGCCTTCTTTGATGAATTGCGCAAACGACTAAACCCCGGACCTCCCGCGAACATCAATGACGTGAATCAGATGTACGCTAAGTTGGTACTTGGCCTGCGCGATCAATGTGACCTTATCCGCACCGAAGAGGAACTCCAAGAAGCTCTGAAAGAGGGTGGCGGGTTGCAAAAACTGGAAGCCAACTTTGTTTCAACGGCCAAAAAACACGGCGTTTCGCCGCATGTTGTCGTGGGTGACGATGTTCTGAGAAGCTTATTCAACACCGCCACCCCCTTTGGCGGCGCCCACAACAAGGCATCCAGCCGTTCCAAAAGGAACACACATTGGGACATTAAAGAAGCCGTGCCCGGCATTGGTCGCCGACCTATCCTTGGCGTCACGCAAGATCAGGAAATTGACGCGGAAGACGTGGAGAACGAACTCACCGGTGCAATGCCGATGCTCTCACGCTTGATCCGTAAAGGCGGGGAAGACTATCGAGCTGATCTTGATGTCAGCGAAGAAACAGTGATCAAGACGTTTGGCTTCTCTGGTGTCGAATATGGCAAGAGCATGTCGCAGGGTGATCGCACCCGTTACTTGAACGAGGCTTATGATGGATTCATGGATATGGCAAAGCTCCTGGACGTTCCACCACAAGCGCTGAGCCTCGGCGGAACCCTTGGCCTGGCATTTGGTAGTCGAGGTCGTGGCGGCCGCCGTGCGGCAATGGCTCATTTCGAGCCCATGAATAACGCCATCAACTTGACGCGGATGAAGGGCGCCGGCTCGATGGCGCATGAGTACGGCCACGCCTTCGCAAATTATCTTTTCCGGATCTCCCGTGGTCTGGAAGGCTCCCGGTCTCCCGGAGACATCACGACGACCATGGTGCGCCAGGTTGCCACCAAAGATGGTGTGCTGGCGGGCAACTTGCGACAACCGGTTGCCGACGCGATAGCCGCGGTGCTGCAGAACATTAAATACAAGCCTTTAGAAGAGAACGGCTACCGCAATGAAACGCTATTCATCACAGGTGCACACAAAGCCGATGATGTGGATGGCCGGCCCAGCAACAAGCCGTATTGGGGCACGATCGAAGAACTGTTTGCCCGTTCGTTTGAAACCTATGTCAGCGTTGCGTTGAACGAGAAGTTTCCCGGCTTCGAGAACGATTTCCTAGTGCGCAATGACAAGCTCAAAGCCTGGGGCTTCACACCCCATGAAACGCGCGAGGCGGCCGAGACAGTTATTGAAAAGCTCAGCACCGAAGAGCACAAGAAAGAGGTTTTGGGCGATAACCCCACCGAAGAACAGCGGAAGGAATATGCTCGCGCCAGCCACTTGAAGGCGATGCAGATGCGCAAGATTGCCGCGCAGCCACAACTATACCCGGGCGGCGAAGAACTCACGCGAATCAAGGATGCCTTCAACCACCTGTTTGAAACACTGGAAACCAAAGAAAAGCTGGTACGCCATGATCATTTGGGTGAGATGGAAATGCCTGTTCTGTACAGCTCAGGGTCAGCAATTTCAGAGCGGATTACGATGCGGGACCATGAGGTTATCGCTGAATGCGTCATGGGTGAGATTGCCCGCATGTGCGGCAGAGACGTATGGGTGAACTTCCAGGCGGAGATCCGCGACGAGAACGGCTGCCTTGCCGCTGGCAGGTACCAGAAGCACCAGGATGCTATGGGTAAATTACATAGCGTCATTGACCTTGCGTATAACGCAGGCGTCCATACCGCTCACCACGAAGCCTTCCATTTCGCGCAAGACAATCTGCTGGAATCAGAAGAGCAGGCCATGCTTGATCGTTACTTCTCGAAAGAGTCGCCGCTGTTCGAGAGATTGAAAGAGGCGCTGATCAAAGACGGTCGTGGTGATGCGTTGAGC
>Ga0209587_1001037_pt1 | contig 13331 bp, 15 predicted proteins | sample NGEPerD_2_FD_184512 | JGI IMG/M metagenome (GOLD analysis project Ga0209587, IMG submission 184512) | Arctic peat soil microbial communities from the Barrow Environmental Observatory site, Barrow, Alaska, USA - NGEE PermafrostL1-D... | ecosystem: Environmental > Terrestrial > Soil > Wetlands >... | reverse complement strand
AGGGAGTGCCTAAACGCAATCAGGAACATCTGCCGGGAGGTGCTAGTCGGGTACGACGAGGACATGGACTACGGGATGCCTTCGTACCGGCGAGAGGGCGAGGTCGAGGTCGCGTTCGCGAGCCAGAAGAACTACGTCTCCCTCTACATCCTCAAGCAGGATGTCCTAGTCTCGGCGCCCATACGTAGGCCGTAGCTCCTCTCTTGGGAAGCCTGCCGGGGTCAGTCCGGCTCGACGATCAGGAAGCGGTTCCCGTCGGTGTCGCGCAAGAAGAACTGCGGCGATACGGGATCCCCAACGGTCACCTCGATCGAGACAAACCCCGACCTGCGCTTCCCCACGCGCGCGATCTCCCCGTCCACGTCAACGCCTCTGGCGCGGAGGGTTGCGTGGTCAGCCACGATGTCCTCCGTCGCGAACGCGCAATGAGTCTCGTCGCCGCCGGCGGACTCACCCTCGCTCGGGGGGGCCAGCGCGATCGTGTTCGCCGCGCCGGGCGGGGCCACTTCGATCCAGCGATTGCCCTCGCCGTAGGGGAAGTCAGCGCGCTTCTCGAACCCGAGCTTGTCCAGGTAAAACTCCAGCGCTCGGTCCTGGTCGGCAACTGGGACGAACACGGCCCAACCTCGTTGATGTGGGTCGTGTTTACGGTGTCGGTCATCCTTCGCTCCTTTCGCGTGATTGCGAATCTCTCATGGTTAGACCTGGCAGCGGCCCAACACTCATCGCTGCGAATCCGAACCACCGCATCCAGGGGCCAGACGTAACGCCGCCCCTCGTCACACATCACCCGCCGGAGAGCCCGCCCGGCTCGATCACGCCGGCCTCAACTGGCCCCACCCCGGCCCGACCGACGCCATGCTTGCGCGTGGTCGGAGACAAAGGGGAGACAAGGCTCAAGTCACCGCACCTTTGCAACTGACAAACCTGGGGCATTTCCAGGTCTTTTCGCAGTCCGCCCGAGAAGATTCGAACCTCTGACCTTCGGTTCCGTACACACTAGCCCAATTCGTCAGTATCGGTGGAGGGCTCCGGGGGGCCGACTCAAGGAACATTCGCCAACCTTGGACATGTCCATTGCCTAACTCAAGAGGAACCCAGCGGTTGACGCCTGAAGGAGAGGCCGGCCCCACCGCTCTCGTGCAGCCGGCCAAGGGACGAGCGGCTAACCTCGTCTTGGGATGGTAGTGGCGCCGGCGGAAGGGAGAATTTCTTCGCCGCAGGTGTCGAAGTCCGGCTCTCTCGTTCGTCCTCGGATCAATGACAGAGTCCCGGCCCCCCGGCCGGGCCGAACCGAAGGAGGAACCATGCGCTACCTGTTGCTCATCTACGGGCCGCAGTGGGACCAGAGCGGGGTCAGTCCAGAGCAGATGCAAGCGGTGATGGACGAGTGGACGGATTTCACCGCCGACGTCCTGAAGCGCGGCGTCTCCGACGGAGGTGAGGCTCTCGAGCCGGTCTCCACCGCCACGACGGTGAGAGTGCGCGACGGCGAGAAACTCATAACCGACGGACCCTTCGCCGAGACTAACGAGGTCCTCGGCGGCTACTACCTCCTCAACTGCAAGAACCTCGACGAGGCAATCGAGATCGCCGCGCAATGCCCGGGCGCCCGCGACGGCTCGATCGAACTGCGGCCGATTACGGAGTTCGGTGACGACTATCAGAAGACGGTCATGGAGCGGGCGGGCCTCGCCAGCTCCTGACCCGTCGGTTGCCCCCGGCGCATTCGAGGTCGCGACCGCCCGCCTCTACCGCGAGGTGTGGGGCCGGGCGGTCGCCGCTCTCATACGCACGCTCGGGGACCTCGACCTCGCCGAAGACGTTCTGCAGGAAGCCTGGGTCGTCGCACTCGAGCGCTGGCGACGCGACGGGATCCCAACCGATCCAACCGCGTGGCTGTTGACCACCGCTCGCAACAAGGCGGTCGACCGGATTCGCCGGGCGACCAACCTGAAATCGAAAGAGCGTCTCCTCATGGAACCCGATAGCACGGACCCCTTTGCCGAAATGCCGGCTTCTTCGATCACCGATGATCGCCTCCGCCTCATGTTCACCTGCTGCCATCCTGCCCTCTCTATCGAGGCGCAAGTGGCGCTCACATTGAGAACACTGGGTGGTCTCACGACACCGGAGATCGCGAGTGCATTCCTGGTAGCGGAAACCACGATGGGCCAGCGTCTCTCGCGCGCCAAGCGCAAGATCAGGGTTGCGGGCATCCCCTACGAGGTGCCTCCCGACCACGCACTCCCCGAACGACTCGCGTCGATCCTTGCTGTGATCTACCTCGTCTTCACCGAAGGCTACGCGCCGTCGTCGGGCGCACAGCTGGTACGCAGTGAGCTATGCGAGGAAGCAATACGCCTGGTCCGTTTGATGGTCGCCCTCATGCCCGACGAAGCGGAGGCTCGCGGGCTCCTCGCGCTCATGCTCCTCCATCACTCCCGTCGCAGATCACGACTCAGTCCTTCGGGAGACCTAATCCTGCTCGAGGACCAAGACCGAACGAAGTTGGATCGAGCCCCAATCGACGAGGGGCTCGCCCTTGTGGAACGCGCCCTTCCGCTCGGCACACCCGGACGCTATCTGCTTCAGGCGGCAATCGCGGGCGTTCACGCGGGCGCCGATTCGTTCAAGGCCACCGATTGGGCTCAGATAGTCGCTCTTTACGGGCTGCTCTATGAGAGAGCGCCTTCCCCCGTCGTCGAGCTCGAATCGTGCGGTCGCAGTTGCGATGCGCGACGGACCGATCGTTGGCCTCGACTTGATCGACAGGCTGATGGCCGAGAAGCGTCTCGAGCGGTTCCATTTGCTCCATGCGGCGCGCGCCGACCTCCTTCGACGGATGGGCCGAGACAAGGAGGCAGAAGTTTCCTACGAACGAGCACTCGAGCTGCAGCAAAGCGCGCCCGAGCGAAGGTATCTCGAGAAGAGGCTGGCCGAGGTGCGCGGCTCGGCTTGACCAATCTACCCAGAACGCCGCAAGTTCAGAGCTCAGCCCACCTCCGCAGGCTGCCGGGCCGTGGTGTCCACCGTCGACACCGGCGGCAGCCCCTGGGCGGCGCAGGGCGCCCGGCGGCCGGCTGTGCGACCCACTATGACGTCGGCCGGCTCCCGCATGCGCCTCAGCAACACCGTGACGGGGATCGCCGCTAGGAGAACCACGCCCCCTACGAGGTAGCCGGCCGCTACCGATTGCAGACGCGACAGGTAGCCAAGACCCAACTGGCCCCCCATGCCCCCAGCACTCCCGACAAGAGAATCGAACGACACCACAGTGGCCCTCTCTTCGGAGGGGATCACCTCGTGAAGATAAGCTTGCTTGACCGGCATCCACACGCCCAGAGCTCCGACGGCCACCGCCAGCAAGCCCACCGCGGCCCAGAAAGTCCCCACCACACCTACCCCTATGGCCGCAACCGCCATCACTACCGACGCCCATAGCAGCAGCGTCGTGCGCTTGCCGCAGAAGCGAGTGAAGTATTCGACCAGGTAGTTGCCTAGGATGGTGGCGCCCGCGATGAGCGCGGCCACCGCACCCGCCACCCACGCCGCATCTCGTCCCAGGAGCTCAAGAAAGTAGGGCTGCCAGGCATAGAAGCCCCACATCAAGAAGCCGCCCTGGATAAAGGAGGCAATCATCAGGAGCCTGACCGACCGCCGGCCCCAGCCGTAGCGAAGACTGGCCCGGAGCACCCGCGACATCTCTGTGGGCATGGCGGACAGCCCCGCAGCGCGAGGGACGAAGCCGATGTCGTGCATGGACATGAAGGCCACCACGAACACCGCGGCCAACAGGGCGGATCGGGCCACAAACGGCCATGCCAGGTTGATTTCGCCGAGAAGCCCGCCACCGACGGTGCCGATCAGCATGGCGAAACCCGACACGATCGAGCCCCGAGCGAACACCTGATCGAGCTGCCCCTCGAATCCCGTCGCCTCCAGAGCATCCACGAGCCAGGCCTCCACCGCTCCCGAGTAGAAGCTGAAGCCGACCCCCAAGGCGATCGAACAGACTACGAACCACATCAGGCCCCCGCCGGAGACTGCGATCGCCACATAGGCCAGGGTGCCCGCCAACAAGGTGATAGCGCTCAACAGGAACGAAACCCGGCGGCCGCGGGTATCGGCCACGATTCCGGTCGGGATCTCGAAGATCACCATCCCCCCGGTAAACGCCGCATTTGCCACGAATGTCTGGAAGATGTCGAGGCCGGCGTCGAGCAGAAAGAGGGTGTTTACCCCCCAGATGAGGGATGCCGACAGCGTGTAGAGGCCCGAGATGACGAGGTAGGTGCGGACGACTCGGGAGGCCGTTGCGACCGGGATGACGCCCTTCACGAGCCCACACCTCCTAAATCCTCGCGATCACCGGCTCGAGCCGTCATCGGAGGCTCCCCTAGTGACCATTTACCATCACTCGACACTTGGAGGGGCTACGCGCCCCGGACCGCCTCCCCACAATTTGGGATTGAGAGCGCCCTGAGTGGGAATAACCGTGGGATGGTCCAGCGTTATTCCATATATCCAACTTCTGCCGTCTTCCCCTTCGGAGGATATTCCTTTACCATGGTGGAAGGGTTTCGGTGCCACAACGACGACGACGGCCTCTCGTGTCGCGATCTGCCCACATGGGCAGGCCAAGGCGCGGCCGGCGCAATTTGAGGCCCGTCTGGAACCATGATGATGCCGTTGAGAAAAAGGGTTGATGCACATGAGTGAGGCCACGCGGCCTTATGAAGCGAACCGGGAGGAGGCTGCTCACGAGGATCTCGTGCGGCAGTACCTGCGCGAGATCGGACAGTACCCCCTACTGACCGACATCCAGGAAGTCGAGCTCGCCCAGGGCATCGAGCAGGGCGAGAAGGCGCAGGAGAGGCTCGGCACGGCCAAGAAGCTGACGGCCAAGCAGCGCCGCGACCTCGAATACGATGTTCGCAAGGGCCGCGCCGACAAGCGCCGCTTCATCCAGTCGAACCTTCGTCTCGTGGTGTCGATTGCCAAGAAGTACTCGGCTGCGGGACTCCCCCTACTGGACCTCATCCAGGAGGGCAACCTCGGCCTGATGAGGGCCGTCGAGAAATTCGACTGGCAGCGAGGCTTCAAGTTCTCGACTTATGCCACATGGTGGATCCGGCAGGCCATTACCCGTGCCATCGCCGACAAAGCACGCACGATCCGCATCCCCGTGCACATGGTGGAGACGCTCTATCGAGTGCGCAAGGTACAGAGCGAGCTGCTTGAGAAGCTGGGCCGTGAGCCTCTCATCGAGGAGATCGCCGCCCAGGCGGACCTGACTCCCGACAAGGTTCGGGAGGCCTTCCGCGTGCTGCCCGAGCCCGTCTCCCTGCACGAGCCCGTCGGGGACGAGGACGCAGAGCTCGGCGACTTCATCGAGGACGAGGACATAGAGGGCCCCTTCCAAGCGGCCGCAGTGGCGCTGCGCCAGGAAGACCTCTGGAACATGTTGGGTTCCCTGTCGGAGCGCGAGCGCAAGGTTCTTGCCCTGCGTTTCGGGCTGCTCACCGGAGAGCCTCGCACCCTCGAGGAGGTCGGGCGCGAGTTCAGCCTCACGCGCGAGCGCATCCGCCAGATCGAAGCGAAGGCGCTCTCTAAGCTGCGCCATCCCAGCACTCCCGGCAAGCTCAGGGACATGGTCACCATCTAATTGGGGATGGTCACCACCGTCGTACTCGCCACCTGCGATATTCACAGAGTTCCCGAGACGGCCCAAGAGATTGCCGATCTTCCGGAGGTTTCCGAGGTCTATTCGGTGGCGGGCGATTTCGATCTCGTCATCATGGTTCGGACGCGCCGACATGAAGATCTCGCCCGGGTAGTTACCGAGGGCATCGCGCGGGTTCCCGGAGTCGAGCGCACCCAGACTCTCGTCGCCTTCAAGGTGTACTCCCGCCACGACGTGGAGGCCTTGTTCTCCATAGGCCTGGAGGGCGAGGCGGGGTTCGAACAAGAACCTCTCTAAGGTGCCCCGTCGCGGAAATCATCGGCACATTCGAACGACCCTGCATCACCGATGGCTGCGTTCCACGGCTCCGCCGAGGTCGGAATTGGGATTCAATCTGGCGCGCAGGATCGCTCTCGATGTTAGCGCTGATTCCGCTCCGGACCACTAGGTCGTGAACGCGCTGATCGCGCATTACGACGAGGTGGGCCTCAAGGGAGGCAACCGCCACCGTTTCGAGGACCGGCTGATGGCTAACCTCAAACGAGCGCTGCGCGCTACGGGGTATCGCCGTATGCGTTGCACTGTGGGCCGCATCACAGTCGACTTCAAGCCCCCCGGCCTGGTGTCGGAAGCGGCCGCTAGAGCCGTGTTCGTATTCGGCATAGCCAACGTCGGAGCCGGCCTCAGAGTGGAGCCCGACCTCTCCTCTATCGGCAACGCGGCGATGGAGCTCATGCCGGTGGGAAGCTTCACCTCTTTTGCCGTCAGAGCACGGCGGGCCCGTTCCTCCTGCCCGGTCGACTCACGCCACATCGAGCGGGCCGTCGGCGCGCTGATCCAGGAGCGAACCGGTGCGCCGGTCGACCTCAGCAACCCCGACGCCACCCTTCACGTCGAGTTGTTCTCCGACTCGGGCATCGTCTACCGGGACCGGCGTCCCGGGCCGGGCGGGCTCCCGGTCGGCACCTCGGGCAAGCTCGTCGCATTGATGTCGGGCGGCATCGACTCGCCGGTGGCGGCGTGGCGAATGATGAGAAGAGGCGCCGAGGTCGAGCTGCTGCACTTCCACGGCCGGCCCTACACGGACGCCTCTTCCGTGACCCAGGCCCTCGATCTGACACGAGCCCTGTCCCGCTATCACCTCGCCACGACCCTGCACCTGGTCCCCCTGGGCGAGGCTCAGGCAGAGGTAGTAACCCACTGCCCGCCCCGGCTTCGGCTGCTGCTCTACCGCCGCCTGATGTTGAGGATCGCGGCGGCACTCGCCGACGAGCGCGGGGCCAGCGCGCTCGTCACCGGGGATTCCCTCGGCCAGGTCGCCTCGCAGACACTCGACAACCTCGCCACTACCGACGACGCAGTCCCGGGCCGCCAGGTGCTGCGGCCGCTGATCGGATGCGACAAGCTCGAGATCGTCCGTCAGGCGGATGCGATTGGCACGCTCCAGATATCAAACCGGCGACATCAGGACTGCTGCGTACTGTTCAATCCACGCTCGACGTCGACACACGCAAGCCCCGAGCAAACAGAGGCCGCCGAACGCACGCTCGACATCGATGCGCTCGTAGGAAAAGCGCTCGCCGGCAGAGAGTCTCAGGTAGTCGAGGCGATGTCGCCGCGCTGAGAGTGTTCGCGAGGCAATCCTTCGCCTCCCGCGAACGGAGGCATCAGCGTAACCTCGGCCCCCTCTTGCAGCCGTTGATCGATTGGAGCCTGGCGCCCGTCCACGAGCACCGCGAACACGAGCGCGGGCGGCGCGCCCAGCGACTCGACGACATCGCTCACCGACGCCTTGTCCGCGACCTCGATCTCGGCGCGGTTGCCTACCGATCCCGGCGGCAGGTGGGCGCGCATGGCCCCGAAGCAGACGATCCCAACTCTCACGACGCCAGCCTAGTCCCACTCGACCGTACTCGGCCGCCTCGCCGCTCGGGGCCAATGCGCAAGCCGCTTTGCTACTTCTCTACGGGCACCCCCACGAGGCTGCCGTACTCGGTCCACGAACCGTCGTAGTTCGTGACCTGCTGGAAGCCGAGGAGCTCATGCAGCACGAACCACGAATGCGAGGACCGCTCGCCGATCCTGCAGTAGGCGATCACGTCCTTGTCGCGCGTGATGCCCTCGGCCGAGTAGAGAGACTCGAGCTCAGATGTGGACTTGAACGTGCCATCCTCTTTCACCGTCTTTGACCAGGGGATGTTCGCTGCGCCCGGGATGTGACCCGGAACCTGTGCCTGCTCCTGCGGCAGGTGCGGCGGGGCCAGCAGTTCGCCGCGAAACTCCTCCGGCGAACGTACATCGACCAACGAGCCTTCTCCCGACGTCGCTCGCCTGACGACCTCGTCGCGAAACACGCGCAGCTCGGGTCGCTCGGTGCCGATCTGGGAGTTGCCCGCGCCGGACTCGGGGGCCTGGTCGGTCAAGGCGCGGTTGTCGAGCTCCCACTTCTTGCGCCCGCCGTTGAGCAGCTTGACGTTGTCGATGCCGCGATACAGAAACAGCCAGTACGCGTAGGCGGCGAACCAGTTGTTGTTTCCCGAGTAGAGGACGATTGTCTGGTCGTTCGACACTCCCCTGGCGTTCAGCAGCCCTACCATCTGCTCGCTGGAGATGAACTCGCGCCGGGGCGAGTCGTGCAGTTCGGTAGACCAATTGATCGAACTGGCGCCGGGTATGTGCCCCTTCTCGTAGGCGGTGGTGTCCTCGTCAACCTCGATCACCGCGAATCGACCCGAGTCAAGCTCCTTCTCGAGCTCGTCGGTTTCGATCAACACGTCATTAGCGTAATCAGCCACTACTTCCTCCCTTTCTCGTTTTCTTTGCTATCTCGATGAGCTCTTTAATGCGCGTTAGTTGGTGCGAAGCGTCGGCGAGCATGCGCTCGAGCACCCGCACCTCGATCTCGAGTTCGTCGACCGGAGCGGCGACGTGCTCGGCGGGAATCTCGACGCCCGCCTCCATCAGAGCGCCGGCCTCGCCTTCCCATGTGAAATAGACCTTTGCCGGCCTGCCCTTGTTGCGCCGACGCGTCTCGAAGGACAGAAAGCCGGCCTCCGCCATCAGCTCGAGGTGCGCCCTCGCCACGTTGGGATGAATCGCGAAGTGGTCGGCGATCTCCTTGACGGTCTTGGGCCCCGAGCACAGCAGGTGCGACAGGATCGCCGCGCGCGTGGGCAGCGACAAAACCTTGGCGGTCCTGGTTGCCGAGTCGTCCCCCAGCGGCGTCACCGGCCTTTAATACCAGATTTTGGAGTATTAAGCAAGTGCGAATAGTGCTTTCTCACGGGCCTGTTCGCCGAGTGGTGGCAGGATGTTCTATATGGTCATCTGGCCACCACTCGGCTAGGGATCCGGGGCTAGGGATCCGGGGCTAGGGAACCTCGTCGAGTCCCTCGAGCAGCGTGTTCCACCCCAGCAGCGCGCACTTGATGCGCACTGGATACTTGACTACTCCCTTGAGCGAAACGAGGTCTCCGAGCTCGTTGATATCGCCCGGCTCCTCCCCCGCCATCATGCGCTTTATGGACTCAGCCACCGCCCGCGCCTGCTTGACATCGAGGCCCTTGACCTTCTCGGTCATCATCGACGCGCTCGCCATGGAGATCGAGCAGCCCTTGCCCTCGAAGGCGATGCCTTCGAGGTCCTCGCCGTCGAACTTCAGATAGAGTTCGAGCTCGTCTCCGCACAGAGGGTTGTTGCGCTCGAGCTTGACGTCGTGAGGATCGAGCCGTCCGCGATTGCGCGGAGTCCGGTAGTGATCGAGGATCACCTCTTTGTAGAGCTCATCGAGGCTCATGCGAACCATCCCTTCGCCTGCTCCAACGCGCCCATCAGCACATCGACGTCCTCGCGCGTGTTGTAGATGTACAGAGAAGCGCGCGCGGTGGCGGGCACCCCGAGGCGCCGCATCAGCGGTTGCGCGCAGTGATGACCGGCGCGTATGCACACTCCTTCTTGATCGACGATCGTGGCGAGATCGTGAGGGTGAACATCGGCGACGTTGAAGGAGATCGCGCCACCGCGCTGCGCAACGTCGAAGGGGCCATGGACCTCGGCCCCCACTGCGCTCAGCTGTTCGAGCGCATACGCGGTGAGCTCCATCTCGTGAGCGCGCACGGAATTCATTCCCAGGGACTGCAGATAATCGACAGCAGCCCCCAAACCCACGGCCTGCGCAATGTTCATGGTCCCCGCCTCGAACTTGTGCGGGATCTCGTTCCACGTGGAGTGATCGGCAAAGACCTCACGGATCATCTCGCCTCCGCCGTGGAACGGCGGCATCTCTTCCAGCAGGCGTTCCCGGCCGTAAAGAACGCCCGCGCCGGTAGGGCCGCACATCTTGTGCGACGAGAACGCCAGAAAGTCGGCGTCGAGCTCTGAGACGTCCACCGGCATGTGAGGCGCGGCCTGCGCTGCGTCGACCAGAATAAGGCCGCCCACGGCATGAATCGCGTCGGCGAGCTGCCTCACCGGGTTGATCGTTCCGAGCACGTTCGACATCAGCCCGACGCACACGAGCTTGGTCTTGTCGGTGACGTAGTCCCCCAGCAAATCCATGCGCAGCATGCCGCCGTCGCCGACCGGAAGATGGCGCAAAGTTGCCCCGGTTTCCTGAGTCAGGAGTTGCCACGGAACGAGGTTGGAGTGGTGTTCCATTTCGGTAACAAGAACCTCGTCGCCTTCGTTTACATTCGCCCGCGCCCACGAGTAGCGCACGAGGTTGATCGACTCGGTGGTGCCTCTGGTGAACACAATCGAGCGAGGGCTGGGGGCCCCGATGAAGTGGGCGCATTTGGCCCGTGCACCTTCGTAGGCAGCGGTAGAGCGCTCGGCGAGCTCGTACACGGCGCGATGGATGTTGGCGTTCTCATGCTCGTAGAACTCGACGATGCGCTCTATTACCTGGCGGGGCTTCTGGGAGGTGTTGGCCGAGTCGAGATAGACGAGGCGCTTGCCGCGCATGCGCGTCTCGAAGATGGGGAAGTCCTTGCGAACGACCTCGGGATCGAGGGTCATAGCTCTAGGGAGTCCCTTCCTCGCGCTCGACCTCTTCTATGTCCCGCGCCGACAATCCCAGCTCCTTTGCCAACCCCGCATAGCCTTCGGCTTCAAGCTGTTCGGCGAGCTCAAAGCCACCGGATCTTGCGATGCGCCCGCCCATGAGGACGTGGACCACGTCGGGACGAATGTAGTTCAGCAGGCGCTGATAGTGAGTGATCAGGACGATGCCGACCTCGGGGCCGGCGAGCTTGTTGACACCGCCGGACACATGCTTTAGCGCATCGATGTCGAGCCCCGAGTCGGTTTCGTCCATGATTGCAAGCTCCGGAGACAACACCGCCATCTGAAGGATCTCGTTGCGCTTCTTCTCGCCGCCGGAGAAGCCCTGGTTCACGTAGCGGTCGACGAGCTCGGTGGGAATCTCGAGCAAGTCGATCTTCTCCTGCAGAAACAGCCTGAACGCCATCGCCGCCTTGGGGTCATCGGGATGGATGGCGTTGTAAGCGGTGCGCAGGAAGTTCACCACCGAGACACCGGGGACCTCGGTCGGATACTGGAAAGCCAAGAAAATGCCCGCCTTGGCACGCTCATCGGGCGCTAGGGGCGAGATGTCCTCACCCTTGTAGAGCACCTTACCGGCGGTCACCTCGTAGCCGGGGCGGCCTGTCAGCACATAGGCGAGTGTCGACTTGCCGGATCCATTGGGGCCCATGATGGCGTGAATCTCGCCCTTGCTGATGGTGAGGTCGAGACCTGTAAGGATCTCTTTGCCCTCCACCTCGACGTGAAGGTCCTCGATCTGCAAAAGTGTTTCAGACATATTTAGCGCTCACTCCTCGGCAGTCTTCTCAGGGCCGACCGAAACGAGGTCGCCCTCAACTTTCACTTCAAAAGCCACTTCGGGCTTGGTTGCGGGCAGTATGCGCACGGAACCGTCCGTAACGTTGAAACGGGAGCCGTGCAGCGGGCACTCGACCTCGAGCTCGTCGGGGTCGAAGTCGCCCTCCGTCAGATACGCCTCCTCGTGAGTGCATATATCAGATATGGCGAAGACATCGACGCCGACACGATAGAGACCTACCAGCTCGCCGGCTACAGAGACCTGCTTCATGCCGCCGTCGGGAATCTCATCGAGCTTCGCAACGACTCGGAAACCTGCCTTCACGCAGCCACCTCGAGGCTTTGACCGCCCTCGACCTTGGCGGCGATCGCTGCTGAAAGGCCCTCACGGACCTCTGCAACACGGATCCGATCGAGGACGTCGCCGAAGAACCCAAAGACGACAAGCTTCTGCGCGGTCACCCGGTCGATGCCGCGGCTCATCAAATAGAAGAGGTGCTCCTCCTCGACCGGCGACACGGTGGCGCCGTGGGTGCAGCGAACCTCGTTCGCCTCGATTTCGAGCTGCGGGATCGAGCGCGCCATCGATTCCTCCGACAGCAAGAGGTTGCGGTTGGCCTGGTAAGCATCGGTACCTTGTGCGCCCCGTAGAACCTTGATGAGCCCCGAGTACTCCGAGCGAGACTTCTCTTTGAGCGCGCCCTTATAGAGGAGGTCCGAGGTGGTGTGGGCGGCGTTGTGGGACTGAAGGGTGCGCTGTGCGAAGTGCTGCTCGGAGTCGGCGAAGTAGAGGCCGAGCATTTCGGAGAACGAGCCCTCCCCCTTGAGCACCGACTCGACCTGGGTGCGGGCGAACGCCGAGCCGAGGTTCACCGCCAGGCTGCGAACTGTTGAGTCGCGCTGGCCGGTGAAGCGCTGAGTTTGAAAATGGTGAACGCTGCGTCCCCATTGCTGCAACGAGATGTAGTTGACCGTGGCCCCCCGGCGCGCCTCAACCTCGACGATGCTGGCACAGATGGACGGCTCGGACAGATCCTTGGAGCCGAAGCGATCTACGAAGGTGAGGCTTGCCAGCTCGTCGACGACGATCGTCGTGTGCGGGAACACCGAGCCCCCGCCGGCCACCCTGCGGGCGATCGACAGTGGCAACTCGACCTCGACACCCTTCGGTACGTAGACCAGGACCCCATCGGAGAGAAACGCCCCGTGCAGCGCCGTGAACTTGTGCTCCTCGATGGGAACCTCGGTGAAGAAGTGCTCCTCGAGCAGCTCAGGGTGGTTCTGGGCCGCGCTCCACAGGTCGGTCACGACGACCCCCCGGGCGGCCGCCTCGGGCGACAGCTCGGGTAACCCCTCGGTGGGGACGGGGGCGTCAAAGCGGTCGAAGTCGAACCTCCGCACGTCCGTGTAGCGCCACTCCTCGCCCTTAGGGTCGGGCGGGTCGAGCTTCTCGAAGACGTCGAACGCGGCCATGCGGCGCTCGGCCAGCCAGGAGGGCTCGTGGAGGGATCGGGACAGCCTCTCGGCCGCCTCTCTGTTCAGCTTGTCGGGCATACGAAGGGGCACCTCTCCCGGAACCGGATCGAAGGGGCTGCGCTCGGCGACTTACAAAACCCCACTTTGTGAACCCATTCACGATAACAGTTAGGGTCACCTAACGTCGAGCCATCCATAGCTCCCGGGGGAGGTTGTGGCGCCCGGCCCAGCCGACCGGCCCCGCCCCTGAGGCTGCTGGCGGCCACCAGAACCTCCCAAAGCCGCGGCCATCAACCTCCCGACGGGAGCTTAGGGCCCGACGCTAAAT